>Ga0209726_10000907_pt1 | contig 51746 bp, 45 predicted proteins | sample Subgrocontami54m_FD_187453 | JGI IMG/M metagenome (GOLD analysis project Ga0209726, IMG submission 187453) | Subsurface groundwater microbial communities from S. Glens Falls, New York, USA - GMW46 contaminated, 5.4 m (SPAdes) (version 3) | ecosystem: Environmental > Aquatic > Deep subsurface >...
CAGCACCAGGTCTACTACGCCGGCACGATCCTCTCGGAAGCCGAGTTCACCATGCTCTTCGTCGCGTCGCTCCTGGTGCTGCTGTGGCATCCGTGGACGCGTCAAGGCATGTCCTGGCAGCGGTTACTGACGGCGGGCGTGCTCCTGAGCGCGGCGACGATGGTGCGCGGCATCCTGCTGATCTTTCCGCTCGTCCTGCTCGCCGTCTGGTTCCCCTACCTTCAATCAAAACGGCGCGCGCTGCTGCAGACGGCCATCGTGTTCGCTGGCGTCCTGGTGTTCGTCGTCCCCTGGTCGATCCGCAATACGCTGGCGTTTGGCGAGCTCACGGGGCCGTCTACAAACGTTGGCGACGACCTCTGCATCGGCAACGCCATCGGTGCGACGGGGCGCTTTATGCTCAGCGGCAAATGCTTCGAGGGATACGAGGGGCTGTCGTTCCAGGAAGTGGAGATCCAGCGGAACAAGGACGGCGTCAGGATCGCCATAGAAGACGTGATCAAATCCCCGTTCCGAATGCCGAACCTCATCGGCGAGAAGGCGTACTGGCTGTTCCACCGCGACGACGACGGCATCTACGCGGCGGAATCGTACGGCAACGACAAGTTCATGTCCGACTACCGGCGCGAAGTCCTTGGCTTCGCCGCCAACGCGGTCTACTACGCCACCGGCGCCGTCACGATCCTCGGTGCCGCCGCCTTCGCGTTCGGGAAGGACATCCGCCGCGCGTTCGTGGTTGTGACGCTGCTCTATGTGCTCGCCATCCCGCTCGCCTTCTTCGGCGACCCGCGGTTCCACTTCCCGGCGATCCCGCTCGCCGTGCTGATCGCCGCCGCCACCATCGTCACGATCTGGGACCGCCGCCGCCGGCGCCTGCCAGCCATGGAGCGGCTCGATGTTCGATAACGCCAGGCGCTGGTCCGCCTCCCCAACGGGCCGGGCCGTGCTCGCCATCTTCCTGCTGGCGCTCGCCCTCCGGCTGCTCACCGTCGCCGTCATCCACCCCAGTCCGCGCGACGGCCGGTTCGATGACAGCGTCTGGTACGACACCTCTGCCCGCCACCTCGCCGCCGGCGACGGTTACGTCTTCGACCCGACGGTCTGGTTCGCGTCCGATGGCAGCCCCATCTATCCGGGCGAAACGGATCTGTCGCCCACCGCCATCTGGCCGCCCGGCTACCCTGCCACGCTCGCGGTCCTCTACAAGGCCAGCGGCGACTCGCTCTGGGCGGGGCGCATGTTCAATGTCCTCTGCGGCGCGCTCACCGCCGTCCTCGTCTACGCCATCGCCCGCAAGCTCTTTGGCCACGCCGAAGGCGTGTTCGCGGGCGTCCTGATGGCGTTCTTCCCGGGACACATCTACTTCACGCCGATCCTCATGAGCGAGACCTTCTTCCTCTTCCTCATGACGGCGACGCTCGCCGTGTTTCTCTACTTCGTCCTCGACCGCGAGCGCCCGTCGCTGCGCGCGGTCGCCGCCTCCGGCCTGCTCGCTGGTCTCACTGCTATTTCCCGCGGCGAGTTCATGCCGTTCCCGGCGATCATGCTCGTCCTGCTGGCGTTCCATCTCGGGGTGAGGCGCTCGCTGCTCCCCGCCGCCGTCCTCGTCGTCAGCGTGGCGGCGATCTTCGCGCCGTGGGCGATCCGCAACAAGGTCCAGATGGGGGAGTGGATCGTCGGCACCACCGGCGCCGGCCGCGTCGCCATCCAGGGGCACCATCCGCTGTCCGAAGGCATCCCCAGTCTCGAGATCTTCGGCCGCATCGACCACGAGTACGCGACGCTGCCCCGCAAGGAGCGCGAACTCAAGGTCAACTCCGAAGGCATGTACCGTGCCCGCACGTACGCCTGGGACCACAAGCTCGACGAACTGCGCCTGCTGCCGCGCCGCATGTACGGCCTCTTCCGGTCCGATGAGTCGGCCATCACCTGGGGCCAGTCCAACAAGCCCACGTACGGTGAGGAGACGGCAAAGCGCCTGATCAACCTCTGCTCATTCGCGTTCTTCGGCGTCATCGGCTTCGCGCTGATCTCATGGCCCATGTGGTGGCGGTGGCGCGACACGAAGCGCTGGCTGCTGTTCGCGCCGGTGCCCTTCTACATACTCACGTTCGGCGTGATCTTCATCGGCGACCCCCGCTACCACTTCGGCATGTACACGTCGCTCATCGTGCTGGCATCGCCCGCGCTCGCGCTCCTCTGGCGCCTTACCGCCGAGAACCTGCGCGAGGTCACCGGCGGCCGCCCGCTCCGCTCCGTTTTGCGCCTGCCGGGGGCCTCGCGGACGTGAACCCGCTCCGCAGCCACTGGCTCCGGCTGGCCGGCTGGCTCTTCCTCGCCTCACCCATCGTTGCCGTCCTCGTCGTGCTTACGTCGAACGCCGATTTCACGCTCGCCCTGCTGGTGACGCTGTATATGTGGGCGCTGGTTTGCGTCATACTGGCGCTAATCGCGTTGGCCGGGCTCGCAGCCCGCGTCGTGGGTTGGGGGATACGTGCGTTTCGAAGGTAAGACCGTCGTCGTCACGGGCGCGGGCGGCTTCATCGGCAGCCATCTCGTCGAGCAACTGCACGCCGCCGGCGCTCACGTCCGCGCGATGCTCCGTTATACGTCGCGCGGGCAGCGCGGCTGCCTCGACCTCCTGCCGGAGCCGCTGCTCGCCGACGTCGCCATCACGATGGGCGACGTCCGCGACTTCGATGCCGTCCGTGAAGTGATGCGCGGCGCCGATGCGGTCTTCCACCTCGCCGCGCTGATCGGCATCCCGTACTCCTACGAGCACCCGCAGGAAGTGATCGATACCAACATCGGCGGCACGTCCAACGTGCTGCTGGCCGCGAAGGAGCTTGGCACACTGGAGCGCGTCATCCTCACGTCCACCAGCGAGGTCTACGGCTCCGCGCTGCGCGTGCCCATGGACGAAGAGCACCCGCTGCAGGCGCAATCGCCCTATTCCGCCACGAAGATCGCCGGCGATGCGCTGGGGCTCAGCTTCTCCCGCTCCTTCGGCCTGCCCGTCGCAATCGTCCGCCCGTTCAACGCGTACGGACCGCGGCAGTCCGCACGTGCCGTCATCCCGACGATCATCACGCAGGCGGTCGCCGGCCAGCCGCTCCGCCTCGGCACGCTCGATACCACGCGCGACTTCACCTACGTCGCCGATACCGCGCGCGCCTTCATGGCTGTCGCCGCCGCTGATGCTGCGCTCGGCGAGGTCGTCAACGCCGGATCGGGCAGCGAGGTCAGCATTCGCGAGATCGTCGGGAAGGTCGGCGAGATCGTCGGCCGCGAACTTGCCGTTGAAGGCGACGCCCAGCGCATGCGCCCCGCCAGGAGCGAGGTATCGCGCCTGCTCTCGGACAGCTCCAAGGCCGCCCGCCTCGCCGGCTGGTCCGCCGAAGTCTCGCTCGATGACGGCCTGCGCCGCACGACGGACTGGATCCGCGAGCACCTCGACCTTTACCGGCCGAAGGAGTACGCCGTATGAAGGCGGTGATCCTCGCCGGCGGCAAAGGCGTGCGCCTGCGCCCGCTCACCTACACCATCCCCAAGCCGCTGCTCCCCGTCGGCGAGAAGCCGATCCTCGAGGAGATCATCGAGCGGCTCAAGGCACATGGCTTTCGCGAGTACGTGATAGCCGTGGGCTACCGCGCGGAATTGATCGAGACTTACTTCCGCGACGGCGCGCAGCTCGGCGTGCACATCGACTACGTGCGCGAGGCGCACGCGCTGGGCACCGCAGGCCCGCTCTCGCTGCTCCGTGATGCTTTTGAGCTCCCCGCCGATGAGCCCATGCTCGCCATGAACGGCGATATCCTCACGGATCTCGACGTGACCGCATTCATGGAGTTCCACCGCCGTGGCGGCTTTGAAGTGACCGTCGCCGCGCGCGAGTTCCAGCTCCAGCACCCGTACGGCGTCATCGAGACCGACGGCGAGCGCATCACCCGCATCGTCGAGAAGCCCGTCGAGACCGACCTCGTCAGCGCGGGCATCTACGCCATCAATCCGTCCGCGCTCGACGTCATCCCGTACAACAGCTTCTTCGACATCCCGGATCTCGTCACGCAGCTGCTCGCCGCGGGCCGCTCCGTCGGCGCGTACCGCTTCACTGACGACTGGCTGGCGATCGACCGGATCGACCAGCTTGAAGACGCCGCCCGCATGCTCGCGGAGCGCCACGCATGAAGCTCTCGATCGTCATCCCCGTCCGGAATGAGCGCGATACGGTCGTGCCCCTCATCGAACGCGTTCGCGCCGTCGACTGCGGCATGCCGAAAGAGCTGATCATCGTCGATGGCGCTTCCACCGACGGCACGCGCGAGGCGCTGCTTGCCCTGCCTCAGTCCGACGACCTGGTACTCGTGCTGGAGGACGCCGCCCGCGGCAAGGGCCGCGCCGTCCGCACCGGCTTCGACCGCGCCGCCGGCGACATCGTGATGGTCCAGGACGCCGACCTCGAGCTTGACCCCGGCGAGATCCCGGCGCTCCTCGCGCCGATCGTCGAAGGGCGTACCGGCGTCGTCTTCGGCTCGCGCTTCAAGGGGCGCGGCCGCGGCCGGACGCCGCTCGTCGGTTACACCGGCAATATGCTGCTCACCTGGGCCGCGAACATCCTCTACTTCACGCGCCTCACCGACATCCTCACCTGCTACAAGGTGCTCGACGTCGGCGTCGCCCGCTCGCTCAACCTCCGCTGCAACGGCTTCGACCTGGACGCCGAGATCGCCTGCCGCCTGCTGCGCGACGGCCACAAGATCGTCGAGGTGCCCGTCACCTACGAGCCGCGCAGCGTCGAGGACGGCAAGAAGCTCAGCCCCGGCGTCGGCTGGAGCGTCCTCCGCGCGATCGTCCGCGTGCGCTTCTCGCCTCGGCGACCCGTCGCGCGCATGGGCGTGCGCGAAACGGCACAGCGCGAGCCCGTCGCCAGCGGCACCGCGGGCGACCGCGACGACGCGCGTTGACACCCCGCGAACCAGCTTCATAGACTGAGTACACGCCATCGGGCGGTCGCGCCGCGTGGCGGGTGAAGAAGTTGCGGCTTCCTCCCCGAGCGCGCTATCCCGCAGGAGCGCTCATGTCCCTCGACACGCTGTTACCCAAGCTCGAGCATCCGGATCGCACGCCGCCGGCGACCGATCTCACGGCGCTCAGCCGCCTCGACGGCGAAGATCACCAGCGGTTCGTCGACGTCTGGCGCACGCTCAGCATCCAGCGCCGCCGCGACATCATCGACCTGCTGGCCGATATCGCGGAGGACAACGTCGAGCTCGACTTCAACAACGTCTTCCTCACCGGCGTGCTCGATGACGACGTGCAGGTGCGCGCCGAGTCCATCAAGGCGCTCTGGGAGTACGAGGATGACGATCTCGTGGCGATCCTCCTCCGCCTCCTCCGCGATCCCGAGGCCATCGTCCGTGCCGAAGCAGCGCTAGGTCTGGGCCGCTATTTGCTCCGCGCGGAGATCGGCGGCCGCATCAACGGACCAATTCGCGAGGCGGAGGCCGCGCTGCGCGCTCTCGTCCGCGACGAGTCGGAGCTCACCGAAGTGCGCGGCCGCGCCCTCGAAGCCGTGGGCGTTCGCAGCGATGACTGGGTCCGCGACCTGATCGAGGAGGCCTACGAGAGCGGCGACCGCCGCTTGTCGATCAGCGCCGTCCACGCAATGGGCCGCCACGCCAGCCTGGAGTGGCTCGCCAACATCCTCGCCGAGATGGAGAGCGAGGACGCCGAGATGCGCTTCGAAGCCGCCGTCGCCGCCGGCGGCATCGCCGATGAAGCGGCGATCCCGCAACTCGCCGGCCTGGCTCACGACGACGACGCCGAGGTGCAGGATGCTGCCATCGCCGCGCTGGGCCTGATCGGTGGCCCGTCCGCGCGCTCCGCCCTCCAGGGGATTGCCGCCGAGTCCTCCGACGAGCGCGTGCTCGAAGCCGTGAGCGAGGCGCTCAGCGAGGCCGACTTCGTTGAGGATCCGCTGGGCTTTAAGATGCACCTGGACCAGAGTGTGGCCGATGATGTCGAAGAGGATGATGAGTGACGACCCGCGATTTCGATCTCCGCGTTGAGCAGGCCGTGTCCGCCGGCGGCGTCGTCTACCGCCGCGGCGAGCAGGGCGTCGAGATCGTCCTGTGCGGCCGCTCACCCGAAGGGCTCTGGGCGTTGCCCAAGGGCACGCCCGAGCAGGGCGAGTCCATCGAGGAGACCGCCCTGCGCGAGGTCAGCGAGGAGACCGGCCTCGGCGTCTCCATCATCTCCAGCCTCGGCACCATCGAGTACCAGTTCGCGCGCCCGGCGCAGGGCGTGCGTTTCGAGAAGACGGTGCATCACTACCTCATGCGCCCGACGGGAAGCGGTAGTGTCAGCGACCACGACGGGGAGTACGATCGCGTCGAGTGGGTTCCGGCCGAGGAGGCGCTCCGCGTGATGACGCACCGCAACGAGATCATCGTCGTGCGCCGCGCGCTGGCGGCCATCGAGGAACAGCCATCATGACCACGACGGTCGAGGGCGAGGTCGCGCGCGGCGAACTCGTCGTGCTGCGGGAAAAGCGTCTTGGCGATGCCTACAATGACTATCGCTGGCGCACCGACGCCGAACTCGCCCGCTTCGACGCCGCCCGTCCCTTCGCCGCCACCTACAACGACTACCTCGCCCTGTTCCGCGATGAACTCACCTACCCAAGCCCGTATCGCCGCAGCCTGGCGATCGAGGACGCACAGGGCCGCCACATCGGCAACGCCATGTACTACAACATCGACACCATTCGCCGCGAGGCCGAGATCGGCATCACCATCGGCGAGCGCGAGTACTGGGGCAAAGGCTACGGCGCCGATGCGGTCCAGACGCTGGTCCGGCACATCTTCCGCCGCACCGGCTTCCGCCGCATCTACCTCAAGACGCTCGACTGGAACACCCGCGCCCAGCGCTCGTTCGAGAAAGCGGGCTTCCGCATCTGCGGCCGCGCCCGTCGCGGCGGTAACGCCTTCGTCGTCATGGAATGCATGTCCGCCTGGCTCGATCCCGCCTGACGCCGAGAAACGTGGCGCGGGCTTTTCAGCCCGCGAATCCGCCGCTGCCGCGCGCCGCGCTCGATGCGTGCTTGCGTCTCCAGAGACCCCGCTGCTATAACACCCGCGGACCCAATCCCCCGCACATAAGGAGCACCACCATGGGAGCAGAGCGCTCGCACACCGCCGGCATCATCATCTGCGCCTTGAGTGCCTTCACCGGCTTCGTCTTCCTCATCGGCGTGCTCCGGCGCTCCTACATGGCGCTGGCGCTTCCGGTCACCGCCGGCTTCCTCGGCGCGCTCTACATCGCGTTCTGGATCGGTCGCGCCCTCGTCACCACGCCCATCGAGCCGCCGGCCGACGACTAACAGCCCGCACTCCGATGCACCGCACAGAAGCCCCGGGGACGCTCTCCGGGGCTTCTTCGTCTCCCCGCACCGGGCGGACCGCACGAAAGAGGACGCACATGAAACTCGCTTTCGTCATCTTCGACGGCATGACCACCCTCGACTTCACCGGCTTCTACGATGCCGTCACGCGTCTCAAGACCATGGGCTTCATGCCGGATCTCGAATGGGATGTCTGCGCGACGATCCGCGAAGTCCGCGAGGAGAAGGGGCTGCGCGTCGTCGCCGACCGCGTCTGCGGCCCGTTCGATGCGTACGATCTCGTGTTCCTCCCGGGCGGCATCGGCACGCGCACGCTCGTCGATGACGCCGACTTCATCGGCTGGATCCGCACCGCCGAGCGCTGCCGCTACCGCGTCTCCGTCTGCACGGGCGCGCTGCTCTGGGGCGCGGCGGGATTCCTGCGCGGCCGCACCGCCACCACCCACCCCCGCGCGTACAAGGAACTCGAACGCTACTGCGACCGCGTCAGCCACGAGCGCATCGTCGACGACGGCGACATCATCACCGCTCGCGGCGTCACCTCCTCCATCGACCTGGGCCTCTACATCTGCGAGAAGCTCGCCGGCCCGGAAGCCCGTACGAAGATCGCCCGCCAGATGGACTACGTGCACGGGGCGTGAGGCTGCGTGGGCTCGCCACCGTCGTGCTCGGCGCGGATGTCGGTATCGCCGGCGAGGGCGGCGCAGTAGCGAACGTCGATGGCTCGAACGACGAGGTCGGCGGCTCGTTTACGCCAGCACGAATTGACAGAACCGCTCACCCAACGGCGTGAGTCTGATCGGGTGAATCATGGGATTGTTCCACGATGCCCCCGTGGGAGATCGGACGACGTACCCGCGAATTCGTAGCCGGTCGACCCCCGCGACGAGTTCTTCATCATCAAGCTCGGCGAGGGCCTGCTTTATTGCCTCCACCCGATCCTCGTACTGCCTGCTGAACGATGCGGCTAGGATGGCGATTTCGAACTCTGAGAAGTCGTCCAAGGATTCAAGGAACGTCAGACGTTCGTCCGTTTCATGAGGCCGCAGGCCCTCGGCGATACAGTTCTTGAGGAAGCGAGCGAGGCGCCTTCTGTGTTCGTCGCCCCTCGCGCTCTGAGCTGACTCTATCCAGCGATCTCGCACTAGATCGAATGCCTCGGCGTCAATCCGTGCATCGTTCGCCAACTCATCAACTCGGCCGACGAGCGTGGATAGCTCCTCCTGGACGATGAGCAATGTCCGTTCGAGCCGATCCGCGCGGAGCTTTTCGCGCGTCGCTATCAATGCGTCAGCTACAAGCCCAAGGACCGGCACCGTCTTGGCTGCCAGCATCTGGGCCATCACTGATGCTGTAGAGATCGTGAGCGCGCGCACCTCCTCGGAATCGGCTTCCGCGCGCAACTTAGAGACGATCAGTGGTGTCGTTTCGGGTGGAGGTGCGCTGGCGTCGCTCATGCCACGAGTATACGGCCGATACAGCCTGGCAATCCTCGGCCATGGCCGCCTCCCACTCCCTGCTTCCCGCCTCCAACCTGTGCGCTATACTTCCCGCTTGTTGGAGTGACACCAGTGACCACGACCGTCGGCATCCTCAACGTCACCGGCTACGCCGGCAGCGAACTCGCCCGCCTGCTCCACGGCCATCCGGACGTGCGTCTCGCCGCCGTCACCGGCCGCAGCGCCGCCGGCAAGCGCCTGCCCGATGTATTTCCGCACCTCTGGACGCTCGATCTGCCGATCACGGAGTCGCTTGAAGGCGTGGACGTCGTGTTTTCCGCGCTCCCGCACGCCGCGGCCGCCGAGCAGCTCGTGCCCTACATCGAGGCCGGCACGCCGGTCATCGACCTCAGCGCCGACTTCCGCCTGAAGCGCGTCAATGAGTACGAGTCCTTCTACAAGGTCACCCACCCCGCGCCGCACCTGCTGCCGCGCGCCGTGTTCGGCCTGCCGGAGCTGCATCGCGACGATATCGCCGCGACGAAGCTCACGGCCGTCCCGGGTTGCCACTCCACCGGCGTCATACTCGCGCTCGCGCCGGCCTTCGCCGCCGGCCTCATCGAGCCCGATGTCATCGCCGACACGAAGACCGGCCTCTCCGGCGCCGGCCGCACGCTCGGCCTCAACGTTCACTTCTCCGAGGCCGACGAGAACGTCGCGCCCTACGGCCTCGACGGCCACCGCCACTTGCCCGAGATGACGCAGGAACTCGGCACGCTCGCCGAAGCGCCGGCGCCCGCCGTCACGTTCGTCCCCCACTACATCCCGATGACGCGCGGCATCCTCAGCACGTGCTACGGCCGCCTGCGCGACGGCGTGAGCATCGACCGCGACGGCCTCAAGCAGGCCTACCGCGACTTCTACAAGGACGCGCCGTTCGTCCACGTGTCCGATGCGCCGCCCTCGACGAAGCACGTCGCGGGGACGAACTACTGCGTCGTCCACCCGTCGATCGATCTCCGCACCGGCGCGGTCGTCGTCTCCAGCGCGATCGATAACCTCGGTAAGGGCGCGGCCGGTGCGGCCGTCCAGTGCCTCAACATCATGCTCGGCCTCCCGGAAACGGCCGGCCTGCAATCGCTGGCGCTCTTCCCCTAGTGGCGAAGGCAGCCGCGAAGGGCGGCATCGTCATCATCGAGGGCGGCACCGCCACGAGTCCGCAGGGCTTCCGCGCCGGCGCGGTCTACGCGGGCATCAAGACGCCCGGCCCCGGCAAGCTCGACCTCGCCATCATCGCGTCCGATCACCCCGCCGCTGTCGCTGCGATGTTCACGCGGAACACCGTGAAGGGCGCCGCCGTCGTCGTCTCGCAGGCGCACGTGCGCAACGGCCGCGCCCGCGCCATCATCGTCAACGCCGGCATCTCGAATGTCGCCAACGGCACCCGCGGCCAGCGCGACGCCGATGAGATGTGCGCGCTCGCCGCTGCGAGGCTCGGCATCGATGCGGACGACGTGCTCGTCGGCAGCACTGGCGTCATCGGCCGCCCGCTGCCGATGCCCAACATCCGCGCCGGCGTCCCGGGCATTGAGCTCACGCCGAACGGCGGCCACGCCTTCGCGCGCGCCATCATGACCACCGACACGCAGCCCAAGACCATGGCCGTCCGGTTCAGCGCCGCAGGCCGCACCTACACGCTCGGTGCGGTCGCGAAGGGCGTCGGGATGATCCACCCCGACATGGCCACCATGTTCTGCTTCCTCACGACCGACGCCCCTGTCGAGCGCCGATTCCTCAAGCGCGCCCTTCGCGCTGCCGTCGATGACTCTCTCAACATGATCAGCGTTGACGGCGACACCAGCACCAGCGACACGGCGGCGATCCTCGCCAACGGGGCGGCGGGTGGGCCCACGATCGATGCCGAGCACCCGGGCGCCGCCGCCTTCGAGCACGCGCTCCGCTACGTCTGCATCGCCATGGCCAAGATGCTCGCCCGCGACGGCGAGGGCGCCGAGAAGCTGATCGAGGTCCGCATCGAAGGCGCGGCCTCGGACCGCGAGGCGCGCGCCGCCGCCCGCACCGTCACGGCGTCGCCGCTTGTCAAGACGGCCGTTCATGGCAACGATCCCAACTGGGGCCGCCTGATGATGGCGGTCGGCCGCAGCGGCGCGCGCGTCAATCTCGCCCGCGCGCGTGCCTGGCTCGGTGATACCATGGTCTACCGCGGCAAGCCCGTCCCGTTCGACGAGGCCGCCGCCAGCGAAGCGTTGCGCAGCGAGGAGGTGCTCCTGCGGGTCGATCTGGGCGCCGGCCACGCGGCCGCCACCGCCTGGGGATGCGACCTGACGCCGGAGTACGTGCACATTAACAGTGACTACACCACCTGACGCCCCGGCCCGCATCACCGTCGTCAAGCTGGGCGGCTCGACGCTCGGCGCGCACGATACGTCGCTCCGTGACATCGCGGCCGCCCGCCGCGATGGCCGGCAGGTTGTCGTCGTGCACGGCGGCGGCGCGGCCGTCAGCGCGTGGCTGCAGCGCACCGGAGTCCAGGCGCGCTTCGTCAACGGCCTCCGCGTCACCGACGCCGCGACCCTGGAGGTCGTCGTCGCGGTGCTGGCCGGCGTGGTCAACAAGCAGCTTGTCGCCGAACTGAGCGCGCTGCGCGCTCCGGCCATCGGCCTCAGCGGCGCCGATAGCCTCATCCTGCAGGCGCGGCGATACGATGCCGACCTCGGCTTCGTCGGCAAGATCCACCGCGTCAACCCGTTCCCGCTCGTCGAGCTGCTGCGCCTCGGCTATCTGCCGGTCATCGCGCCGATCGCCATCGAGGAGGACGCCGCCGCGCCGCAACTGCTGAACACCAACGCCGACACCGCGGCCGGCGAGATCGCCGCCGCGCTCCGCGCCGAGCGCCTAGTCTTCCTCACCGATGTGGAGGGCGTACTCACCGGCGACCGGCGCCTCATCCCGCGCCTATCGCCGCCCGAGGCCAACGCGCTGATCGCGTCCGGCGTCGCGGCCGGTGGCATGATCCCCAAACTCGAAGCGGCCGTCCGCGCGGCATCGGCCGGCTGCGCCACGCGCATCGTCGATGGCACGCAGCCAGGCGCGCTCGCCCGCGTCCTCGCCGGCGCGCCGGGTGGCACGACCGTCAGCCCCTGACCGCGCCCCTCAGCCGAGCTTCAGGTCGGGGAAGTACGTCTTGTAGAACCCGCGGTCGCGGGTTAGCAGGAGATCCGCCTGCACCGACGCGTGCGCGCCGATGATGAAGTCCGCGACGATATGCTGCCGGGTGCGCATGGGCTCTCCGCATTTCTTGCAGCGGACGTCGTTCGATGCGCCGCACTTGGGGCACGGCAGCCCTCCAGCGCGGCGTGAGGCGTATGTCCGCCACAACTTGCCCGCGTCGTACAGCGCCTCCGGATCGGAGGCGACAAGGCGGATGCCGGTGCGAAGCAGGAAGCGGTCGAGGTCGTGCCGATGTGGGAAGTGCGCCGCCAGTTCGGCATACACCGGCTCGCCGATGATGAGCGGTCCGTCAGTAAGCGCGCCTACCAGAGAAGCCTCTGCCTCGGCGGCGCGAGACGAGCCGGGGATAAGCACATCGAAGAGGATGTTCGTGTCGACGGCGGAGATCACCGGCCGCGCATCTCTTCGATCAACGCGTCCGGGTCCTTCCCTTTCAGGTCCTTCAGATAACCGCGCCATTCGGCGAACGGCGACTTGGCGAGCCGCTTCTTCACCCGCAGCCCCCCGCGATCTTCGATGAACTCAAGCTGGTCGCCCGGCTTGATGCCGTGACGGTCGCGCACATCCTTCGGGATCGTGACCTGTCCCTTACTTGTGACTTTCGCGGCGCTTCCCATCTCGGCCTCCAGTAAGGAATGCCATCCTTACCAAGATTGTAAGGATCAGGCCGCCGCCTGCGCAACCCACGCCGAACATCTCAAAGACTCGCCGTTGTGGGGGAGGAGGAACGGCGCGTAACCAGAAACCAGCAACGAGCAGACCAACAGGCTACGCCCCGACGGCCTCGCGCAGGTTCCGTGCCAGCACGAACGGGTCGCTCGAGACCACGCTCGCCGCGTACAGCTCCATGGCGCCGAAGTCGGCCGTCCGGCTCGACGGGTCGCCGCGGTCGACGATGCGCACCACGACGGGGAAGCCTTCCCAGCTCTCCGGCGTCTCCGCCCACGGCGGCGTGTAGATCACCAGGTTGTACGAGTTGATGCCCATCCGGTCGCGGAAGCACTCCAGCGTCTCGTAGATGCGGTCCTTTAGCGACGTGGAGACGAAGGGCGCGAAGAGCAGCACCTCATTCTCTTTCTTGGGCGTCAGGTTCGCGATGACCTTCGTGCCTTCCTTCTCGAACGCGCAGCCCAGCGACTCGTGCGCCAGGAACAGGTCGTTGAAGTAGTTGAAGCGGTAGTGCGCCTGGTAGACGGCCGCCCGCTGACGCAGGTCTTCCACCGCCGCGTAGTGCATCCCGCGGCCCATGATCACCTGCGCGTGTCCGTGCAGGAGCGATGCCCCGGCGCGCCACAGGCAGTTCCAGAGGAACACGTAGTACTTCGCCTCCGGGTCGCTCGCGTGCGCCAGGTCGCCCCAGCGGCCGCCGGTGTCGACGTAGTCGTGCAGCATCTCGCGCGTGAACCGCAGCGGGTGCTTCTCGTTGAACACCACCAGTCCGTGGAAGCCATCGAACTTCGCGATGTTGCTGGCCGTCACGCAGTACTTCCCGCGCACCCGCCCGAAGAGATCCTCCGGCGTGCCGTTGTACGGGTCGTTGAGCGGATCCGCGCCGGTACGCCCCAGTTCCTCATCGAGGTTGACCTCCTGGTGCCACATCGGCCGGCTCGAGCGCAGCCAGTTGAAGAGAACGCCCTCCAGCGTCACCAGGTTCGTCACCTTCACGATCTTCTGCGTCCGCGTCGCCTCAACATCGCCGAACTGCTTCTCGATCCATGGCAGCATCGCGTCCGGCGGTACCAGGCGGCCCTCCGTGCTGCTGACGCTGAAGATGCGCTCGAAGCGCGCTCGCTCGTTGTGACTGAGCGTCGCCACGGCGTCTTCCATCTGCATGATGCTGAGGTCTTGCTGTATCGCCATCAGTTCTCGCTCCGCCTGTCGTCTCGCTGGCGGGAATCCTTCCCTAATGCTTGAAGTGCCGTATTCCTGTCGCGACCATCGCCATGCCCTGCGCGTCACACACCGCCACGGAATCCTCGTCGCGGATGGACCCGCCTGTCTGGACGATGGCCGTCACCCCGGCCGCCGCGCAGGTCTCCACCGTGTCCGGGAATGGTATCAGCGCGTCCGACGCCGAGACCGAACCCCGCGCCTTCTCCCCGGCCGATTCCACGGCCAGGCGCGCGCTCGTCACCCGGTTCGGTTGGCCTGCACCCATCCCCACCATCACGCGGTCCCTGACCAGCACGACGGCGTTCGACTTGACGTGCTTGACGCAGCGCCAGGCGAACCGCATATCTGCCAGTTCAGTATCGGTAGGCGCGCGCCGGGTTAGCACACGCATTTCGGCCGGATCGTCCCAGATTCGGTCGAACTCCTGAATCAGCATCCCGCCCACGATGCCGCGATGCTCGTATGCGCGATCGGCCATGCGCACGACCGGTGCCTCCAGGATGCGCAGATCCTTCGATTTCGAGAGCCGCGCCACCGCCTCCGGCGTGAACGACGGCGCGATGATGATCTCGACGAAGAGCCGTTGGCCGCTCGTCGGGTGCTTCGTCCCCCGGATCGTGCTCGCCAGCGCGTCATCCACGGGCCGGTTGATCGCGATGATCCCCCCGAACGCCGAGATCGGGTCCGCCTCGAACGCGAGGCCGAACGCCTCGCTAAGGTCATTCCTGCTGGCGATGCCGCACGGTGTCATGTGCTTCACGATCACTACTGTCGGCTCCGCGAAGTCGCAGGCTGCTGACCACGCGGCGTCGGCATCGAGGATGTTCACGTACGACAGCGCCTTGCCGTTCAACTGCCGGGCGTTGACCACGCCCTCTGGCTCCCGCTGGTTCGGGTCGACCTGCCGGTACAGCGCCGCCGTCTGGTGCGGGTTCTCCCCGTACCGCAGTTCGCTCCGCTTCGTGAACGCCAGCGTGACGTCGGCCGGGAACGGGTCCTCCGCGCCCCGCAGGTACGACGCGATCGCCGTGTCGTAGGTTGCCACGTGCTGGAACGTCTTCACCGCCAGCTTGCGCCGCCATTCGAGCGGCGCCGAATCGTTGCGAAGCGCGTCCAGCAGGTCGTTGTAGTCAGCCGGGTCCACCACCGGCAGCACGTGCGGGAAGTTCTTCGCCGCTGCCCGCAGCATTGTCGGCCCGCCGATGTCGATGTTCTCCAGCGCGTCCTGCAGCGTGACGTCCGGCCGCGCCACCGTCTCCTGGAACGGGTACAAGCCACCGACGATGATGTCGATCGTCGAGAGCCCGTGCTGCTCCAGTTCGGCCAGGTGCTCCGGCTTGTCGCGCCGCGCCAGGATGCCGCCGTGCACGCCCGGGTGCAGCGTTTTCACGCGCCCGTCCAGGATCTCCGGGAAGCCAGTCAGGTCGCTGACCGGCCGCACCTTCACGTCGCTCTCGCGCAGGATGCGATAGGTATTGCCGGTCGCGAACATCTCCACGCCCAGCGTTTCGAGCCCGCGTGCCAGTTCGACCAGCCCGGTCTTGTCGTACGGTGCGAGGATCGCGCGAAGAGCCATGCGCTAGTGCCCTCCCTGCGTGATCTGCGGCCACGGATGTTCGGGCGACATGTAGAGGCGGCCTCGCTCGGCCGCCCGCTCGCCGTCTGTCGTTCGTTCCGCTTGCGCCCGCATCAATACGACTCCAGGTGGCCGCCGAGCGACCGCAGCCGCGCCGGGACGATATCGACGATGCGCTCCGGGTCATCGGTGCAAGTGCCGATGCGCCACGCCGGAATGTCGCACTCGCGCGCGATCGCCAGCGCGCGCTCCACGTCCGCCTCCGGCACGATCGCGCAGAAGCCGACCCCCATGTTGTAGGTGAGGTACATGTCCGCCGCGCTGACCTTGCCCGCCGCGGCGATCATCGCGAACACCGCGGGCGCTTCCGGCAGTTGCTCGATGCGGAAGCCGATCGGCGCGTTTAGCCGCGACAGGTTCAGGAACCCATCGCCCGTGATGTGCATCATCGCGCGCACGTCCGTGTCGGCGATGAGCCGCATGGCCAAGTCGACGTAGATGCGCGTCGGCTCCAGCAGCTCCTCGCCAAGCGTACGCCCCAACTCCGGCACGTGCGCGAACAGGCGGCTTGTCTGCTCGCCCAGCAGGACTTCGCGCGCCAGCGTCAGGCCATTGCTGTGGATCCCCGAGCTGGCGAACCCGACGACGGCATCGTCGGCCTGCACGCGCTCGCCGGTGATGATCCGGTCGATTGGCACCAGCCCCACGCAGGTCCCGACGACGTCGATCCCGTTGACCAGTTCGCGCAACTGCGCGATCTCGCCGCCGGGGATGGAGATCTTTGCCAGTTCGGCGCCGCGCGTCAGCCCGATGGCAAGCTGGCTCAACATCTCGGGGTCGGCGTCCTGCACTGCCACGTAGTCAGTCATGGCGATCGGCTCCGCGCCCACGCAGATCACGTCGTTCACGTTCATCGCGATGCAGTCAATGCCGATCGTGTCGTACTTCCGCATCGCCTCCGCGACCATGATCTTCGTGCCGACGCCGTCCGTCGAGATCGCCAGCCCGACGTTGTTTCCCAGGTCCAGCACGTTGGCGTAGTAGCCGAAGTCCAGGCACGGCTTGCCGGCGACGCCGTCCCGGAGCGCGAACGTCCCGCGCAGCACGTCGAGCATGCGCGGGAAGCCGGCAAGCTCCTCCGTCGTCTGCACTCCCGTCCGGCTGTAGGCTGATCGCACTGCTCTGAACCCTCCGGGCAAGCCTATCAGTTGCCCGCGTGCATCGACATGGCCGCGGGCGGCGTTCGCATCTGCAGCGTGTTGCCCTCGCGCAGGGCCGTCTTGTGAGCGGGAGTCCCGTCTGGGACCACCCCTACACCCTCCGCAGCGGGAGCGTGTACTCGGATTCGTGCCGGTCGAGCGAGCCGTCCGCCGGCTCCATTGCCAGCTTGTCCATCTGCAGCGGCACCGGGCGCGGGTATTCGCCCGTGAAGCATGCCATGCACAGCCCGTCCTTCGTCGACGCCACCCCGCCTACGAGCCCCTCGCGGCTCAGGTACCCCAGCGAGTCGGCGCCGATGTGATCGCGGATCTCGTCCACCGTCTTCTGCGCCCCGATCAGCTCCCACCGCGTCCCCATATCGATGCCGTAGAAGCACGGATGCGTGATCGGCGGCGACGTCACCCGCATGTGCACCTCGCGCGCGCCCGCCTTCCGCAGCATCTGGATCACCCGCAGCGTCGTGGTCCCCCGCACGATCGTGTCGTCGACCACCACCACGCGCTTGTCCTGCAGCACCTCGCGCAGCGGGTTGTACTTCAGGTGCACCCCCTGCTCGCGCAGCCGCTGGTCCGGTTGGATGAACGTCCGCCCCACGTACCGGTTCTTCACCAGCCCCTCGACGAAGGGGATCCCCGAAGCCTGCGAGTAGCCGATCGCCGCGGCGATCGCCGAGTCCGGCACGCCGATCACGATGTCCGCGTCCGCCGGGTGCTCCTTCGCCAGTTCGCGGCCCAGCTTCATTCGCAGTGGATACACCAGCTTGCCGTCCAGCACGCTGTCCAGCCGCGCGAAGTAGATGTACTCGAACACGCAGAACGCCGTCGACTGCTCCTCGAGCGGCTTGAAGCTCTGGAGCCCGTCCGCGTCGATGTAGACGACCTCGCCCGGCTCGATCTCCCGGATGAAGGTGGCGCCGAGGTGGTCCAGCGCGCAGCTCTCCGACGCGGCCACCCAGCCCGAATCGAGCTTGCCCAGGCACAGCGGCCGGTTCCCCATGGGGTCGCGCGCCATCATCATGGCGTCGGGTGTGATCACGGCCAGCGAGTAGGCCCCGTTCAGCTTCCGCATCACGTGGCCCCAGCGCTCCTTCCAGTCCGCGCCCGGCGCGTGCGCCAGCATCTGCGCGATGACCTCGGAGTCGCTGCCGGTCGCGAACGGCACGCCCTCGCGCACCAGGTCGTCCCGCAGCACCGCCGCGTTGACGATGTTGCCGTTGTGCCCCAGCGCCAGCTCCCCGTTCGGGCCGCTGACCCGGAACGGCTGCGCGTTGTCGAGGTGGCTGGCGCCGGTGGTGGAGTAGCGCGTGTGGCCGATGGCGAACTTGCCCGGCAGGTAGCTCAGGTCATCTTCATCGAAGACCTGCGAGACCAGGCCCATGCCGGTCTTCACGTAGAGGGTGCGGAGGTTCGAGGTGGCGATTCCGGCGCTCTCTTGCCCGCGATGCTGCAGGGCGTAGAGGCCGAAGAAGGTAATCCTAGCTACGTCTTCTCCCGGCGCGTAGACGCCGAAGACGCCGCAGGCTTCCCGCAAGCTTGGGAGCACACATACCTCCTGCCCGTAAGGACAGTGCTCCGGCAGATGGCCCTCACGGACGAGGAAAGGTGATGGAATCGCAACATCCCTCGCCTCAGGCCCTCTGGATAGGCATCTTAGCAATGGGCTCGCGCCTTCGCAACGCGCGCGCGCCAGAATCTAGAACCTATGACCTAGGATCCAGCCTCTAACCCCTAACCCGCTACAATCCCGGCGATGAAGGTCTGCTTCCTCCTCCACCAGGGCAACATGTACTCGGGCGGGCAGGGCGTTTACACGGCGCAGGTCACGCGGGAGCTGGCGCGGCAGGGGCACGAGGTCCACCTCATCGTCGGGCCGCCGTGGCCCGAGACGGACCCCGCCGTCACGGTGCATCGCGTGCCGTCGTACAGCGTGTACCGGCTGCTCGAAACGCAGCGGATGTTCTTCTACGGCCGCCCGCTGCGCGAGGTCTTGCATCCACTCAACCTGTACGAGCTGGCTTCGAGCCGCGCCGGGCAGTTCTCGGTGATGTCGGCGTTCAGCTGGCGGGCCTTCATGCGCTGGCGGGAGCTGCAGGCCGAGCACCGCTTCGACATCGTCCACGACGTGCAGTCGCTGGGGTACGGCTCCTGGATGATCCACGCTTCCGGCATGCCGATGGTAGCCAACATCCACCATCCGCTTTCGATCGACCGGCTGAACCAGGTGCAGCAGGCGCGCGGCACCCGCATGAAGATCCGCAAGGCGATGTTCTACCCGTTCTTCATGCAGGAGGTGGTCGCCCGGCGGATGGACCGCATCATCACCGGCTCGCACAACTCGCGCGCTTCGGTGCAGCGGGCGTTCGCGCTGCGCGACGAGCAGATCACCACCATCCACGATGGCGTCGATACCGCCGTGTTCCGGCCGCTGGAGCTGGCGCGGCGGCCCAACAGCCTGCTCTACGTCGGCAACTCCGATGACCGCAACAAGGGCGCGCGCTACCTGCTGGAGGCGGCGGGCATGCTGCGCGACCGCGCCGTCGACTTCCACCTGGCGTTCGTCGACCGGCGCAACGCCGAGCTTGCGCCGCGCATGGTGTCGGAGCTTGGCCTGGGCGACCGCGTGACGTTCACCGGCCGCCTGAGCACCGACGAGCTGGTGCGGGCGTACAACGAGGCGCAGGTCATGGTGTCGCCGTCGCTGTACGAGGGCTTCGGCCTGCCCGCGGCCGAGGCGCAGGGCTGCGGCACGCCCGTCGTCGCCACCACCGCCGGCGCGTTCCCGGAAGTCATCGCCGATGACGAGACCGGCATCCTGGTGCCGCCGGCCGACGCGCGCGCGCTTGCCGACGCCATCCAGCGCCTGCTGAGCGACCCCGCGCGCCGCACGGCGATGGGCGTGGCCGGGGCCCGCCGCATCGAAGACCACTTCTCGTGGCGAGCGTGCGCGGCGCACACGGCCGGCCTGTACGAGGAAGTGCTGGCGGCGAGGCGGTAGTGCTCAACGAGAAGCGCCCGCGGGCGATCCGTCACGCGGCCATCGGCAGCGAGTCCGGCGGGCCGGGGAGCACGCCGGTGCTGTGCAAGCGCACGAGCGCATCCACGACGGACGGATTGAACTGGAGGCCGCGGCAGCGGACGATCTCAGCGATCGCCTCTTCGACTGGCCGAGCAGCGCGATACGGCCGCTCGTGCACCATCGCGTCAAACGCGTCAGCCACGGTGACGATCGTCACCTCTTCGGGGATCTGCTCGCCGGCGATCGCATCGGGATAACCCGCCCCGTCCCAACGCTCGTGATGCCATCGGGCGACCTTTGCGGCCAGGGCGAAGCCGGGCCGCGCCTCAAGGAACTCAGCTCCCCATACGCTGTGCTGCTTCATCACGTCCCAGATCCGGCCGACCTCCCAGTCATCGCTGTCGAATCGCATCGAACTTGACAGGATGTCATCAGGCACCCTGATCTTCCCGATGTCGTGCAGCGCCGCGGCGAGGCCAAGCTGCCAGACTGCTTCGTCGCTGTAGCCCATCTCACGCGCGATCGCCTCAGCCACGGCCCTGACGTTCTCCAGGTGGAGCCCCGTGGTGTGATCGTGCGCCTCAGCGGCGGCGGCGAGCATCATGACCGTCTGGGCTTGGGCTTCCGACAGGCGCTCGGCGGCGCTCTGCAAACCGTCAGCGAGGCTCGCCATCCGCACGATGGCTGTGACCTGGTTGGCTATGGCAGCCAGGAACTCCGCGTCGCGGGCATCGAATGCCGCCTCCCGCCGGCTGGCCACCGCGACGGTACCCGCGAACTCATCCTCCCAAAGCATGGGTGCGATGACGGCGGATCGCAGTCCTGCCCGTTCAAGAATCGCCCGCTCGGTCGGCGAGAGCCGGTTGTCGGAGTGGAGGTCTTCGAGGATGACGGGCCGCCTGGTCTTGGCCAGAATGGCGTTGATCGCGCGCTGCCGCATGTCGGGGTGCGCCGCTTGTTGGGCGCGCCACCCTCGCGCCAGCGCGTCGTCGACGCCGTCGTGCAACGTCCCCCCTGCCACCCGGCCATTCGCCGGAAAGATCTGGCAATCAACGGCGTCGTAGCCCGCTTCGGCCGACAGGCGCGCACCAACGAGCGCCAGCTTCCCATCGAGGCTGCCGGGAGCCGTGAGCAGCGGGATCAGATCGGCGATGACGGCGGAGACGCGATCATCGCGTCGCCGGGCCACCACTCCGTTCTGAAGGGCCCGTCTCCTCTTGGCCGTATACATCGCGCTGTCTGCCGCCTCGATCAAGCCGGCGATTGTGGCAGCCTCGTCTGGAAAGACGGCGATCCCGATGCTGGCCGGCATGCGAATGGTGGCGTTCGTCTCTTCGTCCGTTACCGTGCTCTCCCGAATCGCGGCGGCGGCACGGCGAGCGTACGATTCGGCGCGGCTGCGGTCGGCCCCCGCGAGCACCGCCAGGAACTCGTCGCCACCGTAGCGGCCCACAACCGCGCCGTCGGCGGCCAGCGCGCGGGCTACCGTTTGCAGGACAGCGTCGCCGGACAGATGCCCGTAGGTGTCGTTGACCGCCTTCATTCCGTCGACGTCGATCATTGCGACGGCCACGTGTGCGAGGTTGGCACGCTCCATCTGTTCGGCAAGGTAGGCGGTGATGGCGCCGTGATTGAGAACGCCCGTGAGAGAATCGCGTCGGGCGTGCTCCTGTTCAAGCTTGAGCTCATGCTCCAGGAGGGCCGCATTCGCCTCGACCTCTCGCGCGTGGTGGAGCTCCTTGTTCTGGCGATTGATGGTGCGCGTGCCTCCGTGGACGATGCCTAAGAGCACCACGTAGAGGAAGGCGAGGCCCGCTGCCAACCCGACCTGAATGTACCGCTGCATCTCGGCGGCCTGCGCAGCGTACGGAGCGTAGAACTCGTAGATCTCGAAGGCTCCTACCACGTCATCTGACCCGCCAAGCCTGAGCGGCGCGTATACCTCGAGCAGCTGTCCAAGATGCGCTTCGCTCTCGTTCTCCGCCTTCGACGGATTCTTGATCGCCGAGACCGTCCCTCCCGCCAGCGCCTCATCGCGCTCATCGTCATCCGCGAAGGACTTGCCGATTTCCGCGAGATCGTCGGAGTAGATGAGGGCGCCGGCGCGATTCCATACCTTGACCCGCGCGACGCGGTCGGACACGATTTCGCTCCGCACGTACTGGTCGAAGGCTTCCAGCCGGGCGCCGCTCATCGGTGTTTCCACCTCTCCTGGCGTGAGCCGGGCAGCGATGCGCGCGCTCGTCTCGCGGGTGTCGCGTTCGCCCTCTTGCTGCGCGGTGCGCGCGATGACGCTAGCGGTGAGCCTGCTCAGTGCGAAGCCGACGATGACGATGACGATGAGGGCGGCGACAGCAAACCGCCAGGTGAGACTCGCCTGCGGGGTGCGAGCGGGCGACGAGGGCGGGCGGCGGTGGAGCATGCTCGTCTCCGGTAACACGCCAGGATGGCCTTCGAAGATTTGTCGGCGGCGGTGCTGCCCGGCCCGAGGGCCATCAGGCCCTATCTCGGCCACCAGCCCGTGCCCCCTGAGGTGTTAGCCCACAGTCCAGTGCACAGCGCACAGTCCGCAGTTCGTAGTCTGCAGCCGGCCGTTTGATTGCCATTTGAATTTTCGCGTTTTCGCGGCGGCGGTGGTCGCTGAAGCTGAGCGCCGGGGGTGCCCCTGCGGGCGTGAAGCTGGTAGGAGTGCGGCGCTTGATTGAAGTTGATTGTTTGGGGGTCCATTCAATCAACGGCAGGTTGTCGGGGGTAGGGGCCAGGTTGTAGGGACCGAGAACCAAGAACCCAGAACCAAGAACCAACAGTGTGGGCCGGTGCGTGCGCATGTGGCGATGGTAGGGCGGGAGGTGGGCAAACGCCTAGCGGGGTGTGGCACTGGGGGGGTGGTGGTGAGGTAGAGCACAGCGAGTCGAGCGGGCCGCGTTACTGATGGGACACCCCCGGCCGGCGCTTTCCCGAAGTTATCAGCGATAACGAAATCGGCGCTCGTACCGCCCCACGCCCTCCAACGCTCGATGGGCGCCCCGCCCGTCGCATCGGAGTGCGCTTCACGTGGCCCGGCCCGTGCCGCGCCAGCAGCGGGATGTGCCGGTGGCGGCGCTAGTGAGCCAACAACGAAGTTGGCGCTAGACAACATCCCATGCGGCCGGTATTGACGACCCGCGTACTCCGTTATATGCTGGCGGCGTTCCCCCGCAGGAAGGTCTGTTTCGTTGCGCAGCGCGCTGGCGGCCCTAGCCTCGCTGCTTCTTGCTGCCGCGCTCGTGCTTCTAGGCTCGGCTCGTTCTCACGCGTCGTCGGGTTCAACTGAGCGCGTGATGGCGCTCTATGACGGCTACGCCACGCTCTCGATCATGGAACCGAACATGAGCGGAGATGGCCGATACATCGTATTCACCACGGGTGACGCCTTTCCCGGCGATACGAATGGCTCGGCGGACGTATACCTCCTCGATCGCGTGACGCAGACGACGGAGCGCATCAGCGTGGGCTCAGACGGCGCCCCGGGAAATGCGGGAAGCCGAGCAGGCAGTATTAGCCAGGATGGCCGGTTCGTTGCCTTCCAGTCTGGGGCGACCAACTTCGCTTCGGGACTGAATACGTTCTTGAATGTATATGTGAGAGACCGGGCGCTGGGCACGACCACACTGGTCAGTGCGGCCACGGACGGGACGCCCGCCGATTCCACAAGCTTCGACGCAACAATCAGCGGCAATGGCCGCTACGTCGTGTTCCAATCGTACGCATATAACCTCGTGCCCCCTCCAGCCGCTGTTTATGGCCGCAACCTGTTCCTCCGCGATCTGCTAACCGGCGTCACGACGCTCGTGAGCGTGGGGACCGATGGGAATGGGGGCAACAACGACAGCTTCCCCGCAGTCATTACAAACGACGGACGTTTCATTGCGTTTGTGTCGACGGCCACGAATCTCGCACCAATCTACACCTACGGTGCGTGGAATGTGTTCGTCCGCGACACCGTTGCAGGTACCACCGAATTGGTCAGCCTTTCTGGCGCTGGAGGTCTCGTCCCCAACGGCGTGCTACCGGAGGTACCCGCCATCAGCGCCGACGGCCGGTTCGTGGCATTCTCATCAAGCAACGCGTATGTCGCTTCGGCCTCGGGTTCCTGGGGGAACGTGTACCTGCGGGACAGGGTCGCTGGTGCAACGGAACTCGTTAGTATTTCCAGCAGCGGCGTGCCCGGCAACTATTACAGCAGCGGGCAATCGATCAGCTCCGATGGGCGCTTCGTCGCATTCCGGTCGGGGGCTTCAAACCTGTCCGGAGCCATCGGCGATGCGAACGGAGCGATCGACGCCTTCGTCCGCGACCGCGTGGCGGGCGTGACAGAGCTCGTCAGTTCTTCCGTGGACGGTTGGCAGGCGAATGGGGCCAGTAGCTACCCACTTATCAGCGTCGATGGGAGCGAGGTACTATTCCTGTCGGACGCCACGAACCTGGTGGAGTGCGACGCCAATAGTCGGACCGACTTGTTCATGCGCCATCGCGCGCTACCTGCACCGCCGCCGACGCCGTGTTCGACCGCAACACCATCGGCGACGCCTACACAAACTGCCACACCTACGGCAACTCCTATCCCCGAGTTCTTCGTGAAAGTCGACTGCGACCCGGCGCTCGCGGGCATCCAGGCAAATTGCTCGTACCCGGTGGACGCCGGCGCGCTCGACGTCGATATCTACGTGGTGAGCGAGAGCGTCCTGACGGAGCACGCCGCGTCTTTCAATTTCGAACTTCACGCACCGGACCTAGCCCGCCTGTCGCCCCTGCCTGGGCTAGATGTCAACCTCGACGGCAACCCTGACTTCAACCAGTCTCTGGCGGGCAGTTGGACTTGTGCCGGGCCGCCACCAAACCCAAACACCGGGGCTGACGGGCCGGGCAAGGCCGTATCGTTCCTCTCCTGTTTTGACGCCAGCTTCCCGCTCCCGTCCGGTGCGCTATTGCCGGCTGGCGGTCAGTTGAAGCTGGGCACGGTGCACTACCAGGTTCCGCCGGGCGCTTCGCCGGGGAGCGTTCCGCTTGTGCTGAGCGCCGTGTCCGTGGGGAACGATGCCATCATCGAATATGTCTCCTGCCTTCAGGAGAACGTCCCGCCCGCGTTCCCGATCGTCGTCGGTCCCTGCATGGACGGCGTGATCAACCTGTTCGAGCCGCCGACCGCGACCCCCACCAGCACGCCAACGCCGACGCCGACCCCTGCGGTCGGCATGGCCAAAGTGCCGGAGGGCTCCGTCGCCAGCGGCAACGTTGACCTCAGCGTGCCGAAGGCGAACCTCTTCCTCTGCATCACCGGTCCCTGCGCGGGCCCGGGCGAAGGCGACCTGGTGGTCGTCGAGCGCGTCAGCAACATCACGACGGGCGACAGCAACGGCGACATGGTGCAGGACGGCCTTGGCGCGTACGAGTTCAACGTGGAGTACGACAACTTCGTCATCCAGTCCGTCAACCCGAGCGACATCGTGTTTGCGGCCGGCGGCGCGGGCGCGGCCCGCGGCCCGGCGAGTTGCAGCTTCTCGCTCGTGCTGGAGAACAAGGTCCGCTTCGGCTGCGTCACCACCGGTTCCACGCCGAACGGCCCGATCGGCAGCTTCGACCTGGCGAAGCTCGACCTGATCCCGCACCCGGACCTCATGAACGACCTCTTCCCTGGGAACGACAACGGCGTGCCGACGGTGATCAAGGACAACGGCTGCGAGCTGGCCGACGTGTTCGGCCACCCGGTGCTGGGCTCGGTGGGCGGCGGCCTGCTGCCAACGTGTGGCGACCTCGCCGTGACGGTGCGGATCCTCGAAGGCGACCTCAACTTGGACTGCAAGGTCGATGTGACGGACGAGCAGCTCATCGGCGTGCATTACGCGGCGGTCTTCGGCAGCACGTACTACAGCAAGTGGTTCGACTTGGAGCCGCGCCAGCACGACCTCGACATCGACATCAAGGATGTGCAGAGGGTGTTCGGGCGCGATGGCAGCACGTGCCAGCAGCCGATCCCGTTGCAGACGCCGGTCGATCCGCCCGCGCCGTTCGGGTTGTAGCCCCCGCCGCGCCGACGGCACAGGTTGTAGTCGGTACGCAGCTAAAGCTGCTTCGCTACGACGTGCGTGCGGCGGGTTGCCGCGTGGCGGTGAGGCTGGTTCGGTCACGGAGCGGGCGGACAGGACTGAAGTCCTGTCCCTACAAAGCTGCGCCTCCCCGCGAAGCTGCGCTGCGGACGGGCGGTGGGGCGGGGACGGGCCATGTGGCGGGACTAATGGCCCTACACGCCGCCCGGTTGTGTCCATATGTTTCGACATATGGACGCGTATCCGCCGGTGCCCGAGTCTGTCACCAATCTCCTGAACACGCTGGGCGACCGGCAGCGGCAGGGCGTGCTGAACGCGTTTCTCGCCGCTCGCGTCTGGGAACTGCCGGTCAGCGTCATCGTCCAGCACTGCGCGCCGCTCTCACGGCCGGCCGTCTCGCACCATCTGGGCGTGATGTGCCGGACGAACGTGCTCACGCAGCGGCGTGAGGGCAGGCGCATCTATTACGCACTCAACCGGGCCTACATCGAGCAGGCGCTGCAGTCATTCCTGGCGTTCCTCGACGTCTGCGGCACGCCGATTGGGGAAGCTATCGGCTGTCAGCTATCAGCTGTCAGCCGTTCGCCTGGCGGGACGGAGGCAACGAGATGACGACGAACACCATCGTCGCGACGGATCAGAGGTATCGCGAGCAGATCGCGTGGGACGAGGCGAAGTGGGTGACGCACTGCGTCAACTGCTCGCCGGGCAACTGCCCCTTCCGCGCGTACATCAAGGACGGGCGCGTGCTGCGCGAGGAGCAGTCGGGCACGCTGCCCGTGATCGAGCCGGGCGTGCCGGACATGAACCCGATGGGCTGCCAGAAGGGCGCGGCGTGGAGCCGTACCCTCGACGCGCCGACGCGCATCCCGTATCCGATGCGGCGCAAGGGCGCGCGCGGCGGCGGCGAGTGGGAGCGCATCTCGTGGGACGAGGCGCTGACGCAGATCGCCGACACGATGATCGACACCATCGAGCAGTCCGGGCCGGAGGCGATCGTGCAGGCGGGCACGGCGGGCGAGGGCGGGCTGTCGGCGGGCTTCCTGTTCGAGAAGCTGATCAACCGCATCGGCGGCACCGCCACGGACACGAACGGCGACATCGGCGACTTCAGCGTCGGGCTGTACGAGACGTTCGGGCAGGCCGCCGCGCGCGCCAGCTTCGACGACTGGTTCCACAGCGACGTGCTGCTGATCTGGCATCGGAACCCCGTCTACACCGCCATCCCGCACTACCACTACATCGCCGAGGCGCGCTATCGCGGCGCGGAGGTGGTGACGATCGCGCCGGACTACAGCCCGTCGGCAATGCACGCCGACGTCTACGCCGGCGTGCGCCCCGGCACCGATGCCGCGCTGGCGCTCTCGATGGCGCGCGTCGTTATCGATGAGGGGCTGATGGACGAGGCGTTCGTGCGGTCGCAGACGGACCTGCCGCTGCTCGTGCGGAGCGACAACGGCCGCTTCCTGCGCGGCGCGGACATCGAGGAGGGCGGGCGCGCGGACCAGTTCTACGTGTGGTCGCTGGCGGCGGGCGGCATCGCACCGGCGTCGCGCGAGGCGCTGGCGGCGGACCCGGATGCGGCGCTCGAGGGCGCGTTCACGGCGACGACCGCGGGCGGCGAACGCGTCGGCGTGCGGCCGGCGTTTGACCTGCTGCGGGAGCGGCTGGCGGCGTACGCGCCGGAGGATGCGTCGGCGGTGTGCGGCGTGCACGCGGACACCATCCGGATGCTGGCGCGGAAGGTGGCGTCGAAGCGGACGGCGGTGCTGCTCGGCTTCAACTCCGCGAAGTACTACCACGGCGACCTGATGGAGCGGTCGATGGCGCTGCTGCTGGCGCTGACGGGCAACTGGGGCAAGAAGGGCACCGGCATCGGCGTGGCGGTCACCGGCATGTTCGACGGCGCGTTCCTCTTCCCGATGAAGCCGGTCGCCGGCCGCGAGATCTTCCGCGCCATCCTGAACATGCGGGGCAACGTCATCAACGGCATGAAGGCGAACGACCCGGGGCTGACCGACGCGGCGGCGGCGATCCAGTTGCAGCAGGGCGGCGCGGGCAACGGCCACGGAGCGGTACCGGCGTTCCTCTGGTACCACCACAGTGCGCTCGCCGAGCGATGGGAGCATCGGGAGTGGTCCGACCCGAGCATGAGCAAGCCGCTGGCTGAGTTCGTCGACGAGGCGGTCGAGAAGGGCTGGTGGCGCGGGCTGTCGCGGCCGGAGCGGACGCATCGGCCGCGCGTGCTGTTCGAGATCGGCACGAACTGGGCGCGGCGGATGCGCGGCGGGCGCGGCGCGTACGCGCCGATCCTCGAAGGGCTGGAGCTGCTGGTGTGCATGGACTGGCGCGTGTCGGGGAGCGCGATGCAGGCGGACATCCTGCTGCCGGCGGCGGCGCCGTACGAGAAGCCGGGCTTTGCGCAGCCATCGCCGCAGACGATGAACCTGACGTTCTCGGACGCGTGCGTGGCGCCGGCGGGCGAGGCGCGCATGGAGTGGGAGGCCTTCGCCGACCTGGCGCGCAAGATCGAGGAGCGGGCGAAGGCGCGCGGCTTCGTCGAGTACACGGACAGCCGCGGCGGTGCGCACCGTCTCGACGACCTGGGCTCGTACTTCACGGCGAACGGCGCGTTCGAGACGACGGAGGGCCTACTGGCGGAGATGGTGCTGGACACGGTCGAATCGGGCACGCTGCCGCCGGGCACGACCATCGATACGTTCCGGGAGCAGGGGCACGTGCGGTTCATCGACTGGGGCATCACGCCGTTCGCGGCGGTGCAGGCCGCGGATCTGCGCGACGATGAGACGCACGCGCCGCTGCGGCATCACGTGGAGCAGGGGCTGCCGTATCCGACGCTGACGCGGCGGGCGCAGTTCTACATCGACCACCCGTGGTTCATCGAAGCGGGCGAGGCGCTGCCGGTGCACAAGGAGAACCCGCCGATGGGCGGCGACTACCCGCTGGTGATGACGAGCGGCCACTCGCGCTGGAGCATCCACTCCATGAACCAGTCGGACCGTGCGATGCTGGGCACGCATCGCGGCGAGCCGGTGGTGCTGGTGAGCGCGGCCGACGCGTCGGCGCGCGGCATCGGCGACGGCGCGATGGTACGGGTGCACAACGACGTGTCGTCGTTCGTGGCGCAGGCGAAGGTGTCGAGCGGCGTGCGGCCGGGACAGGTGGTCTCGTACAACGGCTGGGAGCCGTACCAGTACGCGGACTGGAAGCACGCGGCCGAAGTGGAGCCGGGGATGGTGAAGTGGCTGCACTTCGCGGGCGGCGAAGGCCACCTGAAGTACTGGACGACGCAATGGCAACCCGCGCCGATCGACCGGGCGTTTCGGGTCGAAGTAGTTGGTAGTGAGTAGTTCGTCGTTTGTAGTAGGGAGCGGGCGGGCTCAGGTTCGCCTGTCAACCATACGGCGCCACGCGCGTAGCACGCGGGTGCGGGCAACGGGTACGCTTGCCGCATGCGCTCTCATGGGGCTAACGACGACTTGACGGCAGGCGCTGCCGGGGCGGCCTCGTCCGAGGACGCGTGGATGCCGGTCGCCGCGCTCGCGATGCTGGTCGCGGCGATGCTGGCCGCCTTCGCCGCATCGATGCTGTTCTACACGCGGGGGCATCTCTCCACGCCGCTCGACGACACGCAGATCTACTTTGCATACGCGCGCCAGATCGCACACGGCCACATCCTGGTCTTCCAGCCGCACGACGATCCCACGTCGGGATCGACGAGCTTCCTGTATCCGTTCGTGCTGGCGGTGGGGTACGCGGCGGGATTTCGCGACCAGCACCTGGTGCTCTGGGGGCTGCTGCTGAACGCGGCGTGCCTGCTGGCCTCGGCCATGCTGGTGGCGGCGATCGCGCGGCGGCTCGTCAACGACCGGCGGCTGGCGTATGCGGCAGGGGCGCTGGTGGCGATCAACGGATGGCTGGGGTGGACGTTTTTCTCGATGATGGAGTCGGGGTTGCACGGGACGCTGCTGCTGGCGGCGGCGTACCTGTATATCCGCGCGAAAGAGCACCCGGCGTCGGTCTGGCGACTCGCGGCGGCGCTGGCGCTGCTCGCGCTCGCTCGGCCGGAGATGACCGTGATGTCGGTGCTGATCGGCGCCATGTGGGCGGCCGATGCGTACTTCGCGAACGGACGCGCGTTTGCGGCGCGCTCGCTGCTGCCGGCCGCCGTCGCGCTGGCAGCATCGGGCGCGTACTTCGCGACGCTGCTTGCGCTGACGGGGAGCGCGCGCACCAACACGTTCATGGTGCAGTCGGTGTTCACGTCGGCGAGGCCGACGATCTTCTCGATCGCCGACACCGTCTCGACGTCGTTCTTCGAGAACCTGCGATTCTCGTTCACGTGGTTCGGGCCCGCGTACCTCGCAACGATCGCATTCGGGCTGTTCGCCGTGGGCGCGGCGTCGCTCGTCGCGGACGACGTTGAAGCGAGACGGCCGACGTGGCGCGGCATGCTGCCCGCGATCGTCGTGCTGGGGTGGCTCTTCGGGTCGCTGGTGCGGAACCCGAACATCGCGCAGCATCGCTGGGCGGCGGCGTACGAGCCGTTCGTGGTGCTACTGGTGGTCTTCGGCACGTGGCGCGTCGTGCGCTACGTCGATGCGCTGCGGCCGCTGCTCTGGCCGGCGATGGTGCCGCTCATCGCCGGCTCGGCGCTGGCGAGCGTGTCGATCGTGAACGTCTACGGCCAGAACACGTCGGACATCTACTTCCAGCAGATGTCCGCGGCGGCGTGGCTGCGGGCAAATACGCCGCCCGATGCCGTTGTGGCGATCAACGACGCCGGCGCGCTGACGTACGGGAGCCGGAGGCGGACACTGGACCTGGTGGGGCTGACATCGCCGGACACGGGGGCGAGCTTCCGGCAGGGGGCGGCGAGCCTCTACGAGTACGTCGAGCGGCTGCCGGCAGAGCGCCGTCCGGCGTACTACGCCGTGTTTCCCACGTGGATCGGCTATACGGATCCGGCCCTTGGCATCCTGCGGTCGCTGACGAACTTCGGGCTGGCGCGTAACACGATCTCCGGCGGCACGAACCTGGTGATCTACCAGGCCGACGCATCGCTGATCAACAGCGGCGAAGCGCCGGGCGAGTTGCCGGCCGAGGCCGCCGGGTGGGCCGTGGTCGACAGCGTCGACGTCGCCGATCTCGCCTCGGAAGCGGCACACGGCTACGCGGCAGCCGCGCGCGAGGTGGGCGTGCCGCCCGTGCAGCTGGTGGCGCGCCGCACGTACAGCGCCGCGACGCCGGTGATCGACGGCGGGCGCGTGATCGCTTACAGCGAGCGGATGACGCTGCGGCCGCGGGACGCGGCGAAGCCGTGGATGCTGGCGGCGCGGGCGAGCGGCGCCGGCGCGGCGACTGTCGTGGTGACATCGGCCGCCGGGCGCGCCGCCGTCACGCTCCCGCAGGACGGCGCGCGATGGCGCGATGCCATCGTGGCGCGCGGGACTGCCGCCGCCGGTGGCCGCGTCAGCATCGAGGTCGCGACCGAGGGCGGCGCCTACAGCTCGTTCCACTACTGGCTGCTGCAGCCGGAGTAGGTAGTTCGTGGTTCGAGGTTGAGGCTGGGGCCGGGGCCATCGGAGGCCCGCGGACACCTCTGGCGCCACGGCATTTGACGGAAAAATCGCCAACGGCTCTTGTAAGCGGTTGCATAGAAGCGTAGGGTGGTGTCCACGACGCGCGTACCGATGCGGCGCGGTGCGCCTCGATGGGGAGGCGTGCGCGAGCCGGATCGACGCCGCGCGATGCGAGGGACTGCCATGCGCGCTGCTCCACGAAACCAGGTTCCCGTCTTCGGCACGTCCGGCATGAGCGGGCCGCGCTCTACGAGGCCGCTGTGGCTTGCGCCGCTGTTCGCCGCGCTGCTGCTGGTGGCTGCGCTCGCCAGCGGCGATGCAGCGCCGGCCGCGGCCGCGGCTGCCGGTGCGAGCGGCGTTGCCGCTGACGCGATCAGCGCCGGCGGGTACCACAGCTGCGCGGCGAAGGACGGGGCGGCCTGGTGCTGGGGCCTGAATACCTACGGCGAGCTCGGCGACGGCACGACGACGGACAGCAGCGTGCCCGTCGCGGTGAGCGGTCTCGGGAGCGGCGTCAGCGCCGTCAGCGCGGGCAGGCACCACGCCTGCGCGATCCAGAATGGTGGCGCTTGGTGCTGGGGCTATAACGCCGAGGGCGAGCTGGGCAACGGCACCATGTCGATCGGCCTCGTCCCGGTGGCGGTGAGCGGCCTGGGGAGTGGCGTTTCGGCGATCAGCGCTGGCTGGCACCACACTTGCGCGCTGAAGGACGGCGGTGCGTGGTGCTGGGGGTACAACGCCTCGGGCCAGCTGGGCATCGGTACGCCCACAGGGCCACAGCTGTTGCCGGTTGCGGTGAGCGGCCTGGGGAGCGGCGTGTCGGCGGTCGGAGCGGGCGAGGCACACTCGTGCGCGATCCAGAACGGCGGCGCGTGGTGCTGGGGGTCTAACGCTTTCGGCGGGCTCGGCGACGGTACGACCGCAGATAGCAGCGTCCCGGTCGGTGTGACGGGCATGGGGAGCGGCGTCTCGGCGATTAGCCTCGGCCAGGCCTACTCGTGTGCGCTCAAAGACGGCGCCGCCTGGTGCTGGGGGATCAATGCTTCCGGCGAGCTGGGCAACGGCACGACGACCAACGCCAGCGTGCCTGTGCCGGTGAGCGGCCTGGGGAGCGGCGTCTCGGCGATCAGCGCCGGCAACGCACACGCATGCGCGCTGAAAGACGGGGCGGCCAGGTGTTGGGGGCACAACGGCTGGGGCCAGTTAGGCGACGGCACCACTACCCAGAGCACCGTGCCTGTCGGCGTAGCTGGCCAGGGGAGCGGCGTCGCCGCGATCAGCGCGGGCAACTCACACACGTGCGCCCGAAAGGCCGGCGGCGTCCTGTGCTGGGGGCGCAACGCAGACGGCCAGCTCGGCGACGCCACCACGATGGAGAGCCACGCACCTGTGGGAGTGGACGGGATGCCGGCCCAGGCGAGCGGCGCCGTCACCGCGATCAGCGGCGGCTTCCTGTACACGTGCGCGCTGAAGGATGGCGGCGCCTGGTGCTGGGGCGACAACTCGAACGGCCAGCTGGGCGACGGCACGACGACTGAACGCCACGCGCCGGTGGCGGTGCCCGGCCTGGGGAGCGGCGTCACCGCGATCACCACGGGCGCGTATCACACGTGCGCGCTGAAGGATGGCGGCGCGTGGTGCTGGGGTGATAACTCGTCCGGCCAGCTGGGCGACGGCACGACGACGGAGCGCCACGCGCCGGTGGCGGTGAGCGGCCTGGGGAGTGGCGTCACGGCGATAAGCGCCGGCGGGTACCACACGTGCGCGCTGAAGAATGGCGCCGCCAAGTGCTGGGGCAGCAGCGGATACGGGCAGGTCGGATACGGCCTCGTGGGGGGCTTCCCTACGCCGGTCGCAGTGAGGGTCCCGGTGACCTGGTTTTCCTGGAGTGAGGTCTTCTGGAGCACTGGCGTCTCGGCCATCAGCGCTGGCACGAACCACACATGCGCGGTGAAAGACGGCAGAGCCGCCTGCTGGGGCCGTAACGACAGGGGCGAGATCGGGAACGGACCGCCGTCTGGATCCGTAACGTGCGGCGGGCCTTGGCCGGGGATCCCATGCATCATGTCTCCGGTGTGGGTAGTGGGGCTGACGAGCGGCGTCGCAGCGATCGATGCCGGCCAGGCGCAAACGTGCGCGCTGAAGGACGGCGGCGCCTGGTGCTGGGGGTGGAACTGGTACGGCGGACTCGGCAACGGCACGACGTCCGACAGCAACGTGCCGGTCGCCGTGAGCGGACTCGGGAGCGGCGTGCTGACGATCGGCACAGGCGGAGTCACTTTCGGAGGCCACGCGTGCGCGTCACGGGACGGCGGCGTCCAGTGCTGGGGCAACAACGGCGACGGCCAGCTCGGAAACGGCACGACAACCAACAGCAGCGTAGCGGTGCCAGTGAGCGGCCTCGGAAGCGGCGCGGTTGCGATCGGCGACGGCGACGTCCACAACTGCGCATTGAAGGCCGGGTTAGCCTGGTGTTGGGGGAACAACTGGAAGGGCGCACTGGGAAACGGGATGACCACGAATAGCCAGGTGCCCGTCATGGTGATGGTCCTGAATTCTGTGGCGGTGGGCGGCATCGCGGAAGCGGTCGATCCGGCCGGCCTGCCGTCGGTCGCGTCGACCGGACCGGACGCCCGGCGGGCGGGGTATTTGTTCGGTGGTGCGGCCGTGGTGGCGCTTGTGATCGTTGGCGCTGCCGGATGGGCCGTGAGGCGCCGCTCTTAGGCGATGGGTGTCAGGGGCGGGGGTAGTGGGTAGCCCGGCTTGCGACCCAACGGCAGGTGTTTCGAGGCGGGCGCAGCTAAAGCTGCTTCGCTACAGGGTACGTCCGTGGGTTGGCGCGCGGGTGTTGCAGATCGTTAGGCCTAGGTGGGCGGACAGGACTGAAGTCCTGTCCCTACCGTGAGGGGGTGCGCCGTGGCGTCGTCGCGGCAATGTGGCGGCCGTGGGCCAACGGAGAGGGAGGGAGTTGGCCTTACATCTACCGGGGGATGAGGTGGACGGCGGTGGCTTTGAAGGAGGCGACGACGGGGTCGCCGGGGCGCAGGTGCAGGTCTTCGATTGAGCGGCGGGTGACGCGGGCGCGCAACACGAAGCCGCAGTCCACCTCAACGCGCGCATCGGCGCCGGTGGGGACGATGCGCGTGACGCGGCCGGGGAGCCGGTTGCGGGCGCTGCCCGCTACGGGCTCGCCCGGGTCGGAGATGCTGACGTCCTCCGGACGCAGGCAGACGAGCGCCTGCTCGAATGTCCCGTCGCCGATCGCCTCGATCACGTGAGCGCCGGCGCGCAGTGTCAGCAGGCCATCCGCTCGCGATTCGACGTGCGCGGGGATCATCGTCTCGATGCCGACGAACGCGGCGACCTCTTCGTCGACGGGCGCGCCGAAGACCTCCGCAGCCGCGCCGATCTGGCGGATGCGGCCGTGCATCAGCACGGCGACGGTGTCGCCGAGGCGGGCCGCCTCGTCGTGGTCGTGCGTGACAAATAGCGTGGTCACGTGCGTCTCGGCGAGCACCGCGGCGAGGTCTTCGATGATCGCCGCGCGCGTCGGCTGGTCGAGCGCGCTGAACGGCTCATCGAGAAACAGCACCTCCGGTTCGAGCGCGAAAGCGCGGGCGAGGCTGACGCGCTGCGCCTCGCCGCCGGAGAGCGTGCGGGACGAGCGCGCGGCGAGGGCATCGACGCCGAATCGGGCGAGCCAGCGATGGGCGCGCTCGCGGCGGGCGGTGCGGCCGACGCCTCGGAGCGCCAGCCCCGTCTCGACGTTGGCGAGGACGCCGCGGTCGAGCAGCAACGGCTCCTGGAAGACGACGGCCATGCGCCGGCGCAGCGCCAGCTCGCGGCCGCGCGTGGGCGCGCCCTCGAACAGCACCTGGCCGGCGTCGGGGCGTTCGAGGAGGGCGAGCTGCAGGAGCAGCGTGCTCTTGCCGGCGCCGTTAGGGCCGATGATGGCGAGCACGCGGCCGGCGGGCACGTCGAGGTGCGGCACGTCGACGACCGTGCGGCCGGCGCGCGCGACCGCGATGTCGCGGGCGGCGAGCTTGGGGGTCGCGCTCAGCGTGGCAGCCACGGTGAGGCGATCGGCGTCGCTGACGCGGAGTCGTCGTGCTGGTCGCGCCAGCGATCGCGGCGAGCGCCGAGCTGCACCCAGGTGAAGAGCGCGTTCACCGCGAACATCATCGCCAGCAGGATGATGCCGAGCGCCAGGGCGACGCCGAAGTTGCCCTTGCCCTGCTCGAGCAGGATGGCGCCGGTGAGCACGCGCGTCTGGCCGCCGACGTTGCCGCCGACCATGACGGAGGCACCCACCTCGGAGATCGCTGCGCCGAAGCCCGCCATGATCGCGGCGAGCAGCGGCAGTCGCACCTCCTGCAGAAGGATCCACAGCGCCTGCAGACGCGACGCGCCGAGCGCGTAGACCTGCAGGCGCAGGCGCGGGTGGAGCGCCGAGAGCGATGCCGCGGTGAAGCCGGTGATCACCGGCGTCGCGATCACCGTCTGGGCGATGATCATGGCGCGCGTCGTGTAGATCCAGTCGAGGCTGCCGAGCGGGCCGCTGCGCCAGAGCAGGATTGCGATCACGAGCCCCACGACCACGGGCGGCAGGCCCATGCCGGTGTTGACCAGCGTCAGCGCCGCCATGCGGCCGGGGAAGCGCCGGAACGCCAGCGTGGCGCCGAGCCCGATGCCCAGCACCAGGCTCAGCGCCGTCGCGACGCCGGAGACGTAGACGGAGCGCCACGCGATCTCGTAGACGTCGCTCTCGTTGCGGAGCAACATGCGGATGGCGTCGCGCAGGCCGTCGGCGATGAGGTCCATGTCAGCCCGCGGGCTCGGGCTTGCCGGCGTCCGGGACGAAGAGCGGCTCGCCGGCGGTGGCGCCTCCGAATTCGCCGATGAGCTTTTGGACGTCGGCGCGCACCAGGAACGCCGCGAAGGCGCGCGCCGCATCGACCTTGACGTTGGCGTGCTTCGCCGGATTCACCACGATGACATGGTAGACGTTGAGCAGGGCCTTGTCCTTTTCGAAGACGACGACGAGGTCGAGGTTCTTCTCCTGCGCCAGGTAGGTGGCGCGGTCGCTGATGGTGTACGCGGCCTTCTGGTTGGCGATCTGGAGCGTGGCGCCCATGCCCTGGCCGGACTCCTCGTACCACGACCGGCCCTTCGGGTCGACGTTTATCGCCTTCCAGAGCTTGAGTTCGAGGGCGTTGGTGCCGGAGTTGTCGCCGCGGCTGATGAATCGCGACTGCTTCGTCGCGATGGCGCTCATGGCGTCGTTGGTGGTCTTGGAGGACTTGAGGGCGGCCGGGTCGTCCTTCGATCCGACGATAATGAAGTCGTTGTGCATGACAAGCGCGCGCTCGATGCCGTCGGCGTTATCGACCATCGTCTTCTCGGCGGCGGGGGAGTGGACGAGGACGACGTCGGCGTCGCCGCGGGACGCCTGCTCGATGGCCTGGCCGGAGCCGACGGCGACGGTCTTGACGGTGTAGCCGCTCTCCTTCTCGAACATGGGGACGAGGACGTCGAGCAGGCCGCTGTCCTGCGTGCTGGTGGTGGTGGCGAGGATCAGCGTGCCGCTGGCCTTCGTCGGCGCGGGGGATGCTGCGGCGGCGGTGGTTGCCGCGGCGGCCGGCGTGTTGGCGTCGTCCTTGCTGTCGCTGCCGCAGGCGGCGGCGAGGAGCAGGCCGATCATTGCGACCGCTGAGAGTAGATGGCGGGAAGTCTTCAACCGCGCCTCCTGTCCGATGAGCGATATGCCGGACGGAGCATATCGCGGGCGGGCGCTACGGTCTAGCGTGTGGCGGGGCTGGTTACAGGTGAAAGATGCGGGCGAATTCGGTGGAGAGGTCGTGCTCGGCGGCTTTGCGGAAGCGTTCGAACATGGCGACGAGACGGCGGCCGTCATCGGTCAGGCGCGAGCCGCCGCCGCCGGCGCCGCCCGCCGCGCTTTCGACGAGCTTCAGTCCCAGGTTCTGCTCGATCTCGCGCACCTTGCCCCAGGCGCGGCGGTAGGAGAGCTGCATGCGGGCGGCTGCCTCGGCCAGCGAGCCGGTCTCATCGATCAGCTCGAGCAGGCGGACGCGGTAGTCACTGAGGACGAGCTTGCCGTCCTCCTCGATCCAGAGCTTGGCGTGCGGCTCCATGGGAGCATCGTAGTGGATCGGTTGGTTGGTTGCTGGTGGTGTCCGGTGCGGGCGTCGCGCTTACGGTAAGCGGTCGGTCCGGGCGGAGGCGCGGTCGCGGGCCTGGTGGAGGGGCTGCGGCTGGGCGACGCTCGGGCCGGGTTGCGGCCCTTCCGCGGCGGCTGCGGTCTCGACTGCCGAGGGGATCTCGTTGGTCGTGCGCAGCGGCTGCTCCCGGAGGAAGAACGTGAGCACGAAGGCGACGAGCATGATGATCATCGAGATCAGGAAGACCTCCGTGATCGACGTCGCGAGCGCCTGCTTCATGGAATCGATCGCCGCGTTGAAGAGGCGGTCGCCATCGGCGCCGAAGATCGGCATGAACGCCTCGTCGTGGAGCGCGGTGAGCGCGTTGCTGTCGAGCAGCACGCGGGGACTCTTGAGTGCCTCCAGCAGCGGCGCCGGTGCGCGCTGCTGGATCTCGGCCGGCAGGCCGGTGGAGAGCTCGCTGTCGAGCCGCCGCGCCATGATTGAGCCCATGATGGCGACGCCGATGGTGCCGCCGACCGAACGAGCGAACTGGATGAGCGACGAACTGACGCCCAGCATGCTGTGGGGCACGGCGTTCTGCGCGGCGAGGACGAGCGTGGGGATCGTCAGGCCCAGGCCGAAGCCGACGATCGCCATATCGGCCATGCCGGTGGTCTGCCGCGAGTGGATCGACAGCAGCGACAGCAGGTAGAGGCCGGCAGCGGCCACGGCCATGCCGAGCACGCTGTTGCGCTTGTACTTGCCGGTGCGTGAGACGATCTGGCCGCCGAGCATGCTGCCGGCGACCATCGATACCGTCATCGGCATGGTGACCATGCCGGCGTTGGTGGCGGAGAAATGCAGCACACCCTGCATGAAGAGCGGGACGTAGATCATGCCGGAGTACATCGCCGCGCCCGAGACGAAGGTGGCGGAGATGGAGACGGCGAAGATCGGGTTGCGGAAGATCGGCAGCGGCACGATCGGCTCTTCAGCGCGGGTCTCGATGATGAGGAACGCGGCGAACATGACGGCGGAGAGGGAGAAGCAGCCGACGATGCGGGGGTCGGTCCAGCTGTACTCGTTGCCAGCCCAGGCGAAGCCGAGCAGGAGCGGCACGATGGCGGCGGCGAGCGTGACGGCGCCGGCGTAGTCGAGCTTGCGGCCGGCGGCGTGCCGCTGGCTGCCCGGCAGCACGGTGCTGAGCACGAAGAGGGCGGCGAGGCCGAGGGGGATGTTGACGTAGAACACCCATCGCCAGCTCAGGTTATCGGTGATGGTGCCGCCGACGAGGGGGCCGATGACGCTGGCGAGGCCGAAGACGCCGCTCATCATGCCGGCGTAGCGGCCGCGCTCCGCGGGCGTGAAGAGGTCGCCGACGATGGCGAAGGCGTTGGCGAAGATGAAACCGCCGCCGAGCCCCTGGATGCCACGGAAGATGATCAGCTGCATCATGGACTGGGACACGCCGGAGAGCACGGAGCCGATCAGGAAGATGACGATGCCGCCGAGGAAGAACGGCTTGCGGCCGTAGATGTCGCCCATCTTGCCGATGATGGGCACGAGCGCGGTCGAGGCGAGCATGTACGACGTGAACACCCACGAGTAGAGCTTGATGCCGGAGAGCTCGGCGATGATGCGCGGCATGGCGGTGCCGACGATGGTCTGGTCCATCGCCGAGAGGAAGAGCCCGAGCATGACGGCGAACATGATCGTCCAGCGGCGCCGGTTATCGAGCTGGGACATGGGCGCGTTCACATGGCCTCCGCTTCGGGCGTGGCGCTGGCGTCTTCGGCCGCGGCGTTGAGGAGCGTGAGGCTGCGCACGAGTCCATCGACCTCGGCGTCGGACAGCCGGTCGAGGATGTCGTTGAGCAGCGCGCGGCCCTCGCGTTCGAGTTCTCCGAGCATGGCGGCGCCGCGCGCGGTGAGGGCGTGGCGCACATAACGGCGGTCGTTCGGGTCGCCATCGCGGCGGAGGTAGTCCTGGCGGACCAGGCGGTCGACGAGGCCGGAGGCTGTGGGCGGCGACACGCGTAGGTGGGCGGCGAGCGACGTGAGCGTGGCGCCGGGCTCACCGCGGACGATGAACAGCACGCGCAGCTGGCTGGTGGTGAGCTCGGCCTCGCTCCACATGCGTACGCGGATGGGATCGACGATCGCCATCGCCTGCGCGTAGAGCTTCATGGCCAGGGTCTGTTGGTCTTCGCGTGCCATCGTTCAGTTCGCCCAAGGCTCATAGTTAGCGTGATGCTAAGGAGAGTATCGAGCGCCGAAGGGGAGGGCAACAGGGCCGAATGGGGCGTTTGGGGTGCAATGCCAAAGAGCAACCCGCCGAAGGGGGCGGCGGGGAGCGTCCCTGCTCAGGACGCCACCTTCCCTTCGGCGGGTTGCTTCTTCGAGGCGATAGTACGCCGTTCCGGCGCGAGAATGCGTAGTTATTATGTGGATTGTTTCCAGTGCGGGGGAGAGTTTCGCGAACGGGTAAGGTCAGGCTGCCTTGAGGGTGTCCTCGACAGCTTCGGGCGGGGCGGGTTCCTGGTCGCCGGCCAGGGCGCGCGTGCGGAACTGGTAGAGCAGGAACGCGCAGGCGGCGGTGAAGAGGATGCTGAGGGCGATCACGAATGCCATGCCTGGTGCGGTCCTCTCGCCTTTCGCTGGGGAGCGGTTGGCCCCGAACGGCCGGGGCCAACCACGGATGTTACACGCCTGTCGGGGAGGAGGCGTGCGGGTGGCGGCCGGGGACTGCCGCCACCCGTACAACCTACTTCTTGGCGGCCGGCTTCTTCTTGGCCGCCGGCTTCTTGGCGGCCGGCTTTCGGGACTTGGCGGCAGCAGCCTTTGCGGGCTTCTTCGCTGCCGGCTTCTTGGCGACTGCCTTCTTGGCGGCCGGCTTCTTCGCTGCCGGCTTCTTGGCGGCCGGCTTCTTCGCTGCCGGCTTCTTGGCGGCGGCCTTCTTGACCGCTGGCTTCTTCTTGGCCGCCGGCTTCTTGGCGGCCGGCTTCTTCGCTACAGCCATTCTTTCCCTGCCTCCTGTCTTCCTTGACCTGTTGAGCCCCTACCGTTAGGAGCAGCCACTCGTGCTACCGCAGTTTTCACAGCGGTAACACGTCCCCGACCGAATCATGATCCAGCCGCAGCTGGCGCAGGCGGGCGCATCGGCGTGCCCGTTTGCGCGCGGCGCGCGGTAGGCCAGCGGCACCGACGACGGCGCCGCATCCTGCGCGCGCGCGTTGCCGGCGCTGCTCCCGCCCGCGATCGGTGCGACCGATCCTTCGAGCGGCAGCGGGTACTGGCCCGCGGCGAGCGCGGCCTTGATCTCCGGCGTCATGACGCCGACCTCATACGCCTCGGAGGCCGACATGTAGCGGCTGGCGAGCCAGCGGAACACGTAATCGATGATGGACTGCGCGACCGGGATGTCGCGGTTCTCGGTGCGGCCCATGGGCTCGAAGCGCATGTGGGCGAAGTTGCGGACGAGGTCCTGGACCGGCACGCCGTACTGGAGTGCGTAAGAGACGGCGCGGCCGAAGGCTTCCATGAGGCCGCTGACGGTGGACCCCTGCTTGGCCATGGAGAGGAAGATCTCGCCCGGTGTGCCGTCGTCGTAGAGCCCGACGGTAATGTAGCCGTCGTGGTCCTCGATGCTGAACTTGTGGGTGAGGGAGGCGCGGGTGTCGCTCATCTTGCGGCGCACCGGCTTGGGGGCCTCCGGCTCGGCGGGCGCGGCTGCGCCGTTGGTGGAGGAGGTCTTCGATGTGGACAGCGGCTGCACCTTCTTGGAGCCGTCGCGGTAGATGGCGATGGCCTTGATGCCGTGCCGCCACGCCTCCAGGTAGGTGTCGGCCACATCCTCGACAGTTGCCTCGTTGGGGAGGTTCACGGTCTTGGAGATGGCGCCGGAGATGAAGGGCTGTGTGGCGCCCATCATCTTGATGTGGCCCATGTGGTGGATCGAGCGCTCGCCGTTCTCGGCTTTGAACGCGCAGTCGAAGACGGAGAGGTGCTCATCGCGCAGACCGGGCGCGCCTTCGATGGTGCCCGTGTCGTCGATGTAGCGGACGATGGCGTCGACGGCGTCGCCGTCGTAGCCGAGGCGCTTGAGCGCGCGCGGGACAGTCTGGTTGACGATCTTGATCATCCCTCCGCCGACGAGCTTCTTGTATTTCACCAGCGCGATGTCCGGCTCAACACCCGTCGTGTCGCAGTCCATCATGAACGCGATCGTCCCTGTTGGTGCGAGCACTGTTGCCTGTGCGTTGCGGTACCCAAACTTCTGTCCATGCTCCAGTGCATCATCCCATGCCTTGTGCGCTGCGTCGATCATTGCGGCCGGCACAAGCGCTGGTTCTATTTTACGCGATGCATCACGGTGTTTTGCAACTACGCGCAACATTGGATCGCGATTTGCGTGAAACGCGTCGAACGGACCGACGCGTTTTGCGATCGATGCGGAGGTCGCGTAGGCGTGTCCGGTCATGAGCGCGGTGATCGCCGCGGCGTGCGCGCGACCGGCGTCAGAGTCGTACGGAAGGCCGAGCGACATCAACAGTGCGCCGAGATTTGCGTAGCCGAGACCAAGCTGGCGCATGGCGATCGTGTTCGCGGCGATCTTCGGCGTGGGGTACGCGGAGTTGCCGACGATGATCTCCTGCGCCCAGATGGTGACGGTAACGGCGCGGCGGAACGAGTCGACGTCGAACGTGCCGTCGTCATCGACGAACTTCATGAGGTTGAGCGACGCCAGGTTGCACGCGGAGTTATCGACGTGCATGTACTCCGAGCAGGGGTTGCTGGCGTTGATGCGCGCGCTGTTGGGGCAGGTGTGCCAGTCGTTGACGGTGGTGTCGTACTGCATGCCGGGGTCGCCGCAGGCCCAGGCAGCGGCGGCCATGCGGTCCAGCAGTTCGCGCGCGCGGACGGTGGCCACGGGCTGGCCATCGACGATGCCGCGGAGGGACCAGTCGCGATCTTCGGTGGCGGCGTGCATGAACTCATCGGTCACGCGGACGGAGTTGTTGGCGTTCTGGAACTGGATGGAGGACCAGGCGTCGCCGTTCAGGGACATGTCCCAGCCGGCTTCACCGAGGGCGTATGCCTTCCGCTCCTCGTTCGCCTTGGATTCAATGAACTCTTCGATATCGGGGTGATCCGCGTTCAGAACGACCATCTTGGCGGCGCGGCGGGTCTTGCCGCCGGACTTGATGGAGCCGGCGATGCTATCGGCGCCTCGCATGAAGGAGATGGGGCCGCTGGCCTGGCCACCGGCCGAAAGCTGCTCCTTGCTGGAGCGGATGGGCGAGAGGTTGATGCCGGAGCCGGAGCCACCTTTGAAGATCATGCCCTCGGTCTTGCACCAGTCCAGGATGGACTCCATGGTGTCTTCGACGGAGAGGATGAAGCAGGCCGAGCACTGCGGCTTCTCCTCGACGCCGACGTTGAACCAGACGGGGCTGTTGAAGGCCATCTTCTGGTTGACGAGCAGGTAGGTGAGCTCGTCGCTGAACGTGCGGGCTTCCTCGTCGTTCTCGAAGTAGTGGTCCTTGACGCCCCAGGCGGTGATGGTGTTGGCCACGCGGCCGATCATCTGGCGCACGCTGTGCTCGCGGCGGTCGGTGCCGAGCTGGCCGCGGAAGTACTTCGAGACGACGACGTTGGTGGCGGTCTGCGACCACGCCTGGGGGATCTCGACATCCTTCTGCTCGAAGAACGCGTTGCCGCTTTCATCGCTGATGACGGCGGTGCGCAACTCCCACTGGAGGTCGTTGAAGGGATCTTCGCCGGAGCGCGTGAAGAAGCGCTCGACGGTGAAGGCGGTGTTCGCAAGAGACCTGCGGGTGCCTGGCTCGGCCTGGAGGACCATGATCGCGGGGTTCCTTTCGTGTCTAGCCTGCCTGTGATGCCGTCACGACCGGGTTGGCGAGCCTCGCGATAGCGCGCCAGCCGGTGATGTTCGCGTGCCATGCCGGGAGATCTTCGAGCGTGGCGCCGGTGGCGCGCACGAACTCCCGCAGCGTGCGTAGGTGTTGCGCTGCTGTCGCGCGCGGGTCGATGGCGACGCCGGCGTGGACCTGCCGCAGTGACGCGATGGCGCCGGCGCTGAGGTCAGCAACAGCCTGATTGAGAAGGCCACTCATTGCAACAGTTCTTTCTCGACCTTCCAAAGCGACAAACCCACTGTCTCCATCATGTCGAACGCCGATCGACGCACGTCGATCGGCGTGTCGTGCGCGTGTCTAGTTGCGTGCCGCGACGGCGGCTCCAGCCCGGTGCTCTTGCCAGCGGCGCGTGAGCTCGCCGCCGATGGCCTGGGGCTTGAGGACGCTGAGACCGGCCGGCGCGCGCCCCGCACAAAGCGCCGAGAGCAGCTTCTCGAAACGCGCTTCGTCGATGCCGCGCAGGCGGAAGCCGCTGAGCAGCGCGATGCCGTCCTCGATCGCGCGGCGGTCGCCGCAATCGCCCAGCAGCGCGAGACGCCGCCGGAGGTCGGTCACCACTTCATCCATGAATCGTTCGACGTTCGGCACTCCGTGCCTTCTCCCTCACCCGCGAGCGGGTGGCGTTGCCGTGTTCTAGGGTGCGTGCTCGACGGGCACGCCGCCGGCGGCCTCGTGCTCGACGGGCTGCCCAGGCGCCGCAGCCGGCGCATCCGCCGGCGCGGCGTAGCCGGCGGCCATGTGGTCGGGCACGCGCTCCAGCATGCGCAGGCGGTAGACGGAGATGCGCTGCTCCGCGGGCCCGCGCAACTTGAACGTGAGGTGCTTGTCGGAGATCCCGAGCTGCGTGCCGTCCTCGAGTTCAAGGACGAGCGAGCCGCGCTCCCGTTCGAGCATGTGCATCTCCCACGACGGCCACATGGTGACTTCGCCGCGGTCGCGATTGATCTCGCACGGTCCGCTGGCGATGAATTCCCCTTCGGCGTTCGTCAGCTTGCCTTCCATGCGCACGCGAATGCTCTCCTTGCATCGTGCGGACAGGGTCCGCGCTCACGCTGTCTAACGGGCTTTGCGCTGTCTCTTCGACTGGTCCCGCGGTGCGGACGCCGCGTCCCCGAGCGGGACGGGAGTCTGCACCGGCCGCACCGGGCGGCGGGTACGGGTTGTCCTGGTCATCGGTGCGGCCGGTCGCAGCCGAAGAGAGGTGGGGGACGAGAACGCGGGGTCGAGCAGGGGCAGTTGGGCCACGGCGGGCTGGCTGCCGGATGCGAGCGCCTCGAGTTCTTCCCTGAGCGCTTGCAGGTCGGCGAATTGCCGGTAGACGCTGGCGAAGCGCACATACGCGATGGGGTCGAGCGCGCGCAGCCGGTCCATGACCAGCTCGCCGAGCATGGTGGACGGCACCTCGGGCGCGTTGCTCTGGTAGAGCGACGATTCGATGTCAGCGGCGAGCGCCTCAACGGCGCCGGCGGGCAGCGGGCGCTTCTCGCAGGCCTTGCGGAGGCCGCCGAGCAGCTTCTCGCGCGAGAACTCTTCGCGCCGCCCGTCCTTCTTGACGATGTAGAGGGCGACGGCCTGAACGCGCTCGTAGGTGGTGAAGCGTCCCGCGCAGCCGGGGTTGAGGCATTCGCGGCGGCGCCGGATCGAATCGTCGACATCGCGTGAGTCGACGACCTTGGAGTCCTGGCTGCCGCAAAACGGACAACGCACGGCGGGGGTGCCCTCTCCCTGTGCCCTGGGAACACCTGTTCCTTCCGGCTTGACGAGGCTAACACCACATCTAGTGCTTGTCAACCGGGGAAAACGCGCAGAAACGCTATATCTTGTGCTCGCCGGTGGCGAGTAGGGAGCACAGAGCACGAGGAGACAGCAAAGAGCAAAGAGCAAACAGCAAGAGGTGACTACCCCGTGCGACGGGCGGAGGGCAGGGGGGAGAAGCACGAGAAGTAACGGATGGGCGGGCCGGGGCGTTGGAATAGGTGTCGAGTGCGACGCGGGCGGGCATGGGGAATCGGCCGCCGGCGCCGATACTTGATATGTAGCAGGACATCGGCGGTCAGGGGTGGCCCGCCTATCGTGGCGATGGTTGTATCGCGGCGATTCGGCACGGGCGCCTCGCCCAGCGCGGAATCCCGGCAGCAGCCAGATCCGCGGGCGACGGTGTACGTCGCTGAGGGGTAACGCGATGATCCGCTTGCTGAAGAAGCGCGAGGGGGCCCAGAGCCTCGTCGAGTTCTCCATGATGTTGCCAATGTTCCTGATCCTCGTGTTCGGAGTGTTCGACTTCGGCATGGGGCTGCGGGCGTACATCTCGGTCGCGCAGGCGACGCGGGAGGGCGCGCGCTTCGCATCGATCGGGCGGCCGCCGGGCACGTTCACGGCGGGTGGGGTCGGCGACTGCAGTGGAACTACGAGCACGACGACGGTGGGCAAGGTGTGCACCACCATGGGCGGTCTGAACCTGGCGAACGTGTCGAGCGTGAGCGTGACCTATCCGAACGGGAACACGCCCGGCCAATCGGTGCGTGTGGCGGCCCAATACGACTATCAGTACATCACGCCGCTTCGGCGGCTGGTGACGTTCTTCTCCGCGGGCTCGCTTGGCAACAGCATCTCGGTCAGCTCCACGACGGACATGCGACTCGAATAGCCGGCTCGTTGCCTTGTGCCCGTTTGTTATGGAAATCGGCGGCGCGGGGGTGTAGAATCTTCGGAAGTAGCCTATGCTCCCGGTCTTGCGGCAACTGCCCGTGCCGCTCCACCTGGTCGGGCTACTCTTGTTCTCCCTCCTCCTGCGTGGAGACGGGTAGGCCGTGAGCGTCGTCATCTCCCAATACGACGCTCACGGCCCTCGGCCTTTCCCTGGTGGGGGAAAGTTCCCGGCGCACTTCTGCACCGGGGGAACGGCTAGACAGGCTCCTCCTTTCCCTACTCCTCCGAACGCTCTTTAACGCGCCGCGACGGTGCGGCGCAGGAACGTTGGCAACTCCCTGTCGTCCGGGTCGGGCGCTGCCACGGCCTCGGGCTGCATGGGGGCGGGCTCCGGCGTGGCGGGGGCGTCGTCGTCCGGGTTCTGGCGGCGGTACTGCTCCGGAATGGAGTCGACGGCCACGGGCCGGGCGAAGCCGGTGGCGATGAGCGTGATCTGCACCTCGTCGCCGAGCCGCGGGTCGATCGCGGTGCCGAAGATGATCTCCGCAGCGGGGTCGACCACGTCGTAGATGACCTGGGCGGCGGCGTTGATCTCGTGCAGGCCCAGGTTCTTGCCGCCGGTGATGTTGAAGAGCACGCCGCGCGCGCCATCGATCGAGACTTCGAGCAGCGGGCTGGAGATGGCCATGTGGGCGGCCTCGACAGCGCGGTTGGAGCCGGTGGCGCGGCCGATGGCCATGAGCGCGGGGCCGGCTTCCGACATGATCTTGCGGACGTCGGCGAAGTCCAGGTTGATCTCACCCGGGAGCGTGATGATCTCGCTGATGCCGCGGATGCCCTGGAGCAGGATGTCGTCGGCTGTGCGGAAGGCCTCTTCGACGGTGGCCTTCTCGTCGCAGATGGTGAGCAGGCGGTCGTTGGGGATGATGATCAGCGTATCGACCTTGTCCTGCAGACGCTGGATGCCTTCTTCGGCCTGGATGCGTCGCTTGGCGCCTTCGAACGAGAAGGGCTTGGTGACGACGCCGATGGTCAGCGCGCCGGCCTCCTTCGCTACCTCGGCGACGAGCGGCGAGGCGCCGGGGCCTGTGCCGCCGCCCATGCCGGCGGTGACGAAGACCATCTCGCAGCCGCGCAGGGCCTCGAGCAGCTCGTCGCGGCTCTCCTCGGCGGCACGGAGCCCGCGCGAGGGGTCGCCGCCGACGCCGAGGCCCTTGGTGAGCTTGTCGCCGACGCGGATCTTCAGCTCGGCGGGCGAGAGCTGCAGCGCCTGCGCGTCGGTATTGACGGCGACGAACTGCACGCCGGGGATCTGCTCGGCGATCATGCGGTTGACCGCGTTGCAGCCGCCGCCGCCGACGCCGACGACTTTGATGGGTGGTAGTCCGTCCGAATACGACCTGCTCATGATGGCCTCCCTTTGCTCCTGCTCCCGCTGTAGTTCTTTCAGCTCTTCCTGGAACATCACCGATTGCCGGTATTCAGGCATTCAGCCTCCTCTTCTGGTCGCCTGGAAGGTGGTCGCTGGTAATCGCGACGTTGGTCATGTCATTCGTCTCACTCCGGAAGCAGGACGCGCGCCCAGTTGCCGACGCGGCGCCAGATGCTGCTGATATCGAGGGATGCGCGCGGCGCGCGATGCCACGAACTGGCCTCGGCCTCGTTCACGGCCCACTGGAGCAGGCCGACGCTGGTGGCGTAGGCGGGGTCGATGAGCAGGTCGGTGAGGCCGTGCAGGTTGCGCGGCATGCCGACGCGGGCGGGCCAGCCCGTCACCTGTTCGGCCAGCAGGTCGATGCCCGTGAGCTTCGAGCTGCCGCCCGTGAGGACGATGCCGGCGGAGACGATGTCGTCGTGCACGGCGCGCTTCACTTCCGCGCTGACCATCTCCAGGATCTCCTCGACGCGCGCCTGGATGATCTCGCACAGGCGGCGGCGCAGTTCGGTCTTGGAGCCTTCGGAGCCGAACGCTTCCAGCGTGATCTCCTCGCGCGCATCGACCATGCTCGGGATGGCGTGACCCCACTTTCGCTTCGCCTCCTCGGCGGCCTGGTAGGGCGCGCGCAGGCCGACGACGATGTCGCGCGTGACGTGGTTGCCGCCCACAGGCAGGACGGCGGTGTGGTAGACGCTGCCCTCGATGAAGAGCGCGATGTCGGTGGTGCCGCCGCCGATATCGGCCAGCACGACGCCCTGCTCCTTCTCTTCCTCGTCGAGCACGGCTTCGGCGCTGGCGAGCGGCTCCAGGATCAGGCCATCGACCTGCACGCCGACGTTCTCGACGCACTTCGTGAGGTTCTGGATGGCGCTGTCGATGCCGGTAACGATGTGGGTCTCGACATCGAGCCGGCTGCCGAACATGCCGACGGGGTCGGAGACGTTGTCCTGGCCATCGACCACGTAGTAGCGGGGGATGACGTGGATGATCTCGCGGTTCGTGGGGATGCTGACCACGCGCGCGCCATCGAGCACGCGCGTGACGTCGTCCGGCATGATCGGCCGGGTGCGGTCGGGGATGGCGACGATGCCGCGGTTGTTGAGGCAGGCGATGTGGGCGCCGGCGACGCCGACGTGCGCCGACAGGATGCGCGTACCGCTCGACCGCTCAGCCTTCTCGACCGAGGTCTTGATGGAGTCGGTGGCATCGCGGATGTTCTCGACCATGCCGCGCGAGAGGCCGGCTGAGGGGGCGATGCCGACGCCGAGGATGCGCATATCCCCCTCGTTCGCGACCTCACCGACGACGGTGCAGATCTTCGTCGTCCCGATGTCGATCGAGGCGAAGGTTCCTCCACGGCTCATGGTGTCCTCCCTGTTCCCTAGTTGAAGCTCAACCTGTCGCCGAACCGGAGGTCGACAGCGTTGAGGGTGAGATCCTGCTCGCTCGCCTGCTCTATCAGCACGTAGAGCGCGGCGACCTTGTACTCGTAATCGCGCGAATCGCCGAAGGTCACCCAGAGCGGGTGGTCGTCGATATCGGAGCCGGACAGCACGGCGGTGAGGCCGGCGTTCTGGCGGTAGACCAGCGCCAGGACGGAGCGGCCGAACGCCGCATCGGACTCGCGCACCAGGCGCGCCGCCAGCTCGACGGCGCCGGGGTCGAGGCGGTCGCCGGCGTTGATCACGCGCTGCGGCTCGATCTCGACGATGACCGGTGCGCCTTCGGGCGCGGGCGCGCCGTCCAGCACGTAGCCCTCGGCATCGATGGGGACGTTGACGCCGTTCATCTGCCATGAGCCCCACGGCGTGCGCTCCTGCACATCGATGACGATGCCGTTCCAGCCGTCCTTCGTCACCGTCGCGGACTTCACCTTCGGCAGCGCGGCGACGCGGGCCTGCGCCGAGTCCAGGTCGAGGCGGAAGATGCTGCGGTCATCGAGTCCGGCCGCGGCGCGCACCTGCTCGGGCGAGACCTGCGACGTGCCGCTGATGCTGACCTGTCGCACGGTGACCCACGGCGCGTGGTAGGCCCACCAGCCGGCCGACGCCAGCATCACCAGCACAGCGGCGGCGAAGGCCACGCGCGCCTGGAGCCGCGTGATGCGGAAGCGCGGCGGCGGCGCCGTCTTGCGGTGGACGCCGCGCGGCGCGCCATCGCGCGTCTTGATGACGCGGCGGCTGCGGCCGGGCTTTTCGGCCCGGTAGGGCCATTTACCGGGAGTCCGGGCGCCAGGCATTGCGCTTCCTCCCTTCGCGAAACCGCTCCATCGCCAGGTCGACGATGCGGGTGATCAGGTCGCGGTAGGCGATGCCGGCGATCGCCCAGAGCCTCGGGAACATGCTCACGGGGCGGAAGCCGGGCAGCGTGTTGATCTCGTTGACGACGGGCTCGCCATCGGCGGGCAGCAGGAAGTCGACGCGGGCAAAGCCGGCGCAGTCGAGCGCCCGGAACGCGCGGACCGCGCAGTCCTGCACGGCGGCCGCGGTCGCGGCCGGCAGTTCGGCCGGCGCGACGATGCGCGCGCTGTCATCGAGGTACTTGGCGGAGTAGTCGTAGAACTCGCCGCTCGTGAGCACTTCGCCCACGGGCGACGCCTGCGGGTCGTCGTTGCCAAGCACGCCGCAGTCGATTTCGCGGCCGAGCACCGCCTCCTCGACGAGGATCTTGCGGTCCAACTCGAACGCCGTGCGCATCGCTTCGCCGAGGTCCTCGCGGGAGCGCACCTTGCTGACGCCGATGCTGCTGCCGCCGTTCGACGGCTTGACGAACGCCGGGTAGCCAAGCTGCTGCTCGATCTCGCGCGCGATGCCGGCGGTGTCCGCCTGCCATTCGTGGTCGAGCACGGCCATGTAGCGCGCGACGCGGAGGCCGGCGCGCTCGAAGAGCTTCTTCTGAAGCGCCTTGTCCATGCCCACGCCGCTGGCCGCGACGCCGCAGCCGGTGTACGGGATGCCGAACATCTCCAGCATCCCCTGGAGCGTGCCATCCTCGCCGTTGACGCCGTGGACGAGCGGGAAGACAGCATCGACGCGCGATAGCTCGCTCAGCACCTCGGGACGCTGCTGCAGAAGCGGCACGTCCGCGTCGATTCGCTTCTGGAACAGCGGCTCCTCGCGGCCGAGTTGCGCGCGCGTCTCATCGGGCGTGAGCCAGCGCCCGTCGCGGGTGACGGCGAACGGCACGGTCTCGAAGCGCGCGGGGTCGGCCGCCTGCAGCAGCTCCATCGCCGAGACGACGGAGACTTCGTGCTCGACGGACTGGCCGCCGAAGACGACGCCGAGCCGCATCTTCGCCGTCATTCGAACCCCTCGCCGACCAGCTCGACCTCGTTCTGGAGGTCGATGCCGAACTGTTCCTTCACGCGGCGCTGCGCCTCGCGCATGAGCGCGGCGACATCGGCGGCGCGCGCTTCGCCGAGATTGACGAAGAAGTTGCTGTGCTTCTCGGAGATCTGGGCGTCGCCGCGGAGCTCGCCGCGCAGGCCGGCGCGGTCGATCAGGTCCCAGGCGTGGTGGCCCGGCGGGTTCTTGAAGGTGCTGCCGGAGTTGCGGCCGCGCGGCTGCGCATCGAGCCGCTGCTCGTCGTATTCGGCGACCCTGCGCACGAGCGCGACGCGGTCGCCGGGCCGCACGGTGATCTCGACGGCGAGCACGACACAGCCGGGCAGTTCGCCGCGGTTGAAGGCGCTGCTGCGGTAGCGCAGACCGAGGTCCGCGGCCGGCAGATCCTTCTGCGCGCCGTCGGCGTCGAGGATGGTCACGGAGCGGAGGACATCGGCCAGGCAGCCTTCGTAGGCGCCGGCGTTGTAGACAACGGCGCCGCCGAGCGTGCCGGGGATGCCGCACGCCCACTCGATGCCGCGGTAGCCCTGCTTCGCGAGGTTGCGGGCGAGCGTGGCGAACGGGATGCCGGACTCCGCGCGCAGGATGTACTCGCCGGCGAGCAGACGCGGCCCCTCGACGCCCTTGGCCTGGTTATCGATGACGACGCCCCGGATGCCGCGGTCGCCGACGAGGATGTTGCTGCCGGCGCCGAGGATGAAGTAAGGCACGTGCGCCTCGCGCGCGGCG
>Ga0209726_10000908_pt1 | contig 51739 bp, 52 predicted proteins | sample Subgrocontami54m_FD_187453 | JGI IMG/M metagenome (GOLD analysis project Ga0209726, IMG submission 187453) | Subsurface groundwater microbial communities from S. Glens Falls, New York, USA - GMW46 contaminated, 5.4 m (SPAdes) (version 3) | ecosystem: Environmental > Aquatic > Deep subsurface >...
ATGCATTTCTCAGCCCTCGCGTCATCCGCGGGCGACGCAAAATCCCCACACCGCTTGGGCCCAGGCACTCCTGGCTACGGCATAATGGCCGAAGTCGAGCCTAGGAGCCGAGCTCGAAACGACTGAACCGCCTCACGACGATGTTCTCGCCCGTCTTGGCCGCAGTATCGCGGATGAGATCCGCCATCGTGCGGCTCGCATCGCGAATGAAGGGCTGCTCGAGGAGAGGCGTCCCCTCAACCTCGGGACCACCCTCTTCGCGGCTGACCGCGCTCGGATTCATCGCGGCGATCTGCATCGCGACGTCGTGCGCAAGCTGGCGGAAGTCTTCGGTGCGCGCGACGAAATCCGTCTCGCAGTTGATCTCGACCAGCACACCGATCTTGCCACCGCCGTGGATGTATGCCTCGATCACGCCATCGCTCGCCTCGCGGCCAGAGCGCTTCGCGACCAGAGACAGTCCCTTCTCGCGCAACGCCGCGATCGCGCGATCGACATCCCCGTCAGCGTCCGCCAGGGCCCGCTTGCAGTCCATGACCCCTGCGCCAGTCTTTTCCCTAAGATTCTTGACCTGTTCTGCGGTGATAGCCACCCGCTGCTCCTTTATTCGTAAGTGGTGGTGAACCGCGAGCTACTCGGCCGGCGTTGCCGCCGGTTCGGCCGGCTGCGGCTCCTGATTTTCAGAGGGGAGGAATGCAGCCGCGGCGACGGCGGTGATGTCCGCCGCGACCTCGGCCAATGCCTCGGCCTTCTCACTCTCGGCTTCGGTCGCATCCTCGTCAGACTCCACAGAGAGCGCTGCTTCGAGGACCTGTCGGCCATCGACAGCCGCGTCCGCGATCCGGCTCGTGATCAGGCGGATTGCCCGAATCGCGTCGTCGTTCGAGGGAATCGGATAGCTGATGACCGTCGGGTCGCAATTCGTATCGACCATCGCGACGATCGGAATCTGCAGCCGCGCCGCTTCAGCCAGTGCAATGTGCTCGCGGTCAGGATCGACGACAAAGATCGCGTCTGGCAACCGGTTCAGCGTTCGAATGCCGCCGAGCAACCGGTTGAGCCGGCTGATTTGCTCCTCGATCTTGCTCGCTTCCTTCTTCGTGAGGTGCTCGAGCCCACCGGCCATCTTCGTGTTCTCGAGGTCGTCGAGGCGCTTGATCCGCTTCTGGATCGTTGCAAAATTGGTCAGCATGCCGCCGAGCCAGCGCTGATTCACATAGGGCATCCCTGCGCGGGCCGCCTCTTCGCGGATCGAGTCCTGCGCCTGCTTCTTGGTGCCGACGAACAGGATCGTGCCGCCATCCGCGGCCAGGGAGCGGACCCAGTCGGTCGCCTCATCGAGGCGGCGAACCGTCTGCTGGAGGTCAATGATGTGGATCCCGTTGCGCTCCGTAAAGATGAACGGGCGCATCTTGGGATTCCACCGCCGAGTCTGATGTCCAAAATGGACTCCAGACTCCAGTAACATTTTCATCGAGACAGCAGCCACAGTATTCTCCTCGTTGTTCGTTTATTCCGCCGCAGTCATCATCCTGTGCCGGGACCTCGCGGCACGGCCGGCGCAGTCCGACTGCGTGTGTGATGGGGCCAATGGGCATTATAGATGGTTTCTAGAGCTAGAGGATGAAGCGCCTCAGGTCTTCGTCCGCGACGAGGGCCGACGTCCGCTCTTGCACGTATGCGGCGTCGACCTCGACAGTCGTGTCCGAAAGATCAGGCGCGCGGAAAGAGAGCTCCTCTAGCACCTGCTCGATCACGGTCTGGAGACGCCGCGCCCCGATGTTCTCGACCCGCTGATTCACTTCCCAGGCAATGCGCGCCATCTCGGCGATCGCCTCCGGCGTGAACTCCAGCTTGACGCCTTCGGTGCTGAGAAGCGCCTGGTATTGAGCGCAGAGCGAGTCCTGCGGCCGCACCAGAATGTCCTCGAGATCCGTGCGCGTGAGGGCGCTCAATTCGACCCGCAGCGGGAATCGCCCTTGCAGCTCTGGGATCAAATCAGCCGGCTTGGCGCGAGAGAAGCTCCCGGCAGCGATGAAAAGGAAGTGGTGCGAGCTGACCGGGCCGTAGCGCGTCATCACGACGCTCCCCTCCACGATGGGAAGCAGATCGCGCTGCACGCCCTCGCCGGAGACGTCCGCCCCGTTGTCCGGGCCGCGACCGACAACCTTGTCGATCTCGTCGATAAAGACGATACCGCTCTCCTCAACGCGCTCCAGCGATTCGTCGACGACCGCGTCAAAGTCGATGAGCTTGTTCGCCTCTTCGCGCGAAAGGATCCGCTTGGCGTCGCGCACGCAGACGACCCGCGAGCGCGGTCGATTCCGCTGGGCAGGCGGTGGTCCTTCCCGATAGACCTCGAGCGCGTCGGGCGGACCATATTCCCAGTACCCGTCGTACGGCTCGATCTCGGGCGTGACCTCGATCTCGACCATCGCATCGTCGAGCTTCTCCGAACGGAGAAGCCGGCCAATCCGGCGGCGGCTTACCTCGTCAACCTCCGGCGCGCTCTCATCAGGCGCGGCCGCGGTCGCGAGCGCCGGTCGCAAGGAGCCTGGGATTCGGACCGGCGCGCGGCCCGTCGCCGTACGCAGCGCTCCGCGCTGGGCTTGCGCAACGATGTAGTCGACAAGGCGCTCGTTGGCACGCTGCTCCGCCCGGTCCTGGACTTCCTGGAGTCGGCGGTCGTGAAGCCGAGCCACGGTGTCCTCGACCAGATCGTGAACGATGGACTCGACGTCGCGGCCGACGTAGCCAACCTCGGTGAACTTGGTCGCTTCAACTTTAAGGAACGGTGCCTCGAGCATCGACGCGACGCGGCGGACCATCTCGGTCTTTCCGACGCCCGTTGGGCCGATCATCATGATGTTTTTCGGTGTGATACCGCGCCGTTGCTCCGCGGGGAGCTGGCGGCGCCGGTACCGGTTGCGCAGCGCGATGGCGAGCGCCCGTTTCGCCGCGTCCTGGCCAACGATGTGCTTGTCCAACTCGGTCACGATTTCCGCCGGGGTCATGCCATCCACTCGGCGGCGCCGCCGGGGTGGGGTCGCGCGCGGTGTCTCTTTGGTCATAGAAGACCTCCGGGCACAGATTCGAGCGCGGGGACGCCAACATAGGTGATCGTTTCGACCGAGATCTGATCATTGGTGTAAATGCACATTGCCGCGGCAGTCTCCAGGGCAAGCCGAGTGATTTCCGTAGCGCTGAGGTCCGTGGCCCGAAGCAGCGCGCGGGCCGCAGCGTGGGCGTACGGCCCACCGGAGCCAATCGCCGCCAGGTTCTCATCCGGCTCGATGACATCCCCGGTACCCGAGAGCACGAGAATGCCGTCTTTTCCACCGATGAGAAGCCAGGCTTCGAGCTCGCGCAGATAGCGGTCGGACCGCCAATCTCTCGCGAGCTCTACCGCGGCGCGCCGGGTGTTGCCGCTAGTCCGTTCGAGCTGTCGCTCGAACCGTTCGAAGAGTGTGAAGGCGTCGGCAGTCGCGCCGGAGAACCCGACGAGCGCTTCGTCGTGGTAGATGCGGCGCACCTTGCGCGCGCCGGCCTTCATGACAAGTTCGCCGACGGTCACCTGGCCGTCGGCGCCCATCGCCAACTCGCCGCCCTTTCGGACGGCGAGAACGGTGGTGCTCCGCACCCGATTGTTCATGTTCAATGCTGCACCGCCCTGCGGACCGGGCGATCAGTGCCGCGGCGCAGAATTATATCACGCCCCTCCGGACGCTCCCGCCGCGCGGCCTTCCGAGCCGATGAGGAACCGGCGCCTCACTCCCGCCGTGCATCGGCACTTCGGCGCGCCTCGCTGACATTGCGGTCATGCCCCTCGAGCGTGTCTGCAAATAGGTGTGAGCCATCTCCGCGCGCGACGAAATAGAGCCACGGACCTTCGGCGGGGATCGCCGCGGCGCGCACCGAGGCGATCCCGGGATTCGCGATCGGCGCTGGCGGCAGGCCATTCACCTTATAGGTGTTATAGGGGGACTCCGCGTCGAGGTCCGCCTGCGTGAGCGTCGTCTTCCAATAACTGCGATCAGCAGAGAGGCGCCCAAAGGGAATCAGCGCATACTGCGTGGTTGGGTCCGCCTGGAGCGGCATCCCCCGGCGCATGCGGTTATGGAAGACCGCGGCGATCTGCGCTCGCTCCTCCGGCCGCTGGGCCTCGCGCTCCACGATCGAGGCGAGCGTCACGAGTTGGTGGGCACCGAGGCCACGGCTCCGCGCCTCCGCGATCAAGCTGTCGTCGACCCGGCGCTCGAACTGCTGGATCAAGACGCGCGCGACGGAGTCCGCGGTCGGCGTGTCGCCAAAGTCATAGGAATCGGGAAAAAGGTAGCCCTCGAACGATGGGGCACCGTCCGGTAGTGGATATCCACCAAGCGGCGTGCGCCCGGCCACGATGTCCATGAACTCCGCGGCGTTGACCACGCCCGCCGCTTCGAGATACTGCGCGATCTCCTCAGAGCGCCATCCTTCCGGAATCGTCACGATGCGTCCGTGGCGGCGTGCCCCCGCGATGAGCACGTCAAGAATCTCGCCGACGCGCATATCACGCCTCAGCTCGTATTCACCGAGGCCCAGCCTTGCCCCGGCGCGGCGAACCTCGGCCTGCACGCGGAACGCAACCGCGGATCGAATCAAGCCGGCACGGCGCAGATCCTGGCCGATCTCATTCGCGCTGGAGCCCGGACGGACGACGAAGATGACCGGCGTTGGATCATCGCTAATCGGACTATCGTCGACGCCTCTGACAGCATCAGCGATCTCGCCGACGCGCCCCGAGCCCTTCGCGACAATACCAATAACCGCGGCAACCGCCAGGGCCATGACCATCAGGACCACAAGTCCGGCGACAATCCCACCCTTGCCTGAGGGTGTTTCACTTCGGGGCGCTCGGCGAAAGGGAGTCGACCGGGGAGCTCCAGGCGGCCGGCGTTTCACCACCCTGGTTCCCCTCTCGGCCGTGGATGTTGGGCCGACCGAAGCTCGGGATGGTTGTCCAGGTAGCTCTGCAAGATAATCGCCGCGGCGACCGCGTCGATCCGGCCGCTGCGCCGGACTTCCGGCGAGCTCCCCACAATCTCGCGGGCCGCCGTCGACGTGTGCCGTTCGTCCCATAACTCGATCGGCACCGGAACGCGGTCGGCCAGCATACGCGCGAACGTTTCAGTCGCCTCGGTCTGGCGGGTCGACTGACCGGCCAGCCCGATCGGATGACCCACGATCACTCGAACCGCGGTGAGCTCCTGGATCAGCCTCGCGATCGCTTCGCCATCGCGGTTATACGAGCGCCGCGCGATCATGCCGTGGGGCGTGGCCAGGATTCCAAGCTCATCGCTCACCGCGATTCCGATGCGCTTCGAGCCGACGTCAAGCCCGATGAGGCGACTCATCGGTGGGGCACCCCCTTTCAAGCCGGGGACGTGCTCGATCGGAGAGCGCGGACGACCGCCTCGGCCGTGGCAATCGCATCGTCAAGCTTGCCGGCATCCCGACCACCGGCGCGCGCGAGATGCGGTTGACCACCACCACCGCCACCAGTGACGGCCGCGACGGCCTTGACGATCGCCACGGCGTCGAATCCCAGTCGAAGCAGATCTTTGCTCACGCTGACAACAAACTGCGGCTTGCCATCCACGAGCGCACCGAGGACAACGACGCCGCTCGGTACCTCACGGGTCACGGCATCCTTCATTTGAAGGAGCGCGTCCATGGAGGTCGCGTCGACTCGCGTCGCGACCAACGGGATTCCGGCGACGTCCTTGCGACTCGCGGTCAAACTGCCCGCTTGCAACGCTGCAAGCGCCGCCCGAAGGCGCTCCGCCTCCCGCCGCGCTTCGCGCAACTCGGCCATGACACTCTCGGCTCGTTCCTCCAACCGATCGACGGACGAGCCTAATCGATTCGCGAGCACCGCCGCCTGCCGACTTCGGAGGCGCGCGTACTGGTGCGCGGCGCGACCCGCAACAACCTCGACGCGTCGCATCCCGCTGCCGATGCCGGTCTCCGTTGTAACAAACGCGGTGCCGAGCTCACCCGTGCGACCCACATGGGTACCGCCGCACAGCTCCTTGCTGAAGTCCCCCATCGTGACTACGCGTACGCGCTCGCCGTACTTCTCGCCGAAGAACGCTGTGGCGCCCTCGCCAATGGCCTCTTGAAACGGCAACTCCTGTACAACCACAGGATCGTCATTCAGGATCTGGCGATTGATAAGGTCCTCGATCGCTTCGATCTGATCGGGGTTCAGTGGCCCCTCATTTGGAAAGTCGAATCGGGCGAGCTGCGGCGAGACCAGCGAGCCGGCCTGAACGGCCTGAGGACCAAGCGTAAGCTGCAGCGACTTGTGCAACAGGTGAGTCACCGAGTGGTGCCGCATGATGTCACGGCGTCGTTCGGAGTCAACGGCCGCGTGAACGGTGTCGCCCGGGTGGAGCTCGCCGGCCAGCACCGTTCCGATGTGGAGGAAATGGCCCGCACCATCCTTCTGGGTGTTCGTCACCAGGAACCGGCCCGTCGCAGTCTCGATCGCGCCGGTGTCGCCGACCTGTCCGCCGCCCTCGGCGTAGAACGGCGACTCGGCAAGGACGACTGTGGCGTCATCACCCTCGGTTAGCCCAGCCACATCGGCCCCGTCCCGCTGCAGAGCGAGCACCTGAGTTTCAGTCTCAAACAGGTCGTAGCCGACGAACACGGTGGGCGGCTGCGCGGCGAGGTGGCTTGCCTCGAGGACGATGCGGTTCGTGCTGAACTGAGTGGCCGCGCCACGGCTTCGCTCGCGCTGCCGTTGCATCGCGTGGTCGTACTCCTCCCACTTGATGCTGAGCCCGGCCTCGGCGGCAATCTCCTCACTGAGCTCGCGCGGGAAGCCGTACGTGTCGTAAAGCTGGAAGACGTTCTCGCCGGCGAGCTCGTTTTTGCCCCGGGTCCGAGCGTCTTCGATCCAGCGGTCGAGCAGCGACAGGCCGGACTGCAAGGTCGAGAGGAAGCGCTGCTCCTCGGTTCGCAGGATCTCCTGGATACGAGTCGCGGTGGCGCCCAATAACGGATGGCGCTCGTCCATGCAGTCGATCACCATCTCGGCCAGGTCGGCGAGGAAGGGGCGGTTCAGTCCGAGCTGTTGGCCATAGCGAACCGCACGGCGGACGATACGGCGCAGCACGTAGCCTCGCCCCTCATTACTGGGCAGGACACCGTCACCGACGAGAAACGTCATCGCGCGACCGTGATCGGCAAGCACGCGAAGCGCATAGTCGTGGCGCTCATTCTGGCCGTACGGCACGCCCGACAACTCTTCGACGCCCTGAATGATCGGGCGGAACAGGTCGGTCTCGTACACGGAGGTTGCGTTCTGGAGGATCGCGGTCAGCCGCTCCAGCCCCAGGCCTGTATCGACATTGCGCTGCTCCAGCGGACGGCGGCTCCCATCGGTGTCCTGAAAGTACTGCATGAACACCAGATTCCAGAACTCGAGGAAACGCTCGCACTCGCAGCCAGGCTTGCACCACGCCTGGCCGCACCCATACGCCTCGCCGCGGTCGTAATACAGCTCGGTATCGGGGCCACACGGACCGGACGCCCCGGGCGGACCCCAGAAGTTGCTCTCATCCACGACGATCCGCTCGTCAGGAAGCCCGATCGACTTCCAGAGTTTGACGGCCTCGTCATCGCTTGGATGAACCGTCACGGAGACGCGCTCGGCCGGGATCCCGTACCGTTGGGTCACGAGCTCCCAGCTCCACGGGATGATCTGCTCCTTGAAATAGTCCCCGATGGAGAAATTCCCCAGCATCTCGAAAAATGTCAGATGCCGCTGGTCGCCAACGCTGTCGATGTCCGTCGTGCGGAAGCACTTCTGGACGGAGGCGAGGCGACGCGCCGGTGGCGGGGTACGGCCCAGCATGTAGGGGATCATCTGCTGCATGCCGGCGGTGGTGAGAAGGACGGTTGGGTCGTCCTCCGGCACAAGGCTGGAGCTCAGCACCACCTGGTGCTCGCGCTCCCGGAAGAAGTCGAGAAACGTCTCGACGACGCCTTCGCTCGCCCAGGTTTTCACAATTTGGTTCTGCATGGGCGTGCGTCTCCTTCGCGACGTACCTGCGGGCAACTGATGCTGGCCACTGAGGCTAATGAAAAGCCCGACGGTCAGCCCTTGGCAAGCTCGCCGTCAGGGTCGGGCGCGGTCGGCTGCGTGAGGCCCCAGAGCGGCTCGACGAGGGCGAACTGCTCGGTTGAGATGGCCATCTCGATGCTATCGCACCATTCGCCATTCACATAGGCGATGTTTCGGCGGACGCCCTCCACTTCAAACCCGCATTTGCGATACGAGGCAATCGCCCGGGTATTGAAATCGTAGACGCTAAGCTGGACCTTACGAAGGCGCGCGTCGTTGAAGAAGTACTGGAGCGCGAGTCGCATCGCCTCCGAGCCAAAGCCCTGCCCCCAGTACCCCTTGGACCCGATACCGATAAACAGCCTGCAGGTCCCGATATCCCGATACAGGCGGTCGAAGCCGAGCATCCCGATGCGTTCCCCGACGACCGTGCAAATGATGAACAGGCCGCTCGTCGGGTCGGTGCGGTATTGCTGGAAACGGCGTTGGACCTCATCCATCGACATCCGCTTCTGCGGATCGGCGTTGAGATACAGGCCCATCTCGCTGTCGTTCTCCCACTCCCACACGTTGTCCAGGTCCTCGGCCTCGACTTCGCGCAGCATCACGAGCTTGCCCGTGCACGTCGGGAGCATGCATTGACCTCCGAACGATGCCGATTGCGGCACGCAGCGGCAGCCCGCGGCCGCGGCAGGAGCCAGGTGGCCAGCTCCGATTCACGCTAATGGTACCGCACGACGCCCGCGTCAAATCACCGCTCGCTGGATTCAGGGATCGCCAAGGGGAGGGCCGCGCCGGAAACGCTAGCGAAGTGCAAAGAACGTGGGTGACCCCGTTTCGGGCAGGTACTGCATCGCCGTTCGCGTGTCGTTCGCGGTATCGATGGTTCGACAGATCGACCCGGTAACAGGCACCCGCGAGACATACGGGTAGTCGAAGGTCCGCAGATTGGTGGGGGCAAGGAGCTCATCGCAGGTCGTGGGATAGTAGCCCTCCTGATCAAACAGGAGCAGATTGTCGGATACGAACAATTCGGTTCCGGAGGTCCGCCCCACTGTCACCGTCACGACCGAATACTGACGTCCCTGGGCCGGCTGCGGGAAAACAGAAAAGTCCCAGAAGTTGCGGAGCGAGCCTGTTGCGTAGAGCTCGACACGGGTAACGCGAACTGCGAAGCCGTCGGCGGTCGTTCCTGTCTCCCCGAGCGGAACCGGGTTTTCGCGCGTTCCAACGTTTTGAGTAAAGCCGGGCTGGACCGGGAGCAGCAGGACCATGAGCGCAAATATGGGGACAAGGAAACGAATCACGGCACCCTTCCTTCCGTTGGTACAGTAGCCAGGCCACTGGGCGCACGTGGCGCACCCCTGTAAGACACGAATTGGCGCATGCGATCATAGCGGATCAGCAGGCGCGATGCGAACCACACTCCGGCCGGACGTGTCAACGAAAGACTCGTCGACGCGCGCCCGACGCGTCACCTGGTACTATAGGCACGACTTCTAGCTGAACCGGAGGCGTTTCTGAGCCGTTCCACTGCCCGCGCGATCACAATCGTGATTGCGGTCCTTGTTGTTCTCACCATGGTGCTCGGCCTCTTTGCGCGGGTTCCGCAGTAGGCTGAGGATGCCCGCAATGGCGCACCATCAATTGGCCAGGCGCCGTGGCGTGCAGTGTTCGCCGTGGCGCTTCAACCAACTCGTCGCCCAGGCGTGCGCTTCCCTCCCCACACGGTTTCAGGCTCTCCTTCAGAACGTCGCGATCACCGTCGAACACCGACCCTCGGCGGCCATCGAGGCCGACGGTGGCGCGCTGGGGCTGTATGAGGGCACGCCTTTGGGCGAGCGCGGTACCGCGTACACCATGGCCATGCCCGATAAGATCACGATCTACCGAGCCCCGCTCATGGCGGCGTGCTCGAGTTTCGCGGACCTTCGTGAAGAGATCCGCCTCACGCTGCTCCATGAGATCGGTCATCATTTCGGGTTGAGCGACGAAGAGCTTCCGTTCTAGCGCGAGAGGAAAAACGATGGTCGAGTTCGTTCGGCGGCGGCGAGCCCTTTCCCACGACGATCGGGAGGAGCTGCGCAGCTACCTGCGCGAAGTAGGTCCGCTGGTCGATAAGGCTGACCATGAGTATGAGACGTGGAAGCGCGCAGGATGGCCTGACGGCAGCAGGCTGAGCCTGGAAACGGACCCCACGGGCGAGCACGCCGCGGTGTACGTCTGGCGAGTGAGCGAACCCGCGACCAAGTTCGTGCAGCACCCTCCGGTCGGATCTGCCCGACGCTACCACCAGTTCTACTCATTGTGTCTCGAGGCCCGCGCCGCGGCGGCGAGCGCGCTCAAAGAGGCCGCGGACACGGCCAACGGCCATGAGCGCGACGTCAAACTCATGGTTGCGAACCGACGCCTGCGCGAGTGCCAGAAAGAGCTGACCAGCGCGCTGAAGGCGCTGAGCGACCTGCACAACCATCTCTCCGAACACTAGGACCGCGCCCCGGCCTGCTCACCAGTCGGCCCCCCAACGCAGAGCGCGCGTCCAAATCGGAGTTTGAGCCGCGATGCAGATTGACATCCTCACGCTCTTCCCCGAGATGTTCGAGGGGCCGTTCGCGAGCAGCATCATCTTCCGGGCAGCCGAGCGCGGCATCGTCACCATCCGGATCCATAACCTCCGCGACTGGACCCATGACCGGCATCGCACAGTGGACGACATGCCGTTTGGCGGCGGCCCCGGCATGATCCTGAAGCCGGCACCGATATTCGAAGCGCTCGGCGATATAGGAACGCCCGGCGCTGAGGTCGTGCTCTTCACGCCGAATGGCGAGCTTCTGCGTCAAAGCACAGTCCAGGATCTGGCGACGCGTGACCACATCGTTCTGATTTGCGGGCACTACGAAGGTGTCGACGAGCGGGTTGCGGATCACCTCGCGACCCGGGCCGTCTCCATTGGCGACTACGTCTTGAGCGGCGGCGAGTTGCCGGCCATGGTGCTAACAGACGCGGTCGTCCGATTGCTTCCCGGCGCGCTGGGCTGTGCTGATTCCACACGTGAAGAAGCCTTCAGCGAGGGCCTGCTGGAATACCCGCAGTACACGCGCCCCGCGGTCTATCGCGGCATTGCTGTGCCGGAGATCGTCCGCTCGGGGAACCACCAGGAGCTCGCGCGGTGGAAACGCCGGAGTGCGCTGCAGCGCACCCTGGACCGGCGCCCCGACCTGCTCACGGCGGAGACCCACGAGGAGATCCGCCGCCTCGGCTTAGCGTCGCCGGATCCCAACGACGCGACGACTTCTGGCAAGACTGAGAATTAGCAGCGCAGATGGCGCGGTGCCCCAAAAATAGCGGGTAGGAAAATGGGGTGGTTGCCGCGGTGGCCGCCCATCTCTACAATTTCTCTGAGCCTCCTGACCGACCCCTGCTGACCACCCCAAGCCCGTTTGATCCTTACGTTGCGTGTCGGAGTGTGCCGTTGCGAGCCTCGATTGTGATCCGGGCCAAGAACGAAGCACGTGACATCGGGGACACGCTCGAAGCGATCACCCATCAGATCGATATCGGCGAGTTCGAGACGATCGTCGTGGACTCCGGGTCGACCGATCAAACCATCGCGATCGCGCGGCAATATCCGGTCCACCTGATCCAGATACCACCACAAAGCTTTACGTACGGACGCGCCCTGAACCTCGGGATCGAGGTTGCCCGCGGCGAGTTCGTGATCGCTCTCAGTGCGCATTCCCTGCCCGCGACGAATCGCTGGCTGGCGTCGATACTCGAAGGCTTCCGCGACCCGAACGTCGCGGCGGTGTACGGACGCCACCTCCCGCGCAAAAACGCAACCAAACTCGAGCTCTTCGGGATGCGACTCTCCGGAGTGATGAGCGAGAAGGCACGGCGTCAGGTGCGCGACATGATGTTCTCGAACGCGAACGGCGCCTATCGGCGGCACCTCACTCTGGAGCACCCGTTCGACGAAACGCTCCCCGGGGCGGAGGACCTCGCGTGGGCGGACTGGGCCGTCCGCCAGGGGTGGGCTGTCTATTACGAGCCGCGAGCCGCCGTCTACCACTCCCACGGCGAGCCGTTCGGCAAGCTCATCCGGCGCATGATCCACGATCAGCCGACCATCTGGGGCCTGAAGCTCGGGATAGTCGCCCGGAAGTACGGAGCGGGGCCCGCTCCGGCCCGAAGCTACGGCAAAGAGGCGGAGCGCCCAAGCTAGGCCGTGGCGGAAGCTAAGAAGCCGTAACCGCGGTCGCGACCGCCTCGACGTGGGGGGATGTGATGATCGCGTGCTCCTTCTCGGCCGCCTCGATCGCCGCCTCGATGGCCCGCACGAGACCGCGGGCGGACTCGACCGTCATCTCGACGGCAACGCGCGCGCTCGCACCCTGATCTTTGTTGACGAAGTCAATAAGGACTGCGTGGTCCAGCGCCGCGTGAAAAGGATGGTCGTAGGCGACGTGCGCCTCCTGAAGCGAGAACCAGCCCTGCGCTCCCTTGCCGCTACCGGCGATGTCCGTCGTCTCAACGATCCAGGTACACATGGCGTCAAACCCCCGTTTTACGTAGTCGCGGAGCGATCTGGTTGTGCGTTACTGTACGTCAGAATTCGCGCTGTTGCTCATTGATTCATCGTCGCCACGGGCCCGGAATGGTGGTGAATCAGCCGCCAAACCCCGCCCTCTACCCGAAAGATGTTCGTCGCGATCAGGGGACTCCCCGCGACCAATTCGCGACAGGCGACGAGTGCAACGTCACCCAGCATCGTAACTGCCGCGCCCCCGCTCACGATTTTTGGCTGGGACGGGTTCGAAAGGATATCGCGCCAGCTCGAGATGACCGCTTCACGGCCTTGCAACACGTTCCAGCCAGGATGGATGCAGGTGACGTCGCTCTGCGACCAAACCTCGCTCATGGCGGTGATGTCCTTTTGATTGAACGCGCGGTAGAAGGCCTCGTTTGCGTCGCGAACCCCGGCATCAGACACCATTCAAGCTCCTGGCACGGTCATTGATCGCCATCGAGCACGTCGCGCACCTTTCGAGCGAGCGCGGCCGGGGAGAACGGCTTCTGGAGATACGCGGCCGTCGATAGGACGCCATGACGGAGCGCGATATCCGGCGTGTAGCCGGACATGTACAGAACCTTGATTTCGGGCCGCCGGGTCGAGATCGTCTTGGCGACCTCGTGCCCACTCATTCCGGGCATGACAACATCCGTGAGCAAGAGATGAATTGGCCCGTCGTGCCGATCGCAGAGTTCGATCGCCTGCTCGGGCTGCGGCGTGCTGAGAACCGTGTAACCGCTGGACTCCAGGACCGCGACGGCGAGTCCTTGAACCCCAAGCTCGTCCTCGACAAGGAGGACCGTTTCAGAGCCGCGCGGGATGGCTTCAACGGGAGTGGCGAGCGTCCCTTGCTGGACGGTTTCCTCGCTTCGCGGCAGATAAATGCGAAACTCGGTTCCCAGCCCCAGCTCGCTGATCACCCAGATGTCGCCGTCACTCTGTTTCACAATGCCGTAGACCGTTGCCAGACCAAGACCGGTGCCCTTGCCCGGTCCTTTGGTGGTGAAGAAGGGCTCGAAGATGCGTTGCTGCGTCTCGCGGTCCATGCCAGTGCCAGTGTCTCGGACGGAAAGAAGCACGTGCGGCCCGAAGCGCCGGAATCCATGCTCCCTCTCGTAAGAGTCGTCGAGATCCACGTTCGTCGTCTCGATCGTCACTCTGCCGCCATTGGGCATGGCGTCCCGAGCATTCACGACGAGGTTCATGACGACCTGACCGATCTGGCCCGGATCCGCCTTGATCGGGTCCAGTTCAGGTGCGAGACAGAACGAGATCTCAATATCCTCCCCGATGACCCGCCGCAGCAGCTTCTCCATTTCGGTGATCGTCTCGTTCAGGTCGATCACGCGCGGCTGGAGCACCTGCCGTCGGCCGAAGGCAAGGAGCTGACGCGTGAGGTCGCTCGCGCGCTCACCCGCCTTCAAAATTTCCTCTACAAAGGTGCGGGAACGGTCCTTCTGCGGCAGGCGCCAAAGGAGGAGCTGACTAAAGCCGTTGATGGCGGTGAGCAAGTTGTTGAAGTCATGGGCGATCCCGCCGGCAAGCGCACCAACCGCCTCCATCTTCTGGGCCTGCCGCAGTCGTTCCTCGACGTCGCGCATCGCCTGCTCTGCCTGCTTGCGCTCGGTGATGTCGCGAATCAACACCTGGGCGGCAGGGCGGCCTTCATACGAAAGCGGGATGGCCGTCACTTCGACGTCCACCACCTGGCCGTCGGGCCGAAAGACCTGCTCCTCGGCGAGCTCCATCGGTGACCCACCTTCCGCCACCCGCCGCACCCGTTCTTCAGCGATTGCCCGGTGGGACGGATCGAGGAACTGCAACACCGGCGTGTCGACGAGCTCGCTCACAGATTTGGCGCCAACGAGGCGGAGATACGCGGGATTCGCGTATTCGAGCTTGCCGCCGCTGTGCACGGCGATCGCCTCCGGAAAGTGCTCGATAAGGAGTCGATACCGCTCTTCGCTTTCGCGCAACGCCGCTTCGCGGTTCAATACGTCTTGCCGCATCGTCGCGAATGCGTCGACGAGCGTCTGCACCTCGGCGGATCCAGCCGATCGGACCGGCAGCGGCGCAACCGAGTCGTCCGCGCCGAAGGCGCGGGCCGCATATGCAAGCTCTCGGACCGGGCGCGTGAGCGTGCGGGCGAACAGGATCGCGACGGCGATCGCAAGCCCAGCCGTGACGGCGATCCCGAACAATGCGAGATGCCAGAAGCGCTGTGCCGGTGCCAGCGTCTCCGCCTCCGGGCGCTCGACAACGGCGGTCCAGCCGACCGTCGGAACGATGGCAAACCCCGCAAGGTGGGTCTGGCCATTGATCTGATAGCGAACGGTGCCTACCCCGGGCCGGCTGGGGTTTTCCCGAATTCCCTGCCACGCCATGCCAGGCTGCGCGTCGCGAGAAGAAGAATCCGCGGCAATGAGAACCCGGCCCAGGTGGTCGACGACGAGGACGCGCTCCCGGCCATCGGTGTGGGCCTTTGCAACGGCGCTCGCGAAGTTCGCGACATCGACGCTAGCCGCGAACACGGCCACCACCTGGCCGGTGATCGTGCGGATCGGGGTATAGGTCACGAACGAGGCGGGCTGCCCGCCCGGCTCACGAGCCAGTGACCAGGACTGCGACCCTTCGAGCGCCCGCTGGAATGCCTGGGCGTCGATCGGTCCAACCCCTTCGCCGGGCCCAGTACTTGATATGGGGTGTCCGGAGCCGTCGAGAACCGCAAGGTCATCAAAATGAGGATAGCGCTCGCCGATCTCGATCAGCGCCGTCGCCGTGCTCCTCGGCTCGAGGAGGCGCAGGACCGGGAGCCCTACGACTGCTCTTCCATCCTCGAGAAGGCCCTGGACGTACTGGTCGAGTTGGGCGCTCAGCCCGCGGGACAGACCGCTCAATTCCCGGCCAGCCTCCTCCTCGACGACCTGACGAGCGGCGACTGCTCCGCCGAGACCGACGACGCCAAGCGGGATGATCGCGACGGCGAGCAGGGCAAGGAGAAGGCGGTCGGAAAGACTCGTTAGAAAACCGAGGCGTCTGCCGAACTGGCTACTCAATCTATCGCCTCGTGGACATCAGGGCGCAAACGCCAATGATACCCCCAGGTCAGAGAACAACCACGGCCAACGCGCTGGAGGCCTTACGAAACAAACCGCGATCAATGTGCCTGCACGGTAGCAGAAGCGTCGAAGCGGCACAAGGACCTTGGCGATATTTCACAGAAATACAGGAGGACGCGCGCCCACGTCCCGGCCGTTCAGGGAGAGGCAATCGGCTATATTTCTACGCAATGCGAGAACTGCTGCCGAAGCGACTGCCTTCGCCATGCCGACTCACGCACGCGAACGGCAACCCCAGCAGGCATCACCCCACGGCAAGCGGTGCACGAGCCCCAAATTCGCCGGCGCCGGGTGCGCACGTCGCCCGCCTCAGGAGGAGTAACCTTGGCAACGTCGGTCGAACAATGGGTTGAAGACGTAAGCCGGACCACGCAGCCGAAAACCATCGTCTGGTGCGACGGCAGCGAGCAGGAAAACGAGCGGCTCATCCAGCAGATGCTCGCGGACGGGACGCTGCATGAGCTCAATCAGCAGGCACACCCGAACTGCTATCTCCACCGCAGTGACCCGTCGGACGTCGCGCGCACCGAACACCTTACCTATATCTGTTCCGAGCGGCAAGACGACGCGGGACCGACGAACAACTGGATGTCCCCCGCGGATGCCGAGGAGCGGGTATGGCCGCTGTTCAACGGCGCGATGCGGGGCCGCACGATGTACGTGATCCCGTATCTAATGGGCCCGGCGGACTCGCCATACGCGAAGGTCGGTGTTCAGGTTTCAGACAGCCCGTACGTCGTCGCGAACATGCGCATCATGACCCGTATGGGCAAGGTCGCCCTCGACCGCATTCAGAACAACGGCGAGGAGTGGGTGCCCGGCATCCATTCGATCGGCGACCTCTCACCAGACCGCCGCTTCATCATGCACTTCCCTGAGACCCACACCATCTGGAGCGTGGGCTCGGGCTATGGCGGGAATGCGCTCCTGAGCAAGAAGTGTTTTGCGCTCCGCATCGCTTCCATGATGGGTCGCGAGCAGGGCTGGATGGCTGAGCATATGTTCATCCTCGAGCTTCAGTCTCCGGACGGCGAAGTGACGTACATCGCCGGCGCGTTCCCAAGCGCCTGTGGCAAGACCAACCTTGCCATGCTGAAATCGCCGTTCGAGGCCGATGGCTGGAAAGTATCGACGGTCGGCGACGACATCTGCTGGATCAACATCGGGCCGGACGGTCGCTTCTGGGCGATCAACCCAGAGAACGGCTATTTCGGCGTCGCGCCGGGGACCAACTCCAAGTCCAATCCGAACGCGATGGCCACCGTCCGCGCGAATACGATTTTCACCAACGTCGCGGTGACAGATGACGGCCGGGTCTGGTGGGAGGGCATGGACGGAGCGCCGCCTCAGCACCTCACGGACTGGCAGGGGCGCCCCTGGACACCCGCAAGCGACACGCCCGCGGCGCACCCGAACTCGCGCTTTACGACACCTGCAAGCCAGAACCCGGCGATCTCCAGGCACTGGGAAGACGCAAAAGGTGTTCCTATTTCCGCGATTCTGTTCGGCGGCCGCCGCGCCACGACGGTTCCGCTGGTCTATCAGGCCCTGAACTGGCAGCACGGCGTGTACATGGGAGCCACGATGCGGTCAGAGACAACCGCCGCGGCGACCGGCGCGGTTGGCGTTGTCCGGAACGACCCAATGGCCATGGTGCCCTTCCTCGGCTACCACATGGGTGATTACTGGAATCACTGGCTCGAGATGGGCCGCCGCGCGAGCAATCCGCCGGCCGTGTTCCAGGTGAACTGGTTCCGGCGCGATGAGAACGGCCAGTTCATCTGGCCGGGCTTCGGCCAGAACATGCGTGCCCTGCGCTGGATCCACGAGCGCGTGCATGGGAATGGGAATGGGAATGGGAATGGCCACTCCCAGGAGACGCCGATCGGCATTCTGCCGACCGCCGAGGGGATTGGCGCGAGCCAGCTCGATCTCTCGCCGGCGCAGATCGACAAGCTCCTCAGTGTCGATCGCGAGGGATGGCGCGATGAGGCCGCCGAAAACGCAAAGTACCTCGAGCAGTTCCAGGATCGGCTGCCCGGCGAAATCCGCGAGGAGCAGCGCGCGCTCGAGCGCCGACTGACCGGAAAGTAACCTTCGTACAGCGCAGTGGGATATTGAAGGTCCCGGGTTCAAATGCCAGTCGCGCGCTGGAGGCCGCCGAGCGGGCCGATGGGCTCGACCGGGACCTCGATCAGGGTCGGCTCGTCGGCGGCCAGGGCGGACCGAAGCTCACACTGCAACGCAGCCGCACCCTTCGCCCGGCGGCCCGCGATTCCGAAGGCATCCGCGAGCTTCATGAAATCGGGGTTGCGCAGGTCGGACGCGATGAGCCGGCCTTCGAAGCGGGTCGCTTGGGTGCCCCGCACGTTGCCGTAGGCGTTGTCGTTGAAGACGATGGCGACAACCGGCAGGCGTTGCTGGGCCATCGTTGCGAGCTCCTGCACGTTGAAGAAGAACCCCCCGTCGCCGCTGATCGAGACGACCTTACGGCCGGGATTCCCAACCTGGACGCCCAGCGCAGTGGCGAATCCGTAGCCGAGCGTTCCCTGGTAGCCGGAGGTCAGGAACGTCCGCGGCGTGTAGACGGGAAAGTAGGCCTGCGCCCAATAGCCCACCTGGGTGCTCTCGGCGACGAAGAATCCGTCGTCCGGCAGCTCCGAGCGAATCCCGAGGGCAAGCGCCGCTGCCTCGGGGTGTGTGGCCGTGGCTTGCGTCGCCAGCGCGGCCTTCAGGCCGGAGACCTTGTCGCGCGGGGAAGTACGGGACCGGTTGTGCCGGCCGACACGACCGATCAGGGCCGCCAGGCCGGCCTGTGCGTCGGCGACGATTGCCATATCAGGCGGATAGTTGCGGCCCACCTCCTCAGGATCGACGTCGAGCTGAATGACGGTTTTGGCCCCGGCCGGCCAGCTTGCTCGCGTCCCAACCAAGAAGCGACTTCCAACGACCAGGACCACGTCGGCTTCCCGCGACAACTCGCCGGCGGCCAAGTCCGGAAGAGCCAGGGGATGCCGATCGGACAGTGCGCCGCGGGCGTTGCCCGTCAGCGCGACGGGCGCCTCCAGCATCTCGGCCAGCTCTTGCAGCTCGCGCCAAGCACCGGCTCGCAACACCCCGCCACCGGCATAGATCAGCGGGCGCTCCGCCCGGCCAAGCTCCCGAGCTGCCGCCTCGAGGGCGTCAGGATCGCCGGCCGACCGGACGCTGGGGGCCGGATCGAGGAGCCAAGCCTCGCCCGTTGCCTGGAGGACGTCTGGCGGCACCTCGATCTCCACCGGCCGCGGGCGTCCACTTCGCAGCTGGACGAACGCCTCGTGGACGAGGCGGGGAACATCAACCGGGGTCAGCGCGCGGCCCTGCCACTTCGTGACGTGGGCGATCATGCCGGGCTGATCGTTGATCTCGTGCAGAATCCCCCGGCCGAGCCCGATGAGCTGCGAGTCGATCGCCCCGGTCACGCAGAGGACTGGCGAGGAACACGCGTAGGCCGTCGCGAGGGCCGCGCTCGCATTCAGCAGCCCGGGGCCGGGCACGACCAGGCACATCCCAATCTGACCGGTGCTGCGGGCGAAGCCATCCGCCATGTAGGCGGTGGCCTGCTCGTGGCGCGTGTGAACGACGCGGAAGTGATCGCGCTCATCGTAGAGGGCATCGAACGCCCAGTCGAGCTGCACGCCGGGCAGCCCGAAGATCGTGTCGATCCCCTCCCGTTTGATCTGCTGGACGAGCGCCTGCCCGCCGGTCAGTAAAGGCATCCCGATCTCTCCATCAGGCGCTAATGGTAACGCGAAATGGACTGCTGCCGATATAGTTGCGGTCCGTAGGGTCAGTCAACGAAGGCTCGCCCTTCGCGCCTACCCACGCCTAGTCACAGTGCGACCGGATCGCCTTGGAGCCGTCTCCGCAGTTCCTATGGTGGGATTGCTTTACCGGTAGGAGGCTCACCGACACCCAATTAACGCTGTCGAGGAGGATTCACCTGATGAACACCGACCACGTCGGGCCTGAGAGGGCTAGGCGCGGGCTAGGTGGCTGGTGTTTTTCGTCAACTTGACCATAATCCCCCGTATATAGCATGCAGACGGTCACAGATAACAGCATCTACTGGTCATCATTTTCGCAAAGATGGTATTTGACACCAGCCACCTAGGCGAGTGCGCAGCGTCCGGACGCCGTGGCAACCGACGGGATACGCTGCGTCATGCCGGCTTGCCCTCCTCACTACGCCACGGGCCAGACCGGTGGCCCGTGATTCTAGCCGTAGACCCTCGCTGACCCGGGCTCGTGCCTGATGCAATGCGAGCCCGGGAGGTCGCCCGTGCAGCCGTGATTGCAATGACAGCCAGCATAAGAGCGCGGCACGGTGGGAACGTGCTCCCACCGTGCCGCGTGAGTGTCAACCAGAACTCGGAACGCCCGAGTTACGCCTTGAACCTCGGGAAGACCTTCTTCGCAACGTCCTCAAAGACGTTTTTCTTGTCCTGCTCGCTGATATTCAGGCCCTCGATAACCGGCTTCAGGTCATCGAGCATCTTGCCAGTCTTCGGATCCTTGTAGGTGCCGGTGCCTGGGTTCTCGGTTGCGAACATGCAGCGATCGGTGCCAACGATCTTGAACAGCAGGTCCAGCGCCTCGGGGTTGTAGAGCACGGAGTCGAAGTAGAACTTCTTGAGCTGGACGTCGAAGCCGCCCTGATCCTCGAAGTGGCGCCCGAAGAATGCGCGGTAGCGGCCGACCTGGTACGGGACCGCGCCGCCGCCGTGCGCCACAATGATCTTCAGGTCAGGGAACTTGTCGAACGTGCCGCTGGACACCATCGAGATGATGCAGCGGGTCTCGACGGAGATGAAGTAATTGCTGTACGTGTCCCACGGATCCTTGCACGCGGCAGAGTGGATCAGCGCGGGGATGTTCAGCTTGACCATTTTTTCGTAAAGCGGGAACCAGTACTCGTCGCCCATGCCCGGGGCATGGGTGCCGTCACCCTCATACGGATCGGGGTTGATCATGATCCCGATGAAGCCCAGGTCGTTGATGCAACGATCGATCTCTTCAAAGGTGTCGGTGATGGGCGAACCTGCGCACTGGGGGAGGCCCGCAACCCCACGGTAGCGGGTCGGGGCGAGCTTGAGGCTCGTCGCGATCGCGTTGTTGTTCGCCTCGCACCACCAGTGGACGATCTTGTCCGGCTTCTCGGAGTGCATGAGCTGGAAGGGCCGCGGTGAGAGGAACTGGATGTCCGTGCCGACCTTGTCGAGGTTATTGGCGAGATGGTTCTTGACCGGTCCCGCCATCGACTCTTCGGTGATGCCCGGGTTCCCCTTGCCATGCGCACCCCGACCGGCGAGGAGGCCTGATTTGTAGGCGTACAGAGAAGGCGGCGCGTTCGTATGTCCGTGGATATCGATGATCATCGTTGATCCTCCCCCTCAAATCTGGGCCCACCGGGCCAGAAGACGCCCCATAATACCAGGCACAGCCAGCGATGGCCTGCCGAAATGCAGCCCGGGGCGCTGCTGCTCGCGCTGGGCCGCACCGCCCGCCGGGAGGCCAGGGACAAGCGAGGACGAAATCATCAGCTTCTCGAGCCACGGCATCGGCTTCTGCGAGCTCACGGTGGCGGCAATGGATGTACGACCTGGCGGTCGAGCACAACGTGCGCCAGGTCGTCTGGGACGGATTGAACCGCCGCGATACGGCTAACCGACGCTCCTGAGTTGAAGCGAGACTCCGCTATTTCTTGAGCTTTTGGACGAACGCCTTGCGGGCCTTGGCAACCTTGGGCGCGACGATAACCTGGCAGTAGCCCGAATCCGGGTTGTTGACAAAGTACTCCTGGTGGTAGTCCTCGGCCGCCGAATAATTCGCGATCGGTGCGACTTCCGTGACAATCGGGTCGCGCCACAGCTTTGCCGTCTCCAGCTCTTTGATCGTCTGCTCGGCCGTCGCCTTCTGTTCGGGCGAGTGATAGTAGATGGCCGAGCGGTACTGCGTGCCGGCATCGTTGCCCTGGCGATTCAGGGTCGTCGGATCGTGGATCGTGAAGAACACGTCCAGTAGGTCCTTGAATAAAATGACTTTCGGGTCGAACGTGACCTGCACCACCTCGGCGTGGCCCGTAGTGCCGGAGCACACCTGCTGGTACGTCGGGTGGTCAACCTGGCCCCCTGCATAGCCGGAGACGACGTCGGTCACCCCCTTCAGCTCGTCGTATACGGCCTCGAGACACCAGAAACACCCGCCCGCGAGCGTCGTCGTCTCGAGTTGTCCTGTTTGCTCCTGCGCCATAGGTCATCGCCTCCCGTTGCCCCGATGAACACCCGTGGACTGGCCACCGGAGTCTACTGCGTCTCCGACTCCGCCGGAACAGCTTGCCGCTTGAATATGTAATGAAAGCGCGAGCCGCCCTGGACTGGCACCATGGTCACCAGCTCCCAGCCCTGCTCCCCCATCTCCTTGAGCGTCGTGTCCTGGAGAGGGACGATTGCCTCTCGCGTCGAATACTCCCAATTCACCATTGCTCGCGCCTATCTCCTTGTCTATAGCGAAAAATTGCTGCAGCAATAATTTGCTGCCAAACCATACGCATCGTCTGGCCAATCTGCCCATGAATGAGGCGCAGCCTCTTGGATGACCGGTCCATTTCTCATCGCCGCGGATGACGGTTATCCTCATCCAGGATCGCGGCCAACCGGCCGAATGAGGAGATCAGTCATGACGCAGCAGCTCGCAAGCAACGCAACAACGTTTCGCCTTCTCGAGGCCACAATCGCGGAGATTCAGGCAGCGTACCAGGCGGGAACGCTTTCAGCCCGCGAGCTGACCCAGCTCTATCTGGACCGAATCGAAGCACTCGATCGGGGCGGCCCGAAAATCAACTCGATCATTACCGTGGCCCCCGACGCGCTGCGCGAAGCGGACCGGCTGGATGCCGCTCTGAAAGCCTCCGGGTCCGTGGGGCCGCTCCACGGCATCCCGATCGTCTTGAAAGACCAGATGGATGCGCTGGGGACACCGACCACGCTCGGGTCCGTCCTCTTCAAAGATTACTACCCGACGCGCGACTCGTACGTGGTGGAGAAGCTGAAGCAGGCGGGCGCCATCATCCTCGCCAAGGCCACGCTGGGTGAGCTCGGCGGCGGCGATACCCACGGCTCACTGTTCGGATCGACGCGCAACCCGTACGACCCGGAGCGAACGGTCGGAGGCTCGTCCGGCGGGCCGGGCGCCGCGGTGTCCGCGAACTTCGGCGCGGTCGGCGTCGGCCAGGAGGGCTTTGCCTCGATTCGGCGGCCTTCCGCCTGGAACGGCATTGTCGGGATGCGACCGACCGCGGGCCTGGTCAGCCGCGGCGGCGTGTACGCCGGCTGGCCGGGCACGAACGGCTCGCTCGGCCCGATGGCCCGCACCGTCGGAGATGTGGTCCGGCTGCTGGATGTGATGGTTGGCTACGACCCGGAGGACCCGATCACAGCCTGTGGCATGGGGAACTACCCGGCCAGCTTTGCCACGGCGCTGGACGCCTCCGGACTCAAGGGAGCCCGGATCGGGATCCTTCGCGAGGCGATGGGGCAGCAGTCCGAACCCGACTCCGCAGACTTCGCCACGGTAACCGCGACCTTCGACAAGGCGGTGGCCGAGCTCGCAGCGGCGGGTGCGACCGTTATCGATCCGATCGTTATTCCCGACCTGATGCAGCTGCTTGCCAAGCGTCGCGGGGGCGACAGCGATGAGGCATTCAGGATCTACTACACGCGCGGTGGCAACGCGCCGTTCAAGACCCGCGAAGAGATGCTCGCCGCGCCCGACTACGCGAAGGCGATCCGGTCGCGAGCCGCGAGTATCCGCGAGGGCGGGATTGCGGAGTACTACGAGTCGCTCGCCGCGCGCGAGACGCTCATGATCAACATGCTGAAGGTGATGGCCGACCATAACCTGGACGCTATCGTGCACAAGACGGTCGAGCACCAGCCCACCCTCATTAGCGAAGGCCTCAACCCACCGTACTACAACTCGCGAGGCGCAACCCACCTGAACACGTACCTGGTGTACGTGCCCTCGATCTCGGTGCCGGCCGGATTCACGTCCGACAAGCTCCCGGTCGGAATTACGTTCTTAGGCCGGCCGTATAGCGACGCGGCGATGATCAAGCTGGCCTACGCGTACGAGCAGGCGACCAAGCATCGCATCGCGCCGGGCGCAACCCCGGCGCTGCCAGGCCAGCCATAGCAGTGCTTGGCAGCTACCGCGTCGCCACCTCGCGGGCCCGGGAGTGGACGTGGTGGAGTGACTCCCGGGCCAAAAACGTAATGAGCAGCCCAGACCCAAGCTGAAGGGGCACGAACGCCCAGAAGGCGGCCCCCGGGCTGGCGGCGTCGGCGATGGTGCCGCCGAGCAGGGGACCCATGACCGCACCGAGGTCGCCGAACAGGCGGCGAAGCGCCTGGAGGCGCGCGCGGGCATGCTCGGGAATGACGTCGTAGGCGTAGGTCGCCATCGTCCCGAGCGCGAGTCCATTGGCGATACCCATGCAGCCCGCGAGCACGAGGAGCTGCGGCATGCCATTCGCCAATGGAAAGACCAGGAAGACGACCGTCGCGATGTAGGTGCTCGGCATGACCACGGCCCTCCGGCCGCGCGAGTCGGACAGCATGCCGGTCGGCGCGATCATGAGGATGTTGATCAGCCCGTACACGCCGAACCAACTGCCGACCTCGGTCGAGCTGTGCATGAGCTGCAACCCGATATAGAGCGGAATCAGGCTGGTGATGAGCGACTGGCGCATCATCGCAACGAACGTGTTGAAGATCAAGACGGCGTAGGTAGTGCGGAAATAGGGCTCCACCTCGCTCAGCCTGCCGACATTCAATAGGCCGCGGCCGGTTGGCCGCCGAATCTTCCCGGTCTCACGGAGAGCAAGACCGACGAAGAATGGAACGAGGCTCATCGCTCCGAAGGCCCAGAACACGGCGCGGAAGCCGAACGCATCGGTAATCAGGCCACCGAGGACAGGGCCGACCGCGGTCCCAACCGAGTGCATACCCATGAAACCGCTCATCATGCGCCCTCGCTGCTCGGGCCGGACGACGTCGACGGCGGCAACCTCGCGCGCCATGCTCCAGGCGCTGTTCCCCATGCCGGAGAGGAATTGCGCCAGGAGCAGCAGCGGGAAGACGGGAGCGAGCGCCGTGAGCGCTGAGGCCGCCGCGACGAGAAGCGGCCCGCCGATGAGCACCGGCTTTCGACCGTAGCGATCGAGGAGCTGTCCGGTCGGGAGCAACGTGATAGCGCGGCCGAGCATGCCCGCCGTGACGAGCTGGGCGGCGAAGCCCGCGGACACCTCGAAGGTCGCGGCCAGCGCGGGAATCGTGGGGATGACCATGCCCTGGCCCAGGCTCATGATCATGGCGGGCCCGTATAGCCCAAGCAGGACCTTGCCGGTGTCACTCAGGTGCAGGCGCACAGCGTTGCCCTTGCATAGGATCCAGAGGAGCAACAACAACCGCGGCACACCATGCGACCCGCGGTTCGTAATGGTGCAGCATAATGCAGAAGCGGGAAACAAATCATCCCGGCGGGGTGGCTTCGCTCCGGAGACGCAGCGACTCCAACGACTTCCCGCAAGGGTTCTAAACCAATCAAAAACTGATGGTCGACGAGGTCAAACCGCGATGGCCGAACGCTATTGGCTTTTCAAGTCGGAGCCCAACGCGTACTCGTTCCAGGATCTGATGCGGGACAGGGTCGCGGAGTGGGACGGCACCCGCAATTTCCAGGTCCGCAACTGGCTGAAGAATGACGTCAAGGTGGGCGACGGCGTGCTCTTCTATCACAGCACCACCCCCCCGATCGGGGTTGCCGGGACCGCGAGAGTCGTACGGGATGGTTATCCAGACCACACCGCCTGGGATCCCAATTCGGAGCATCCCGATCCGAAAAGCACGCCGGAAAAGCCCATCTGGTACATGGTCGATATCGCCCCTGAGGTCCCGTTCGAGCGGGTCATCACGCTGGACGAAATGCGCGCCGAGCCGGACTTGCGCGACATGATGGCGCTCAAGCGCGGGAATCGGTTCTCGATCTCTCCGGTGACAAAGGAGGAGTTCGAGGCCGTCGTTCGCCTGGGGACTGCCACTCCAGCCTGAATCTCGACTCTTGCCCACGAATTCTTAATCGTATTGCCTCCACTGGCCAAATCGACGGCTCCCTGGAACGTTAGACGGCCGCGGAATCGGCGGTAGCCTTCTCATCCGCGCGGGGTGCTCTGTCGAGGTGGAAGAACCGGATGGCGTTACCCGCCACCATCTGGTGGCGCTCATCCGCCGGAACACCGGCAAAGTTTCTCTCGAGGACGACACGCGAGTTCGGCCAATCTGACTCGGCGTGTGGGAAGTCGTTGGCCCACATCACCCGGTCAACCCCGATGTGATGGCGCATCTCTACGCCGACTCGGTTGTCCTGGAAACCCCACATGATGTGCTCTCGCACGTACTCGCTCGGAGGCCGATCCAGGAGAGGCAACCCCAGCAGGCGCTCCGCCCAGAACCGGTGGCGGTTGTAGTGGATGTCCATCTGCTCGAGGTGGTTGGGGATCCACCCAATTTGATTCTCGGCGAAGAAGATCATGAGCTGGGGAAACCGATCGAACACGCCGGCCATCACGAGCTGGTTCGCGTTGAGCGCGCCGTACTGCCCGTAGCGGGTCATCCTCGAAACGATGTCCTGTCCGCGCATGTCCTGTGGCTCACGAGGGTATTTGAACACGGGCCCTGAAGCCGCGCCCCTCGCCCCGAGTTGAACGTGCACCGTCACTGGCATGTTGATCGCGAGAGCCGCGGACCAGAACGCATCATCCTCCGGCGTCGGGTAGTACTTGCCACCCGGAAAGGTGCTCAGCACGACTCCAGGTAGACCTAATCTTGCGCAGCGCTCCATCTCGATAATCGCGCTGGACACGCTTCGCTCGGGGATCACTCCCATGCCGAGCAGTCGGTCTGGTGCGGCCGAGCAGTAGTCCTCCGCCAGGAAGTCGTTATAGGCCTGGACCATGGCCAGATAGACGTCGTCGTCTGGGATGCTGTTGACGATCATCCCCCCATTGTTCCCCGGGAAGAGAACCTCGGCGTCGATTCCGTCGATGTCCTGTTCCTGGAGCCGTTGCTGGGCTGATCCGGCACCGGCCGCGCCCTCGTAGCTCATCCCCGTTGGATTCCACGTCTCGAAGGGCTTGCCGGCGGTCAGGTTGACGCCACCGCGGTAGAGTGGGCGCCCCTCGATGAGCCACGCGTCACCGCCCTCAGGCAAATGGAGCAAGCGGGGCGCCCGGTCCCGATACCTCTCAGGGACCCGGACCGTCCACCGATCGCAGGCGATCTCCAGATGGGAATCTGCCGATATGACCCGATACTCACGCGCCATGTGTCTTCCCTTCGCTCCGGCCTGGTCTCGAGCGTATTTTGCTCGAGTGTCGGGGAGGGCCGGAGCCCCTTCGTCGTTAACGCGGGGTCATCGCCGTCCGTCCTGACGTCGAGAGCTCAATCCGGTTGCCTGTGGGGTCGATGAGCGTGAGCGAGTAATCGCGGCCGTCCGGTTGCTGCCGGGACGACTCGACGCGAATCCCCCTCCCCTCCAGCTCCTTCGTCACCTGTTCGAGATCCCCAGCCCATTCAATCTCAAGCATGTGGTGGGGATTACCCGGGCGGCCTCCCTTCGCCTGGTCGCAGATGCCAATGGCTACGCCACCGACATCCACGTGGGTCACGGGCGCTTCGCCGGCGAGCCTCGTCGGCCCCTCGGTTCCACCGAGCACGTCTCGATAGAAGCTCACCGTTTCATCGAAATTATCGGCGTTGATTTGCCAGGTGCGTACCGCCTTCACCTTGAACAATCACCCCTCCCTCGTGACCAACACAGGCCCCCCGCGCGCTTCATCGCGAGGTTGATGGTCTATCTGAGCTCCCATTCGTAGACGTTCCAGAAAAGCGTGCCAAGCGAGGACATGCTCATGCTGGGCCCCCGGAGCTGGCTTGCCACCACGGGCCTGACGTAGAAGTCATAAAACACGGGCATCGCCGGCACTTCCACGCTTGCGAGCTTCATCGCGTCGGCTACGATGCGTTCGCGCTCCGAACGCTCGATTGTGGCGTTGAAGGTCTGGTTCAGGCGGTCGAACTCGGCGTTTGACCACCCGCCACGATTATTGCCCGACCATCGGTTGGCGGGTGTCCCGATCGCGCTGGACGAAAGGTTTTTCAAGAACAACAGGGGGTTGCTGCTCGAGATTCCTGGCGTGGCGATGCCGGGAAACGATTGGCGGACTTCGTTGTCTCGGACGAGGCTGTTCGGCAGCACGGAGTACTGCACGTCGATGCCGGCCCGCGACCAGATGTCGGTGATCGCCTGGCCGGTTCGCTCGTAGGCGGCGCTCTGCAACACCTGGTAGTCCGGGGCCAACCTCGTCCCGGCAGCATTCACGAAGTATCCTTCGCGGTCCTTCGCCAGTCCGACCTCGTTCAGAAGCTGCTCGGCTCTCCGTAAATCGTAGGGGTACTTGGTTATGGCGCGGTCCACCTCCGCATAGCCCCGGTCCTGCCGGTTCAGAAAGGTGTCGGCCGAGGTCGTGTCACCGGCATAGAGATTGTCCACAATCGCCATTTTGTCCATAGCGTGCACCAGCGCCTGGCGCACCCGCAGGTCGAGTAGCGCTGGCGTTTTCTGGAACTCGGGCCGGAATTGCACCTGGTGGTAAAAGAGAGCGGGGGTATAGCCGATCGCGCCCTTCCCGGCGGGCACCCAATCGCGCTTCAGCACCTGCGCGTCCTCGAACCGAAGCGTCGTGGCGTACTGCACGTCCCCGCTAAGTACGTTCGCGAGAACGGTATTTTCGTCCACGATGACACGGAGGATGATCCGATCGATCTTCGGCCGGCCCAGCGCATGGCCGGCAAAGGCCACGCCCTCCAGCTCGATTCCCCGGGCCCACCGCGCCAGGCGATAGGGGCCCGCCCCGACGTAGTCAGAGGTCCAGAACGGGTGGTTCAGGAAGAGGTCCCGGTTCGCCTGATCCTGCTCCACCGCCAGGTACGGCTGTTCCAGGATGTGCCGCGGGAGGACGTCGAGCGAGCTCGCGGTCAACTCGCCCGCCTCAGGGTAGAGCGAGCGCCATCGGATCACGAGCGTGCTGGCGTCCGGCGCCAGGATCTCCTCTACGAGTTTCTGAGGGTCGCTCGAGAACACGGAGAGCTGAGGGTTCGAGTAAACCCGGAGCGCAAAGACGAAGTCATCGGCCGTGAGCGGCCGGCCGTCGTGCCAGGTCAGTTTCGGCCGGAGCGCATAGATTGTCTCCATCCGGCCGTCGGGGAAGACCTGCCAGCTCGGTGTATGGAGCTCGGGGAGCTTCTCGGCGAGGTACGGCTGGGGCGTCCCGGTGGCATCGTAGTGAGCGAGGTCGGCGTTGAACAGCTCCTTGCCGAAGCCCTGCGAGCCCGAGCCTGCAATCTTCCCGTGCAGATTCGCCGGCTCCTGGCGGTCGGTAAGGACCAGCGTACGCGGCGGCGAAGCAGACCCGGCGTCACCGCCCTGGGGCCCTGAAACCGGGGCGTATGCAGCCGGTTGGCATGCCGTGACGAGCAGCGCGAGGACTGCGGAGATCGCAAACCACGGCGAGACCGTCGAGCCACGACGCTCACTGGTGCCCCTCATTAGGGAGTGCTCGAGGGAGTGCTCGCCCATATTCCGCTCGCCTCGATATGGCCCGATGGGCCAAGGTGCGCTAGGCGGTTGTCTTGGGCCGCATCATATCCCCGTATTCACGCCGCATCAAATAAAAAATAAGCTCCTCTCATATGGGGCGCTACAAGAAGCGATGGTGAATAAAGCTCCAATGCCGCTCGCTGATGTTGCGCAGCACGCAATCGCGGCGGCGCTGGTTTCCGGCTCGGGCCTAATGGGCGTGGCTCGTGACGACGGCGAGCGCCGCCTGGCAGCAGCGCAAGTCCTGTTCTTCGGAGTCGGTCCCAGCCACTCCGACGGCGCCGATGACGTACGCGTGTTCGACGATCGGAACGCCGCCGCCAGCTTGCATGATGCGGCCGTGGCTGGACATGACCAGGCTTTGGAACCAGGGCCGCCGGGCCTCGGCTCGCATCAGGTGCGTGGCGACCCAGAAGCTGGCCGCCGTATGCGCCTTGTTGAAGGCTATCTCTGGCGTCCAGGGTGCGGCGCCGTTCATGCGCGCCACCGCGATCGGAGCGCCCTCTTGATCAACGACCGCCACCGAAACCGCGAGCGATAACTCTGCGGCGTAGTACAGGGCTACCCGCTTGATGTGGCGGCTCATGGCCTCCGGATCATCGACCTGGAGCCGGTCCGGATTGATGTCGCCCTTGGGGGAGCGGTTGAGCGCATCGGTCGGCACGTTGCGGCGGTCCGCGGCGTGATTCGCTCCCCCGGTGACCCGACCGAGCGGATCCGCCGACATTCGATTGCGGTAATGGGACATCATGACCGGCCCCAGCTCGCCCCGGGCGTTCCTGGGATGCGGGGTATCGCTCGGCTTCACGTTGATGACCGGCCCGACGATGTGCACGGTCCGGCCCATATCGGGGGGCACCGCGAACTCACCGGTCCACTTCCCCGGCTCACCCTGGGTCAACGGCTCCGTGAGCAGACGATCGCGTGGGGCTGGACGCTCGGTTGTCGCTGCCATGTCAGATCCCTCCCGCTGGCGGTAACCGCGGATCTTTGAGCGCAGCATATCTCTGCTGCAGCACACTGGTACTGTCAAGCGGTCGTTCACGGGAACCTTCCCGCGAAATCCGGTGGACCTTGAGCAGCGGGAGGGCCGGGTCAATAGATACGAGGCCTGCCATCCGAAAATCGTGGCTAAGAATTGTGCCGCTGTGGTTTTCAAGATCCGCCAAGCGGATCCGGGGGAAGCGATGTTTGCGGCCGCGAAGCCCCCCGCCTCAAAATCTGACCCGCGATACCTGCCTGAAAAATAGTCGGGGCGTCGCGGGCCTTGAGGACTTTCTGCTGGAATGGGCAGCCGACTAGCTCAAGTCGGCCACTCCATGCCCATTTCACCGAAACCGGTGATCATTGGAGCGGGGGACGGGACTCGAACCCGCAACCGCCTGCTTGGAAGGCAGGAGCGCTGCCAATTGCGCTACCCCCGCGGGACACTTCGACTTCGGGCACTGGGCACCATCGCGCATAAAGTCGCCGCGAACCTAACTAAGTGTACGAGACGCCAGGGAAGCCTCACAACGCTCCGTAGGCTGCTCCGCGAAGCTGCGATAACGGCTGATCACAGTCCGGCCGGAGCGAAAGCACGAAGTGGCACGAAGCATCGTTCGGTTCAATTCAAGCGTGTTTTCGGCCATGGGCGGCGGCGGCCCGTTAACCCACCACAGCCCTTCATACACCAACTCGTTTCGCACGGTAGCCGAGCCGCAACAGGACGCAACGGAACGCTCAGTAATGCGCCCGTACTCTGTGTCCAGATGGCCACGGCGCCCGGTTGGGCGAACGCGAAGGGAGGCGGCAACCGTGGCAGCAACAACCGAGACGATGATCACAACCGATCTGGTTCGCGAGGCGAATGACATCATCATCATGGCGATCAGCCCGGAAGTGACGGACGCCATCAAGCGAGCGGAGACGTGCGGTTGCCGCGGGTGCAAAGCGCAGGCGATGGAAGCCGTCGAATGGGCTCGCGACATGATCGAAGCCGAAAGAACCGTGGCTCCCCAGGCGGCCTAGCCCGGGCCTGGCCCAGCTTACCTTGGAATCATCGGCGGAAATACCGGCCCGGTAGCTCAGCAGCTTTCCCTGACCAGGAGCGCCAAGCTGTTGTCACTTGGCGCAGTGTCCTCCACCGGTGGACCAGTCGCCGGCTTTGGGGATCGCGGCAGACACGTGTGAACCGCGTGACACACTGTTGCGTTTCGGAAAAACGCGCCGTTACAATGCTGTAACGAAATTCATTTTTCGTGAAGCAAATCGTAACGGAGATCCGCGGTGCAGCTCCCCCTCCGCGTCCTCACGATCGCGGTCCTCGCCCTCTTCACGGCCATGGTTACCCACCCCACCGCGAGCGCCGCCAACGCGGTCGTGGCGCGGTCCGCCGCGTTGCTCACCCTCGATCCAACGCCCGCGGAGCTGGCGCTATTTCACCTTTCGAACGACGACCGAGCTCGCGCCGGACTGCCCCAACTCCGATTCGATATCGAAGCGCTGGCGGTCGCTCGGGCGCGCGCGGCCGCCCAGCCCAGCAACAGCCCACTCACCCATTTTGATGCGGCGGGCAAGATGGCTTTTGCCGACATGCTGGGAGACTCTGGTCTCACCTACGATCTCGCGGGTGAAAACCTTGCGCGCGTTGCCGGCCCAGCGAGCGTCGCGGCGGAACGCGCGGAAGAGGGCCTCATGAATAGCCCGACCCATCGCGCGAATATTCTCGAGCCAAGCTTCGAGCTTCTCGCGGTTGGCTCGACGATCGATTCCGAGGGCCGCGTCGTCTTCGCGCAGGTCTTTCGTTCCACGCCGTAGCGAACGCGTCAGATCGTCAGGACGCGGTCAGCGAGCGGAACTTCGTGGAGAAGAAACGTCGCGGTGCCCATTACACTGTCAACCTCAGGCGCCATGTTGTCCAGATCGATGTCCCAGATGCGGGCTCCGCGTGAGCACAGGTAAATCCGGACCCGTCCCGTTGCCTTGAGGCTATGCAAGAGCTCGTCGAGGTCGCGAAACCCGAGCGATTCGGCGCCTGCGAGAAACTCTTTCCCCACCGGATCGTCGGCTCCGACATCGGCAAGGGCTCCCCGCCGGAGCCGCCGCGCAGCTCGGTTGGTGAAAAACATGACGACGTCTGAATCGGCGCTGGCCGCGATTCCGGCAAAACTGAAGGCCAGCAGCAGGTCCTCATAGCCGTCGCTTTTGACGATGAGCGCCAGGCGACGAACGCCCTGGTTTGCTTCTGCCTCAATCGCGATTTGCTTACACCTCGAATTGCCGCATTCACGCGATCGTGAGAGGATGGCCGAGTATACCGAAGGCATCCCACGAGGTTGAAGGTGCGCCAACAAGGGCCAGTCGATCCCGCAAGCGTGACGGCGTCGCCATCCCCATTGATCGGTAACCCGCTATCCCAGGCGAGGCTGCCCGCCCCCAGCATTGTGGTCTTTCGACCCGGCGCGCTCGGGGACACGATCCTCACGATCGACGCGCTGGCAGCGTTGCGAGCGCGCTGGCCCGACGAGCCCATCGAGCTGGTGGGCAACCCCTCGGCCGGCGCCCTCCTGGTCGACGCTGGCCTGATCGACCGGTCGACTCCGTTTGATAGCGGTGACGTCACTGGCCTGTATACGGAGCAGCCGACGGTTCCCGCTCGATGGGCGGGCGTCCAGCTCGCCGTCCTGTGGCTGCCCGCCGCCGAGCCCGTTCGATCTGCATTGCTTGGGGCTGGCGCCAGTCAGGTCCTCTGGGCGACGCCGTCACCACCACCGGGCATGCATGCGGCCGACCACCTTGTGGCGAGCCTCGCGTCGCTCGGACTCCACTCAAATTGTGAGATGCGGGTCCTGATCGATCAGAGTAGGGCGGTAGGCAATCCGGCAAATGACAATCGAACAGCGATCGTTCATCCCGGAAGCGGCGCGCCGGCAAAAAATTGGCCAGCCGAGCATTTCGCGGCGGTAATCCGTTGGCTTACTGACGCCGGGTGGGCGGTGTGTCTGCTGCGCGGACCCGCAGACGCATCGCCAGTCAGCACCCTAGGCCGGCTGCTCGGTGGGGAGGCTCCGCCCACAGCGGAACCCATCGATACCCGAGCGCTCGCGGTAACGCTTCGGAGGGCGGGACTGTACGTCGGAAACGACTCAGGCGTCAGCCACGTAAGCGCCCGCCTCGGCGTGCCCTCCGTGGCAGTCTTCGGCCCAACCGATCCCCAACAATGGGCGCCACGTGGGCCGAGGACAATTGTTTGCGCCGGTGACCCATGGCCGACCGAAACCGACGTACGTGACGCCGTACGCCGAGTGCTGCAGTCCCTCTCGAGAGAGCCAGCGAGTTAGCGAGCGTCCCCGGCGCGCCGCTCGAGAATGAGCGCGCTCATGACCAGGGCGAGAAGAATCAGCACGGTAAACCCATCGACCACGTTCAGCTCCCGGTTCATCATTCGAGGTATCCTAGCGCGCAATTCTCTCGCCGGTATCACGGTCAAGGCGCAGAAAATAACAAAGAGATCACAAGTGGTTACGGACTGTAACGCCTGGCATCCGCATTCCCGGACCGTCTAAGCTGTAGCTGGCGTGCCTTTCCGCCGTGCCGACACGGCATTGATGCGAGGTGAGCGAGTTTGGCACCGCATGAACCCACCGCCGAGGATATCGAGGGCCTCATCCGGCAACTCGGTGCCCAACCACCGGATGAATCAATCCCAGGCCTGACCCTCGTCGCGAATCGCGCTGTTACCGAGCTCCATCGCGTGGCCCGCGCGCAGGCCAGTCAGCAGCGAGGCCAGGAGGATTGGGGGAAATGGGCCCGCCTGGCCAACGCCGTGCGAAGCGGCGTTTTACAGATTGCAGCCATTCGCGACTCCGTGAAGGGGCTCGGCCTTGCTGGCGGCCGTAGCCCGGGCCCGACGCCCAGTATCGACGACCCCCCGTTGCCGCCCGCCACCGGCGAGGGCGCCCCCACATGAGCAGGCGCGATATTCTCTCCAGGAGTTTTCATGGCTTCCGACCTGGTCCAGGCCGCGACGCTGGGCGTCGTCCAGGGTATTACGGAATTTCTCCCGGTGAGCAGCACCGGACACCTCATTGTCGTTCCGGCATTGCTCGGTTGGCGCGATGGCGTCGTCAATGAGCTCAACTTTGACGTGGCGCTCCACGTGGGGACCCTTATCGCGGTCGTTGGTGCCTTCTGGCGCGATTGGGTTGACCTCGCTGGCGCGGCGTGGCGCTCGCTGCGAGATCGGTCCCTCGCCGAACCGGAGGCTCGCCTCGCCTGGCTGATCGCGCTGGGCACCGTTCCCGCCGCTTTAGCTGGTGCCCTCTTCCAGCGCCAGGTGGAGAGCGTGCTCCGTTCGCCGCTTGTCGTTGGCACCATGATGGTCGCAGTCGGGCTGATTCTGGCAGTTGTCGACCGCCTGGCCCGTCACGAGCGCGACGAGCTGGACCTGAGGCCTCTCGACGCGCTCGCCATAGGGATCGGGCAGGCGCTCGCGCTGATTCCGGGCACCTCTCGGAGCGGAGCCACGATCGCCACGGGCCTCGCGCTTGGACTGACCCGGCCGGCGGCCGCGCGCTTCTCGTTCCTCCTCAGCGCGCCTATTACGTTCGGCGCCGTGGCGAAACAGTCCGTGGACGTTGCCCGGCACGGGCTGAGCAGCAGCGAGATGGCGATGTTCGGTGTGGGCGCCGTCACCGCCGGCGTATCCGGCATCATCGCAATCCGCGGTCTGCTGCATTTCCTGCGGTCACGCGGGTTGATGCCCTTTGTGATCTACCGGGTCATCGCGGGCGCCCTGATCATCGGGCTCGCGGCGAGCGGCCGGCTGGAATAGGCCGACTCGCCCTAGTAGCGGCGGCCCCGCTGCAGCGCAATGTCGAAGCGCGCGGTATCGGCGATCGCCATCGCCGCCATCACCCCGGCCTGCACGGGGTCGCTGACCACGAGATCAGCGGCGGCTGGCACGCTGCCCGCCATGTTGAGCGAGATAACAATAATGCCGCGCTCGCGCACCTCGTGTACCGCGCGCGTGATGTCGCCGCCCATGATCGCTCCAGCCAGCACCAGGATCCGCGCGCGGGGCAGTCGGGCGACGCCACGCACCGCCGCGGCAAGCTCGGCCTCGCCCACCAACGGAATCGTGTCTACCGAGATGCGCTCGCCCCGAATATTGTGCCGGTCCGCCTCGCTGATTGCCCCTAGGGCTACCTGCCCAACCTGGGCTCCGCCCCCAACCACGATGATCCGCTTTCCGTAAACGCGAGCGAATGGCTCCACGCGGCTGATCTCGCGCACGCTCGGCAGCGAACGCAGGTCATCGAGCAGACGCACCGGGTCCTCCACGACGTCCAGCTCAAAGTGCACCATCGCGGAGTCGCCCTGTCGGTTGCTGATGTCCACGTACACGATGTTCGCCGCGTGGGCGGAGATGACGCCGGTGAGCTCGTGGAGGACGCCGGGCTGATCGTGAATGATGATCAGCACCGCCAGCTCGGCGTCACTCGAGCGGGGCACGACTGGGTCTGACTGCACAGACGCTCCAACACCTGAGATATCGTGGATGCACACCCCCCGGGGGCGCGAAGCAGGATAGAGAGTACCGAGGCGTGTCGTCAATGTGTCGGGCGCCATCCAAACGGAATCCGCCCCTGTGCTACATTAGAGATAGTGATGAAGCAGTTGCGAGCAACCGGGCATGGCGCGACTGAGTGACGATGCGATCGCGCGGGAGCTCGCCCGGGTTCCTGAATGGGAGCGCGCCGGCGACGAAATCGTCCGCACGATCCAGTTGTCGTCGTTTCCCGCAGTCATCGCGTTGGTCGACCAGATCGCCGCGCTCGCGGAAGCGGCTGATCACCATCCCGACATCGACATTCGGTATCGGACGATTCGCCTGGCACTGACCACGCATGCCGAGGGAGGTCTGACCGGCAAGGACTTCGAAATGGCTGGGCGGATTGAGGCGCTGTCCCGCTCAGGGTAGCCCGGCAATAGCCCAACCCGAGTCCAAGCGGTCGCGAGCACAGGAGAGATCGAGGATGAGCGTGCAACCATCGTCGCAAACGTTGCTCCTCTACTGCCCGTATGATCGGCGCGTCACGCGCCACATCAGACGCGGTCCGAACCTTGACCTCAACTGCGTCGAATGCGGACGCTCTTTGGATGAATCTGCTTCGGTCGACGATGTCGCGGCGCAGGATCCGATCCACCTCCAGCGCACCGCGGCCATCACGCCGCTGCCTGCGAGACCCCGCACGATGGCCCGCCGCATGGGCTCGCCCGTCTACCGCTCCCGGACCCGCGCGGCCTGGCTCCCCTATGCTCTCCTCTTGCTGCTCGTCGGGGTTGGCGTGTTCACCGCGATCACGCTTGCGAGCAGCACTTTCTCGACACCCCGGGCGTCAACAACGGTGACGGCTGTTCCACCAGCCGCGCAGATTACCGATACGTCCGCCGCACCCGCGCCCGCCGCGTCGACGTTGGTCCGGGTTGCGAATACGGATGGCGTTGGCGCGTATGTCCGGCGCACGCCGAGCCTCAACGATCGCCTTCGGCCGTGGCCCGAGAATACCGCGCTCAAGGTGGTCGGCCCCGACACAACTGCAGAGGGGGTCGAGTGGAAGCAGGTGGAGGATCCGGCTGGCAATCGGGGCTGGATCCCTGCGCAATACACCCGGCCGGAGGCCAGCTCGTAGCGCTGCTATAATTTGCCGCGCAATGTCCCGCCCGGGACCTGCGACCCGTCTCCCGGAGGTCCCGTTTGCCCACGTATGTCTATCGCTGCAAGCAGTGTGGCAGCGTCATCGAACGCCGCCAGCGCTTTTCTGACGAGCCCCTTACCGAATGTGAATCATGTCAGGGCCAGCTCCAGAAAGTGTTGCAGCCAGTAGGCATCATCTTCAAAGGCAGCGGGTTCTACTCCACCGACTCCCGTGGCGGCTCATCGAGCGCCATCAACGGGGGCGGGGAGAAATCCGAGGGGGGCTCCTCTTCCGAAGAAGGTAAAGAGTCCGAGGGCCGAAAAGCGTCCGAAGGTCGCAAAGAGTCTGAAGGCAAGGACTCCGCGAGCAGTAAGGACTCCGCGGTGAAGCCGGCGGAGAGCAAGGCCGGCGCCACGAAGGACAGCAGTCCCTCCACCTCCCCGTCGTCGAGCTAAGCGCCGCTCTTCTCACCCGGGTCCGGCGGGCATGACCTTGATCCGGGCGGGTCCACCAGGACCATTTTCCCAGGGACTAAGATCCTATTTCTCTCCTCCTTTTTGCCCTGGTATCCCCAGGGCAGCAGATCGACGGCGCCAAGCCGCTCGAATTGGAGGAGCAACAATGATTCGCAGTGCGCTTCGCAAGCTCGGGGCCCTCGCCTGCCGCGTCCTCGTAGCACGAGATGACGGCCAGACGAACGTCGAATACTCGATCATTCTGCTTTTGGTAGGCGTTGCGAGCGCGGCGGGATTCAAATTCCTCGGTCTCATCCTGCAAGAGACGCTCACGGCGGTCAGCCACACCTTTCCCTAGGCTTCCCATCAAGACTCCCGATCACCTCCTGTCTTCGGGCGCTGGCGGAACGGCTTGGGCAGGTCCTTCCGTCAGCGTCCCTCCCTCCCTTTAGAATGGCTATCAACCCATACGCCGCTGATGCTGGCGCGGCACATCTGAGCGATTTCATCGGGTGGGACGAAGCCATGCGGGCCGTATGCCAGCGGGTGCGCTGGGCGCGAGTCAGGGTCGAAGGCGAGGTCATCGGCGAGATCGGCGCCGGCTGGGCAATTCTGCTCGGGATCGGCGCTGGCGATGACGAGGCCGCTGCCGACGAGCTCATCGATCGCATCGTCAAGCTCCGGGCCTTCGACGATGAGCGGGGCCGCATGCAGCGCTCTGCCGAGGACATGGGAGCCGAGATCCTCGTCGTCAGCCAGATCACCCTCCACGCTGACCTCTCCCATGGCCGGCGGCCCAGCTTCTCGCACGCGGCGCCGCCGGCTGTGGCCCGACCACTCGTCGACGCATTTGTTTCTCGTCTCCAGGGTCGCGGCTTTCGCGTGGCGACGGGGCGCTTTGGCGCGATGATGGACGTCGAGCTGTGCAACGACGGGCCCGTAACGTTCATCCTCTCCACCGACGGCTGGGACTGAGCCTGCATTCATTTCGCCGGTCCGCAGATCGGATTCGACGCTGCCCCCTGCGCAGTTGTCCGCGCGCGCACGGCGTGGTAGCGTTGCGTTGCCCCTTCATGGGCGCGAACAACAACGTGGGGGATTGATCGTGGAGCAAACGTCGGGCACGCTCGACACTCTCCTCGTCGAGGAGCGGCGCTACCCACCACCGCCTGGTTTTGCAACGACCGCCAACATTGCTGACCCGGCGATCTACGAGCGCGCCCGCCAGGACCCGGAGGGCTACTGGGCCGAGGCCGCACGCGAGCTCGACTGGTACAAGCCGTGGGACCGGGTCCTCGAATGGAATGCCCCCTGGGCGAAGTGGTTCATCGGCGGTGAGCTCAACGTGAGCTACAACTGCGTGGATCGCCACCTGGCCACCTGGCGTCGCAACAAAGCGGCGATCATCTGGGAGGGCGAGCCCGGCGAGGAGCGCGTCCTCACCTATCGCGACCTCTACCGCGAGGTGAATCGCGCCGCCGCCGGTCTCCGCGCCCTCGGCGTCGCAAAAGGGGACCGCGTCGCGATCTATATGCCGATGATCCCCGAGGCTGCGATTGCCATGCTGGCGTGTGCGCGGCTTGGCGCCCCGCATTCGGTCGTCTTTGGTGGCTTCAGCCCCGAAGCGCTCCGCGATCGCATCAACGACTGCGAAACGAAGGTCGTGATCACCGCCGATGCTGGGTACCGCCGCGGCGGCATCATTCCATTGAAGGACAACGTCGATGCGGCGCTGGATGGCGCGCCGAGCGTGCAGAAGGTGCTCGTCGTCCGACGCGTCGGCGACGAAGTCCGCCCGGTCAACATGACCGAGGGGCGCGACGTTTGGTGGCACGAGCTCATGGCGCAGCACGATGGCGCGATCGTCGAGCCCGAGCACGTCGACTCCGAACACCCGCTCTTCATTCTCTACACCTCTGGAACGACTGGCAAACCGAAGGGTGTCCTCCACACGACCGGCGGCTATCTGACCGGCGTCAAGCGCACGACCGAATGGGTGTTCGATCTCAAGGATGAGGACGTCTACTGGTGCACGGCCGACATCGGGTGGGTCACGGGGCACAGCTACGTCGTCTACGGCCCAATGGCCAACGGCGCCACGACGTTGATGTTCGAGGGCACGCCGGACTACCCGGACCGCGACCGCTACTGGCGCATCATCGAGAAGTACGCGGTCACGGTGCTCTACACCGCGCCGACCGCCATTCGCACGTTCATGCGCTGGGGCGCTGAACACCTCGACAAGCATGACCTGACCAGCCTGCGCGTGCTGGGCTCAGTCGGCGAGCCGATCAACCCCGAGGCGTGGATCTGGTACCAGGAACACGTGGGAGGCGGCCGCTGCCCCGTGGTCGACACCTGGTGGCAGACGGAAACCGGGTCGATCCTCATCACGCCGCTGCCGGCGTTGACGACGCTGAAACCAGGCTCGGCGACACTCGCCTTCCCGGGCATCGAGCCCGACGTGGTCGACGAGCAGGGTAACAGCGTTCCGCTTGGGCGAGGCGGCTACCTGGTGCTCCGCCGCCCGTGGCCGTCGATGATGCGCACCATTTGGGGCGACCCGGACCGCTACGTTGAGACCTACTGGTCGCGCTTCCCCGGCATGTATTTCACCGGTGATGGTGCACGGCGCGACGAGGAAGGGTATTTCTGGCTGATGGGTCGCGTCGACGACGTGCTGAACGTCGCGGGGCACCGCATCGGCACGATGGAGGTCGAGAGCGCACTCGTGAGCCATCCAGCGGTCGCGGAAGCGGCAGTCATCGGCATTACGGACGAGATCAAGGGCCAGGCGATCGCCGCCTTCGTGACGCCCCGCATCGGCTTCGAACCGACCGACGCGCTGAACGCCGAGCTCCGGCGGCACGTAGGGGAGAAGATCGGCGCGATCGCGCGCCCGGACAAGCTCTTCTTCGCCAGCGAGCTGCCGAAGACGCGCAGCGCCAAGATCATGCGCCGCCTGCTCCGCGACATCGCGGAGGGCCGAATCCTCGGCGACACGACGACACTCGCGGACCCGACCGTCATGGCGGAGATCAAGCAGAAGTACGAGGGCACCGAAGACTAACCACCGCCGGTCCGGCGCAGAGCGTCGAAGACACTTGAATAGGGTGCACCGTGAAGGCGTGCGGGTAGGACTTCGCGCACCTGGACCCACCAGGGGCCAGGAAGCTCGTTGCCCACGGCCGACCGGACGCGAAGGGCCACGAAGCCAGGCGGACAATCGCCGCTAGCCGCCACACGTGCGACGACGTTCTGCGCGAGGTACTTGCGACGTCCCGGAGCCAGGTCGCGCAGCACAAGTCTGAGCTCGCAGTCTGGCTGCAGCTCCGCAGGATCGTGCACAAACGTCTCGAAGCAAATCTCGATCCCTGGCTCGCCGCATCTGCCTGACGTCCCGGAGTCAAAGCCGTCGGGGTCGATCGCTTGGCTCACGGGAGGCCGAGCTCCGACCAACGGTCGAGAACCTGCTGTTGGAGCCCTTCGCCGTACGTGTCGGCGAACGATGCCCGCACGGGAACGCGCGTCGCGCGATCCCACTCTGGAGGCCACGTGCAATCGAACGCCACCGTGGCCCCGCTCAGCGTGCGGCGCTCCTCGGGGCTGTAGCTGGGGGTGAGGCCGTTGCCCCGGCCGTCGTAGCTCGCGACATGGATGCCCCGCCCCGGATGGCAGCGGGTTGAGAACGCGTGGATCACCTCATCCATGGCAAACACGTCGACGTCGGCGTCGACGACAATGATCTTGGAGAGCAACGCCCGTCGCGCGGTTAGCACCTCGAGGATCGCCGTCGTAACAGCCGGGCCCCCTTCCGCCACCGAAATGACGGCGGTGTGGACCGCGCCTTGCGGCGGAAGATAGACGTCGCGAACGGGAAGCCCGTGCCGCTGCAAACGGCGCTTGACGGCAGTCGCGCCGGTCAGCGACGTGACGATTGCGCTGTCGTCCTTGAGGCCCGTGCAATCCAGCGTGTGGATCGGGTCATCGCGAAAGGCAATTGCCGTTATGTCGACGAGAATCCCGCATCCCATCTCACCGGTGCGGTAGCCCGGGTACTCGCCATACGGTCCCTCCATGGCAACCGCGTCGGACAGGATGTTGCCGCTGATGACAATCTCCGCGCTTGCGGGCACCAGGAGATCACTCGCCGGCGCGCGATGGAGCGGAACGGGCGCACGGCCCAGGCCGCCCGCTAGCGCGGCCTCATCCCCGCCGATGCGGTAGGTGGCGCACGCCGCGAGGTGCGAAAGCGGGTCCGCCCCGATCACGATGGCGATCGGCATCGGCTCGTTGCGGGGCACGTAGACCTCGCGGAGCACGGTGCCGAGGTGGCTGGTCGAGCGTGGCCACCCGGTCAAAGTGCGCTCGTCATGCACCATGAAGCGGTACGCACCCCAGTTGGTCCATCCTGAACGTGGGTCGCGGCTCACGACCAGGTCCCAGGTGCCGATGTACCGACCACCGTCGCCCTCATGGACCATCGGCGCTATCAACTCAGTAAGATCGACCTGTTCGCCGCGGCGGACGTTCGCGAGGAAGGCGGCTTCCGCCCCTTCAACGGGCCCAATCGGCGACGACTCGCGCTCCTCATACACGCGATGGATTTCGGGGACCAATGCGACGGGAGCCAGCCCGAGCGCGACCGCCGTGCGCCGCCAGGTGGCAAGCGGATTGGCGAGGACTGACTGACCTGAGTAGTCCTGCACATCACGGAACCACAGCGCTGGGCCATCGCGCTCGCACGACCGGCGGCTGATCGCGCCAAGCTCGAGGTCCCAGTCGACGGACGCATCGACGGGGACAAGGTCCCGGGTCTGTTGGAGCGCGGAGATAAACGACCGAATATCGGGGAACGGCATCAACTCACGGCCTCGCAGCGCGTGTCGCGGGAGAAGCCGACTTACGATGCAACCGGGACGGCGGGGGCAACCGGGACGGCGAGGGCCCCCTGGAGCGACCAGGAGCTGGACGCCGTGATTGTGGCAGCCACGACCTGGCCGGCGAGCTGCTCGCCCGACTCGAAGAAGACGAGCTTGTTGTTGCGCGTACGGCCAAACCATTTACCCTGGCGCGTGCCTTCGATCAGGAGCTCCTGCGTTGAGCCGACCATCGCCGCGTTGATCTCCGCGGCGATCTGGGACTGCACGCGCTCGACCTCGTGGAGGCGCCGCTTCTTCTCGACGGGAGAAACGTCATCTGGCCAGAGCCGCGGGGCCTGGGTGCCCGGCCGCTCCGAGTACATCGCGACGTGCACCACGTCACACCGAACGCGCTCGAGGAGCGCAATCGTGTTCCCGAATTGCTCCTCGGTCTCGCCGCTGAACCCAACGATGATGTCGGTCGCGAGTCCAAGGTGGGGGATGACCGAGCGCATCTCGGCGACCCGATCCTCGAAGAGCTGCGCCTTGTAGCCGCGCGCCATGCGTCGCAAGACCGTGTCGTCACCGGCCTGGACGGGCAGGTTGACGTCTTCACACACCTTGGGAAGCCCGGCAACCGCCTCCATCAACTCGCGATCGAAATCAACAGGGTAGGAGGTGAGGAAGCGGATGCGCTCGATGCCCGGCACGTCGCTGATCTGCTCGAGCAGCCGGGCGAGGGTCGTTCCAATATCGCGGCCGTAGCGATCGACGATCTGGCCGAGCAGCACGACCTCTTTTGTGCCTGTTCGAGCCAGTGACTCGACCTCGGCGAGGATCTCCTCAGGACGCCGGCTGCGCTCATCGCCGCGGCGGAAGGGGATGATGCAATAGGTGCAGCGCCGATTGCAGCCCTGGCTGATCGTCACCGGCTGGGAGATGCCGTGAATGCGCTCGGCGTCGTCCGGGTCGATGCGATACCGCTGGTCCAGGTCGAGGAAGTCGACGACCTGATCGCCCACCGGCAGGTCGACCTTGGGCGAAAGGAAGCGATCGATGAACGGATACTTCTTGCCGAGCCCCGCGCGGTCCGCCTCGACCATGCAGCCAGCGAGCGCCACCCGCATGCCGGGCCGCTCGCGCTTGATGCCGCGGATGCGCTCGAGCTCGCCGTGCACCTTGTTCTGCGCCGCCTGGCGCACCACGCAGCTATAGAGCACGACGACGTCCGCGTCCTCGACCCGGTCGCACGGTTCGGCGCCGTAATTCGCCAGCTCGTCACTCATGCGGCGCGCATCGGCGGTATTCATCTGACAGCCGATGGACCAGACGTGAAAGCGCAAGACCGGACTCCTGGCGACTAGGTGAGCTGAGGGATTATAGCTGGGGCCGAACGCCATCCCTGTGGCGGGCCCAGCCATGGTGTATCATTTGGCTATCATACACCACATCGAGGAGGGCGGAAATGGTACGGGTGCAGCTTCACCTTTCCGAAGACGAGGACGGATGGCTCGAATACGAGGCCAAACGTCTTGGCACATCCAAGTCTGCCCTCGTCCGTGAGGCGCTCCAGGCGTTTCGCGTGCAGTCTGATGTCCTAGACCCTGACTCGCCAGAAATGCAGATCGTAGGGTGGATCAAGAGTGATGACCTTCCGAATGATCTGGCCGAGAACCACGACAAATACCTGATGGACTGGGAACTCGAGCGGACCGGCCTGGCATGAGGCCAAGCCCGGTGTTCGTCGACACGAGCGGATGGTGCGCGCTTCAATCCGCGCATGACCGCTACGCTGAATTGGCCCAGGCAATCTGGGGAACAATCTTACGGGACGGCCGGCCTCTCGTTACGACCTCGTTCGTAGTCGGCGAAACCTTTACCGCGCTGCGGTCTCGCGAAACCTTCGAACTCGCCTGGGGTGCCGTCGAGCGCATCCGTCGCGTCCGTACCCTTCGTGTCGACCGACCCAGCCCCGAGCTTGAGCAGACCGCTTTCTCCATCCTCGGGACGTATCGCGAACACAGGTTTTCATTCGTGGACGCCGTAAGCTTTGCAACGATGAACGCGTTGGGAATCCGAGACTCGTTCGCGTTCGACAAGCATTTTGCGATCGCCGGGTTCGTCCGCCTCGGCGTTGACGCCCCGTTGGGTTGACGCGCTTCAGCAGCGGCCGGTACGGAACAAACGTTCGGTGTTGCGGGGGTGTCGCTGGTATACTCTAGGACTTGAATTTGTGATTGGTTGCCCATGTCCGACTATCGCCTTGTCTCCGAATTCGTCCCCACCGGTGACCAACCTCAGGCCATCGACAGCCTCACCGAAGGCATTCGCAAAGGCTACCGGGAGCAGACGCTTCTCGGCGTTACTGGCTCCGGCAAGACCTTCACGATGGCGAACGTCATCGCCCGACTCGGCCGCCCCGCGCTCGTCATCGCCCACAACAAGACGCTCGCCGCGCAGCTCTGCTCCGAGATCAAGGAGTTCTTGCCCGACAACGCGGTCGAGTACTTCGTAAGTTACTACGACTATTACCAGCCCGAGGCGTACTTGCCGTCCTCGGACACCTACATTGAAAAGGACTCATCGCGCAACGACGAGATCGACCGGCTGCGCCACTCAGCGACGAAGGCGCTGTTCGAGCGGCGGGACGTCGTCATCGTCGCTTCCGTCTCCTGCATCTACGGTCTGGGCTCACCCGAGGACTACGGCCGTGAAGTGCTGACCCTGCACCGCGGCGAGGCGCGCAAGCGCAACAAGGTGCTGCGCTTCCTTACGGACATCTTTTACGAGCGCAACGATATGCAGCTCAGCCGCGGCAAGTTTCGGGTCAAGGGCGACACGATGGACATCCACCCCATCGGCCAGGACACCGCCGTCCGCATCGAGTTCTGGGGCGACGAGATCGAGCGCATCGCGGAGTTCGACTCGCTGACCGGCGAGATCCTCGCGGAGCGGCTCTCGATCGACATCTTTCCGGCCAAGCACTTCGTCACGTCGGATGAGAAGCTGCGCGAGGCGATCGTCGACATCGAGGCCGAGCTCGAGGAGCGGACCCACCAGCTCGATCTCCAGGGCAAGCCGCTCGAGGCGGCGCGGCTGCGCCAGCGCACCCACTTCGACCTAGAGATGCTCCAGGAGGTCGGCTTCTGCCACGGCGTCGAGAACTACGCCCGGCATCTCACGCGCCGCGAGCCCGGCACCCCACCGTGGACGTTGCTCGACTACTTCCCGGACGATTTCGTGATGTTCATCGACGAGTCGCACATGACGCTGCCGCAGATTCGGGGGATGTACCACGGCGACATGTCACGCAAGACGACGCTCGTGGACTACGGCTTCCGCCTGCCGTCGGCGCTCGACAATCGGCCGCTGACGTGGGAGGAGTTCCAAACCCACGTGAGCCAGGTCGTGTACGTCTCGGCGACGCCGAGCGTGTACGAGCACGAGCACAGCGTGCAGGTGGTGGAGCAGCTCGTTCGGCCAACCGGGCTCGTCGATCCCGAGATCGAGGTCCGGCCGACGAAAAACCAGGTCGACGATCTCCTGGGCGAGATCCGGACCCGCATTGCGCGCGGCGAGCGCACATTGGTCACGACACTCACCAAGCGCATGGCGGAGGACCTCTCCGACTACTTGCGCGAAGTCAACGTCAAGGTGCACTACATCCACTCGGACGTCGAGACCTTCGAGCGCATCGACATTCTGCGCGACCTGCGACTTGGCATTTATGACGTCGTGGTCGGGATCAACCTGCTTCGCGAGGGGCTCGACCTGCCCGAGGTCTCCCTGGTCTGCATTCTCGACGCCGACAAGGAAGGCTACCTGCGCTCCGACTCGGCCTTGATTCAGACGATCGGCCGTTCGGCGCGCCACGAGAATGGGCGCGTGATCATGTACGCCGATCGGGTCACCGACTCGATGGAGCGCGCCATCCGGGAGACGTACCGCCGGCGTGAGGCCCAGCTCCGCTACAACGAAGAGCACGGCATCACACCGCGTGGCATCATCAAGCCAGTCAAGGACATCTCACCGCATCTCCGCCAGGTTGCCGAGACGGCGGCCGAGTACAAGGTCGGCGGAACCGTCGATCGCCAGCAAGTGCTGCGGGTCATCAAGGAGCTCGAGGGCGAAATGAAACGGGCAGCGCGCGAGCTCGAGTACGAGCAGGCGGCGATGATCCGCGACCAGATCTCCGAGCTGCGGCGCAGTGTCGAAGGGAACGTTTCGGCCGCGAGGCCGAGCTCGTGACCGATCGGCCCGCGCGCAACGGCAAGCGCGCCACCACGCCAAACGTTCCTACGCGTTCCACAGTCGCCGCCTCCGTCATCGAGGTGCGCGGCGCTCGCCAGCACAACCTGAAAAACATCGATCTGACGATCCCGCGGGATCAACTCGTGGTCATTACAGGGCTGTCCGGCTCGGGCAAATCGTCGCTGGCGTTCGACACGCTCTACGCCGAAGGGCAGCGCCGTTATGTCGAGTCACTCTCGGCCTACGCCCGCCAATTCCTTGGCCAGATGGACAAGCCCGACGTCGACTTCATCTCTGGCCTCTCGCCGGCGATCTCGATCGATCAGAAGGGCGTCTCGCACAACCCGCGGTCGACCGTCGGAACGGTCACGGAAATTTACGACTACCTGCGTCTGCTGTACGCCCGGATCGGTCGCCGCCACTGCCCGAACTGCGGCCGAGCCATCTCGCAGCAGACCTCCCAGCAGATCGTCGATCAGGTGTGGGGCCTCGGGCCCGGCGCTCGGGTCATGCTCCTCGCGCCCGTCATCGTGGGTCAGAAGGGCGAGCACAAGGGGGTGCTGGACGAGATCCGCACCCAGGGCTTCGCACGTGTCCGCATCGACGGCCAGCTCCACGATCTGTCCGACAATATCGAAGACCTCGGTCGGTACCAGGTCCACACGATCGAGGTGGTCGTCGACCGGCTGGTGATCCCCGACGCAGACGAGGACGAAGAGAGTCGCCGCGCGGATCTTGCCCGGCTCACCGACTCGGTCGAGACGGCGCTGCGCATGGGCGAGGGCGAGATGATCGTCGCCGACCCGGAGGGGGCGGAAACCCGATACTCGGAGCGCTTTGCCTGCGTCGCCTGCGGCATCAGTCTCGGCGAGCTTGCACCCCGCAACTTCTCCTTCAACAGCCCCCATGGCGCTTGTCCCGCGTGCACCGGCCTTGGCTATCGCCAGGAGGTGGATCCCGAGCTCGTCATGCCCAACCGGCAGCTTACGTTGCGCGATGGCGCGATCAAGCCGTGGTTCCGCGGCACCAGTGGCGAGCCGTACTACCTGGCATTGCTGGAAGGCGCAGGCAAGCATTACGGCTTTTCGCTCGACGTCCCAGTCGAGGAGCTGGACCCGAACCACGTAAACCTCGTGCTCTACGGCTCGGAAGGTGAGCGCATCTCGGTCCGGACACCGCGCTGGGGCCACCACAACCACGGCCACCGGCGCGACCGCGAGTACCAGATGGCCTTCGAGGGGGTCATTTCGAGCCTCGAGCGCCGCTATCGCGAGACCGAGTCCGAGGCCATGAAAGAGGACATCGAGAAATACATGTGGAACCGGCCCTGCCCGGACTGCAACGGCCTTCGGTTGAAGCAGGAGACATTGAGCGTCACGATCGTCGGGCGACCGATTACCGAGGTGACCTCGCTCTCCGTGGTCCAGGCAACCGAGTTCTTCACACTTCTCGATACCGGCCGCTCGACCGCGAGCATCGCGGGTGCGCGCGGCGTCCCGAACGAGGAAGCCTGGGAAGATGAGCGCGAGCTCGTCATGACCGAGCGCGAGCACATGATCGCCCGCCAGGTCCTGAAGGAGATCAATGCCCGCCTCGGCTTCCTCATGGACGTTGGGCTGGACTACCTGACGCTCGACCGCGCGGCGATGACCCTTTCTGGAGGCGAGGGCCAGCGCATCCGACTCGCCACGCAGATCGGCTCGGGCCTCGTCGGCGTGCTGTACATCCTGGACGAGCCGAGCATCGGACTCCATCAGCGCGACAACGACCGGCTGCTCGGCACCCTGATGCGCTTGCGCGATCTTGGCAACACGGTCCTCGTCGTGGAGCACGACGAGGACACGATTCGCCATGCCGACTACCTGGTGGACATCGGACCCGGCGCCGGCGAGCACGGCGGCGAGGTCGTGGCGGTGGGCTCGGTCGCCGACCTGCTGGCCGAGCCGCGCTCAGTGACCGGCCGTTATCTCTCCGGGGCTGAGCGGGTCCCCGTTCCGGCCACGCGCCGTGACGGCAACGGCAAAGCACTGAAGGTCGTGGGCGCCGCCCAGAACAACCTGAAGGGGGGCGACGTCGAGTTTCCGCTCGGCCGATTCATCGCCGTCACGGGCGTGTCGGGCTCCGGCAAGAGTACGCTCGTGAACGACGTGCTTCATAAGGCGTTGAGCCAGTCCCTCTATCGCTCCCGCGAGCGCCCCGGCCGGCACACGCGCGTCGAAGGCATTCAGTACATCGACAAGGTCGTGAACATCGATCAGTCGCCCATCGGGCGGACCCCGCGCTCGAACGCGGCGACGTACACGGGCGCGTTCACGCCGATCCGCGAGCTCTTCGCCTCCGTCCCCGACGCCCGGGTCCGAGGCTACGGCCCTGGGCGCTTCTCGTTCAACGTGAAGGGCGGCCGCTGTGAAGCCTGCCGTGGCGAGGGCATCATCCAGATCGAGATGAACTTCCTGCCGGACGTATACGTGCCGTGCGAGCAGTGCAAGGGGCGCCGCTACAACCGCGAGGCGCTCGAGATCCGCTACCGCGGCGTGAGCATCGCCGACGTCCTCGAGATGACGGTCGCGGAAGCGTGCGAGCTCTTCACGAACGTGCCAGCGGTCAAGAACAAGCTGCAGACACTGAACGACGTCGGACTGGGGTACATCCGCCTCGGCCAACCCGCGACGACCCTCTCGGGCGGGGAAGCGCAGCGGGTGAAGCTCGCCACCGAGCTGTCCAAGCGCGCGACGGGCAAGACCCTCTACATCCTCGACGAGCCGACGACGGGCCTCCATTTCGCGGACGTCAGCCGGCTCCTGGAGGTGCTCGGCCGGCTCGTCGAAACGGGCAACACGGTGTTGGTGATCGAGCACAATCTGGACGTGATCAAGACGGCGGACTGGGTGATCGACCTGGGTCCCGAGGGGGGCGAGCGCGGCGGACGGGTGCTCGCGGTGGGGACCCCTGAGGAGATCGCGGCCTGCGCGGCGTCATATACCGGTCAGTATCTGAAGCCAGCACTCGAGGCCGGTGGGCGCGTCGCCGTTGTGGCGGCCGCCCGACCGGTCGCGCGCCGCCGACAAAAAGAATCGCCGGCGCGCGTCTAAGCCCGAAGGCTGACGGAGCCGGCGCTCTGTTAGCGGCGCGGAGCTGCCGCGGCCGCTGTCACTTCGCGGGCGCTATCTTTTGAAGAAGTCGGCGTTGATCTGGGTGTACTGCTTCCACTCGTCGGGCACGTCGCTGTCCTGGCGGATGGCGCTGACCGGGCAGACCGGCTCGCACGCGCCGCACTCAATGCAGACGTCCGGATCGATGAAGTACTGCTGATCCGCGTCGGTGGTATGGATGCAATCGACCGGGCAGGCTTCGACGCAAGACGCGTCCTTCACGCCGATGCATGGCTCGCAGATGGTGTACGTCACAGGGATCTCCTCTCCACGACACAAAGTGGGGCGGGGCCTCCGAACTATACGGGGCAGGCGTGAGAACTTCAACCCGCCTGAATCGTGCTTGAGCAGGCATTTCTTGCGCGCTGTCCCGCGCGCGGGGACAGGGACCCGGGCGGTGTACCATATCCCGTGGTCGGGCGAGGTGAGGGCATGTTCAGAGAGCTGAAGCGGGTGAGCGTCGCGGTGCATAGCCTCGAGGACGCCCTGGCCTTCTATCGCGATGCGCTTGGCCTGACCGTGATGGAGCAGCTCGAGTTGCCGGAACACGGCCTGCGCATCGTGCGCCTCGCGCTGGGCTCAACCCTGATCGAGCTCATGGAGCCCACCGACGACGCCGGACCCGTCGCAACGTTTCTCGCCCGGCGCGGAGAGGGGCTTCACCATTTGACATTCGACGTCGACGACATCGAGCTTGAGATGCGGACGATGCTGGCGCGAGGGATCGACCTGATCGACCGCCAGCCCCGCGAGGGGCCGGATGGGCGCGTCGCCTTCGTCCATCCCCGATCCACCGGCGGCGTGCTCGTCGAGCTCACCGAAGCGAGTCCCGAATCATCGACCCAGACCATCATGATGGCGCCTGAGCAAGGGACGCGGGAGGAACCCGATGCGCGCTGAGATCGTCTCCGTCGGCACCGAGATGCTGCTCGGCATGATCGCCGATACGAACGCCCAATTCCTCGCCCAGCAGCTCGCCGACCTTGGGATCGACGTCTTCTGGGTGAGCCAGGTCGGCGACAACCTCGGCCGCGTGGCGGACGTCTTCAAGCGCGGCTTTTCCCGGAGCGACGTGATCATCGTCACCGGAGGCCTTGGGCCGACCGAGGACGATCTAACGCGTGAGGCGATCGCGGAGATGCTGGGCGAGACGATGGCGGTTGATCCACAGCTCGAGCGCGAGCTCCGCGAGAACTTCTCCCGCCGGAATCGGCCGATGCCCGAGCGCAACATCAAGCAGGCGACGCTGATCCCCTCGGCGCAATCGCTGGCGAACCCCGTCGGCACGGCGCCCGGCTGGTGGGTGGAGCGGGACGGCAAGATCATCGCCGCAATGCCCGGCGTTCCATCCGAGATGAAGCTGATGTGGGAGAACCAGGTTCGCCCGCGACTCGTCGGCCGCTCCGGCAGCGTGCTGCTGACGACGAACCTCAAGATTCTCGGCCTGGGCGAGGGCCAGGTCGAAGAGGAGCTTGGCGACCTGATCCACGGCACCAACCCAACGGTGGCCACCTACGCCAAGCCCGACGGCGTCTACGTTCGGGTCACGGCGAAGGCACCGACCGATGCGGCCGCCTCGGCCCTTCTCGCGCCGACGGTCGACGCGGTCATGGGCGTGGTCGGGAAGTGGGTCTACGGGCGCGATCTGGACACGCTTGCGAGCATCGCCGGCCCAATCCTCGCCGAGCGCGGCTGGATGCTCGCCTCCGCCGAGTTTGGCACTGCCGGGACCCTTGCCACTGAGATCGGCACCCACGACCGCCTCACGGAGCGATACCTG
>Ga0209726_10000917_pt1 | contig 51452 bp, 45 predicted proteins | sample Subgrocontami54m_FD_187453 | JGI IMG/M metagenome (GOLD analysis project Ga0209726, IMG submission 187453) | Subsurface groundwater microbial communities from S. Glens Falls, New York, USA - GMW46 contaminated, 5.4 m (SPAdes) (version 3) | ecosystem: Environmental > Aquatic > Deep subsurface >...
CCCGGACGCCCGTTTTTTCCGCGCCTGGGACCTGTCACGGGCAGTGCTGGCGCGCATTCGGCGTTCGGACTAAGATCGTGCCAGTGAGTCGATCGCTCGTTGCAGGAGGGGAGACATCCGATGGCGAAGATCCGACACGTTGCGTTCATGATCAAGGACACCGAGAAGCTGCGCGACTTCTACACCCAGGGCTTCGGCTTCGAGCAGTGCTACCACAACCCCGATACGGGCGCCTTCATGGTGATGGATGGGACCTTCAACCTTGCCCTGCTGAAGATCCGCGAGGGCGACTCTGAGATCGTCGGCACCCACCGCGCGGACGGCGGGGAGGCGGACCAGCGGCCCGGCATCAACCACTGGGGCTTCGTTGTGGACAGCGTCGAAGAGACCTTGAATCGCGTTCCGGAGCTCGAGCACGGCGTGAACCCGCAGGATGGCCGTCCCGCCGAGATGCGCGTGTTCGACCCCTTTGGCAACAAGTTCGACCTATCCGCTCGTGGCTATTTCGGCCGTGAAGAAGTGCACCTTCCGGCGGTACGTCAGGTCGTGGTGCAGGTCGATCAGCCCGACGAGATGGCAGAGTTCTACAAGAAAAATCTGGACCTCAGCGAGGAAGGCCGTGGCGCGGACGGCTCGGTGTACCTCGGCGATGGCCTCATCCACATGGCGCTCGTCCAGGAGGGCCTGACCAACAAACGCGGCATCCAGTACGTCGGCATCCAGGTCGACGACTGGGAGAGGACAGCGGAGCGCTTCCAGGCAATGGGCCACCCGATCCAGGTTCCCCAGAACAAGGACGCCGAGATCGTCGTGCGCGACCCCGAGGGCAACGTGCTCGTCCTCTCCCAGAAGGGCTGGGACAAGTAGGCTGATCGTCCGAGGCAACGACACAAGAGTAACGATCCGGCCGTTCGAGGCAGGGGACCGCGAGGCCTGCTCGCGCATCCTGTTCGAGTCGTTCAGCGGGGTTGCGGAGGCGCACGGGTTTCCGTCCGACTTCGACGCCGACAGCGCGGCCGACTACATCGCAGATCGGGTCGGGCACCCGGCGATCTGGGGCGCGGTGGCCGAGCTTGATGGCCGAGTTGTCGGCTTCAGCTTCTTGCGGGAGTACAACGCGATTCGCGCCGTTGGGCCGATCGGGGTGGATCCCAAGGTGCAGGGAGGCGGCGTGGGCCGCGCGCTGATGCTCACCATGATCGAGCGCGCGAAGGGCCAACGAGGGATCCGGCTGCATCAGGACGCGTTCAACGTGGCCTCGCTCTCGCTGTATGCAAGCGTCGGCTTCGAGGTGAGGGAGCCAATGGCGCTCGTAAGCGGCCTCCCGAAGAGCCCTCCGGCGGATGATGTCGGGGTGCGGCCGATGCGGGCGGAGGATGTGGCGGCGTGCGAGGCGTTGTGCCGCTCGATCTACGGCTTCGAGCGCCGGGAGATCCACGACCGTCCTGAGCGTTTTCAGCCCACCGTTGCGCTCCGCGAGGGACGGGTCGTGGCGTACGCCTCGGTCGCCGGGCTTGGTATGGGCGGGCACGGGGTGGCCGAGTCCGAGGCCGACATGCGGGCGCTGCTGATCGGGATCGGCGTGCGCAGCACGCAGCATCTGGAGTTCCTGCTGCCGATGCGCAACGCGACCTTCTTCCGCTGGGCGCTGGCCGAAGGGTTTCGCGTCGTCAAGATGATGAACCTGATGACCTACGGCGAGTACCAGGAGCCCCGCGGGTGGTATTTCCCCTCAGTCGCGTATTGAGTCAGTCGCGGGTTGGGACCTGGTGGGTCAGGTAGACCTCGCGTCGCTCGTGGGCTGACTCGAGGACCGCCAGGCACACTTCGAGCGTCGCTTTCTCCCAACGGCCGTCGCGCTTGATGGGCCGATCGGTCGAGATCCCGTCGTAAAGCTCCGCGATCACGCCGCCTCCCGTCTCCCGCGGTAGCGGCACAACGACTTCGCGGCGACCGTCGTCGTCGAAAATGTCGACGCCCCGGAGCGACGGCCGCAGGTCCCCGCGCTCGCAGCTTACGACTGTGACGCCCCAGTGAACGTGCTGCCGAGGCGCGGCCCCCAGCACGGGCCGCTCCTCGCGCTTGCGCGTCCCGCCGTAGCCGAACGACGCCTTGATCAGGGCCTCTGCCTCGCCGCCGGAGGTCATGGCCCGGAGCGAGCGGCGAGTAGCGCCGTGGTGGTCGGGACGTTTCGTGCCGCCGTACGTGCCGATCCAGCCGTGGTACTCGTCGGTATCGAAATGGTCGTAGCCGCTGTAGACGATCGTCGCGCCGGCGCCGTCCTCGAACTCCAGATAACACGCGAAGGCGCCCTCTGTCGACCGCGCAGGGTCCCAGTTGCCCGTCATGGCGCGCACGCTGCGGAGCATGCCACCACCAATCACGCGCACCATGTCGATCTGGTGCGGTCCCTGGTTGAACATCACGCCGCCCCCCTGGCTTGTGTCCAACTCCGCTGGCGTGCGCGGCCGGTACAAGAAATCGCCGTAGTGCCAGGTGTGGATCATGCCCAGTCGCCCGAGCTCCCCGACCCGGACGATCTCGCGGATGGCCAGGATCGGCGCGTCGAAGCCGTGCGATCCGCGCCCGACGAGCAGGTGCACACCGGCGCGATCGGCGGCCGCGATCATCGCATCGCAATCAGCGAGGGTGAGCGCCATCGGCTTTTCGAGCAGGACGTGCTTGCCCGCCTCGGCCGCCATGATCGTATGGGGCGCATGGAGCTGATGCGGCGTCGCGACGTAGATCGCGTCGACCTCGGGGTCAGCGCAAAGCTGCTCGACCTCCGCGTAGGCCTGTCCCTCGAGCTCGCGCTCGAACTGCGCCCGCGCCTCGGGCCGCGTATCTGCAGCCGCCACGAGCTGGACCCGCGGATGCGCCAGGATCTCCGGCAGCGTCGCCGCTGCCGCCTGCCCAAGCCCAGCAATCCCCAATCGCAGAATCGGCCCAGTCTCCCCCCGCATGGCCGTAGTATTGCACGCGAGCAATCGCCCGAACGCGTGGTCAGAGTCAGCGCGAAATGAACTGCCCACCCTCACCTGAGCTCGCTGAGCGCTGGGGACACGCCCTGAGTTCGCCGAGCGCCGGGGGCACGCCCTCACCCGGCGCTGCGCGCCGGCCTCTCCCAGAGGGAGAGGCGACATGCATGCGGGTCTCGTCCCTGACGGACGCAAGTCTCGATGGCTGTATTAGGGCGCGGGGGGGAGGGATGGTCCCCTCTCCCTCTGGGAGAGGGTAGGGTGAGGGCGTGACCACAACACGCGGGATCAAGATCCTGGAGCAAGGCCTTAATGACTGAGTGGCGGAGCTACCTCACCCACCTAGAGTGCACCGCTTGCGGCGCCATCCACGACGCGGACCACCGCCACGGCACCTGCCCGGCCTGCGGCAAGGTGCTCTACGCACGCTACGACGTCCCTGGAATCCGGGCAGCGGTGACGCCGGCGGAGATCGCGGCGCGGCGCTGGGACATGTGGCGGTATTGGGAGCTCATGCCGGTCCACGACCCCGCCAACGTCGTCTCGTTGGGCGAGGGCATGACGCCGCTCCTCCGTACGCGGCGCGAGGCTGCCGACGCACTCGGTCTTCAGGCAGGCGAGCTCCTGATCAAAGAAGAAGGCCGCAACCCGACCGGCTCCTTCAAGGCGCGGGGCCTCTCCGCGGCCGTCTCGCGAGCCAAGGAGCTCGGCGTCACGGCGATCTCGCTCCCGAGCGCGGGCAACGCCGGCGGCGCACGCGGCCGCCTACGCCGCGGCAGCAGGCCTCGAAGCCCACATCGCGATGCCGCGCGACGTCCCAGCCGCGAATCGCATCGAGGTCGAGATGTACGGGGCGGACCTGACGCTCATCGACGGGCTCATCGACCAGGCCGGCGCCTGGCTGCGCGAGCGCGGCGGCCCCGCCGGCTGGTTCGATGTCTCGACACTGCGCGAGCCGTACCGTCAGGAAGGCAAGAAGACGCTCGGCCTTGAGCTCGCCGAGCACGGCGGTTGGGGCGATGACTGCCTGCCCGACGTCATCATCTACCCGACGGGCGGCGGCACGGGCATCGTCGGCATGTGGAAAGCGTTCGCGGAGCTGCAGGAACTCGGCTGGATCGGCGCCAAACGACCGAAGATGGTCGTCGTCCAGGCAACCGGCTGCGCACCGATCGTCCGCGCCTTCGAGCAGGGCGCCGACCACGCAACGCGATGGGAGAACGCGGACACCATCGCCGCCGGCATCCGGGTCCCGGCGGCGATCGGCGACTACCTGATCCTGCAGGCCGTGCGCGAGAGCGCGGGGACGGCCGTCGCGATGTCGGATCCCCAGATCCAGGAGGCGCAACGCGAGCTGGCGCGCCTCACCGGCGTCTACACGGCCCCCGAAAGCGGCGCCACCTGGGCAGCCGCCCGCGAGCTGAGGCGCTCCGGCTGGCTGCACGGCGACGAGCGCGTCGTCCTCTTCAGCACAGGCACGGGCCTGAAGTACGACCCGCCGCTCTGACCACTCAGTTCGAACGCGAGCCCGCACGCAGCGCCAGCTCGATGCGCTGGTTCAGCTCGGCGCGGCGCTCAGGGGTCAGCGTGTCCAGGCAGTCGCCGTGGAGGAGCCACCAGGCTTCCAGCGCGTCGGGGTCGCGGATGATCATGACGCGCGCATCGCGCTCCATAGCGTCCAGCAACGGCACATCAGCAAGGACCGCGACACAGATCACGGTCGCGGTGCCGGTCGTGATGACCTGTTCGCAGATCGGGCAGATCGGTTGCCCTTCCTCGTCGAAGAGCATACGGCGCACGGCCGGGGCAGCGTGCGCCATCCAGATCATCTGGCGGGCGACCAGCAGGTCGAACGAGTGCAGGTCGCGGGCGGGGATGCCCCAGACCGCGCGGTAGACGTACGGGTCGGGACCGATTGGAGAATCCATGTCGCTCCTGGCGCGTCGCTCGGATAGCATTTTGGATTGCGACGCGCGGGTCGCCAAACCATGAGTGTAAGCGGGAGGTCGGCGATGACGGTCGTCGCGGTTCTTGAGGATATCCACGGCGCCTACCTGGAGTCCCTGCCCATGCAGGACGTCGGCAAGAAAGTCGACCTCCGCGTCATCAAGGAGCGCCTCGATCCACCACAACGCGCCGTTGCTCTGAAGGACGTGGATGTGGTCGTCGGCCTTCGCGAGCGGACTCGGTTCGACGCCGAGTTCCTTCGGGATGCGCCGAACTTGAAGCTCATCGTACAGACGGGCCGCGTCGGCCCGAATCTCGACATGGACGCGATAACGAAGGCGGGCGTCATCGTCGCCTCCGCACCAGGTGCGTCATCGCACTCGACTATCGAGCTGACGTTTGGCCTGATCTTCGCGGTCCTGCGAGGGATCCCGCAGAGCGATCACGCCATGCGCGAGGGACACTGGGAGGTGCCGTACGGCCGCGCCGCCAACGGCAAGACGCTCGGAGTCATCGGTACGGGTCGCATCGGCGGCAGAGTCGCGGAAATTGCTTCATCCGGCTTTGCCATGAAGGTGCTCGCCTGGAGCAAGAACATGACTCAGGAGCGCGCCGCGAAGGTCGGCGCAATGGCCGTTGAGATCGACGATCTGCTGCGCACCGCGGACGTCGTCTCGGTCCACCTCGCGCTCAACGAAGGCACGCGTGGCCTGCTCTCGGCGGAGAAGCTCGCGCTCATGCGACCCAACGCCTACTTCGTCAATACCTCGCGCGGCCACGTACTGGACGAGCCGGCACTGATCCGCATGCTCCAGGAGGGCAAGCTTGCCGGCGCCGGGCTCGACGTCTTTTGGGAAGAGCCGGTTCCGCCAACGAGTCCCCTGCTGAAGCTGAACAACGTCGTCCTTACTCCGCACGTCGGCTGGCCCGCGGACGTGAGCTACCAGTCCTTCGCCGAATCGTCCGCGGCGGTGATCGAGTCGTTCCTGGCCGGCGACACCATCAACGTCGCCAATCCCGAGGCGCTCGCCGCGCGTTAGGACGAGGCGCGCGCGGCCTCGACAGGGTGCGTGGGATCCTGCATGTCGGCGAGGCCCGCGGGGGTGTGCCATTGCTTGAGGGGCTGGCCCTCAGCGAGGGCTTTGAGCTCGCGCTCCCAGATCTTGCGCTTCAGGAAGACGCCGACGTCGGTGACGCCGAGGTGCTCCGGGCGCTCGTGACCGGGCTTCGGCTGCTGGCCGACCTGGGTCACGTAGTCCTCGATCCAGAACGTCTTGTAGATGCTCATGTCGCGGGGCAGGTCCTCGATGCGGAGCTTGCCCGCGAGGACCGACTCGCCGATCGCGTTCAGCTCCGCGGGTGACGCCTCTCCCGCGGCCTGGCGGCGCGCGCGGTACGCCTCCGCCTCCTCGGGCCTGAGCGGAATGTAGTCCACGACGAAATTCACGCAATTCTCGTCGTCGACGGGCACCCGCCAGAAAAAGCGGTCCGCCGCGAGCGACCGCGCGTCCTCGCGCGAGCCCTCGATGCGCGTACTCCGCACCTGGTTGATGTTCGGCATGTGAAAAAAGATGAAGACCTGCGATTCGCCCGGAATCTTCGGCCCAAACGTGCGGACGCCGTACTCGGTCTCCTCCGCCTGGAGCCGATACGGAATGACCTGCATCGGGCGGTCGGTCCGACCGAACGATTCCCGGTGGGTGAAGACGACGTGGCGCGAGTCGTTGTCGATGCGGGTCATGAAGTTGGCCGGCCAGTACTCCGGCGGCCCCGCCTCGAGGTAGCCGGGCCGCTCGGCGTCCGGAAAACGCTTGATCGCCGGCGCCTCGCCCTCACCCAGGTACGTGAAGATCAGGCCGAGGTACTCCTGCACGGGGAAGCTGCGAATGCGAATACGCTCGCAAAAGGGCCGGTCCTCAAGCGGCTGCTCGACGCACTGGCCGACTCCGTCGTACATCCAGCCGTGGTAGCGGCAGCGGACGTTGTCGCCCTCCACCCAACCAACGGAGAGCTGCGTCCCGCGATGGGCGCAGGCCGAATCGACCAGATGCACCTGGCCGCTTTCGCCACGGTAGAGGGTCAGAGCCTCGCTCATGATCGTGATCGGCATGGCCCGACCCGCGGGCAGATCGGCGGAGCGATATACCGGCTGCCAGAAGGTCCTCAGGAAGCGTCCGGCGAGGGTGTCTGGCCCAGTGTGGGTGATGTCTTGCCACGCTTCGTTTGCCATCTTGCCCTCCCTGCGCGTTGGCATAGCCTACCGAGCGCGCTCGTGGTTGGTCAAGCGAATTAGCGTTGCAACCACGCGCAGCGGTCGGAGTACACTCGGGCCAAAAGAGGGAGGTGGGCGATGCTGGTGAATGCGCGGAGCTGGTTGAGCGGACAGCGAGGATCGGGCCGGCGCCTGCGGCTGAGCGCGGCGCATGACGAATGGAACCACGTTGGCATCGCGCTGGCGGGGATGGATCAGGGCTTCTTCGCCGACGAAGGCATCACGGATGTCGAGTTGATCACGTTCTCGGGCGACTCTGATGCCCTGCTCGACCGTGAGGCGACACAGGTCGGGCTCATCGCCGACGGGGCGGTGGATATCGGTATCGATCCCCGCACGACCTTCCTGCTCGAGGCCAAGGACCAGGGTCGCCCTGCCTCCATCGTCGCGGCCCGGCGCAAGAATCACGCCTTCGTGCTCTTCGGCCAGAAGGGCCTTTCGAGCATGGAGGAGCTTCGCGGCCTCACCCTGATGTGTCCGCATCGCGGCGGCGCCAATGACACCATGCTGCGGCAGGTGCTGATCGACAGCGGGCTAGTTCCCGACGAAGACGTCGCATTTGAGTACGCCGGCGGCGCGATGCACAACTCATACGAGCACGTGCGCGCCTTTCGCTCCGGGACGTTCGGTCCCGCGATGCTCTCCTCGACCGCGGAGGCGCCGCACCTCGTCGAAGAGGGATTCCCGATCCTCGCGGATCTTCGCACGCTCTACCCGTCGCGCCACGACCGCGTCACCGGCGCCAACGAACAGTTCGTCGCCGAGCACCCCGACGTCCTGAAGGGATTCCTGCGCGGCATGATCCGCTCGTGCCGCTACGTGCTCGACCCCGCGAACGCGGCCGCCTTCAAGGAGATGATCATCCGGGCCGGCTTCCTGGATACGGAGCAGCAGCGCAACGGCTTCGATGGCCTCTTCGGCGGCTGGCAGTCACGCGGGAGTCGCGACCTCGCCCTCCCCCGCGACGGCATCGAGCTCATCGTCGACGAGTCGAAGCGTGCCGGCCGCATCTCGCCGACATTCCGGGTCGACGACGTCCTTCGCCTGGACATGCTGAAAGAGGCACAGCGGGAGCTGGCTGAGGCCTAATGCACGTCCCATTCGTTGGCGTTCCAGGCGTGGCTCGAGGGAGAGCTTACGATTCGTCGCATCGACGTAGCCGCCCTCTGGACCGCGGTGGTAGCCGAGCCCCTCGATGAGCTGCATCGCGCGGCGCGGGTCGTACTCGTATTTCACGATCTGCGGCTCGATGTCGCGGTACTCGGGCTCGCGCGGGTTCAGATAGCTGTGCGCAACCGTCGTCAGACCGTGCATGAACGTGTCGACCCAGGACTGGCGGTCCAGCGCGTGCAGGACGGCTCGGCGGAACACGATGTCGCAGACGATCGGGGGGTCCGGGTTGAGGAGCTGCGGCCAGGCCTGGATCCAGGTGTACGGCGCGGCCTCGATGCGGCCTTCGGTCCAGCGGGCGCGCAGGTCGTCCGCCTCCTCCAGGCTCACCCCGCGCCCCATGGTGAAGTCCACCGCTCCCCGAAAGAATGTTCGCGATCAGCGTCGTCGGGTCCGTGATGAACTTGACCTGGATCTCGTCCACCTTCGGTCGGCCGAGGACGTACTGATCGTTCGCCCGCACCACGAGGTGGCTGCCCCGCTCCCAGGACGCCAGCTTGAAGGGCCCCGCGCCGACGAAATCCTCCGTCCAGTACGTGAGCTCGGTGAATCCCGTCTTGTTGTCGCGGTAGGCGGTCTCGAGCAGGTGCTTCGGCAGCGGGATCGCGAACTGCGGCGTGAACATGCTGTCCGCGTTGATGTAGGGGCTCTTCCAGCTCACGGTCACGGTGCACGCATCCGGGGCAGTAACCCCATCGATGTTGTCCCAGGCCCGATCGCGGAAGACGCCGACCTCGCGATCCCGCGCCACGTTGGCCGTGAAGACCAGATCGTCGGCCGTGACGGGTGTGCCGTCGTGCCAGCGCGCGTCAGGACGTAGCTTCCAGGTCGTGTCCATACGGCCGTCGGGCTGGATCGTCCAGAGCCCGTTCTCCGTGCTCGGCAGCGCCTCGGCGAGCCGCGGCACGAGCACCCCCTTGGCATCGAGCGACGCCATCCCGGCGTGGACGAGCGCCTCGGAGCCCGGCGGCGTGAAGCCCCCGTTGGATGACATCTGGTAGTTCAACGTGAACGGATCGCCCTGCACCGCCGCGACGATGCGCTTCGGCGCGGCGGGTCGCGCGGGCTCGGCGGGCGGGCGCGCCGCTGACTGGGGCGCGGCGCAGCCGAGCGAGAGCACAACCAGCGCTGCCAGAATTCGAAGCACGAGCCGCATCGTCCCGCCTCCTCAGCCCGGGATGGCCGCGACGTCCCTTCGCTGGAGCCTTACCCCTGCCACTCGTAGCTGAGAGAAGCGACCGGCGGCGTGAAGTTGTCGCGCGTCTTATGCACCAGCTTTTCCGTCTCGTGGAAGCGCGGGCAATACAGCTCGAAGAGATTGCCCGACGGATCGCGGAAGTACATGAGCGCGGTGTAGCCATTCCGGGTCCAGATCGGGTGGGTCGGGACGCCGGCCGCGTCGAGCTGCGCCTTGATCGGCTCCATCTGTTCGGCGTCGACCAGGAAGCCGTAGTGCGGGAACTCCGCGTCTGGCGCGGTCCAACCGCCGGACTGCTTTGAGAGGCCGATGATCATGCCCCCGCAGCGTACCTCGGCGAACTGCTCCTGCTCCTGCACCCACTCCGCCCCCAGCACGTTGATGAAGAAGCGGAGCGACTGCTTGACGTCCTTCACTGGCAGACTCATGTGATTGAAACCGGCGGGGCTTGTCAGGGATGTCGATTGTTCGCTCTGCGACGTGGTACTCGCCATGGTCATTCCCTCCTCGACGCGTGAGGTCGCTGAGACCGCCTAGGTGCTCAGTTGGGCCGAGTCTAAGCAGGCGCCGAAGGGCTGTCAAATGAGAGACGGGCGATTACCGCTGGCTAGCTGTCGCCTCGCCAAGGGCTGGCGTGGTTGCCCGGCCCAGCATCATGCGCGCGATGCGCACAAAGGGATAGAGGAGCTGCGCGAGGTAGTTGGTTGGCACCCGATCGTCGATCCCATAGGCGGCCGGCATAAGCCCCTTGGGCATGTAGGCCGAACCAAATAGGAGGTCCAGGAAGGGGAGCTGGCCGGCGAAGTTCTTGTCGCGGGCTTCGCGCTCGGCTGCGTGATGCCAGTGATGGAACTCGGGGCTGGCGATGAGCCACCGCAGCGGGCCGAGCTTGAGCCGCACGTTGCCGTGCTCGACGTACGTCTGCCAGGTGTAAATGACGGCGTGAATCGAGAGCGCCTCAACGCCAAAACCAAGCATTGAAACGGGAAGAATCGACAGTGTCTTGGTGAGGGCGAGGTCCACGAAGTGGATCCGCGCGGCGGCGAGCCAGTCCATGTCCTCCACGCTGTGATGAACGGCATGGAACTGCCAGAGCCACGGGACGGCGTGGAATAGCCGGTGCGCCGCGTAGAAGCCAACGTCCGCCACGATCGGGAGGCAGACGAGCTGGATCGCAAGGGGCGAGCCCGCGACCGTTTCTCGCAACGTCGACGGAACGACCGCGGTTGCCGCGGTGACGCCGCCCGCGAGCGCAAGCATCGCCAGGCCGATCGGCCAGCGGTTGAACACCTGGTAAAAAACGTCGTTGCGCCACGACCTACGCAGGACTTTTTGCTCCCTGTGGAGCGCGAACACCCGCTCCAGCGGGACCAGAATTAACGCAGCGACCAGGATCGTGCGCAGCTGAAACATCGCCGCCAGATCGGCAAGCATTTCCAAGGTGAGTTCCTCGAAGATGGGCTCGGCTAAGGATACCCGCCTCGTGACGCAAGGTGGTCCTTTTGTAACTGCCAATCCCACAACAACGCCATTGCTCGGGTGCTGGAGAAGCACCCTGGCAGGTTCATCGGGCTTGCCCACCTCCCGATGCAGGCACCGACACGCGCGGTGCGCGAGATAGAGCGCGCCGTGAAGGAGCTCGGCATCCATGCGCCGACGATCTTCACAAACGTCAACGGACGCAACCTCGACGAGCCCGAGTTCTGGCCCGTCTGGGCCAAGGCGGAAGAGCTCGACGTCCCGCTCATCTTGCACCCAAGCCGCAGCGGCGTGCTCCTCGGCCTGGATCGCCTGACCAAGCATCACCTGGACAACGCACTCGGGTTCCTCTACGAGGGCGCGCTCGCGATCACATCGCTCATCACGGGCGGCGTGCTGGACCTGTTCCCGCGCCTCCGCGTCGCGCTCATGGAGACTGGCTGCGGCTACATCCCCACGCTGATCGACCGCCTGAATGAGGTCTACGACCAGGAAGGGGTCAGCGAGATCATCAAGAAGCGGCCGCACGAGTATCTCAACCAGTTCTACATCGCCGCGAACGTGAGCACGGAAAAGGAGACGCTCGCCTACGTGGCCCAGCGGTTCCCTGAAGTGCGGCTGATGATGGCGATGGACTTTCCGCACGGCCTCGGCGGTGCCGGCGAGTCCTGTGTTGACGACGTCACCGGTAACTCGCTCCTCACCGACGAGCAAAAGGACCGCATCCTTGGGCTGAATGCCGCCGAGCTCTTCGCCATCGATCCAGCGACCAAGATGCGGCGCAACGGCCGACTCGCCGCGATGCACGCACAGTCCGGCGGGGGAGCGACGACCAAATCAGAGTCAGCGCTCGACGGGCGCCGTGACACTCCTGGCACACTTGGCGAATGGACGTGATCGGTATACCGCTCTAACGCGCGGAAACACTATGCTGTTGATAGTGCCCCATCGCTTCGGGCCAAGCCTACGACGATTTCGCGCGTACCTGACCCAACAAGAGATGTGCCCCCGGTAGGAGATGATCGATGCTACGTCTGATCGCGGTTCTGGCTGCCCTCGTATTCAGCTTGGTCCCAGGCCTCACCTCGGTCCCGGCCGCGTCCGCCCAGCAGTGCACGTTTGCCCCGGGATCCGTCGTGCAGCTTGCGGGCACGCCCCACCTGTTCATCGCGGACCTCCAGGGCATGCTCCATTGGGGAGGAGACACCCGCGGGCTCGCAGGCAAGACAATCGAGTGGAGCAATCGCTGCAACATCGGGCTCGACGCGCTTCGCGCGGCCCCACGCGGCGATCCATGGCTCTCCTCTGGCCTGCCCCAGATCGGCGAGGCGATCTTCCTATCGAAATGGGAAGACAACGAGGCCGCTCCCACCTTGCTCCACATTCAGTCGATCGCCGACGTTGAGCTCTTCGGCATCACCTCGGCGAACTATCTGAACTTCGTCCTCGACCGTGCGACCTATGAGTCGCGCTATGGCTTCCGCGTGGGCACGTTGCAGATGGGCCCGCTGGCCTCCGCGGCGTCGTTCGCCTGGTCGCCCGCGGACCAGGCAGCCTACGCCCAACTCCTGACGAATCTGCAGAACATCGAGAGCGCAGCGCTCTTCCAATCGCAGCAAGCCGGGACCGACGCCGCCACCGCGCTGACCCAGATCATCGGCTGTGAGCGGCAAGGCCTATCCGACTTCGAGCGCAACAAGAACGGCGGCGCGGCGCTCGCGCTCACGCAAAGCTGCCTGGGTAGCGCGGGCCCCGTTGGGCCAGGCCCTGGCCCGGCAACGGGCGCACCGTCGGCACCAACCAATATCCAGGTGATCCCAGGCGAAGGCAGCGCGCTCCGCATCATCTGGACCGACACCTCCGCGAACGAGGATGGCTTCCGCGTCCGCCGCGGAAACCAGGTTGCTGCGACCCTTGGCGCCAACGTCACAACGTATCTCGACGTGTCCGCGGACCCACGCGTGCCCGCATGCTATTCGGTTGCCGCGTTCAATGCGGCCGGCGAATCGCCGAGCCAGCCGATTTGCCCCAGCGGCGGCCCCGGCGGCCCGGGTGGGCCGCCTAATCCTGGCGCGCCCACTGCGCCGGTCAACCTCGTGGTCACCGCCCAGGCGCCGGGCGCCAAGCTGGACTGGGGCGATACCTCGACCAATGAAGATGGCTTCCGCATCATCCGCGCGGGCCAGGTCGTTGGCACGGTGGGCCCTAATGTCACGACGTTTGCCGATCCCTCCCTCCCGCCAGGCGCGCCGCCGTGCTACCGGGTCGTCGCGTTCAATCCGCTTGGCGAAACCCCGAGTCCCGAGGTGTGCCTCGGCGCACCGGGGGCGCCGGGAGTTCCCGCCGCGCCCACAAACCTGCGGGCGGCGCCGGTGATCGGCGGCCCTGGGACACGCCTAGACTGGACAGACACCTCTACCAACGAGGAAGGATTCCGCATCATCAAGGCCGGTCAGCTCATCGGCACCGTCGGTCCGAGCGTCACGACGTTCATTGACCCCGCGGGCATTCCGGGTGTCCCGCAATGCTACGTCGTGGTCGCCTTCAACCCCATCGGGCAGGCGCAGAGCAACCAGGTCTGCACCCCGTAGCGTCGCAAGCGCGCACAGGAGTGCGGCGAAGGCAGCGGTGGCGAACACCACCGCTGCCTTCGCCGTATCCAGGACTTACGCGGCTGCTCCACACGGGCAGGACGTACCTATTGCCAGGCTGGCACGCGCCGGGCTTCGCTGGCGTCATCCATAATTCCGGTACTTGGTTCGCTGAAGGACGCCACGTGAAGCCAGATCCGGGCGCCTCCCACCTCTGGCGGAGTCTGATGCTCCTCGGCCTGGTTGCAATCGTGGCCTGCTCGCCGGCCGCACGGTCGACGTCGCGGGACGGCCGAGGCCCAGGTGCGGATAGCGGCGCGCCCGAGCGGGCGAAGACGATCACCATCGCCTCGCTGAACGCGATCAAGAGCTACGGACCATGGTCGTTCTCCAGCACGCCCGGCGGCGCCGCGTCGCTGGCCGAGGTCCACACGATGGGGTTGACCTACGAGGCGCTCGATGGCAGCCCCGAGGCCCGGGTAGCGGCCGGACTCCCATCTTTCGACGATGGCACGATCACGGTCCTGCCCGACGGTCGCATGCAGACGACCTGGAAGCTGCGACCCGGGGTGAAGTGGCATGACGGCTCGCCCTTCACCGCCGACGACGTCGTCTTTAGCTGGGACGTTGCCCGCCACCCTGAAACGGTGTCTTCCATCGAGCCGGTGGTCAACAAGGCTGAAAGCGTGCAGGCGATCGATCCGCTGACCATCGTCATCACCTGGAAGTCGCCCTTCTACCGCGCGCTCGAGCTGGGCCACCGCGAACCTCTGGCCTGGACGTCGCCGAGGTCGTGCCGAGCCCTGCTTTGAGCCGCGATCCGGCGTTTCGGACGCAGTTCCCCGCCGTCGACACACAGGACCGCGGCCAGGGGGACCAGATCCTCGTCTCGTTCGACAGCCGCAGCCAGGCGCTACCGGAGAATCGCTGGCAGGGCTCGAACACGGCCCATTACGTCAACCCAGGTCTTGACCCGCTCTTCGATCGCCTCTATGGCTCGATCGACGCGGCCGAGCAAGGGCCGCTCCTCCGCCAGACCGGCGAGATCCTGGCCACCGACGTGCCGGTCCTCCCGCTTTACTTCAAGACCTCGTTCGCGGCCGTGCGGCAGGGAATCCGGGCCATGCGCGACGACTACCCTGGCACTCGCGGCTCCGGAGGTGCGTCGCGCTTCGCCCACCTCTGGGATCGTGACTGAGCACCTGGGCTGCGTTGACCGCTGGGGGCGCCGGCGGGTAGGCTTTGCCGTTCGGATCAAGCGAAACGGCTGTCGCTGGAGGTGCGCATCGGTGGTCCTCGGGTGGAAGCGAATCTGGATCTGGCTGAGCACAGCGATCCTCCTGCTGGCGTGCGCGGCGCCGGTCACCCCCCAGCCGGGCGGGGCCCCTGCGATCGGGGGTGAATCCCGGGCTCAGGTGCCGAAGCGAATCCGGATCGGCATCCTCCAGGAGCCGAAGGGCTGGATGCCCTGGGGCGGTACCTCCACGGCGGGCGGTGCGCAGCAGCCGCTGTGGCTCACGACCCGGACCCTAACGATCATCAACGGCGACGGTTTGCTCCGACCGGTACTGGCCGAGGCGTTGCCATCGATCGCCGCCGGCACGTGGAAAATCGAGCCGGACGGCACGATGGAGCAGACCTGGAAGATTCGCGGCAGTGCCAAATGGCATGACGGGCAGCCCGTGACCGCGAACGACTTCGTCTTCGCCCGGGAGATCATCGCCAATCCCACCATCCCGACGACGGCGACGGACGCGCGCGATCTCATCATCAGCGCTGCGGCCCCAAGTCCTCAAATCCTGATCCTCCGTTTCAAGGGCACGAGCCCGCTGGCAGAACAGATGCTGTTCAACCCCTATCCGCAGCACATCCTCGGCGACGCGTTCGCATCCGGCGATCTCGACAAATTCATGGCCCACGACTACTGGACGACCGCCTACGTCGGCGCAGGACCCTATCGGGTGGCCGACTGGCAGCCCGGCGCCTTCCTCGAGCTCGCGGCATTCCCGGACTACGTGGAGGGACGCCCGAAAGTCGACGCCTTGACCGTCCGCTTCCTCAGCGATCCGAACACGTTGCTCGCAAACATCATCGGCGGCGAGGTTGACGTCGCCCTGCCCGATGGTCTGTCTGTCGAGATGGCCAAGGAGCTCCAACAGGGCTGGGCTGCGCCCGGCACCGGTAACAACGTGTTGCTCTATTTCGACGGCCGGGTGTTCCGGCTCTACTTCCAGCACCGGGCCGAGTACGCGAAGCCCGCCGCGGCGCGCGACCCGCGCGTGCGGAGGGCGCTCTACCACAGCCTCGACAAGGACGGCATCAACGAGGTGGAGCTCGCGGGTCTCGGGCGACCGGCCGATAGCTGGATACCGCCCGACGATACGCGGCTGCCGCTCTTCAAGGACGCTATTCCGCCATGGTTCCGCGACCTCACCCTCGCCCAGCGCAGCCTCGAGGAGGCCGGCTGGCAGCACGGCGCGGATGGCATCATGGTCCACCGCACGACCGGCGAGCGACTGGAGACGGAGATCCGGGTAACGCCCGGCCAGGGCCATACGAAGGCGCTCGCGGTCATGGCAGACGGATGGCGGCAGGCCGGCGCCGCCGTCACCGAGACCGTCATCCCTGCGAGCCTATTGACAAACGGGGAGTACCGGGCCACGTTGCCGTTCGCGGGGCTTTACGGCCACACGCTGGGCCTCACATGGGAGAACCAGCAATATGGCTGTGGCCGGGCGTCAGGTCCGGGGAACCGCTGGACCGGGGCCCACGCCGGGTACTGCGACTCGAACGTCCAGACCCTCATCGATCGACTGCAGGTGACTATTCCCGACGATGATCGGACGCGGCTGCAGGTGGACATCATGCGGAAGGTGCTGAAGGACGACTACGCCGAGCTTCCGCTCTATTGGCAGGTCACGCCGCACGTGTTCGCCAAGGGCATCACCGGCCTTGGCAACCTCAGCGCAGGCCGGTACGGCAACGCGTGGTCGCCCTGGAATGTCCATCTCTGGGACAAACAATCATGAAATTTCGAGCGACGATTCTGCCGGCGCAAGAAACCGCCACCGTAGATGCTAGGGGCGTGGCCACAGCAGCGATACGACCGCCGGATGGCTATGCCAGCCTGAGTAGATACTCCGCGGTCTCGTCGATGTTGGTGAGCATCGGATGGTGGCCGCCGTCGATCTCGGCGTAGGTCCCGCCGGTCTGCTCCGCCGTGCGCCGCTGGTGCTCGGCCGGCGGCCGGCCGCTCTTGCTGCCGCGGAGCACGTCCACCGTCCATTTCTGCGACCAGAACTCGTGCAGATCCACCTGGTCCTCCGTAGCGGCGCGTGGGTGGCGTGTGTAGCGAGCGATGGCCCACTGGCGAAGGGGCTCTGGCACGTCGCCAAAGGCCTGGGTCTTCGCCTCTTCGGGCGACAGCCCATACGCGATATCCGTGCCAGGGAGCGACGGCCGGCCGTTGATCTGGGAGACCGTCTCACCGGGCATCGGGGCGAGCGCATCCACAAAGACCAGGCGGCGGATCCGGTCGCGCGCCAGCTCCGCCGCCCGCAGGATGACCATGCCTCCGCTGCTCGTGCCGACGAGAATGACGTCGCGCAGGTCCTCATAAAACATCAGGTCGGCAACCTCGCGACCCTGGGTGTCGAGCGTAATCCCTGCGCGCAACGCGTGGTTGCGCTCGCCACAGCCATCCAGGCTCGGGTTGTAGACAACATGCCCCGCGGCGCGCAGCTTGTCCGCAACGAACTTCCACACCCAGCCGCCCTGCCACGACCCATGCACCAGCACGTACGTCGCCATCGCATTCCCCCGTTTCTCAATGCCACCCGCGACCGCGCCAGTCTACCACCAAGAAGCGAGTAGGGCTCCCCGGCGTCGCCGGGGAGCCCTACGAATCTCGAAGCACTTGACTGCTTCTATCCGAGGAGCTTCTTGGCGGCAGCGACGATCGCGTCGGGCTGCGGGAGAAAGGCCTGCTCCAACGCATAGCTGGACGGCGGCGGTGTGTCTGGGCCCGCTATGCGAACTACGGGGCCCTTGAGTTCACCGAATACCCGCTCGCCGATCGTCGCCGCGATCTCGGCACCCATGCCACAGGTGCGACTCGCCTCGTGCACGACGACCACGCGGCCCGTCTTGGTCGCTGAGGCGAGCACCGCGCCCTCGTCCCATGGCTTGAGCGAGCGCAGGTCGATGACCTCGGCCGAAACGCCGCCTTCCGCGAGCGTCTCCGCCGCCTGAAGGCAGGTGTGGACCATCTTGGCGTAGGTTACAAACGTCACGTCCGTCCCCCGCCGAACGGTCGCGGCCTGACCGATCGGAACGACGTGATCGCCCTCCGGTACTTCGCCCTCCTGAAACAAGAGGGGCATGTCGATGAAGTACATGACCGGGTTGTCATCGCGGATCGCGGCTTTCAGCAGCCCTTTGAAGTCCGCCGGGTTCGACGGCATGACGACCTTCAGGCCCGGGCTGTGTACAAACCACGCCTCGATGTTGTGGTTGTGTTGGGCACCGACCGTGAAGCCGGAACCTGTCCACGCCGTCGCGACGAGGGGAAACGAGAACTGCCCGCCCGAGATGTAGCGGAGCTTGCCCGCGCTATTGACCAGCTCCTCCATCGCATAGCAGATGAAAGGGGTGAAAAGAAGATCGATCACCGGCCGCAGCCCGGTCGCCGCCGCGCCCGCCGCGGTACCGGCGATAATGCCTTCGGCGAGCGGCGTATTGCGGATCCGCAGCGGACCGAACTCTTGAACCAGGTCTTGATATCTCGTGGCGACGCCCTCGCCAAAGGAGACGACGCGCGCATCGCGCCGCATCTCCTCGGTCAGCGCCTGCTTTATCGCGTCAGTCACGTTGATCGTCGTCGTCGTTGGAGCCGTCATGGATTGCATGCCTCTCACATTGAATGCATCTATCGCGCACGCCGAAGCGTGGCCCAGCTTGAGGTCCTGAGAAAATCTAGGCGTACACGTCCGTCAGGACTTCATCCGGTGTCGGATAAGGCGATTCCTGGGCGAAGTCAGCCGCCCGCGCGATAGTGTCCTTCACCCGCTCCTGGATCTCTTCGAGCTGGGCCGGTGTGAGGGCGCCACGCTCCTGCAACCGCTTGGACAACCCCTGGATCGGGTCCTTCGCTTTCCAGGACGCGAGCTCGTCCTTGTCCACGTACGCCTGATCGTCCGGCTCGTAATGGCCACGGGTGCGATAGGTGTAGGTCTCCAGCAGAAAAGGCTTCGAGGTCGCACGGACCTTTGCCACCGCTTCGGCCGCCGCCGCGTACACCGCTTCCACATCGTTGCCGTCAACCGTCTTGCCCTCGATGCCGTAGGCGGCGGCCCGGTCGCTGATGTGGTCAGTCAGCATCGTCTGCTTGCGGGAAACCATCGCCTGCCACTGATTGTTCTCGCAGACGAAGAGGATCGGGAGGTTCCAGACCGCGGCAATGTTCAACGACTCGTGGAACACCCCCTCGCAGGCGGCGCCATCGCCAAACAAGCAGGCGACGATCCTGCCTTCGCCCTGCATCTGGAGCGACATCCCCACACCGGGCGCGAGCGACAGCTCGCCCCCCACGATTGTGGAGGTGAGAATGATGCCCAGCTCCTTAACAGAGATGTGGAGGTTACCGCTCTTGCCCTTGCAATAGCCGGTCGCCTTACCGCCGACCTCCGCGAGCATGCGGCCGGGATCGGCGCCGCGGGCCAGCAGGTGACCAGCGCTGCGATGGTTCGTCAGGATCAGGTCGTTGGGCCCGAGGGCCCGCACGACGCCAACCGCAGCGGCTTCCTGGCCGACGGACGTGCAAGTACCAGGCCCACCAGCCTGCTGGGCGGCGACGTTGTGCTCTTCGTAGGCGCGAATGAGCATCATCGTCTCGAGCATGGCTTTCGGACCGAGTGCGGGGCTGGTTTCGATCACAGAGGTTCTCCAAGGTGACAGATGGTGCTGCGAGCGCAACAAGGGTAACAGAGTTGACGCCCAGCACGCAGCCCGCCTAGACTCGGGTAGCCCTTCTGACCACAACATTGACGGCTCGCCGAGCGGAAACGGAGCGCGGCCCTTATGGAGATCAGCGACATCCACGACATCCCAGCCCTGCAGCAGTGGGTGAAGGACCACGCGCTTCGTGTCGGTCATCTGGCGGGCGAAGGCGAAGCTTCGAACGAGAACAAAGGCGCCGGCCCATACCTCTGGAAGTGGGCGGACGTCGAAGGCTGCATGAACAAGGTCACCGAGCTCGTGTCCCTCAAGGACGCGATTCGGCGCAACATTGGGCTCGTCAATCCCACCGCCAATGGGCAGCCGCGGCTGAGCCTCGGTCTCCAGGTCGTCCTCCCCGGCGAGCAGGCGCCATCCCACCGTCACAGCGCCACGGCCATCCGCTTCGTCGTCAAAGGCACCAACAACGCCTACAACATCGGCCGGGGCGAGCCGATGCCCTTCGAGGAGGGCGATCTCATCACGAACCCCCACCTGACGTTCCACGGCCACTACAACCACGGCGATGGCCCCGTCATGTGGCTCGACGGCCTCGATGGGCGCTTCGCCGGCCTCGCCCACCTGTTCCGCGAGAACTACGAGGGTCAGGAGCCGCTGAATTTGGGGCGGCTCGGCGAGTCGAACAAGCTCATGAGCCGCGTGCGGCCGGCGAACGTCCCGCAGACCCATCAACCGCCGCCGTTCCGCTATCCGTGGGCGGAAACCGAGTCCGCGTTGAAGACGCTCGTAGCGAGCGAGGAAGAGCCGGACCCCTACGATGGCTATCTCGTGTCGTTCCTCAATCCCGTAACCGCGGGTCCGACGTGTCCCACGGTAGGGTGCGAGATGCAGCTCCTTCCCGCCGGCTTCAAGGGCAGTCCGCATCGCCACAACAGCCAGGTCGTCTACCACGTCTTCCGCGGCCAGGGGGCCACGGTGGTGGATGGCGAGCGCTTCGAGTGGGCGAAGGGCGATTTCCTGGACGTGCCCCACTGGGCTGAGCACTATCACGAGAATCCAACCCACGAGGACTGCTGGCTCTTCTCATTCAGCGACGAGCCTGCCGTGCGAGCCCTGGGACTCTGGGAAACGCAGGACACCCACGCCGAGAAGGGCTTGCCCGTCGCGCAACGCTAAGCGGTTGGGCCTCCCATGCCGCTTCGCTAACCCGCCCTTAAGTACACTGAAGGCCACCAACCTGGCTTCACCTGGAGTGCGCTCTGCGGACACCGCCCGTCTCGGATGAACCTGCGACTCGGCCCCCGGTCGAGGGGGGCGAGCCTGTAGGCCCGAGGTCTCCAGCCAGCGCTTTCGCTCGCTTCCGCCAGCTCCCCACCTTTCGCGCCCTCTACTTCCGCGATTACCGGCTGCTCCTTCTCGGCCAGACCTGCGGATCCATGAGTATGTGGATGGACCAGGTTGCGCGGGGATGGCTGCTCTACGAGCTGACCAGCTCGCCACTGCAGCTCGGCCTGATGCGCGGCATTCAGGCGCTGCCGCTCCTCGTGCTGTCCCCGATTGCCGGCTCCGCTGCCGATCGCCACGACCGCAAGCTCCAGATCATGGTCTCGCAAATCGTCGACGCGATCCTCTTTGCAATCGTCGCGTTTCTCGTTATCACCGGCCGGATTCAACCCTGGCACATCTATGTGACCGCGTTCCTGGACGGTATCGTCACGACCTTCCAGCAACCGGCGCGGCTCGCTATGATGGCGGAGTCGGTTCCCACCCATCACCTGACGAATGCCGTCGGGTTGGGATCCGTCTTCTTCAACGTCAGCCGCAGCACGGGGCCAGCGCTCGCCGGCCTGCTCATCGCGGTCGTCGGGACGCACGGCTCGTACATCGCACAGTCGCTGTTTCAGCTCGCGGGGTTGGCCTGCGCGCTTCCGTTACCTGACTCGCTCCGCCACGCCTCAGCGAACAGCAAACACGGGGAGCGCCAATCGTTCCTGCAGAGCATTACCGCGGGCTTCGCCTACGGCTGGAGCAACGAGGCCGTCCGGGCCGCGTTGCTGATTACGGCGTCGGCGTCGCTCTTCATCATTCCGTTCACGACGATGCTGCCGGTGATCGCACGCGACGTGCTCGGCGTAGGCGCGCCCGGCCAAGGCTTCTTGCTCACCGCCATGGGCATCGGCGCGTTCTGCAGCGCGGTGGTGATCGCTTCGATCGGCGACCGGATGCCGCGGGGCATCCTCATGCTTGTCGGCGTCACCCTATACGGGCTATCGGTCGTCGCGTTCTCAGCTTCGCCCTGGTTCCCGCTCTCCGTCGGGCTCATGGTCGTCGTTGGCCTCTTCCATGTGAGCTCGCACGCGCTCGTTCACACGGTGATCCAGACCTACACCGAAGCGGAGTTTCGCGGTCGCATCAACGCCCTCTTCCAGCTCGCCCAGGTCGTGAATACGATCGGGGCGACGATCATCGGCGCTCTGGCCTCGATCCTTGGAGCCCCTCCAGCGATCGCCGGCATGGCGGCTCTCGGCGCCCTCGCGTCGGTCGCGATCGCGGTCGCGGTGCCGGTGGCCCGCCGGATCCGTTAGCCGCCCAGCAGGTCGGCGAGTTCGATGCCGAACAGTCCGAGAGCCTGGCTGGCGAGAAGTGCGAAGACGGCGACACTGACGAATACCAGGGTACCCCAGCCAAGCACGTTGTATACCGTGCCGTTCCTTAGATCGCCGACGAGCCGGTGGTCGTTTATGAGCCGGAGCAGAAAGTAAAGGAGCACGGGCAGCAAGATGCCATTGAGGGCCGAAACAGCGACGAGCAGATCCATCACTGGAAGCCCGGGAATGAGTGACACCACGACGCCGAACACGAGCAGGCCCGTAAACACGCTGTAAAAGACACGCGCGCGCCGGAAGTCGAGATTTACCCCCTTCGTGAATCCGAACGCCTCGCTCATGGTGTATGCGGTCGTCAGCGGCAGCACGGCGGCGGCGATAAATGAGGCACCCAGCAGGCCGACGGCGAAGAGCATCTGGGCAGCATCGCCCGCAACGGGTCGCAGCACCTCCGCTGCTTCTGCCGCGGTCTCGATGCTGGTATGACCCGTGGCGTGCAGCGTGGCGCCGGTTGCGACGATGATCATGACCGCCACGAAGTTCGAGAAGACGCTTCCCACGTACGCATCGAGCCGTTCGGGGCCGTAATGCCGCCGTGCGACACCCTTCTCGACAATCGAGCTCTGCTGAAAGAGCTGCATGTACGGCGTAATCGTCGTCCCAACCAACGCCACGAACAGCAGGATGAAGTCCGCGTCCTTCCGCAACGTCGGGATAAACGCCCCATGGCCTACTGCCCCCCAATCCGGTCCCGCAATGAACGCCGTCGCCGGATACGCGAAGAACACAAGGGTCATCAGCACGAAAATCTTCTCGACGCGGGAGTAGCTGCCGGCCGTCACCAGGTACCAGATGACGGCAGCGCTGAGTGGAATCGAAACGCGCTTGTCGACTCCGAGGAGCTCCGTCGCGGCGCCAATGCCGACGAACTCGGCGAGGATGACGCCAGCGTTTGCAACCAGGACGACCACAACCATCACCAGGGCCCACGTTATGCCGAACCGCTCGCGCACCAGGTCCAACATGCCGCGCCCGGTCGCGGCGCCCAATCGGGCGCTCATCTCCTGTACGACCGCGAGCGACACCGTAATCAGCAACAAGACCCAGATGAGGTCATAGCCGTACGCAGCGCCCACGGAGCTGTACGTCGCGATTCCAGCGGCGTCATCCCCGGCCATCGCGGCGACCAGGCCTGGACCCAGCATCGTGAGCCAGCGCAAGATCCCAGTTGGTGAATTTCCAAGCCCGCGAAGGTACAGGGCGCGCCCTCGAACGTTGAGGCGGAGGCCTGGCCGGAGCTCGGGCGCACGCGTATTGCGCCGGTCAACACTCACGAAAAGAGCCGAGGCGCCTGGTCCCGCCAGGACGCCGGGGCGAGTTGGATGAGCGCCGCGTCGAACGTAATGGCCCCGAGCAGCTTGCGATCTGATCCTATGGTCACCGGCACAGCGACCAGGTGTGAATCCGCCACCTTGTGCGCGGCTTCATCTGCCGTCGCAAGGGGTTCGATCGTCGTGGGATCAGGCAGCATGATCTCGGAGACTTTGAGATCGCCATCCGCAATGAGGAGGTCACGCAGCGTGAACACGCCGATCAATCGATCGGACGCGGGATCGACGACGTACACGTAGTAGACGAAGTCGGGCTCGCGCAAGGGCTCTTTGAGCTGCTCACGCGCCTCGGCGATCGACAGGCTCCCCGGGACTGAAAGGATGTCGTTCGTCATGATGCCCCCAGCCGTTCGGGGTGGGTAGACCAGGAGCGCAACAATCTTTTCCCGGCGCTGGGCCGGGACGAGCTCGAGGTAGTGCGCCGCGAGATCGGGATCCAGCCAGCCAAGGAGGTCCGCCGCGGCATCCGGAGCCATCTCCGCCAGGACACGCGCGCCCTTTGCTTGATCGAGCTCCTCGAACACCTGAACCTGGCGCTCGAGCGTCATGATCTCGAGTGCGTCGGCGGCAACCGCGTCATTCGTCAGCGTCAAGAGCTCGGCCGCGTGGAGGTACGGCAGTGCGTCCACCATATGGGCGATTTCCGGGGGACGCAGCGGCTCGACGCGGTGGATGTCCCCTTCGCGCCGCGCCAACGCCGGATCCCCGCGCAGGTATTCAATATTTCCCCACGCGACCTGGTCTGATTCGGAGCTCCGACCCAACCTGCCGCCGGCAATCCAGCGCAACACGGCCAAAGGGCCAAAGTCCGCCGCGGCGAGGACGAGCCCTCCAGATTCTTCGCTGAGCCACAGGTCGTTGACGCGGGCGGCCACGCACTTGCTTACGTCGAGTACCAGCGCGTCGAGAACGTCTCGCTTGAGGAGAACCGCGCTTTCAGATTCTTCCGTGGAGACCGGCCGCGCTGTCGTGATGTCAGCCACCACCAGACGCTGGCCTACCTGGTCGATCTCGTTCACCGCGGCCCACGGCAGCTCGAGGAGTTTCCGGTTGGGGCTACGAATGTACAGGGAGGTGACCGGCGGGAGGTCGCCGCGCTGGAGATCGACTGCCAGGTCCTCGACCCGGACTCGCCGTTGGCGCGCATCGGTCACGCGGTAGCGAAGCAGCGTAGACAGCATGAACATACGCGGCGCGCTCCAATGCACTCGGCCTTTTCATCATACGTTCCAATTGGACGTGTTGACATCGTGCCTGCGGCCACCCATGATGGGACCCACGCCCCCGCAACCAGATGGCCACTGATGAGTGAGGAATGGACGTCGGATGGTGAGGCTCCGCATTCGGTTCTTGACCTGGCTTGCCGCGGCCGCTGTACTCGCCACCGCCTGTGCCCCCGCGGAACCCAGCCGGTCGGCGGCCTCGGATCACGCACCCGGTGCGGTAGGTGCCGAGACTCAGCGCAAATCACTGACCATCGCCGTCCAGCGTGAGCTCAAGAGCTTCGCGCGCTTCACGGGCGCCGCGGCAGGCGGTGGCTCCCCCGGCGCGGGCAACAACGCCGTCGCCAAGATCGCCCACAACTACCTCGCCGTGCGCGAGGGCAGCCTCCGCACCTATCACCCGCAGCTTGCGCTCGATTTCCCCTCGGTGGAGCGCGGCACCTGGCGAGTCAATCCCGACGGCAGCATGGACACGACGTGGAGCCTCCATCCGAACGTCGTGTGGCACGATGGCACGCCCTTTACCGCCGAGGACCTCGTCTTCGGACTCGCCCTCTTCAGCGACACCGACTATCCCGTGCCGCCGACCGAGCGCGTGCGTCAGATGGAGTCCGCGAGCGCCCCCGATCCACTCACCTTCGTCGTGCACTGGACCGGGACCAACTCCACGGCCACGGATCCAACCGACATGGACCCCTTACCCCGGCACCTGCTGGGTGAGACCTACCGGACCGACAAGCTCGCGGTGCTGAACTCGCCATACCTCACGAGTGACTTCGTCGGGCTCGGCCCATACCGCGTCCAACAGTGGACGGAGGGCGTGGGGATCGAGTTCACCCGCTTCGACCGGTATTTCCGCGGCCGACCGGCCTTCGACCGGGTCGTCGTTAAGTACATCGCGGATGCGAACGCGATGCTCGCCAACATGCTCGCGGGCGCCGTCGACCTCGTGCTCGCGCCGAGCATCCAGCTCGATACGGCGGCCGAGGTCAAGCAGCGCTGGGCGGGGACGGGCAACCGTGTCCTCATCGGGCTGAGCGGCTCGCAGCAATTCCTGCGGCCGCAGTTCCGACCCGCCTTCGCGCAGCCGCGCAACGGGGCGCCACAGCTTGCGGTCCGTCGCGCGTTGTACCACGGCATCGACCGGGCCGCGGTCGCCGAGGCCAGCAGCAACGGCCTGGCTCCGCCGGCGGATAGCTGGATCGCGCCAGATGATCCCATCCGGGCGCAGTTCGAGCCGAGCATTCCGAAGTATCCGTACGACCCGCGCCGGGCCGAGATGCTGCTCCGCGAGGCGGGCTGGAGCCGTGGCGGCGACGGGGGTCTCGTCGATCAGGGGACGGGCGAGCGCTTCGAGGGCCAGCTCGCGGCGCGCCCGTCGACCGGCGCCGAACGAACGCTGAGCATCATTGCCGCCGGCTGGAAGGGCCTGGGCGTCCAGATGAACATCGAGGTGCTCTCCCCAACGCTCGCTGCCGATCGCCGGACGATGGGCACGCAGTCCTTCGGTCTCTTGAGCTCATTCCCGCCATCGATCGACGCCTTGCCGCCGATCCACTCGTCGCTCATCGCGTCTGACGCAAACCGATGGACTGGCACCAACTTCCAGGGGTACAGCAACCCGCGGGTGGACGCACTCATCGATCAGATCATCGTGACGATCGATCCACGCGAGCAGCTTCCGCTCCATCGCCAGCTTGTGGCTGAGGCAATGGGCGACGTCGCGCTGATGCCGCTCTACTGGGAAGTCGAGCCGACGCTCGTCGCCAACGGTGTTAAGGGTGTGACCCTGAGCAACACGTGGAACCTCTTCGACTGGGACAAGGAGTGAGCCCCGTGCATACCGTACAGAGCCTCCGCGATACGGCAGCCCAGTGTGAGACGGTGAACACTCGCCTCGTCGGCCACCACGACCTGAACGGCGCCGGTGACGCCATGCAGATCGTGAAGAAAGACAACTTCGTCTACGTGGCGCACGTGGGCTACAACGACCTCGCCCTCTCGATCCTGGACGTCTCGGACCCCGAGAATCCGAAGCTGGTGCGGCAGCTCGAGAAGTCGAAAAACGCCCACAGCCACAAGGTGCAGATCGTCGACAACGTGATGATCATGAACAGCGAGTACATTTCCTACGTGAAGCGCGCCGACGACGATCCGCCGATCACTGGCGTCTTCGTCTACAACCTCGACGACCCCACGGATCCGAAGCAGGTCGGTTTCTACGACGTGCCGGGCGGCCGAGGCGTCCACCGTATGTGGTTTCGCGACATGCCGTACGCGCACCTCTCCGCCCAGGTGCGGGGCGCGAAGAACCAGGGCTACCAGGTCATCGACCTCTCGGATCCGGCGCATCCGAAGCACGCGGGAAGCTGGTGGGTGCCCGGCACCTTTACCGACGATCCTGACCCCTGGGTGGCACTCGATTCTCACCAGCACGAGCTCGCGGTGCACGGCGTCATTCCGTTGGGCAACCGAGGCTATTGCTCCTGCCTCGACGCGGGGCTGGTCATCCTCGACCTGAGCGACCTCAGCAACATCCGCGTGATCAGCCGCCTCAACTGGTGCCCGCCATACGCTGGGTTCGCGCACACGTCGTTGCCCTTGCCTGGGCGAGGTCTCCTCGTCGAGGTGTGCGAAGCCCACCGCAGCCCGCACGAGCGCGATCTCGACCGGCGCATCTGGATCATCGACATCCGGGATGAGCGGCAACCGGTCATGATCAGCAGCCTGCCCCGACCGAGGCCGGCCAAGAAGTGGGGTGTCGATAGCTTCTACGACATCCCCGGGCGCTTCGGCCCCCACAACATCCACGAGAACTACGCCGGTAGCTTTGTCAGCGAGGAGCTCGTGTTCTCGACGTGGTTCAACGGCGGCGTGCGCATCCATGACATCGGCGATGCCGACCGGCCCGAGGAGATCGGCTACTTTATCCCGCCCCCGCCGAACGGCGGGGAGCCAGCACAGCTCAACGATCTGTACGTTGACGCTGACGGGCTGTGCTACGTCGGCGATCGCATGGCGGGCGGACTCTACATCGCGGAATACACCGGGCCGAAGAAATAGCTTCCGACCGGCGGCCGTTCGGGAGCGCGGCGCTGGGCGGACAACGACCGTGCAAGGCGCAGCGGCATGGCCGCGTTCCAGTTGGAAAGCCTGATCGTGGCGCATGCTGCGGGGAGCCGTTGGTCCAACCCAGGGATGCATCCGTGGGAGGGAGCTCTGGCACCAAGAGCGTCCTGAACTGGAACGGCTGACCGAATGCTGCGTGATGGCCGCATTAATTGACCGCCGTGGCCTCGACGATCGACTGACGCCAGCCGGCGGGGAGCACCCGTTGTAGCGCGAAGCCAGCGCGCGCGAGTAGCCCGCCGATTTCGGTTTCGGTGCGTTCGCGGCCCCCTGCATTCAGAGATAGCATCACCAGGTCGAACATCTTGTTGGCCGAAGGCGCGTCGCCAGGCGGGAGCACCGGATCGATGACGAGGAGGCGACCACTTGGGGAGACAACCTGCCGGCAGGTACGGAGAATGCTGAGCGCGTGCTCGTCGTCCCAGTTGTGCAGGACGCTTTTGAGCAAGTAGGTATCCGCCCCAGGCGGAACCACCGTGAAGAAGTCCCCGGCGATGACCTCGCAGCGATCCAAAAGCCCCCGCGCCGCGAGCTGGGCCCGAGCTCCGCTGAGGACTTGCTCTCGCTCGACGAGGAGGCCTCGCATCGCCGGATGCGCCTCGAGGATCGTCGCGATCAAGGACCCCTGACCGCCGCCTACGTCAGCCAAAACGCGGACGCCGGCAAAGTCATATGCCGCAAGTACCGCGGCGTCGTCCATTGATGACCCACTCGCGATACCACGGTCAAAGACACTTGCTGCATCAGCGTGTTGGGCAAGGTAGCCGTAGAGGGGCACCCCAAAGACAAGCTCGACGCCGGATTTGCCACTTCGCACCGCGCCGGCCATGGCATCGGCGGCGCGGACGAACAACTCGCTCCCGAACATCGTGGCATAGTCGCGCAAGGAACCGGGGACATCGCTGCGGAGGAGCTCGCCGATGTCCGTGAGTGCATAGGAGCCTGGCGGTGCTTCGGTGAACACCCCTGCGGCAGCGAGCGTACGCAGGATCCGGGAGAGCGGCTCCGTTTGAGCTCCCACCCGCTCAGCAACCGCTGCGGCGGGCTGCGGACCATCCTTGAGCACGTCAGCAACGCCGAGCTCCGCCACCACGTGCATGGCGTGGGCGCGGTACGAACCCCACAGCAGCCTGGTCAGCGCGGCCGCAGGCTCGCCTGAGGTGAGATCACGGACCACCGTTCGTCTCCCAATCTCTGGCTGTGCGCTGCCCCAGTATAGCCGGCGAACGAAAATTCCAATTGGGTATCGGTGACCACTACGACGAAAAGGTGCTGACCAGCGGCGTGCCGCCGGTTAGTCCATCGCCGACCGGGCGCCCCGTCGCGGCTGGCGCGTTGTCAGTTGGCCATCGTGCCGCCTACGCAGCATGCGTCATGGGCGGGTGCTCCCCCTGGGGGTGCCTTCGCTATTCTCCCAGGAATTGGATCCGGGCTGCTTCATCGGTCGGGAACACCGGCCCGTTCCCGGTCAGGTCGGGTCCTAATCCTTGGGCGAGTTGCGGTAGCGCATGAGCGCGGATTCGATCTGCATCTGATCCGAGGCCGTAAAGAACTTCGGTCATCCAGTGCTCCAACGTGTGCAGGGTCTGGAAGTACCCATCTCGCGCCGCGGCATATTCGTCGGCCGCGGCAGCCCAGTCGGCATTACCTCGCAAACTATCCCGGAGCGTCCGAACGTCTCGCAAGGTAAGGGACAACCCGCAGCCCCAACTCGGATCGCTTGCACCGGCCGCATCACCCACGAGGACCACGCCATCCCGGTAGGGATGATCCACCCACATGTCGGCACCTTCGAACGTGGCGAGTGGCCCCGCCAATTGGGCAGGACCGAACCAGTCGGCCGGCGTTCCGCATTCGACGCAGTAGCGGATGAACCAGGGGAGCTCCGTCGCCCCACCAATCCGGCGGTGTTCGGCGCGCCGGGCGCTGATGAAATAGGCACGGAGGCGGCCAGCGGGGAGTGGGAACAGCAAGGTCATCTGACCAAACGTAGCTGGGCTAAATGTGTGTACCGTGTCAGCATCAACCTCCACGCCGGTCAGCAGCACCCCCGTGATCCGCAGCCGTTCGGGGTCCTGCACCACGGGAAACCCAGCCCAGCGGCGAACCTGGGACCGGCGGCCATCGGCCCCAACCACCAAACGGGCGGACACCGCGCGGTCCTGGCCTACGGAGCGAATAGTCACCGCCGGCGGGTCGCCCGGTCGGACAGCCACGACCGCCGCGCCCCGCTGCACGTCGGCGCCAGCGGCGGCTGCGAGGTCGAGCACCGCGCTTTGCATTTCGGGATGGTAGAACGTCAACTCGCCAGCATGGTGGTCGGTGCTCTCAATCAGATCGCGGCGCGCGGCCGGCTCACCGCCGCCTCGCGATCGGGCCCAATAGCGGACCTCGTGCGCACACGTCTGGAGGAGCACGTCGTAGAGGCCCAGCTCCCGCGCCTCGGCCACGCCCCAGCCATGCATCCCTTCGCCGCGCACCCGGTCGCGGAAGGCGAGTTCGCGTTCCAGCACGAGCACGCGGGCTCCCGTCTCGGCCATAGCCTTCGCGAGCGCGGACCCAGCCAGCCCGCCGCCAACAACGATCAGGTCGTACTCTGCGCCGGCCGCCGCCATTCATCTCTCCCGGTCGCGATGCCACGCCAGTGTATCAGGGACCCGGTGGGCACAGCGCCGCCTTCGCCATTCAATTCGGACGCACCAGGCGGTTGGAGGGGCGCAGGGTATCACGCCTATGCTGGCTTGACCGCGCTGAAGACGAGCCCCCGCGTCTCGAACTCCTTGGCGTCCGACTCGTGGGGAGACCCGCTAAAGACATCAATCATGCAGCCGGCTTTGATGCTCTCGAACCCCGCATCCTTGACCGCGCCGAGATACTCCTCAACGAGGAGCGCTCCCGCGATTCAGCCAGTCCAGAGGTCGATATCCTCCCTCGCATCCTGGGGCACCGGCTTCTGCACCACCACATCGGCAATCTGCACCCGGCCGCCGGGCTTCAGCACCCGGAAGATCTCCTGATAGACCGCGACCTTGTCTGGACACAGATTGATGACCCCGTTTGAGATCACGACGTCCGCGCTCGCGTCGCCAAGCGGCAGCGCCTCAGCCAGCCCGTCGCGAAACTCGAGGTTGCTCAAGCCCAGGAGCCGGGCGCTGGACGCCGCCTTCTCCCGCATCTCCGGCGTCATGTCGATGCCAACCACTCGCCCGCCGGGACCCACCATTCGGGCAGCCAGAATGGCATCAAAGCCCGCGCCGGACCCGATGTCCACTACGGTCTCGCCCGGGTGCAGCTCCCCCATCGAGAATGGGTTGTTCACGCCGGCGAACGACTCGACGATGACGTCGGGCAGCGCGGCGATCTCCTCCATCGGATAGGCCAGCATCGCGGCGAGCGGTCGGCCCGTGTGGAAATGAAAGCCTTGCTCTGGAGTCGTCGCGACATCGCGATACTTACGCTTAATCTCACCCCGCAGCTGATCGACGTCAATTCTGACGGGCGCCACCGACATAGAAATCCTCCGCTCGTAGACCCAGCAACCAGGACACCGCCACCGTTATCCTAGCGCGCGACCCATTCCCATTAAAGAGCCTGGCGCTTATTCTTATTCCGCCACGACCAGATTGATGCCCGGGTTGGGGCTGACCGGCCACCGAGGACCGGCACTACCAAGCGATCGGTAGAGTAGGAGGCTGGCGCGGTGGCCGTGTGGTCCGGCGCTGTCCACGCACGTCTTCGCAGGCGCTGCGGTCGCGAGACCGTGGCTCCGTTTCCAGCTTCCCCTCATCGAACCGGGCATGCGATTCTCCCGCACCCGGGTCTCCGAGATCGTTCATCGCACCGCTGTCGGCGTTGCCGTTTGGTGTGCGCTCCGTCTCGGCCGAAACCCGTACGAGCTGTCCCGGAAGTCCGCCTCGAAGATCGGCTCCAGCACCACCTTGGCAGCGGCCTGTACGACCCGATCCCGAACCGTCGGTATCCCCAGCGGTCGCTCTCTCCCGGCTGCCTTCGGGATCATCACCCGCCGCACAGGCTGCGGGCGATAGCGTCCTTCGCGCAGTTCGGTCGCCAGCTCCTCCAGAAAGTCCCGACCCCCATGCTCCTCTATGGCCTTGGTGGTCTGCCCCTCTACGCCCGCCGATCCCGCGTTCGCCCTCACCTCCTGCCATGCTCTCGCCACCTCTTCGCGCCCCATGCTTGATCAGGCTCATGGGCACGACGTTCGGATATCTGTGAGCTCGCGCGAGTCGCCACTTCGTGCGCCGCACCGGGACACGGAATCTCGATTGGTCCGCGCTTGCTAAACTCTACCCGCAAGCGGATGCCCCGGGCAGTCGCAACCCTCCCAGCGCATTCCGCTGGGCCTGGGTGCCAATCGTTGCGCGCCGATTGGCACGTTGCCCGCAGCAGGGCAGCGGCGACGCATCGGGAGTTGCCTTGGTGCGCGCGCCACACGTCGTCAAGCATGCCGGCCCGCCGGCCGTTTCGTGGCGTTGACGTGAGGGCCGCGACCTGCCGCGTGGGATCGCACTATTAGGAGACAGGTGAGCGATGCGCGCGATCGCCTGGCGTCGCCGACCATGGTCACGCCCGAGCTGGCGCGAGGCGGTAACGGACGATCAGGCGCTGCCCCTCGTGATTCTGCTGGTGGCTCTCGCCACCGGGCTGCTCTGGCTGTGCTCGGTCCCGTTTCAACGCGGCCCGGACGAAGCCGCCCACTTCCAAGTCGCCCGTTTTATTCGCGACCACGGCCGCCTCCCGCTCTTCCGCCCGGACGAGCTGTGGCTCCTTACCACCCCCCGGGGCGTCGTCGAGACCTACGGGGCCTTCCCCCCGCTCGCCTACCTCCTGGCGACGCTAACCATGTGGCCCCTCGCCGAGAACGCGTTTTGGGGTGCCCGAGCCGTGTCGCTCGTCGCCTACTTGGGGACCGTGGTGCTAACGCTCCAGATCGGCCGGTTCCTGTTTCCGGCGACGCCATTCGTGGGGATAACGGCAGCGCTCGGGGTCGCCTTCCTCCCCCAGTTCACCTTCACCGCGGCCTACTTCAACAACGACACCCTCGCGGCTTGCGAGAGCGCGCTCCTCCTGTATCTCCTGTTGCGGGCCAGCCGGCGTGGCGCAAGCCCGGCCCGAATGGCGGGGGTCGGGCTCTGCATCGGCGCCTTGCTGCTCACGAAGTACACCGCCTACGCGGCCGCCGGGGTAGGATTCGCGGCGGCCCTCGGGCTGGTGCTCCGGCGCGAGGAGGCCCGGTCGCCAGCCACCGCGGCGCTTACCGGTGGGGTCCTCGTCAGCGCGGGCTGGTGGTTCGCGCGCAACTGGGTCCTCTACGGCGAACTCATCCCCGGGCAGGTCATCGCGGACGCGAAGGCGCTGGCGGGCGGGAACTCTCTGTTTGTCCCCGCGCAGCACGGGATCAACCTGCTCACCCTTTCGACCCAGACCGAGTTCTGGGAGGTCACCCTGCAGAGCTTCGTGGGCGTCTTTGGATTCCTGACCGTATTCCTCGACCCCCGATGCTACCAGGGCTTCGCGCTGGCGGCCGGGCTGGCCGCCACAGGCCTCATCCTCGGCGCTTGGCGCCACGGCGTGCGCCGAGTGGACTGGGGCATTGCCGCGATCGGTGGCGCCCTGGTTGGCGGCACGGTGATCTCTGCCATGGTGATCAGCACCTACGGCGAGTTTTCCGCCCAGGGCCGCTACCTCTTCCCGGCGCTGGTGCCGCTGGCCATTGCGGCCGCGCGCGGCTGGCACGAGATCGGTCAACTCCACCGGCTGCTCCGCCCGGTCCCCGCGCTCCTCGCGTTCGGGATGATTGCCCTCAACGGCATCAGCTTGTTCGGCTCCGTCGTGCCGCGTGAATTTGGTCCTGACTCGCAGCGCATCGTGATCCACGTCGACCGCCCCGCCGCGCCGCAACCGGTCGACCGCCCTATCGAAGTGCTCGGCTGGAGCTTCCTGCAGGGCGGGCTTAGCTGGCGTCCGTTTGACCCCGCCTTGATCACGGAGTACCGCCGGCCGGTCCCCGAGGTGACGCTCCTCGCCGGCGGACCGTCCGGGACAGCGGTTGCGGTTGCCACCGCCCGTGCCGGGCTGCCCCGGCGGGACGTCGCCCAGATGTACGGCGGCAGTTCGCGCCTTACTGCGGTGGGTTTTCAGGTGCTGATCCCCGCAGCCACCTTGCCGCCTGGCGGATATCGGATCCGGGCGTGCGCAAAGCGCCGGGACCAGGCACCACCGCTTTGCGAAAGCGTGCTCCGGCAGGCGCTCGCGCCCATCCCCACCGCGGAAGCGGACGAATCCGATCACCCGCTGGGTCACGCCGGGATCACCCTTGCCTACGTCGGGAACGACGTGCGATTCACCAGGTGACCGGGTCGGGCGAGCGCCCCGGACGAGGTTCCCAGGAACGCCGCCGCCAGTTCGCGGCGCTAGGAACGACGGGCCTTCTCTACCTGCTCGCATTCCGAAAGAACCCGGCAGGACCGCCCATGCGGTGGCGGGGAATATCGATCTTCGCCTCGCTGGCGTGCGGGCACCGCAAGCCCGGACCGCCCACGATGAGCGCATTGTGGCTGGGCGCAGACAATGGGCGGATGGCCTGATTTCGGCTGCGCAGTGGACTGTGGTCCGGATTGCGTGGATTGCGCGCGTGGGATAGGCGTGCCATGCCGGAGCGCCAGCGCGCGCTGTGGCGCGTGATGCAGGCGTAAAGAGGTGGTGCGCAATGAACCAACCAGGTGGGAAACGCGGGTCGTCGCGATGGTCGCCATGACCTGGGGGCGCGATGCCGTGTCCGTCCGGATGCTCTGCATGCCTGGCCTGCGCTCAGCCATGGAAGAACTCGCGGCACAATGTGAAGCGGCTGTAGGCCACGCCTTGGCCATCCGCTTCGGCTTGCCTGCTCAGGTGCACGACGCGCTCGCCGCCGACGCGTTTGATGTGGTCGCCTTCAATACCACCGCCATTGATGCCCTAATCGCTCAGGACAAAGTGCGGCGGGGAACACGCGCCGACATCGCCCGGATGGGCATTGGCGTCGCCGGGCGTACCGGTGCACCCCAACCCGATATCAGCACGGCCGATGCATTCCGGCGTGCGCTCCTCGGGGCCAGCTCCATCAGCTACACGAAAGACAGCGCGGCCGGGGCATACCTCGCCAACCTCATGGTGCGCCTTGGCATCGCCGAGCCATGGCGCCCAAGACCAAGCTCATGGGCGGGGGCGGGCAGAACCCCCGGGCTGTGGCCGCTGGCGAAGTGGAACTCGGCCTTTGTGTGATCAGTGACATTCTCCCCGTGCCTGGAGTCGTGCTGCTCGGTCCGTTGCCGCCCGAACTCCAGCACGCGGTCACCGTAACCGCGGCGGTGGGCACGCGCGCCACCGAACCCGAGGCCGCGGTGGCACTGATCCGATTTCTCAAGACACCCACCGCCGCCGCGATCTACCGGGTGAAGGGATTAGAGCCCACGGCAGCGTGAGCTCGACCGCTCCGATTACCGCCGGTCACCATGAGCCCATCGTGACCGGTCCCTCCGGACTGACCGAGTGATCGCAAGCATGAGGGGAGGATTAGGGACGATTGAGCCCTGGGCTGTTCTCAACGGGTTTCTCGTCGACCTCGATAATCTCCAGCCTGGCGACGGTCGGCTGCTGGAGGCTAGCGGAGCCGTCGCCCTTCCAGATGTCGAGTTCGTAGAGTCGGCCGCTCGGAGTTGTCAGGACGAGAGGAAGGTTGGGGTCGCATCGCCTTCATCTCTTGTTGGAAGGCGTGAAGCGCACGCTCCGCCCGCGGTGCAAGCCGACGAGCCACTGCGTCCATCGTGCAGTACGCGCCACCGATACCGAAAGGCGGGTTCGCTACACCGATGCCCACGTATGGGAGGATAGGCGCCCACGCCCAGTTGCCCTGACTCGTGCCGTAAAACTCGAGGGCCATGGTCAGCGTGTAGGACACCGCGTAAAACGTCGGCCGGCGGCCCGCGCACAGAAAGATCAGGAGCACGAGCCAGGTGGCGAGGCCGAGCATGTCCCGACTCGGGAGTAGAACCATGCCACGCACCAGCAGCACGAGCGAGCCGAGCAAGACCATCCCGCGCAGCAGTTGTCCACGCCGCTCGATGAGGGGCAGCTCGGAGATACGGATCGCCATGAGGAAGAACAGCCCGTGGCCCGGCGGGACGTACAGGGGGATGTTCTCCAGCCGATACTGGTAAGCGCCCCAGATAAGGGAGCCGATCACCTCGCAGCACGACGCCACGAAGATCATGGAGAGAACTTGCGTTCGCTCGGCCGGCGGGGACAGCCGGAGGGCAACAATCAGAAACGCCCAAGTGGTCGCGCCCAGGACGAGCTGCTGCCCCGGCGTGGCGCCGCGATCGAGAAAGAGCACGACCAGCCAGTAGCCGGTGGCGAATGCCGCGAGCAGCAGCGTGGCGTGCGCCCGATCGCTGCAGGCCGCAGGAGGCGAGGAGTACCCCGGACTGAACTTCATTAGCTGGCCTCTGCGATTGGCCACATCAGCGGACCGTCTGCGGGGCCGAAGCGGGTCAAAACTGAAGACGTTGATGAGCATGGCTCCCGCGCAAGGCCATCACGATGGGCAGATGGCGGGCGACGGGGCGCAATTGTCGTTGGGGAAGCGTTCGCACGGTGCACCAGCTCCCTACTCTACTCCGCGAACCGATCCCCGGACCGCGCGCCAGCCACCGGTCAGCCGCCGGCGGACCCCTCCGGGGTGCCCGGCGTTGGCGATGGGGCGGCCCCGGTCGCGGCTGTCTGTAAGACCTCGCGCACCTTGACCATGAGCGTGGTCGGCGTAAAGGGCTTCTCCAGGTAGGCCACGCCGCCATCCGTGACGCCGTGGCGCAATGCCGCGTCCGTGGTGTAGCCAGACATGTACAGCACGGCCATCTCTCGCCGCGCGGCCGTCAGTGTCGCCGCCAGCTCGCGTCCGCCCATCTCGGGGAGTACCATGTCGGTGAGCAAGAGTTCGATTGGGCCGGCGTGCGCCTCACTGATCGCTTGCGCCTCGCCGGGGGTGCTCGCGGCGAGCACCGTGTACCCGCGCGCCTTCAGCACCTCGGTCGTCAGCATGCGCACGCCCGCCTCGTCCTCGACGACGAGCACCGTCTCCGACCCGGTCGCCACGGGACTGGGCGTTGCGCCAGGTCCCTGCACCGTCGCGTCCTCCTCGACCCTCGGGAGGTACACCTTGAAGGTCGTCCCCTGCCCTGGCTCGCTGTAGACCCAGATGTACCCGCCGCTCTGCTTGACGATCCCGTAGACCGTCGCCAGCCCGAGGCCGGTTCCCTTCCCTTGCTCCTTCGTCGTGAAGAAGGGCTCGAAGATGCGGGCCTGCGTCTCCGCATCCATCCCGATCCCGCTGTCCGTAACGGCGAGCATCACGTAGGCGCCGGGCTCCCCGGCGGGATGCGCCCGCACGTTCGCTTCATCCAGTTCGACGTTGCCGGTCTCGATCGTGAGCTTCCCGCCCTGGGGCATGGCGTCACGGGCGTTCACGGCCAGGTTCAGAATGATCTGCTCGACCTGTGACTTGTCGGCGGACACGCGCCCGAGCGCGGGCGCGAGCAGCGTGACCAGATCGATCGGTTCGCCGATCACCCGTTGGAGCAGCCGGTCCATCTCCTCGACCACACCGTTCAAATCAAGGATTTCCGGCTGGAGCACCTGCCGGCGACTGAAGGCGAGTAGCTGCATCGTGAGCGCCGCCGCCCGCTGGCCCGCTTTGATGACCTCATCCAGGTAACTGTTGTGCGGTGGCGCGAGCTTCAGGTCGGCCTGCAGCAGCTCCCCAAACCCGATGATGGCCGTCAGGAGATTGTTGAAGTCGTGGGCGATCCCGCCCGTAAGTTGGCCGATCGCCTCCATCCGCTGGGACTGCCGGAGCTGCTGGTCGCGCGCCTCCAGCCCAGCGGCCATCTCGTCGATGGCGCGGGCCAACTGGCCAAGCTCCCCCCCCGTCGTGGCGGATCCCGACGCGCGTGCTCAGATCGCCGGAGCCGATCTGATTCGCGGCGGCGACCAGGCGGCGCGTGCCGCGCAGCACAAAGAACTCGCTCGCGACCCACGCGGCAATGAGGGCGAGCACCCCCACCAGCCCGAGGGTGATGAGATTTCGGGCCAGCAGGCGTTCGCTCTCCGCGTACGCGACGCGACCGGGGATTTCGACGGTCACAAACAACGCCTGCGCCTCGGGGCCGCTGCGCAGCGGGGCAAACCCCACGAGCACGGGGCCCCCATCTGGCCCGACGGTGTGCGTCACGCCCGCCTCGTGTCGGCCGGCGAGCACGACCAGCGCCGGATTGGGGTGAGGGCGCCCAACCCACGGCTCAGGCTCGGGATACCGCTGCAGCACCGTGCCGGTGCGATCGACGACCGTAAGGGTTGCACCAGGCGGGAGCTGCACCTCGGTGGCGAGCCGATTCACCCAGCCAAGATCGAGTGCGGCAAAGATCACCCCGCGAATTCGGCCGTTATCGACCACGGGCTGGCCGAAGTTGATCGTCGGCAGGCCCGAGATCCGACCGATCTGGTAGTCGCCGACCGCGAACGATCCCGTCGCGATCGTCCGCTGATACCAGGTGCGATCGGCAGCGGGCTGCGGCGCGTCCAGCGGGAGGCCGCTGCACTGGATCACCCCGGCTTGGTCGGTGACGCCCAGATTCGCGTACCGCGGGTATTGGGCGAGGACGTCCGCCAGCAATGCGCTGCAGGCCGGCCAGTCTCCACGCAGCTCCGGCAGGCGCGAAAGCACGGTCAAGAGTTGCTGGGCGGAGCCCACGTGCTCGTCTGCCTCGCGCGCGACGACCTGGGCGACTTGCAGCGCGGTGGCCTGCACGTCGCGGGTTGCCGTCCCCCGCTGCTCGGAGGCCGTGTAGAGCGCAAGTGCGAACGATGGCAGCAACGCGATGACGACCAGTGCCAGCAGACGGACGCGCAGCCCAGCGCCGGAAAACTTTGCCATCCCGGCCCTCTCCTTCGCGACGCATCGCTACGCTGGACTGTGGGCCTCGGATTCGGATGCGTCAATGCCCAGACGTGGATAATCTATCACCCGAATGGGGGGGGGGGGCCTGCCAAGCACGAGGAGTGAATGGTGCCTCCCCGGACGATAGTCGCCCACACGCTCAGTGGCCATCTCCGGCCCGGGTGTAGTTGAGCGGCGCGCTCTGCGAGGTTGCGGAACGAGACGCTGGCCGACTCGGCATCGATGGGCTCCCTTGCATTATGCTTGGTGGGTTCGTCCGATGCGTGCGGCGAAGCGGGAGTGTGCGGTGCCGACTCCGATCATGACAACCGACGGTGGAATGAAGACCATTGACGACGCGGTCGTTACTCGACTGAAGTCAGGCTTGCACGGCCAGTTGCTGCAGCCGGGTGACGCGAACTACGACGACGCCCGGACCATCTGGAACGCGATGATTGACCGGCGCCCCGCGCTCATTGTGCGCTGCAGCGATGCGTCCGACGTGGCGCGCACCGTGGACTTCGCGCGCGAGCTCGGCCTGCTCCTCGCCGTGCGCGCCGGCGGACACAACATCGCCGGCAGCGCCATCTGCGACAGTGGCGTGGTCATTGATCTCTCGCAGATGAAAAAGGTTAGCGTCGACGCCGCGTCCCGCCGTGCCACCGTGGAGGCGGGCGCGACGCTGGGCGATCTCGACGGCGCCACGCAGGCGCATGGTCTCGTGGTGCCGCTGGGGATCAACTCCACGACCGGGGTTGCCGGACTCACCCTCGGCGCGGGCTTCGGGTGGCTGAGCCGAAAGTACGGCATGACCATCGATAACTTGGAATCCGCCGAGGTGGTCACTGCTGATGGGCAGATCGTTCGGGCAAGCGCGAAGGAGAACCCCGATCTGTTCTGGGCGATTCGTGGCGGAGGCGGGAACTTTGGCGTGGTGACCCGGTTCGAGTTCCGGCTGCACCCGGTCGGCCCCGAAGTGCTGAGCGGCCTCATCGTTTTCGGGATCGACCAGGCGAAGTCAGTGCTGCAGAAGTACCGCGCCTTCCTGGAGACCGCGCCTGACGAGCTCGCGGTGTGGGCCGTGGCGCGTCAGGCGCCGCCGTTGCCCTTCTTGCCGGAGGCCGTGCACGGCACCGAGATCCTTGCGCTCGCACTCTGCTACGCCGGCGAGCCTGCGCAGGGCGAGCCGCTGATCGAGCCGTTACGGACGTTCGGCACGGTGTTGGCGAACATGTCGGCGTGCAGCCGTATACGGCATGGCAGCAGGCCTTCGACCCGCTGCTGACCCCTGGCGCGCGCAACTTTTGGAAGTCGCATAACTTCACGACGCTGCCCGACGGCCTATTCGACACCCTGGTCGAGTACATCGCAAAGCTGCCCTCGCCCCAGTGCGAGATCTTCTTCGGCGGGATCGGGGCCGCGACGACCCGGGTCGCGCCGGACGCGACCGCATATGCACACCGCGACGCACGATTCGTGATGAACGTCCATGGTCGCTGGGAGAACGCGGCTGACGACGAGCGTTGTATCGGGTGGGCCAGAGACTATTTCGAGGCGTCTCGGCCATTCGCCAGCGGGGGCGCGTACGTCAACTTCCTCACCGCCGACGAGGGTGACCGCATCCGCGCGGCGTACGGCCCGAATTACGATCGGCTCGCCGACGCCAAGCGCAAGTACGACCCGAAGAACCTCTTCCGAATGAACCAAAACATTCGCCCGGAGTGACCCGGAGCGGGCTTTCCGTAGCGCCGAATGGAAGCGCTCCCTTGCCGTCCCGCAGATAGGTAGCGTCCATCACGCCCTGCTTGCTCGGACATAAGGCTGGCGGTGGCGGAACGGACTCCTTCGATCCGCTCAGCGAAGTGGGTTCTGGTCGCCCACGAGGACCGACTCGTGGGCCGTTTCCTCGGGGGATCAGCCAGTTGCCGTGGTCAGGCCACGAGCGGCAGCTCGGCGAGGCTTTCGACTAGGGCGCTGGCCGCTCTCCTCTGTGGCGTGCAATGTCACCGCTATGGGAGGGAGGGTTCGAGGGATTCAGGACACCGAGCGGCTCCGCCCAAGACTGCCGTGTAGTACGTGCCAATCGCATCAGCGAGATCGTCGCTGAGCTAAGCTAGTGCGGTTGGCCGGCGGAAGTCGGCGCCGACTTCGATCTGCATTGCGTCGATGCCATTTGTCTGATGACTGCCGTAGGTCCGAACCGTGAACCCACCGTCATAGCTTGGATGCTCTCCGGGATTGCCAATCGGGGTGTTTGCGGGGAATACCGGATACCCAAGCTCCTGGAGCCGCCCGAAGATACTGGTGGCCCCAATCAGTGCGCCATCGCCGAAGCTAGCGATGATGCGCTCCATAGTCCGCCCATTTCCCGTGCCGCGATGGATGATGCCCGGCTCCTCGGCCTGGCCATGAACATCGATCAGGATGGCCTCGCCGGGAAACCGCTGGCGCACCTCGTCGATGTGGGAGCGAATCGTGTCGTGGTACCCCTTGTAGTGCAGGCCAGCGGCGGGGTCCTGGTACGCATCGCGCTCGGTCCGATTCGCGTCAGCGTAGCGGCGGTGAAAGAGCGCCCCCACGAGGTAGGGGCGTTGGCAGAACCGGGCCTCCAGGCGCTGGCCGACGGCCTCGGCGAGCTCCAGCGTGCGCGCGTCCTGGGTTGTCACCCCGAGGGTGCGCGGCGATACCCCGGGAATCGCCTCACTCCCGCCATGGGGAGCCGTCAGGATGATCGGCAGGTCCCCGGACGTCGCCCGCACAAGTGCTGCGGTCTGGCCACGACCAGCCAAGGCCGGGACCATTAGCAGATAGGCGATCAGGGGAAGAGCTACCGCGACCGCCGACCGGATTACTACGGACCGGGTTGCTGCCACCGCGTTCCCTCCCCGGCTGCTAGCTTCGACCACCAGGTTGGCTCCACTGCCCGCCAGCCAAGACTATCACCCTGCCGAGCGGGTCGTCGAGTGGCGGGGGACGCAGCACGATGGAAAGATATCGCTGCCACCCAGGGAGCCTGGTGGCCACGAGCTATGGTCTACCGAGTTGCGCTGGCCAGAAGCGCGGTGGCGCCGACGTGAAGTCCGTCGGGGCGCTCGAACGGCCGGAGCCGCTCGGCGAGGGCCGCCCGCACGCGTGCCTGCTGCTCCTCGTCGAGGGCGTCGATGGCCCGCCGGGTTCCCGTGCCTCGGGCGTTGGCCCAGTAGTGGTCGAGATCGGCGTAGCGGAACGTTTCCGGCTCGACGCTCACCTGCACGTCCGCGAACCCGGCCGTGGTTAGCACCCGCGCCAACTCCGCCGGCTCGGTGATCCAGCCTGGAGGCTTGCCTTCCCGGCGCCCGAGCTGGGCCAGCACGGCCGCGAGATCATCGCTCTGGGAAAACTGCCAGGTTGAGATGCCGAGCCGGCCCCCGGGGGTGAGCACCCGCCGAAACTCACTAAGCGCTCGGCCAAGCTCCGGGAAGAACATGACCCCGAACCCGCAGAGCACCCGGTCAAACGTTGCATCGGGAAATTCCAGCGCCTCGGCATCCATCACCCGCACCTGCGCCGCTAGGCCGCGCCGGATCGCTTCGGCGTTCGTCGCCGCGACCATCTGCTCGGCGAGATCGATGCCCACTACCTCGCCGCTGTCGCCAACCCGCTCGGCGGCCGGGAACAGGACCGCCCCGCGGCCGGTCGCCACGTCGAGCACGCGGTCACCGGGGCGAACGCCCACGTGGTCGACGAGCCGGCGCCCAAAGTAGGAGAAATTGCCGGGCCCGGCGGCATCGTAGTCTGCCGCCAGGCCGTTGAAGAGCGCTCGTGCTTGCGCCTTCCGGGTTGCTGCGGGATCGTTGGCCGTTTCGCTCACAGGACGCCTCCACCGGACGCTTTCGCTCTCCGCTATTAGGTGGCTATGCGGGGCCGCCGACAGCACGCGAACGCCCGGGTAATTCGGTCAAGTGTGGGCCCTGCTTCCCCAGAGTGCAAGCCCGGCCAGGAGCCGCTTTGAGGCCACGACCGCACAAGATGAACGGTTTGTGTCCGGTCTACGAGCCGCGTGAATCTGGGCGCCTGCTTCGTTGCGGTTGGGGAGCTTCCGGGAGTAGGCTTGCGGCACGCACAAACACGCTTGGAGGGGTGGATCATGGCAGCTCCGACCGTTGCGCAGTGGGAATTCACCGGCGACTACTTCGAGAATTGCAACTGCGATGTCGTCTGCCCGTGTCTGTTTTCACCCAACCCGCCGATGACGTCCTCCCCGACCGAGGGCCACTGTGACGTCGGCTTTGGGTTCCATATCGACCGCGGCACCTATGGCGGCGTGGCATTGGACGGGCTCAACGCGGCCATTGTCGGCCGCTCGCCGGGTCCGCTCGCTGAGGGAAACCTCTCGGTGGCTCTCTACCTCGATGAGCGCGCCAATGCCGGCCAACGCGAGGCGTTGCAGGCGATCCTCTCGGGCGGCGCGGGCGGTCCGATGGGCGTGCTCGCGCCCATGATTGGGACCATACTTGGCGTCAAAGCCGTGCCAATCACCTACCGCATTGCTGGCAAACAACGGGCCATGGAAATCCCGGATGTCTTGCAGATGAGTGTCCACGCGCTTCCCAGCTTGAACCCGGAAAGTGAAATCTGGGCGGAAACCGGCCACCCATTTGCGCCCACCCGCCTGGCCATGGCGGTTGGCGACGCCGGGAGCACCTTCAAAGACTACGGCCTGCAATTCGACAACTCTGGCAAGAATGGCCACTACGCTCCGATTCGGTGGTCCAACAGCTAGCGCCAAACAGCTCGTCCTGACCGGCTAGCGGTGCCCTGCTCCGAAGAAAGGCTCGCCGTCGGGGTAGGACACCTGCCAGTAGCGGCGTTCGGAAAAGCCTGGAGGATGGTTCGATGGTAGGCGCGAACGCCCGCGGGCTCGCCTGGCAGCGGAGCTTGGTATTAGGACTCTTGCTCGTCCTGGCTGCGGCCGCGTGGGCACTGCTCGTTTTGCAGGCGGCCGCGATGGACATGCCCGCAATCGGTCCGACCATGGGTATGGCAGCCCCGCTCTTCCTGACCATCTGGGTTGTCATGATGGTCGCCATGATGTTCCCCACCGCGGCCCCGATGATCCTGACCTTCCACCAGGTGCAGGCCGGCAAACGCCAGCGCGGGGAGACGTTCGTCGCCACCTGGGTGTTTGTCGCCACGTACCTGCTGATATGGACCGGCTTTGGGATCGCAGCCTATCTGGGCGCGACGGCCGCCCAAGGGCTAGCGGAGTCTTTCCAGTGGCCCCGGGACACCATCGCGCGGATTGGGGGCGGGATTCTCATCCTCGCCGGCATCTACCAGCTATCGCCCCTGAAAAACCTCTGTCTCTCCAAGTGTCGTACGCCGCTAACCTTCATCATGACGTCCTGGCGCGACGGGGTGGGCGGGGCCGTTCAGATGGGACTCAAGCACGGCGCCTACTGCTTGGGCTGTTGCTGGCTGCTCTTTGTCATCCTCTTCCCACTGGGAATCATGAACGTGGCAGCGATGGCGGTCATCACGCTCCTCATCTTCGCGGAAAAGACCCTTCCCACTGGCCGGCGCATCGGCCAAATCGCGGCACTCGCCCTCGCGCTGTACGGCGCGGTTGTCATCATCGCACCCGCGACGCTGCCGACGGCGGGAGCCACCGGCGCCATGTCCATGCCGACAAGTCCATTGCCAATGACGGAGCCGACCTCAGAGATGCCAGGTGGCACGGGCAATCCAACGCCCGGTGGAGTCCTGCCCGCCATGCCGGGGATGTAGCGATCGCAGACGGTCGTCTACGCAACATCCACCTCACACCATGAGCCGGTCGTGGCCGGTCCGAACTCCGGAACGAGGCCAGCCACCTCGGCCGCTTTGCTCCGGTGTGAATCATCCCACACGGGCCTGCGGATCCTGCATATGGGGCCAAATTACGCCGGGGGCTGCTCTATACTCGACACCAAATTGTCGGTTCATCCCCCCCCGGTCGGGCAGTTCGCCGCCCCTGCGGCGGATAGGAAGTCGGCAGCGCAGCAGGATTCATGTTCGCACGTCCGCGTGTCGCACTATTCGGCCTCACCCTTCTTGTTGCACCGCTTTTGGCGGCGGCGCAGCCCGCGCAGCTCCAGGCCCCCCCCCCCATCCCCCAGTTCACCCGCGGACGCGGTCGTCCCTGGCCAATACATCGTCGTGGTGCGCCCAGACGTCACGCCCGAGCTCGTGGCGGCGGATCACGCGGTGACGCGCAAGTTCACCTATCACGCCGTGCTCAACGGCTTCGCCGGCGTGGTTCCGCCAGGCCAGCTTGCCGGGCTCAAGGCCGACCCGCGCGTGCAGCAGGTCGTGCCAGACCACATAGTCCAGCTCATTGCCCCGGTAGCGAGTGAGGTCGGTCCCACCGCAAAGCCCGGCACGGGTGGCGGGGGCGGCGGTGGATCCGGGCAGGTCACGCCCGTGGGCATCCAGCGGATCGGGGCCGCTCCCGGCTCGTTCATCTACACCGGTGCGGGCGTTGGCGTCGCGATTGTCGATACCGGGATTGACCTGAACCATGCCGATCTCGCAGTCCAACCCGCCTGCTTCACCGCCTATAGCGCCTGCCAGGATGACCACGGCCACGGCACGCATGTGGCCGGCACGGTGGCGGCACGGAACAACGCGATTGATGTGGTCGGAGTGGCGCCAGAAGCCGCGCTCTACGCGGTCAAGGTCCTCGACACAAGTGGCAGCGGCAGCGATGCAAGCGTCATCGCGGGGCTGGATTGGGTGCGCACCACCGTCAACACACCGGCGATCCGCGTGGCCAACATGAGTCTCGGCCGCCCCGCCTCGGCCACGGCGGCCGACGACCAGCCCATGCACGACGCGATCAAGGCGCTCACTGCCGCCGGAGTCACGATCGTTGTGGCCGCCGGGAACGATGCCAGCAAAGAGGTGCAGGCCATGGTCCCCGCTCGGTTCCCCGAGGTACTGGCCATCGCCAGCACTACCGCGGCAAACGGCAGTTCTGGGGCCTGCGGGAGCGTGGCGAAAGACACCGCGTCCTACTTCACCACCGATGGGGCCTTCAATACCACGACCAACGTCGGGGTGACGGTCTCGGCCCCTGGCGAAGACCAGGAGAATGTTAAGGGCTGCATCCTGCAATCCGTCGGCATCCTTTCCACTAAGCTGGGCGGCGGGACCACCCGCATGTCCGGTACCAGCATGGCGGCTCCGCATGCCACGGGCGTGGTGGCGCTCTTGCAGCAGAAGACCCCGGGCATTACGGCCGAGACGGTGCGCTCGCAACTACGCAGTGGCGCAGACCGGGTGAACACCGCGCCGCTCAACTCCCCCACGAGCAGCGACAGCTTTGATGGGGAACAGGAGGGCGTGCTCTGGGCGGCTGGCGCCCTCAACAACTGAACGCAGGCTTCGCGTAGCCCACGAATCGACGATGCCACCAGCGCTGTGTTTTCACCGGCGTTGGTGTTGACCCCGAGCAGAACGATGGTCAGACCGCATCCGGCACGCCAACGGTCCCGGGACTCCCGTCCCGGGACCGTTGCGCGCAGAACCGCCGCCCATCCTCGATAGACCCCGGCACCGCCCAACATGAAACAGTCGTGTCCCCTGATCTTTCCTAGAAACGGCTTTCTCCTGATCAAGACTGGGCCTAGGCTTGCCACGTAACGATCGGGAAGGTAAAACCGCTGCCAGCGTGATTGTCACTGCTAGCGATTCCGTTCCCTCTCGACAAGGACAGTGGACATGGAATCACCTCAGCTCGCCTGGATCGCCAACTTCATCTGGGGCATCGCCGGCGACGTCCTCCGCGACCTCTACGTCCGCGGCAAGTACCGCGACGTCATCCTCCCCATGACCGTCCTCCGCCGGCTCGATGCCGTGCTCGAGCCCACCAAACAGGCAGTGCTAGAGACCAAAGCCAAGCTCGACGAAGCGGGCATCGTGAACCAGGACCAGCCCCTCCGTTATGCCGCCGGCCAGGCCTTCTACAACGCGTCCCCCTTCACCCTGCGGGACCTCCGGAACCGGGCGAGTCAGCAACAGCTCCGGGATGACTTCCTCGCCTACCTCGACGGCTTCTCGCAGAACGTCCAGGACATCCTCGACAACTTCGAGTTTCGCAACCAGGTCCCCCGCCTCTCCCGGGCCGACGCCCTTGGCACACTGATCGAGAAGCTGCTCGACCCGGCGATCAACCTCAGCCCCACGCCAGTGTTGAACGGGGACGGTTCCATCAAACAGCCCGGCCTCGACAACCACGCCATGGGAACGATCTTCGAGGAGCTGCTGCGCCGCTTCAACGAGGAAAACAACGAGGAGGCCGGTGAGCACTGGACCCCACGCGATGCCGTGAATCTCATGGCTCGGCTGATCTTCCTTCCCATCGCGGATCAGATCGAGTCGGGCACGTATCTCGTCTACGACGGCGCCTGTGGCACGGGCGGAATGCTCACCGTTGCGGAGGAGACGCTCCTGCAGCTCGGCGCGGAGCGAGGCAAGGAGGTCGCAATCCACCTCTACGGCCAGGAGATCAACGCCGAGACCTACGCCATCGCGAAGGCAGACTTCCTGCTCAAGGGCGAGGGCGAGGCTGCCGACAACCTGATGGGCGGCGCCGAATACTCAACCCTGTCGAACGACGCCTTCCCGGCCCGAGAGTTCGACTTCATGCTCTCGAATCCGCCCTACGGCAAAAGCTGGAAGGGCGATCTAGAACGGATGGGCGGCAAAGGTGGCATCAAGGACCCACGCTTCCTGATCCAGCACGGCGGTGACTCCGAGTACTCGCTGCTGACCCGATCGAGCGGCGGCCAGCTCATGTTCCTGGCGAACCTGGTCTCCAAGATGAAGCACGCGACGCCCCTCGGGAGCCGCATCGCCGAGGTGCACAATGGATCGTCCCTCTTCACCGGCGATGCCGGCCAGGGCGAGAGCAACATCCGCCGCTGGATCATCGAGAACGACTGGCTCGAGGCAATCGTCGCCCTGCCCCTGAACATGTTCTACAACACGGGCATCGCCACCTACGTCTGGGTGCTCACGAACCGCAAGCCCGCCCCGCGGAAGGGTAAGGTGCAGCTCATCGATGCCACCCGATGGTTCCACCCGCTCCGCAAGAACCTGGGGAAGAAGAACTGCGAGCTATCCGAAGACGACATCCGCCGCGTCTGCGAGACCTTCCTGGCCTTTGAAGAGAACGAAGAATCGAAGATCTTCGACAATCGCGCCTTCGGCTACCAGCGCGTGACGGTGGAGCGGCCTCTCCGTCTCTCGGTAGACCTGGGCCCCACCCAGCGAGCCGTGTTTCGCGACGCCTGCATCGCCGCGAATGACGAGCCGCTGGCAGCCGTGATCGACCAGATGGCCGCCGATCTCGGCGCCGGCCCCTTCTCAGACTTCAACGAATTCGGGAAAGAGCTAGAGCAGGCGGCCGACCGGGCCGGCGTCAAGCTGAATGCCAGGCGTCTCAAGCTCGTCCAGACCATCCTCGGCCACCGCGATGAGAACGCCGCGCCTCTCATCGCCAGGGTGCACCGGCCGGGCCGCGCGGAGCCAGATCCCAGCCACGGACGCTTCGGGGCCACGGTCGACGGCAAGCCCTGCGTCGTCGAATACGAACCTGACAGCGAGCTGCGGGATACGGAGCAGGTGCCGTTGCTGGAGCCTGGCGGCGTGGAGGCCTTCATCGAGCGCGAGGTGCTCCCCTACGCTCCCGATGCCTGGTTCGACGAGAACAGCATCAAGATCGGCTACGAGATCAGCTTCACCCGCTACTTCTATAAGCCCCAGCCGCTCCGCTCGCTGGAAGACATCCGCGCGGACATCCTCGACCTCGAGCGCGAGACCGAAGGTCTGCTCGAGGAGATCCTGGGCACCGCCGCTCTGCCTCCCGCCGCTCTGCCCCATTGAAGCAAGGCGGGGGCCATGCTATCTCCAGGCTATAACATAGAGCCCAACCGCCCGCATGTTATAGGCTGGCTATAATATGGACCGTCTCGCTTCCCATGTTGTAGTCAGGACGCCATATGCACTCCACCCAGGCCGGCGTTGGCCGCGCCGGTAGCTACCAGCTCCAGCCTATCAGGCCCGTCGGCTACCGTGCGTTCATTCCGGCCACCCTTCCGCCTGATCCCCCTGTGAAGATCACGGGGGAACTCCAGCGCCTGCTCTCGGAGGCCGACCGTGCTCTCGGCCGGCTGGAGGGCTCGGTCCAAACCCTCCCAAACCCCGACCTGTTCGTGTACATGTACGTCCGCAAGGAAGCCGTGCTCTCCAGCCAGATCGAAGGGACGCAGAGCTCGCTCCAGGACCTCCTCGCGGCCGAGGCGCACGTCTTCAGCGACTCGATTCCGCGAGATGTAGACGAGGTCGTGAACTACGTCGCCGCCATCAACCATGGCCTCGCTCGCCTCAGCGCGCTCCCCGTCTCTGTCCGTCTGATCCGGGAGATCCACGTGGAGCTGCTCCGTGGAGTCCGCGGGTCACACCTGACGCCCGGCGAGCTCCGGACCAGCCAGAACTGGATTGGAGCGGCCGGCTGCACGCTCGCCGAAGCGACCTTCGTCCCACCCCCGCCCGCGGAGGTTCCCGTCGCCCTCGGCTCACTGGAATCATTCCTCCACCGCGATGATGACCTCCCGCTCCTCGTCAAGATCGGCCTTGCCCACGCCCAGTTCGAGACGATTCACCCCTTCCTCGATGGCAACGGCCGGATCGGCCGTCTCCTGATCACGTTCCTGCTTTGCGAGCGCGGCGCCCTCCGCAAACCCGTTCTCTACCTGTCCCACTATTTCAAGCGCTACCGTCAGAAGTACTACGAGCGGCTCCAGGCGGTGCGCGACAGGGGCGACTGGGAGGGATGGCTTGCCTTCTTCCTTCGCGGCGTTGCCGAGGTGAGCGTCCAGGCCGCCGAAACGGCCCGCCGTATCCTCGAGCTTCGTGAGGAGCACCGCCTGCTCATCACCAACGAGCTCGGGCGCGGAGCGGGTAGCGGCCACCGCGTCCTGGAGCACCTGTACGAGCGTCCGATCCTGAGCGTGAACGAGGTGGTGCGCATCACCGGCACGACCTACGCCGCCGCCAACCAGATCGTCCAGCGCCTCACGGATCTCGGCATCCTGCTCGAATTCACCGGCCAGGCCCGCCACCGCCGCTTTCGGTACGACTCCTATATCCGCCTGTTCGACGAGGAGTCTGGCGCATGATCGAAGCCCTAAAGCCATACCCGGCCTACACGGACTCCCAGGAACCATGTCTAGGCGTGGTGCCGACCCATTGGGACGTGAAAAAGCTCCGTCAGGTCGGTCGCCTTTTCAAAGGTGTTGGCGGCACGAAGGAAGATGCGGTCGCTGAAGGCGTCCCCTGCGTACGATACGGCGACCTCTACACGACCCATAGCTACTTCATCCGCACGTCGCGCACTTATCTAACCGAGGAACGAGCCAGAGAATACATGCCCATGGAATACGGGGACGTTCTCTTTGCAGGGTCGGGAGAAACGCTCGACGACATCGGCAAGTCTGCCGTCAATCTCCTCACGGGACCCGCGCGGTGCGGTGGAGATTTGATCATGCTTCGGCCTACCATGACGCTTCACGCTCCCTTCTTGGGATACGCGACAGACAGTCGGCCGTCGACTGCCCAGAAAGCGGCAATGGGTCGCGGCACAACCGTGAAGCATATCTATCCCGAGCAGCTAAAGAACCTGGCCATCTGCCTGCCGCCGATGAACGAGCAAGAGTCCATCGTCCGCATTCTCGACCACGCCGACCGCCGCATCCAGCGCTACATCCGCGCAAAGCAGAAGCTGATCGCGCTGCTGAACGAGCAGAAGCAGGCCATCGTCCACCGCGCGGTTACCCGCGGGCTCGATCCCAACGTCCGCCTCAAGCCCTCCGGCGTGGAATGGCTTGGCGAGGTGCCGGAACATTGGCGGGTGACGAGTCTTAAGACCGTGGCGGAAGTGCAATCAGGGCTCACGCTGGGCAAGATTTACATCTCGCCAGAGCTCGTTGAACTCCCATACTTGCGCGTAGCAAATGTCCAAGCTGGGTACCTAGAAATCTTGATCCGCCAAACTTGATGCATTTGTGTCAAGTTTTTGAGCTGGCAGGACATGGCTCGTCGGGCTGGGGCGAAGCCCCGCTAGATCTTACGGACGTAAAGACCGTCTCGGTTCCGGACAGCGAGGCTTCGCGGTGTACTCTCACGCCGACCGGATCCAGGAAGACCCGTACCGCTTCCTCATCTGCGCAGACAAGTTCCAGACGGGATACGACGAGCCCCTCCTCCACACGATGTACGTGGACAAGATCCTCGCCGGCATCCAGGCAGTCCAGACCCTCTCCCGCCTGAACCGGGCAAAGTTCGGCAAGCACGACGTGTTCGTCCTCGATCTCATGAACGACGTCGACACGATCCAGGCGGCCTTCGCCGACTACTACCGCACCACGATCCTCAGCGAAGAGACCGACCCGAACAAGCTCCACGACCTCCAAGCCGACCTCGATGGCTCTCAGGTCTA
>Ga0209726_10000918_pt1 | contig 51407 bp, 51 predicted proteins | sample Subgrocontami54m_FD_187453 | JGI IMG/M metagenome (GOLD analysis project Ga0209726, IMG submission 187453) | Subsurface groundwater microbial communities from S. Glens Falls, New York, USA - GMW46 contaminated, 5.4 m (SPAdes) (version 3) | ecosystem: Environmental > Aquatic > Deep subsurface >...
GCACGTACATTCGCTCCTTGGCCCATGACCTGGGACAGGCCCTGGGCTGCGGCGCCCATTTGGCTCACCTCCTGCGCCTGCGGGCCGGGCCTTTTCACAGTGCGGATGCCATCCCCTTGAACGTGGTGGAGGAAACGCTGAGCCAGGAATGGTATCATTGGCTCTACCCCATGGACACCGTGATGCTGGGCTGGCCGGCTGCCATAGTGGGGCAAGACAAAGAGGGTCGCATCCGACACGGCGGCGCCGTGCCGCTGGCCTCCCCGCCTGGAAGCGGCCTAGGCCGGGCCTACACGCTGGATGGCCGCCTGCTGGCCACACTGCGCCCCAGAGAGGGACTGTGGTATCCGGACAAGGTATTCTCGGCCACGGCGTAGGACGACTTGCCTCCCCCGAAGAGGCAAGTCGTAGGTCAATGCTGAGGCACTAGCCAGCCCCCGCGGGTTTGAGGTGCCTCACACGTAGCCGCAGATTCCAGGACCACCCCCGCAGGTTCGTGGTCGAGCTTGCCCGCAGTCGGGGCCAAGTGCCCGGTAAAGGAGGACAGATACAAAACCACCTTTCCGAATCTTGACATTTGGCCCCGAAGGTGTATATATATGTCCCAGATTGGGAAAGGAGGAACATCGGAATGCCCCAGGCCTATTGTTTCAAGTGCCGGACCAAGCGGGATATCAAGAGCGCCAGCAATGTCACCCTCAAGAACGGCAGGGCGGCCATACGCGGCTCCTGCCCGGTGTGTGGCACCAAGGTCTTCCGCATCGGCAAGGCATAGCAGACCGGGGACCATACCCTGTGGTCGCCGGCTAGCGGCCCACCCGTCGCAGGAGGCGCACGGCATTAGCCTGTAGGCTCAGTTCTATCTCATGGTCTTCCAGGCCTGCCCCCCGAGCGACACCTTGGGCTAGCGATAAGGTCAGCAGGTCGTCGGGGCTGTGCGTGTCCGAGTCCAGGACAAGCAGAGCGCCGGCGGCCTGCGCTAGCCGCGCAACGTGGCCATTCGTCAGGCAATGCCCCCGCCGAGCGGACAGCTCTAAGAACACATCATTCCTGGCTGCTTCCCTGGCTTCCTCCAAGGTAAGGAGGCCGGGGTGCGCCAGGATGTCTACGTTGCCCGCGCCGATAGCGGCCCGGTTGGTACCCGGCTCAACGGGCTCGACAATGGTCTCGCCGTGGACCACCACCAGCTTCGCCCCCAGTTCACGGGCCTGCTGGGCCAGACCGGCGATGGCGGGGGCGGGCACATGGGTCAGTTCGACCCCAGGGATGGCGATTATGTCCCAGTACTGCTCGGCCAGGGCGCAGTCCTTGATTAGCTCCGACAACACCCGTGCCAGAGCACCGGCGCCGCAGTGGTCGGTTATGGCAATGGCCCGGTATCCGGTCTCGTGGGCACGTCGGATTAGCTCTATTGGAGTAAGCTCTCCGTCACTGAGTGTAGTATGGGTGTGGAAATCATAGACCATAGCTGCCCCTTTTTGCTCATAGCATAGCTTTCGTAGCGACTGGACACAAGGGAGGGAACTGCCGGTGGGCAAGATAAACGTAGCGATTGTCGGCGTGGGCAACTGCGCCTCGTCACTGGTGCAGGGGGTGCACTACTACCGCAACGCTAAGGACGATGAGACCGTACCCGGGCTTATGCACGTCAACTTGGGTGGCTACCACGTGTCGGACATCAACTTCGTGGCCGCCTTCGACATAGACAAGACCAAGGTAGGCCTTGACCTGGCCGAGGCCATCTACGCACCGCCGAACAATACCTTGCGCTTTTGCGACGTGCCTACTACCGGCATCAAGGTCGAGCGCGGTATGACCCACGACGGACTGGGCAAGTACTTGAGCAAGGTCATCACCAAGGCCCCGGGCGCCACCGCCGACATCGTGGGCATCCTGCGCGACACGGAGACCCACGTGGTGCTGAACTACCTGCCCGTGGGTAGCGAGATGGCCACCAAGTGGTACGTAGAGCAAGTCCTCACCGCTGGTTGCGGCCTGGTGAACTGCATCCCCGTATTCATCGGGCGGGAGAAGTACTGGCAGAAGCGGTTCGCCGACCGGGGCCTGCCGGTCATAGGTGATGACATCAAGTCCCAGGTGGGCGCCACGATAACCCACCGGGTGCTCACCCGCCTGTTCCAGGACCGCGGGGTGAAGCTGGACCGTACCTACCAGCTCAACTTCGGCGGCAACACCGACTTCCTGAACATGCTGGAACGGGAGCGCCTGGAGTCCAAGAAGATCTCCAAGACCCAGTCGGTCCAGTCCCAAATGGACGTCGCCCTCAAACCCGACGACATCCACGTGGGACCCAGCGACTACGTGCCCTGGCTCAACGACCGCAAGTGGTGCTATATTCGCATGGAGGGGCGCAATTTTGGCGACGCCCCCATCAACATGGAGGTGAAGCTGGAGGTGTGGGACAGTCCCAACTCGGCGGGCGTGGTAATAGATGCCGTCCGCTGTGCCAAGCTGGCTATGGACCGGGGGCTGCACGGCGCCCTGATCGGCCCCAGCGCCTATTTCATGAAGTCCCCCCCAGTACAGTTCACCGATGAGGAGGCCCGCCGCCGTCTGGAGGCCTTCATCTCCGGTGAAGAGGCATGATCCTCTACATCCTTTGGCAGATCTTTAGCCCGGCCTGCCAGCGGCTCCCTCCGAAGATAACCTATGCCTTCGGGCAACGCCTTGGCCAGATAGCCTTCCGGGCCTGGCCCCAGCTCAGGAGGAACGTCCGGTTCAATGCCCAGTACCTTCTAGGTTTCCAGGCGGATGCTCGAAAGGTGGAACGGCTCGCCCAGCGTATGGTCGAGAGCTACGGCTACTACATAGTGGACTTCCTGCGGCTCCCTGCCCTGCGTCGCAATGGGTGGGAGAAGCAGGTAGATTTCCAGGGCGGGGCCGAGGTTGACGCGGCAGTCAAGGATGGCAAGGGCGCCATACTGGTGGGACTCCATCTGGGGAGCTGGGACCTGGGCGCCGCTGCCCTGGCCTGGAAAAAATACCCGGTGCATGTTATCGTGGAGGACCAGCCATCGCCGTTCCTGAACCGGCTTGTGAACAATTTCCGTAAGGAGTCTGGGGTCAACGTAATCTCCAGCAAGAATGTCCGGGCTATGGTGCGGGCCTTGAAGAAAGGGGGGGTGCTCTGCTTGCTGATTGACCGCCCCTGCACCAAAGGCGGTGAGAAGGTGGACTTCCTGGGCTACCCCGCGGTGGTGCCTGCCGGCGCGGCTACTCTGGCCATGCTGACCGGCGCCAAGGTGATGCCGGGAGCGGTCGTTCGCCAGCCAGATGGCCGGTTCATGTTCCACCTAGGCCCGAACATCCCCTACCACGTCAACGGGCGCACACCCGAGCAGGCCCAGCAGCTTACCCAACGCATCATGGCCCACCTGGAGTGGATGGCCCGCCAACACGCCGAGCAATGGTGTATCTATCACCCCTTCTGGCTTAGCAACTGCCAGCCACAGGGGGTCTAAGGTGAGGCTGGCCCTCGTCTGCCCCTACGATTTCGCCTATCCAGGCGGTGTGACTACCCATGTCTCTCGGCTGGACGAAGAGCTTACCCGCCGGGGCCACTACGTGCGCATTCTCGCTCCCTCTTCCCGCCCAGCGGCAGAGTTGGAGCACCCCCGTCTGGCGGTGCTGGGCAAGCCCTTTCCCTTGCCCTCCAACGGCTCCATTGCCCGCATTACCATGTCCTGGGGCCTTCTCCCGCGTACCAAGCGCCTTCTAAGAGAAGAGCAATTCGATATCATTCACCTCCACGAGCCTTTCTGTCCGTTTCTATCTACCGACGTCCTCCGCCTCTCCCAGACGGTGAACGTGGGCACCTTCCATGCCTTCTACGTCAAGAGCAAGGCGTACTCCCTGGGGCGTTTCCTGCTTCGGGGCTACGTGCGCAAGCTGAGCGCACGTACTGCGGTCTCCGTTCCGGCCCGGGACTTCGTCTCGCGATACTTCCCCGGCGAGTACCGCCTCATCCCCAACGGCATTGACGTAGACCGGTTCAATCCCTGGGTGCCGCCTCTCCCCCAGTTCCAGGATGGCATGTGGAACATCGTGTTTGTGGGCCGGCTGGAGAAACGCAAGGGGGCGCACCTCCTCGTCAAAGCCTTCTCCCAGGTCAAGAAGGAGTTGCCCAACAGCCGCCTGATCGTCGTGGGACCAGGCAAACGGGGACGGAAGCAGTTGGACTCCCTGGTAGCCAAGCTCGACCTTCACGATGTGGTGTTTGCAGGCATGGTCCCCCACGATGACCTGCCGCGCTACTACCGCAGCGCCCACGTCTTCTGCGCCCCAGCCCTCGGCCAGGAGAGCTTCGGCATGGTGCTGCTGGAGGCCATGGCCTCGGGGGCGCCCGTCATCGCCAGCGACATCCCGGGCTACGCCGGAGTGGTGGGCAACGGTTCGGGCGGGGTCCTCACCCCCAAAGGGGATGCAGACGCCCTGGCCCAGAGCATCGTCACGCTGCTCAAGGACGAGGGCCGTCGCCAGCACATGTCCCTGCTGGAACGGGCCTACGCCGAGACCTATAGCTGGACCCACGTCACCGACCAGGTGGAGGCCCTCTACCGCGAGCTCCTGGTGGGCAGCGAGCCTTCCCTGGCCCTGGTGTGAGCCAGCTCCGCCGACAGGTTGACGTCTGGGCTAGGGGCGCAGCCCGCTACCCGAGCGCCGCCCTCGCCAGGCTTCACGTAACCCCCAACCAGCTTACGCTGTTCGGTTTTGTACTTTCCTTGGGGGTGGGCGCCCTCCTGGGAATGGGCCATTTCCCCTGGGCAGCGGCCCTAATGCTGGCCTCCGGCGTATTCGATCTGCTGGACGGGGCGCTGGCCAGGCTTACCGGCCAGGCCACCAAGTTCGGCGCCGTCCTGGACTCCACCCTGGACCGCGCCTCCGAGGCCGCCATCCTGGGTGGGCTGATGTACTTCTATGTGCAAGCAGGAGACCGTCTTCCCGCGTACCTTGCCTTCGCTTTCCTGGCGGGGTCCTTTCTGGTGAGCTACGTGCGCGCCCGCGCCGAGGCGGCTGGCCTCACCGGAGAGGTCGGCGTCCTGCCCCGAGGCGAGCGCGTGGTGCTCCTGGCCATAGCCCTGTTCCTCAACATTGTCCCCTGGGTGCTCGGGCTGCTCACGACGTTGGCCTTCATTACCGTATTCCAGAGGTTGGGGCTGGTCTGGCGCCAGTCCAAGGGGTAGAATGAAGAATGCTGGGTGTTGCTGGCTTGGGACAAGTGTGTGAGCCGGGACAAAGCAAAGTTTCGTGAGAAACTTCATTGACCCAGATGAGCGAGGAGGGGTGCGTCTCCGCTCTCAGGGTGATGAATGGCCTAAAAGCTGAAGGTGCGATTGAGGACTACGCAGTCGGGGGTGGTATAGCTGTTCTCCGCTATACCGAGCCATTCCTGACCCAAGACCTGGACTTGTTCGTAGTAGTGGAACAGACAGGTGGGCTAGCTGTGTTGACAACGATCTACAATCGGTTTCGAGAGCTAGGGCATGCCTGGCATCGGGATTACCTCGTGGTCGGCGGTGTCCCTGTACAGTTCATTGCAGCCGACGTCCTAGAAGCTGAGGCAATAAAGAACGCGGCGCATACCAGGTTCCTGGGTGTGCCTACAAAGGTATTCACCCCTGAATACCTGATAGCCATCCTGGTGAGGGCTGGACGGCAAAAAGACAGAATAAAGGTGCACATGCTGCTTGAACAGACAAGAGTCAACAAAGTGATACTATATGACGTACTCGCTCGTTATCGCCTCACCTCTAAGTTTGAGGAGTTGGCGCCATGAACAGGGAGAAAGTCTTCAAAGGGAAGGCGGCGTTTCATCGCCGGAGGGCCAAGCTGCCGTTCCGAGAGAAGGTCCGCATTCTGATTCAGTTGCAGGCGCTGGCAAAGGGGTGGGAAAAGGAATAGCTGACAGGCTAGACCCGTTGTCCACGTGTAACCGGCAAAAAATGTGATAGCACCAGGAGGTGGAGGATGGCCAGAATGCACATTATCCAGGAGAAGGACCGCAAGCTCCTCCAGGACAAGTTCACCAAGGAGCTGACCGGAGATGTCAATCTTCTCTTTTTCACCCAGCGCGAGAGCCAGCTCTCCGTGCCAGGGCTGGAGTGCCACACCTGCCAGGACACCCGCCAGCTCCTGGAGGAGGTGGTCAGCTTGTCGCCCAAGCTGCACCTCCAGACCTACGACTTCCTGGCCGACGAGGCCGAGCGCAAGAAGTACGCTGTCGAGGAGATCCCCGCCGTGGTCCTGGACGGCGCCGCCGGGGGGCGCCTGCGCTTCTTCGGCATACCCTCGGGATACGAGTTCTCGACGCTGATAGACGCTCTGGTGGCGGTATCCCAGAATGCCCCAGGCCTGACCAAGGAGACCATGGACGCCCTGGCCAAGGTGAACCAGGACGTGCACCTCCAGGTGTTCTCCACACCTACCTGACCGTACTGCCCGATGATGGCCAGGTTGGCCCTCAGAATGGCCCTCGCCAGCACCCATATCCGCGCCGACGTCATGGAGATCAACGAGTTCCCCCACTACGCCCAGCGCTACCAGGTCATGGGCGTGCCCAAGACCATTATCAACGAGACGACGAGCATCGAAGGCGCCGTGCCCGAGAAGATATTCGTGGCCCGCCTCCAGCAAGCGCTGGCGGGGAAGGGATAGGGGGGGAACCCCTATCGAACCTACCAGACCAGGTCAGGGTTGGATGCGACAAGGGGGCTTTGAGGAGCGCATGTGACCGCGCAGATTGCCATAATGAACAAGGAGGCGATTGCTCTCGCGTCCGATAGCGCTGTCACCATCACAGGCGGCAAGAAGATATTCACTTCCGCGAATAAGTTGTTTGCTCTGTCCAAGTACCACCCAGTCGGGATCATGGTGTTCGGCAACGCAGTGCTCATGGAAGTTCCATGGGAAACCATAGTCAAGACCTACAGATCTCGGTTGGGAACAAAGAGGTTTGACACGCTCGGACAGTATGTTGCCGACTTCATAGCTTTCCTCGACAATGGCAATAGCCTCTTCTCTGAAACGGTTCAGGATGTCTATGTGCGCAACTCGATATATGGATACTTTGCCTTTGTCCGGGACAAGATAGCTGAGGCGGTGCACGCCAAGATCGATCAGGAAGGAGAAACCAGTGACAGCGAGATCCGACAGATAGTCGGCAGAGCGATAGCAGATGATTATGACAGGTGCCAAAGAGCCGAGAAGGTTCCAAGCCTTCCTGAGACATACGAGCAAGACATAGCGAGCAAGTACGGACATCTGATAAGCGAGGCGATGGGAGAGATATTCGAGCAATTGCCTTTGGGGAAGCGCCAAGTCAGTCAACTGAAGAGTATCGCAGCAGCCCTGTTCTCGAGGTTTCCGGAGGGCCTCGAAGCCCAGACAGCCTCAGGAGTCGTAGTCGCTGGTTTCGGAAAGGCCGATATCTTTCCGTCTCTTCAGACCTTAGATGTAGATGGTGTGAGCCTTAATAGGTTGAAGCACCGCGTCAATGAACGCATGTCCTCGAAAATTGACTTTGAAACGGGCGCTGTTATTACACCTTTTGCACAACGTGACATGGTTGTAACGTTCATGGAGGGCATTGACCCGTTCCTTGAGGCTTCTCTCAACGCTTACATGTCTGAGATATTTGGTAGATATCCAGACATCGTCGCTGATAGCGTTACGATGCTCGACGACCAAGGGAGGCGTGCCCTTCGGTCTCGGCTTAGGAGGGTAAGCCGCAGGATTCTCAAGGATTACCACACAGCGTTTGAAGACTACAAGAGGGAGAAGTACACAGGCCCCGTCCTAGACGTGGTTGAGGTGCTCCCGAAGGATGAGTTGGCTGCGATGGCCGAGGCGCTGGTCAACTTAACGTCCTTTAAGCGTAAGGTTACAATGGAGAGTGAAACTGTTGGCGGGCCAATTGACGTGGCCGTGATCTCCAAGGGTGATGGCTTCATCTGGATAAAGAGAAAGCATTATTTCAAGCCGGAGCTCAACCCTCAGTTCTTCGCCAACTACTACAAGGAGGACTGGAATGGCTAGAAAGCAAGATAAGAAGATAATGTTCCGGTCCATGAGGGAGTTTGAAAGGCGTTACCTACCTCAGTTACTGGCCAAGAAGCTCGCAGGGAGGCCGAAAGATGCCCAGGCTCTAGGGGCTAGCCTGGCCAACGAATCTCTGGAAGCGGTGAAGGGTCACCTGTCGGCATAGCTTTGGGGCCGTCGAACGGACCAACGACCGAGTTACATGCTTTAGGGTGGGTTTGCACACAACGGGCGGCGTTCTCCCCTCGTTTCACCGCCACCCACCTGCCCCAGGTGCCATATCGGGACGCCGGGTGGTGTATGCTCTAGTCAGGGGGCCAGCATGAACGAAGTGTTTCTAACGATACACCTGGAACTTTTGCCGGAGGGCGTCTACCTGGCCACCAGCGATGATCTGCCCGGGTTGGTGGCTCACGGTCTAGGTTTGTCATGATAAGCACTCTGGAGATCACCAACTTCAAGTCGGTGAAGCACCTCACGCTAGACTGCAAGCGGGTAAACGTGCTTATCGGCGAACCCAATGCCGGGAAGTCCAACATCCTGGAAGCCCTTGGCCTGCTGTCTTTTGCCTACTACTACTTCGGCATTGCGTTAAGGGATTTCGTTAGGTTCGAGCGGACGAGTAACCTCTTCTACGATGAAAACCTGGACGAAGGACTGCAAGTCAAGTTCGATGGCGACGGCCTGGATTTCGAGTTCGCCAATGGCGCCTTCAGGGGTAGGTGGCAGAAGACGGGAGAGGTGCTGCTCCAGGGAGGACACGGCGACCTTAACGTCAGCATTCGCCATGGGGTGTTTGCCCCTTTCAAGCTGTACAGGTTTGCCGTTGTCCCATTCGACAGGCCGGAATCCGAGTTCCTCTTGCCACCCAACGGCCGGAACCTCTTGTCGCTGCTAATGGCCCATCGTAGCCTCAGGTCCGTGGTGAACAATCTGCTTGTGCCCTTCGGCTTGAAGCTGGGCCTCAGGCCCCAAGAAGGCAAGGTCGAAATCGTCAAACACTTCGAAGACGTCATCATTTCGCACCCGTATTCCCTGTTATCTGACACGCTTCAGAGGGTTATCTTCCACCTGAGCGCTATTATGAGCAACAAGGACTCTGTGATTGCTCTTGAAGAGCCCGAGTCCCACACCTTCCCCTATTACACCAAGTACCTGGCCGAGACTATTGCACTAGACGATCGAGGTAACCAGTTCTTCGTAACGACACATAACCCGTATTTCCTGCTTCCCCTGCTAGAGAAATGTCCACGGGAAGAGATCGCGGTCTTCGTGACGTATTTCCGTGACTACCAGACATTGGTGAAACCGCTGACCGACGCAGACTTGGCTGAGTTAAGCGAGCTCGACGTCTTCAGCAACCTGGATAGGTTTCTGGACTAGCGGTGCTCTACGCCGAGTGCAAGCCTGATGTCCTGCTGGTCAGGCTGCTCACGGGTGTTCCTAAGAGAGGGGCCGTACACGAGCTCAAAGGAAAGTATGAGCTGTGCAAGCGGCTGGGGAAGGGGACGAACTGCTCGGCCATGATCGACGAGGAACCCTGGGGCCACCAGCCTGCCTACATCAAAAACCTCACCGCCAAAGACTTGCCCGAGCACGACCTTCGGGTGCTCTTGGATCACCCTCGATCAAACCAGGTGGTGGTTCTCCTCCCGAACTTGGAGCAGTGGGTACTCAAGGGAGCCAGGGTAGCTGAGATAGATGTGAGAAGATACGGTCTCCCAGACAACTGGAGGGAACTGCACCACGTGATAGATCTCAGACAGGATGGCTTCGATCGCCTCGTCGCGGACCTGAAGGCCACTCCTAGGTTTAAGGCCTTGGCAAGACTACTACGTGGGCCCGCTGGGGGCTCTCGTGGCCGCAAGGCGGGGTGAGGCCCCGCACTCAGTGTCTTTCTCCCCCCGTTTCACCACCACCCACCTGCCCCAGGTGCCCTGCCTGTACGGGGGGCAAGTTCGGCCCATTGCGCTGCCTTGACACGCGGTACGCCCCATTGTATGTTGGCTCCAACGTGAGCATCGCCACCGTAGACCTGTTGTCCGAGGTCTAGCATGCAGACCTTAGTCGGCCTGCTGTTCCTGGTTATCGTCCTGGGCATTGGGGCTGCATTCCTGTGGGTTGCCCTGAGCACCCGGCGGCCAGCCGAGTATCCCTCGCCGCCCACTCTGGGGCGGGTGCGCCGCATCTGGGGCATATCCCTGGGGGCCATCCTCGTCGGCCTGTTCGCCTTCTCCCTGGTCAACCTGCCTTACCCCTGGGCCAAGAGCGAGACGCCGACCGTCCGAGTCGAGGTGCTGGCCTTCCAGTTCGGCTGGCAGATAACGCCCAGGCAGTTGCCCCAGGGAGCCACGGTGGAGTTCCGAGTCAGCGCGCGCGACGTCAACCACGGGTTCGGGGTCTACGGCCCATCGGGAAGGCTGCTGGGCCAGACGCAGGCCATGCCCGGCTACGTCAACCGGCTGGTGCTTACGCTCAGTGAGCCAGGCGCCTACACCGTCCGCTGCCTGGAGCTCTGCGGCGTGGGACATCACGCCATGAGGGCCACCTTTGAAGTCGGAGACTGAGACGCCCGCCAGGCTCAAGGGCTTCGTGCTGCTCTACAGCCTGACGGCGCTGGCGCTCATCGCCGTGGCCGGAGTGCTTGGGCTGCTCATGCGCTTCAGCCAGGCGGGTTGGCTGTCGCTGCGGCCAGCCATGTTCTACCAGCTCTTGACCGTCCACGGGCTGGGCATGGTGGTGGCCGCCCTCGCCGGTGCCATGGCCATGAGCTGGTGGCTGCTTTCGAAGCTGCCCGGGGGCCGACCCAGCTACGCCTGGCTGTCCGTGATATACGGTGTGCTGGTGCTGGGGGTGGTGGGGGTGATAGTGGCCACGCTGATAGGGAGGGTGGGGACGGGCTGGACCATGCTCCTGCCGCTCCCCATCTCTCGGTACAGCGCCGGGCAATGGAGCGCCTGGGCCAGCGAGCTGTTCCTGGACTCGGCCATACTGGTGGGGGTGGCCCTGCTGCTCTTCTTCGGCCTGGTCCTGTGGCAGGTGAGGCGCACCGCCGGCTCCCTGGCCGCGGGCCTCGGCTGGGGCATCATCTCAGGCAAGGGGCAATCGGTCCCGGCCTACGTCATACCCCTCACCGTGTCCTCCTTGACGGGCCTGCTGACCACGTTGCTGGGCGCCGTCTACCTGGTGCTGATGCACCTGGAGGCTACCTTCCCGGACGCCATCATCGTCAACCGGCTGCTGGCCAAGAACCTGCTTTACGCCTTCGGCCACACGATCATCAACATCTCCATCTACTACGCGGCGGCCGCAGTCTATGTCATACTACCCACCTACACCAAACGGGAGTGGAAGGCTTCCCGCCTGCTGGCCGCGTCCTGGAATGTGTCCCTGGTGATGGTGCTCCTCGCCTTCTTCCATCACATCTACATGGACTTCGCCCAGCCGCCGGGGCTTCACATTATCGGTCAGATCGCCTCCTTCGGCGTGGCGCTACCGCCCGCGTTGGTGACCATCTTCGGCGCCCTGGGGTACGTCTACCGTTCCAGAATGGTGTGGGTGCCAGTCCCGACGTTCATCTTCCTGGGTCTGTTGGGTTGGATGGTGGGCGGCGCAGCCGCGGGCCTGGACGGTGTCATTGCGTTCAACTTCCAGCTCCACAATACCCTGTGGGTGCCCGCGCACTTCCACACCTATCTTCTCCTGGGCGTAGTCCTGTTCTTCCTGGCCTTTGTAGCCCACACCTTGCCTGAAATCCGGGGCGTGGCCCTGGGGACGAGGTCCGGGCGCTGGTCCCTGGGACTCGTGTTTGTGGGTGGGGTGGGACAACTCGCCACGTGGTACCTCTCGGGGCTGGCCGGTGGACCGCGCCGCTACGCAGTGCTGCCCGAGGGGTTGGAGACCTACAGTGTCATCGCCTCGGTGAGCATCGTCGTGGTGGGCCTAGGACTGCTGGTGTACCTGCTCAGCCTGGCCAAAGCTCTCCTCCGTCGCCCCCGCTAGCCATGCCCATGCCAGCTTTCCGCCCCCGTTTCACCGCCACACACCTGCCCCAGGTGCCCTATCGGGACCCGCAGGAGGCCTGCCGCATCATCCTGGAGCACTTCCCTGAGGCGCCGGCCCTCCCTCGCCTGAGCCAGTCCCTGCGCATGTTCCTGGAGGGCATGCCCTGTGTGGTGGCCGACGCCGAGCGCCGCCGCCTCTGGTTCGACTTCTCGCCCCAGCGCCAGGACGAGCTCCTCGCCTTCTACGAGCGCATCGAAGCTGCGGACGTGGACTACTTCGCCATCAGCCCCAAGCTGGCGACCGGTCTCTACGCCATGCTGGAACGCCTCCAGCGCGACCCACCGCCCGGGCTGAAGCTGGTCCATATCCAGCCTCCCGGCCCGGTAAGCTGGGCGCTCGCCATGGCCGACGAGGCAGGCAACCCGGCCTTCCACAACGAGACCACGCGGGACGTGGTGGTCAAGACCCTGGCCATGAAGGCCCGCTGGATGGAGAGGGCAGTCCGGCAAGCGCTCCCGGACGTGGAGGTGATGGTGGACCTGGGCGAGCCATCCCTGGTGGTACATACCTCGGCGGTGGGCAGCGGCGCCCGCCAGGACATCATTGACGCTATCAACGGTGTGCTGGGCGGTGTTCAAGGCATCACCTGCGTGCACTGCTGCGCCAACATAGACTGGTCGCTCCTCACCGATACCGTCACGCAGGCCATCAACTTCGATGCCTACGAGTACGGCGATAAGCTGGCCCTCTACCCCGAGGACATGGCCCGCTTCCTGGAGCGGGGCGGCATGCTCTCCTGGGGCATTGTGCCCACCTCCCAGGACAAGCTGGCCGGTGTGGAGGCCGATATGCTTGTCGAGCGCCTGGAGGCTGGCATCCAGAGCCTGGTCAACAAAGGCATTGACCGGCAGCGGGTTGCGGACGCCTCGTGGGTCACGCCATGCTGCACCACAGCCACGCTTTCGGAGGAGTCATCTGACCGCGTCTTTGCCCTCACCGCCGATGTGGCCCGCCGCATGCGGGCGCGGTACTTCGGGTAGGGGGAAGGGCGACCATGAATGACGGTGTCGTCCGTCCCAACAAGCAAGCCTTGGCTGAGGCCCTTACTTTGTCGGCGGAGGTGCTCCGAAATGTTGAACTGAGTGAGGTTCCATTGGCCACCATTGCGCTGAAGGCCAGTCGTCTCGCACGGCTGCTGAATGAGTTGGACTGGCAAAAGATAATGCAGTACGAGGGGGGAGGATACCCGACTACTCTCAGTGGCATGCTCCCCGAAGTCTGGCACCTTGCTGTGACCGCCGGTAGAAAATGGCAGCAGACGGACCGGGAAACCAGCGAAGTCAAAGAGTACGTATACCGTGAATCCATCGCCGAGCTTGAACAGCAATTGCGGCTGGCGGAAGCGTCACTCGCCGCGGCCCGTGACCCTGATGTCGCCGTTTCCTCTGCAAATCCCTATCAGAGAGTTTCTGAGCCTTGGGGCAATGTCCTCGAGCGCAATAGAATCCGGGAATCCGCGGCTCTGGCTTCGGGAAGACTGGCAAGTCGAAGGAGCCTCATCTATGCGTATGCAGTGAGCAAACACTACGAATTGAAGTTTTCTGGTATCGCGGGCGACGTGTTCACACGCATTCGCCGGCGGGTGGACGCATCAGTTGGGCAAAGTATCCCTGACGCGGCCCGAAGACTGACGGCAGTCTATGACAATCTGTTGTCTGAGAACCCCGAAGACTGGTCCAATGCTGTGCATTCGTGCCGTCGCATACTGCAAGATCTGGCGGATGCTGTGTTTCCTCCGACCGACAAGGAACGTACCGTCCAAGTGGACGGGAAGCCAAGGGCGGTCAAGTTGGGCATTGACAACTACATCAACAGGATCATCGCTTTTGCACAGGACAATGGTTCGTCGCAGAACTTCGAGGAACTAGTGGGCTCCCATCTGAAGTTCTTGGGGGACCGCCTGGATAGCGTGTTCAGAGCAACGCAAAAAGGGTCCCACTCGACGATTGTGAGCAGGGAGGAAGCCGACCGTTATGTGGTTTATACCTACCTGCTTGTAGGTGACATCTTGTCTTTAACTCGAAGTTGATCTCAGATGTAGCGGCAGCGCGCGCGACGCAGGGCTTCGGAGCCCTCTAGGTCAGATGCTGTTCTTCTTCCTCCCGCACCCGCCCCAGCTCCCCCTCCGGGTTCTCCACGCCCAGGTTGGACATGGCCAGACGGCGGCTGTGCAGACCAGAGGCAACCAGCGCCTGCTCCTCCTCCACCAGACGGCCCCGGTCCTGGGGCAGCACCGGCCCCCACTGCACATGTACCCGGCAGCCTCGGAAGTCCTCGCCTGCCTTCTGCTCCAGCAGGCGTAGCTCCATCTCCGCCCGGCGCCGGTACACCGCAACGCGGATAAGCCGCTTGCGGTTCACCTTCTGCAACAGCGGGTGTAGCTCCATCTCCAGGGCCACGCCCGAGAGCGCCCGCGAGTTGTCCCCGAAGGACGTGCGCGGCGCCTCGGCCAGGTCGTGCAGGGCGCGGTAGAGCAGGTTGATGTAGTCCACGTGCAGGCCGATGCCGCCGCCCTGGAGCAGGTCGAGCAGGTAGGCCCGCGCCCGCTCGGGTAGCTCCCAGACGGCGCCGGGTTGGACGGCGATATCGCTGGCCTCCTCCACGTTCTCCAGCACAGCAATGGGGTTGCCCGATAGCTCCAGGATGAGGGAGAGTTGGGACAGCGCCCGGTTCAGTTCCTTGGCTGGCTCCATGAGCGCGGGGATGTCCGAGACGCCCCAGAGCTGCTTGGGCTCCCGCAAGTTGGGGAACAAGATGAAGGGGATCGCCCCATAGGGGTTCGGCTTCTCCTCCACCAGGCGATTGTCCGCCCAGAGCTGGAAGGTCTGCTCTGTCCATACCTCCACCACCGTGACCGGACTCCGACGCCCGTGACCCCCTGTTGTCCCCCTTACCAAGGGGGACAACAGGGGGTCGTAGCCCAAAGCCTGGGCCTCTGGGGCGGGGACCTGATACCGGCTGGCCACTCGCCAGACCTCGGCCACGTTGTCGGGGCGCCACCAAGCGAATATGCCCTGCACATCCGGCGCCGATACGCGGATGCCACCACGGACAGGGTCCCAGGTCACCTTGTAGCAACCGTCGCCCAGGATGGCGGTATCCAGCTCAGTGTCCAGATCAAGCTGGTCCAGGTTGTTCTGCTCATGGGCCACACGGAGGGCGGACTCCGCCCGGCGGGCGGCTTCGGCGGCCTGCGGGGAGCCGTCGGCAGGCTCGACCCGGACCTGGAAACCGCTCATCAAGTACGCGGTGACCTTGTCCAGGCACACCTTGGCATAGTTGAAGGTAAGGCGGCGCTCCCGCCCCCGAGGCCGTCCCGGCCACTGGAGACCGTTGTAGAAGTCCAGGTCCTCCCGGTAGGCCCGCAAGCGCTCGTTATCCCGGCGCTCCAACTGCTGGGGCAGGCTAAGCTCTATCATGTCCGTTTCTCCTCATCGGTATAGGCCGCTCACCCTCGCGGCTCGCCCTTCGACAGGCTCAGGGTGAGCGGGTTGTTTGCTTCCGCTCATGGTGAACTTGTCGAACCATCTGGTGAGCCCTTCGACTACGCTCAGGGCAGGCCTGTCGAAGGGCGAGTGGGCATGTGGCCGGCATGCCGCTTCAGGATGCGGTACACCGTGCGCACGCTCACGCCGTAGCTGGCAGCCAGCTCGTTCGGCGAATGGCCATTCTCCCGCACCAGACGCAGAACCTCCCGGTCCCGGCCCAGGCGGGCGTCCCTCTGGAGACGGCCCGGCTCGTCGTAGCGGCAACAAGGTAATGGACAGCGCAGGCAAGCGGGGTACAGGTCGCACCCCTCGTCCTGGTAATGGACCTCGTCAGGTAGTAGTTCATAGTCTTGTCTCTCCATGGCACATCACCCATCCGTCCGATCAGACGGATATGGACGGATCGGTCGAATGGCCCCTGGCCACCTTGCGGGTGTACCGGCTGGCCTCCACCAGCAAGGCCAGGCTCATCACGAAGTCGTCGTGGCCCTCACGAGGGTCCACGGAGAAGCTGAGGCGCTGGCTGGGCAGGTACACGCTCCGGGCCAGCTCGATCTCCCGCCATAGCTCGCTGGCCTCCTCCGAACCGTCCGGGGCGTAGACTTTCAGCCGCCCGGAGCTGATGGCGGCCAGCAGGCGAAACCCCAGCTCCGACTTGCTCTGCGCGGTGAACTGAAAGGGAACGACAACACCCCCCAGTGCTTGCTTGAGAAAGCTGCTCACCCCGAGGCCGACGCCGCTGGCGTCCACGACCACCCGGCGGCAGCGCCACACGTTCTTGAGCAGGTCCAGCAGTTGGGGGTAGAGCTGCGGATGGGGCCGTCCCGTCCACCAGTAGTGCTCGACCACACGGATGACCGGCTCGCGAAGCACGTCAGAGGCAGCGGAGAAGTCCAGCTCGCCGATGGTGACTACCGTAGAGTCCTGGCGCGGCTTGAGGGAGCGCAGGGCGGCGTCCTGGGCCGTCTCCGATTCACCAGCCAGGTCAATGCCCGCCACGTAGATGGCCCGCTCTGAGCGGGGGCGGTGCAAACGGGGGTGGTCTCCCGCAAGCTGCGCCCGCTGGACGCTGCTCAGCAGGCGGCCGCCGCCCGAGAGCGGCAGCAGCCTATATTGGGTGCGGAACAGGGGATGCTCCTCGCCCAGGCGGGCGCGCTCCCCCTCCACAAAGCGGAGGTAGTCCGGGTTGTGCCGGGCCACCTCTTGCCAGTCGAACTGGAAGTGTCGCCGGATGCCGTCCACCGCCTCCAGCGCCAGGTTCTGCTGCTTGGCCTGCTCCAGGAGGCAGATGTCGTCCCAGGGAGTACCCCACAGGACGGTGGTCACGTTGGTGGACGCCCCCATGGGCCGGAGCTCCTTGTGGTACTTGTCGGCGTCCACATCCTGAGCCTCGTCAATCTCCAGGAGCAGACGGGCCGTGGCCCCGACCACATGGGCCTCGCCGTCGGCGCTGAGGAAAAGCTGGCGGGCGCGCCCCAGCCGGACGATGTAGCCGTGCTCCTGGGACCACAGGCCGCCGTAGCCGGCGTCGCGAAGCCGCTCGCGGAGGCGGTTCAAGCTGATTAGCCCCTGAGGACGGAAGGTGGGCGCTGCCTTGATGGCATCGCCGCCGGAGAACATGAAACGGGTGAGCAGAAGGACCTCGAGCTGGGCCGATAGCTCGTTCTTGCCGCCCTGCCGAGCGATCTCCACGGTGAAGGTGAGGCCGCGACGGTGCATCACGCTGTCCATGACCGCGCGGCCAATGGCCACCTGGTAGGGACGTAGGGCTAAGGTTATGGGCATGCTAGAATCCTGCGTGAAGAGCGTTATGCCAAACGCGCTCGCCCTTCGACAGGCTCAGGGTGAGCGCTGTCAAACGCCGCTCATGGTGAGCTTGTCGAACCATGAGCATGCACTTAGCTGGGTGCTGATTCCGCAATGCCACTTTCCTACCCAACACTACCGCACCAGCCGGAGCACGATGTCCACCACCACCGCCCCCACCACGAGGAAGAGCAGGCCGTTGAGCCGCTCCTTGACCTCCTCGACCTGGCGCTGTAGGTCCGTTAGGCGCTCCCGGACTACGGCGCCAAAGGGACAGCCCGGCTCGACATTGAAGGGCGGGAGCGTCTGCCGGTCCTTGCCGCGTAGGGCGCGTAGCGCCCGGGTCAGCTCCTCATGGGCCATCCTTACCCTCCGGCCAGAGCACGCCACCCAATCCGCGCACCACGCCCAGCACGCTCTGATACAGGTCTTCCTCGGCCTTGGGCGATAGGCGATATTTGGCCGCCACCGCCCGGATGAGGGTGTTGATCCCTTTCAGCAACAGCTCAGTCTTGTCCGGCTGCTCGGCGGCCAGCCGCGCCAGCCTCACCCGAAGCAGGGCGATCTCCTCGTCCAACCCCTGGACCTGCCGCGCCTTGCCCAGGCGGACTCGCTCGGCGTGGGTCAAGGCCTGGGCATAGAACCCGTCCGCTTCGAGGGCCTCTTCTTTCTGCTCGACGCTAGGAGTCATCGCTACCTCCATCCACCACCTCCATGAGGCCGAGCAAGGCGTCGGGGGGCAGATGCGATAGCGCCCGCAGCAGCCCCAGCACCAGGACGTGGGCCGCCAGCTCCCATTGCTGCTTCTCTATGGCTTGGGCGAGTACGGACACGGTTGTGCCTCCTACGAGCGATGATGGAGTACGCCAAAGGCGGAGCGCAGGATGAGGACGGTCATGAGCCAGGACCCAACAGCCGATAGTGACCCGGCCAGTAGCCAGGCCCAGGCATCGGCCTGCATCCTGTGGGAGAAGAGGTAGTGGCCGAAGTAGGCGCTCTCCAGCGCCAGGGCCAGGCTGGCCACGGCCAGCACCCGCGCCCCGATGCGCCTCCGCAACTGCGCCGAGCGGTAGCGCGCGAAGTAGCCAGCGTTGAAGGCGCTGGACAGGGCTGTCAATCCATACTGTAGGACTACGATGGTCTCCAAAGGGCCTCACCACCCGGCACCAAGATGCACGCAGACTAGCACATATGTTCTATATGTGTCAAGCAGGGGGTGTCACGGCTCTGGTCGTTTCGAGGCATTCCACAGAAGGTCGAAACAATCCGTGCCCCTGCTATTGACATTCCAGGGACAATGATATATAGGTATATTGTCTCTTTGGTATAAAGGTAGCTGTACGGCATGAACGAGAAAGACAAGAAGATACACATCCGGCTTCCGGAAGACCTGCACAAGAAGCTGCGGGTCAAGTGCGCCTACGAGGACATCTCTCTCCAGGACTACGTGGAGCGGCTCATCAGGGAGGGCGTGGCCACGTACTCGGTAGAGGAAGCCTTGGAGAAGGTGGGCTTGCCAGCGGCCGAGGAAAAAGGTAAGACTGGTGGCAAGAAGGAAGCGGACGGTGACAGCAATGGACACTCTTGACGAAGACAAGACCCCGCTATTTGGAGAGGTCCGAGAACCAAAGCCCGGGTATCTCGTAGACCACATCTCTGGTGTGGAGGTAAAGGCGACTCCAGAGGAAGTCGAAGCGGTGCAGGTTTTCGCCCGCCGACTGGTTGACGACTACGGGTACGACAAGGGCCAAGTCCAGACACACCCCCAGTTCCGCGTTCGGAAACGCCCCTCGGACGAAGATAAGTCGTACCCCGTAGATATCGCCGTTTTCAGGTCTCCCGAACGGACTGAAGCCAACCTCTATCTAGTAGTCGAGTGCAAGAAGGAAAACCGGCGGGATGGCATCGCGCAGTTGAAGCTTTACCTGGAGATGTGCCCTGCCACCATTGGTGCATGGTTCAACGGTCAGGAGCACGCCTATCTTCTTAAAGTCCGACACGCGGACGGCCATGTGGAGTGGAAAGACCTGCCCAATATCCCTCGCAGCGGCCAGCGGGTAGAAGACATCGGGCTTTTCAAACGCAAGGACCTCAAGAAGCCGTCAAACCTCAAGGCCGTGTTCCGGGACATCCGCAATCACTTGGCTGGCATGACAACAGGCATAACCCGCGATGAGGCGCTCGCCCAGGAGATCATCGCCATCCTGTTCTGCAAGATTCTGGATGAGCAGGAGCGTAGCCCCGAGGAAGTAGTAGAGTTCCGCGCCGGAATCGGAGAGAGTGCGGAAGCAGTCCAGAAACGGGTCCTCGACTTGTTCCGCCAGGTAAAGACGGCCACCTTTGAAGATGTCTTTTCACCCGAAGAGACCATCAAGCTGGACCCTGAAAGCCTCCTGTACGTGGTCGGTGAGTTGCAGAACTACTCCGTCACCGAAGCAGACCGGGACGCTGTAGGGGACGCCTTTGAGGTCTTCATCGGACCAGCCCTGCGGGGCAGTGAGGGGCAGTTCTTCACACCAAGAAACGTCATCCAGATGATGGTTGACATACTGGACCCACAGCCTGGCGAGAGCATCATTGACCCGGCTTGCGGCTCGGGCGGGTTTCTGATCGGTGCCCTGGAGCACGTTTGGCATAAGCTACGTGAGGAAGCGACCAAGAAGGGCTGGACGGAGCTCCAGCTATTCAAGCGCGAGCAAGAGGTGGCAACTCGCCACTTCCGCGGCATAGATAAAGACTCGTTTCTCGCCAAAGTGACCAAAGCATACATGGCCATCGTTGGGGATGGACGCGGCGGCGTCTTCTGCGAGAACAGCCTTGTCCCTCCGGAGGACTGGCCAGCCACAATGGGGGAAAGCATTTCTCTAGGCACATTCGATGTCCTCCTCACCAATCCCCCGATGGGGAAGAAGATTGTGGTAAAAGGGGAACGTCTCCTCTCCCAGTACGACCTCGGTTACAAGTGGCAACGCAATAAGGCGACTGGCGAGATGGAACGGAGCAGCACGATTCACGAGGACCAGCCCCCGCAGATCATCTTCCTGGAAAGGTGCCTTCAGCTCCTGAAGCCCGGCGGCAGAATGGGCATCGTTCTTCCCGAGGCGGTCTTTGGCATGCCCACGTACGACTACGTGGTCACCTTCCTTCGTCGCCGGACAAAGATACGCGGCATCGTCTCCATGCCGGAGGCCCTTTTCAAGACCAGCGGGAAAGGTGGTACCCATGCCAAGGTCTGTATCGCTTTCCTTGAGAACACGCCGCCAGCAGAGGGTGAAGACTACGACATATTCATGGCGGATGTGAAATGGTGCGGCCATGACTCCCGCGCCAACCCCACCTACAGAGTGGCCCAAGATGGAAAAACGGTGATATTGGATGACATCCCCTCTGTCGCGCAACGCTACAGGGACATTCTTGTGAGGCGGGCTACCCGAGAGCGGGATAGGTTTGGCTTTACCTACCGCCTCAGCGGCATTAGGAACGGCATCTTCGTGCCTAAGTACTACGACCCGAGGGTGGCGAGCGACCTCGCGGCATTGCAGGCTACGCATGACCTTGTGTCTCTTGCGGACCTAGTGCGCCGGAAGGTTGTCTCGTGGGCAACCGGCATGGAGGTTGGGAAGATGGCTTACGGGACGGGGCCAGTCCCGTTTATCCGCACCTCGGACATCTCCAACTGGGAGCTAAAGGGCGATCCCAAGCAGAGCGTCAGCGAGGAGCTTTACGAGCAGTATCGGCCCAAGCAGGATGTCGAGGCAGAAGATATCTTCGTGGTGCGGGACGGGTCCTACTTGGTGGGAACATCATGTATTCTTACTGAACACGACACGAAGATTCTTTATTGCGGCGGTATCTACAAACTGCGTGTGAACAAGAAAGACGAGCTTGACCCGTACCTTTTGCTTGCCTTGCTGAATACGCCCATTGTCCGCCGCCAAATGCGCGCCAAACAGTTCACCCGAGACATCATTGACACCTTGGGTAAGCGCCTCTTCGAGGTGGTGCTGCCAATCCCGAAGGACCCCAAGCTACGGGAGAGGATAGCCAACGAAACCCGCGAGACGGTACAGACCAGGGTCCGGCTCCGCAACCGGACAAAAGAGATCGCCTTGGAAGTGGAGGGCTTGTCCACTGTCTCAGAAGAAGACAAGGAGGTCCTTGAGACTCTCTAGTTGCTTCGGGCCGTAACCTCTGGGCGGGCATACTCACTTGTCGGGCCCAACGCATACTGCTAAGAGACAAGCCACTCCATCGGCGCTTCGGAGCCTGCTCAGTCCACTGTTTGCGGGGGCGAGGTGAGGCTTGACACCAACCCGCCAGCTACCTACAGTGAGGTCTAGACCCTCTCTACTGATGACCACTGCCGTGACACCTACGAAACCCGGATACATCGCCTTGTACCATTCAGGGGAGCTGGAGCGCCGCGCCCAGGCCCTCGAAGCCAGGCTGTCCGCCTGCGACATCTGCCCCAGGGCTTGCCGGTGCAATCGGCTGGCGGACGAGCGGGGCTATTGCCATTCCGGGCGCTTGCCCATCGTCGCCACGGTCTGCGACCATCACGGCGAGGAACCGCCTATCTCAGGGACCAGAGGGTCCGGCACAGTCTTCTTCGGCAACTGCACCCTGAGATGCGCCTATTGCCAGAACTACCAGATAAGCCAGGACTGGCGCCGCCAGGCAGCCAACGAGATGGACTGCCATACCCTCGCCGAGCGGATGCTTTACCTTCAGGACGAGCTCGGCTGCCACAACATCAACTTCGTTTCGCCGTCCCATTTCGTGCCCCAACTGGTCCGGGTCGTGCTCGAAGCGGTGCCCCTGGGACTCCGAGTCCCCCTGGTCTACAACACCAGCGGCTATGATTCGCTGGCTTCCCTAGAGCAGCTCGATGGCATCATCAGCGTCTACCTGCCTGACCTGCGATACGGCTCGGACATCTGGGCCAAGCGGCTCTCCGGCGTGCCGGACTATGTCGCCCGGTCCCGTCAGGCCATCCGGGAGATGTACCGACAGGTTGGGGACGTTGTAGTAGATGGTTCCGGCCTGGCGCAGAAGGGACTGATCGTGCGCCATCTCGTCATCCCCAATGGCCTGGCGGGCAGCGAGGACTCGCTGACCTGGCTGGCCCGAGAGCTGTCACCCTCTGTGACCGTCAGTCTGATGTCCCAGTACCGCCCGGTGCACCGGGCGCTGGACATGCCGCTGCTGTCCAGGGGTATCTCCTACGGTGAGTATGCGTCGGTGCTACAGTTGCTGGAAGACCTGGGGCTGCACAACGCCTGGGTGCAGGAGATGGGGTCAGCCGAGGACTACCTCCCCGACTTTGACCGGGGTGGCCACCCGTTTGGCCCAGTCCGGCAGACGATATAGGCGTGCCGTGAATACACCGTCGGGACATCCGCCGCGACGCGCAAGCCCGCAGCACACGTCTCGCAAAGCCGTGACGGTCGTGTCACTCATGCTTGCAGTCGTCTTTGCTGCTACGGCGCCTGCTTGTGGCCGCAGTGAGCCCAGGGTGGACCAGGTCGGACCTGGGCACGAAGCAACACCTTCTCCCCAGCTTGTAGCCATCTTCGCTGACTACGCGCGAAGCCTTCTGCCCTACTACGGGCTTGTAGAGGTCAACGCTCCCACCCGCCTCACCCGTGACGAGGCCCTTCGCCTCGGGCGAGAATTCGCCACGGCGCCTAACCGTCCGAGTCCCGGCAGAGTAGACCAAGTGCAGGCCCTCCTGGTCCGGTACACGGCTGACCCGAGCTACTTCGAGTACGGCAAGCTTTCGTGGTTCCTCGTATTCCCCACGACTATGGAGCTCGGCCTCCACTCTGGTCCGGCGCGTGTTCCAACGCCTGGGCCGAATACGCCACAAGTCCTGATGTATTGGCCTTGTGAATTTGCCATTCCCTTGGACGATGATACGGGCCTCTTCTGGGGTGGTTCGTGGTGCACTTTTAGAAGACCGGGGCCCTCCGCAACACCGAACCAGAAGCGGCAGTTGGACTCGTATGCTGCGACCTATGGCTGGTGGCCCGTGTGGTCGCAACTTCATCAATATGATGGGAAGCCCATACCGGAATCGGCAATCCAAGCACTTCAACGACCGTAGAAAAGGCCGTCAACCCAAAGCTGGTTGACACCCTATGCCATAGCGGGCTACAATGCCCTTGAAAGTGAGGGACTATGGTCAGGTTGCGTCTCCGTCGTGAAGGAAGAAGAAAACGGCCCTCCTACCGCGTGGTAGCGGCCGATAGCCGTATGCCCAGGGATGGTCGCTTTATCGAGGTCATAGGCTTCTATGACCCCTTGGTGGAACCGCCCAAGATCGTAATCAGCGAGGACAAGGCCCTGCTGTGGCTCAAGCGTGGGGCACAGCCCAGCGAGACCGTCCAGCGGCTCCTGGTCAAGACGGGCATCCTGGCCAAGTTCCGCGGCGAGGCTCCTGCCGAGGCCTCGGCGCCGGCGGAAGCTGCTTCACCCGAGCAGCCCGCCTAAACTGCGGGGGGGCGCATGAAAGAGTTGGTCGAGTACGTCGCCAAGGCCGTGGTAGACCACCCGGACGCAGTGCAGGTCACTGAGGTCGAGGAAGAGGGAAGGACAATCCTTAGGGTGCAGGTGGCCGAGGAGGACCGGGGAAAGATCATCGGACGCCAGGGCCGGGTAGCGGAGGCCATCCGCACCCTGCTCCGCGTCGCCGCCATCAAGAACGGTACCCGCGCCACCCTCCAGATCGTCTAAATAGGGGGGCACCATGAGCGGCCACTCGAAGTGGAGCCAGATAAAGCGCCAGAAGGGTGTGACCGACGCTCGACGTGGCCAGCTCTTCACCAAGTTCGCCCGTGAGATAATGATCGCCGTCCGACAGGGCGGCCCCGACCCCTCCTCCAACTTCCGCCTCCGCATGGCTCTTCAGAAGGCTAAGGACGCCAGTCTGCCCACCGAAAACATTGAGCGCGCCATCAAGAAGGGCTCCGGCGAGGCCGGGGTCGAGCAGCTCGATGAGATAACCTACGAGGGCTACGGTCCGGGTGGCATCGCCGTCCTGGTGGAGGTGTTGACAGACAACCGCAACCGCAGCGTCTCCGAGGTGCGCCATAACTTCGAGCGCGCCGGCGGGCGCCTGGGGGAGGCGGGCAGCGTCTCCTGGGTTTTCGAGTCGCGGGGCGTGCTCGCTATCCCGACTACCGCGGTGCAGGCCGAGGACTGGGCGCTCCAGGCCATAGACGCCGGGGCTGAGGATGTCCAGGTACATGATGACGCCCTGGAGGTCTACACCCGCCCCGATGCCCTGGAGAAGGTCCGCCGCGCCCTCGAAGAGAAGGAGATGAAGGTGTCCTCTGCGGAGCTCTCCCGTGTGCCCAAGACCACCGTCCCCCTCGATGCCGCGACGGCCACCAAGGCCCTAAGGCTCCTGGAGCGGCTGGAGGAGCTCGACGACGTGCAGCGGGTGCACACCAATGCCGAGTTCCCCGACACCGTCCTGGAGGGGCTCCAGGCCGCGAGCTAGCCGTGGCCCGGGTACTGGGCGTTGACCCGGGTACCGTGGCTATGGGGTTCGCTGTGGTGGAGGAGGGTGGAGGTGACCCTAGCTCCATAGCCTCGGGTGTCTTCACTGCCGCTGCGGACCTGCCTATCGCCGAGCGCCTGCACGCCCTCTACGGCCAGCTCCAAAAGGCCATCGTCCGCTACCAGCCCGCAGAGGTCGCCGTCGAGGAGCCTTTCACCGCCAAGAACCCCCACTCAGCCCTGGCCGTAGGCCAGGCGCTGGCCCTGGCGCTTCTCGCCGCCGCCGACCACGGCCTGCCCATCCAGACCTATCCCCCGGCTACGGTCAAGCAATCGGTGACCAACTACGGGCGCAGCACCAAGGAGCAGGTGAGGCAGATGGTCTGCCTGCGACTGGGCATCCCCGCGGACATGTCCGAGCACGCCGCCGACGCCCTGGCCATCGCCCTGTGCCACATCCAGGAGCGACAGATGGCCGCCCGGTTGGCTGGCCAGGCCGCTGCCTCTAGGTCCAGGAGATGATTGTCGGGCTGCGGGGGACACTAGAGGCGGTGGCCGTGGACGGCGCCGTCATCCAGGTGGGGGGCTTCAGCCTGCGGGTGCAGACCCCCACCTCCACATTGGCGGCCCTGGGTCCCTTGGGCAGCCAGGTGCACCTGCACACCCACCTCTACCTGCGCGAGGACCTGATCGCCCTATACGGCTTCGGCACCGAGGAGGAGCTAGCCATATTCGAGCGGCTGCTCACCGTCCCCCGGGTAGGTCCGAAGCTGGCCCTGGCCCTGCTCTCCGTCCTGGGCGCTAGCGACCTGGTGACCGCCGTGATGTCAAGCGACATAGACCGGCTGGCCCAGGTGCCGGGCATTGGCAAGAAGACAGCCAGCCACCTGGTGCTGGAGCTAAAGGGTAAGCTGGAGTCCCTCGATCTGGCAGCAGCGGCTTCCTCGCCTGGGGACCAGAGCGCCGAGGTGGTGGCCGCCCTCACCGGCATGGGTTTCTCCACCGCCGAGGCCCGAGACGCGGTCAAGGGACTGCCCTCGGGGGACCTGCCCGTCGAGGAGCGCCTGCGCCAGGCCCTCCAGCGCCTGTCCCGCGCATAGAGCCGGGGGCACACGCACGAGGACATAACCGTAGGGGCGGGCCTGTGTGCCCGCCCGCCCCAGGGGAGGGCACGTGCCGACGCGGCGGGACTCCCCTACGGGGCACGTTCGTGGCGGTGCACGGGAGCGAGACGTTGAAAGGGGACACACCATGCTTACAGTACGCGAGGCAATCCTGGAGCGCCGGGCCATCCGCAAGTTCAAGCCGGACCCGGTGCCCGACGCATACATCCTGGAGATGCTGGAGGCAGCCCGCCTGGCCCCCTCCGGCCACAACCGCCAGCCCTGGCGCTTCCTGGTGGTCACCGACCCCGCGGAGAGGACCTTTATCCAGGACGCCTGCCGCCACCAGCGCTTCATCGGCGAGGCGCCGGTGGTCTTCGTCTGCGCGGCGGACCTCTCGGCCTTCTCCAAGCTCTCCGAGCGCCTGCGCTATGAGGAGTTCATCGAGTACGGCGTCTTCGACACGTTCTCCGGCGACCTGACCGACCATGCCTACTGGGAGAAGGGGTTCCTCTCCGGCCCGGAGCCGGACCCCAAGGCGTTCATTGGCGGCGCCCTGGCCAACACCTACATCGCCATCGAGCACCTGGTGCTCACGGCGACGGCGCTGGGGCTGGGCACATGCTGGGTGCAGGCCCGCCCCGCCACCGAAGCGCTACAGAAGCGCTTCGGCTGGCCGGAGCACATCATCTGCGCCGCCGTCATCCCTTGTGGCTACCCCGCCTTCCAGCCTTCGCCCCGCCCCCGCCAGGCGCTGGAGGAGCTGCTGCTAAGGCCGCTGGCGGTTACGTCGCCGCCTTAGAGACCTCTACACATCTTTCCGCGCCAACACAACAACGGGTCACGGGTTCGGAGCTGGAGAAGGGAAGAATGGACACCAAGTGCTATACTTTTGTTCACGAAGCGTACGTTGGAGGTGCCCATGAATGACGCAACGAAAGAGGCCGCTGCGGTGCTATCCGGTCAACCAGAGCCTCCGCCCGGCGTAGCCGAGCTAATGAAGCTATACGAGAGCGTGGAGGAAATGTACGTGCTAGCGGCGGCTGCGTCGGGCAGCTATGAGGAGCAGTCGGCCACTACCTCTTACACGGACTTCCGCTTGAAGGCGAAGTAAAGAAACCAATGCCGACTTGGGGCGATACCCTAAAAGAACTCAAAAGTACAAGAGGCTGGACGCCCACCTCGTGGAGGCATTGCGCAAGGCCGGTCACCATACGACCACAGTTGTGGCGGAAGGACTCGGTGGCCTTGACGACGAGTCGCTGCACACCGTCTGCAAGAACGAAGGGACTTATGCAGCCTCCAAACAATAAGGGCTTTCGATGCCTAAAGCGGTTCTAACGGAAAAGTACGTCTTCAGTGCAGATCACATCTTCTACCCAGAACTTGCGACCTATGCGGTAACACAGATCGCGCTATCCACTGCATATACATGTGCGAAGGGTGAGTCTTTTCCACGACTCATCATGAACAAGGGGGTGGTCACCCACTCGGTCCTACTGAACCCCCAGATCTTGGTCGCCATGATGGATCCCGGAGTTAGGAGTTCTGGTCTGCCCATTGAATACAGCGCGGCATCCTTTGATAGAGAACCGGGGAATGCTCAAGGACCTGCCTATTTTGTACCACCTGAGATTTGGAATACGGTCGCCCAGGTTTGCCTAGGCTCGGCATACGAGCGTATTTCTGGCCGGGTCAAAGACCGCTACCGTGCTGACCCTTGGTCATGGCCACCTGAGCTTCAATACTTCCGACACATCAGAAACGGGTGTTTTCATAACAACAGATTCAACCTCCGACCTACGTATAAACACAAGACAGCCATAGATTCGGCAAACCCGCCTAGGTGGCGCACCTCGGTTTTGACGGACGATGAGTCCGTAGCCGGTAAGCGCGTATTGGGTAGCTATCTCTATTCAGGTGACGTGCCAATACTCCTGGCCGATATGGCGCAAGTCTTCAAAAGTTCACCCCCATAATCTCATCAACAGACGAGCCGTCCGGGGTCTTGGAGAATGTATGTGAATACTAGATAGAGTGCTCGGCCCGGCCCCAAAAGGCGGCAGTGACCGCTCCGCACCCAGCATCCCGTTTCCCCAGCCATCCTACCGTAGCAGGGGTACGCTAGCGATGGGCGCTACAAGATGAAAGCAGGCCGGACAATATTGTATTCATAGAGGTAACGCAAAATAGCTTTGGCTCAGCCTTCGCGCGTGTGAGTCGTCCCGTGATTCACACGCGCCCATCCCTCAAGGAGGTGCGCTTATGGAACCCGAAGCCCAGGCCTACGTTGATACCTTCCATAACCTGTGGGAGCAGGCCCGTGCAGCCATCAAAGACCTGCCACCCCAGGCCCTGAACTGGACGCCGCTGGCCAAGGACACCAACTCTGCGGCAATCATGGTGGCGCACATGTGCGGCTCCAACGCCATGCACGTGTACCAGGCCCTCACCGGCGTGGACGTCCGTCGCCAGCGCGACGCCGAGTTCCAGGCCAGCGCCCAGTCCGCCGCAGACCTCGTGGCTATGACCGAGAGGTCCGAGGCCCAGTGCCGCGAGGCGCTGGAGAGCACCACCGCTCGTGCCCTAGGCGAGGCGGTGGCCCTGCCAGGCCGGGACCCCACACCCCGGCGGGCGGTGGTGCTGCGCACAGTCGGGCACATGGCGCTGCACGTGGGCCATCTCCAGCTTACCCGCCAGCTTTGGGAGGCACGCTCGTAGGGGCGCAGCAAGAGGGCATATCTCCCCCTCACTCCGTTCGCTTCGCTCAGGACAGCGTCTAGCTCTCTCCCTCCAGGTCCCGATTCTCGGGACAGGGGAGAGAGGTAATCTCCTCGCCCCCTGGGAGGAGAGGGAAAGGGTGATGAAGCCTAGCCCCAGGCTTATGGTCATCAACCATTTATAGTGCCAACTGTGCGCCAGCACCATTGTCATTCTGAGTCCCGATGCGTCGGGATCAGAATGACAGGTAATGTCGCCCTATTTAGTTGATGACCATCAGCCTGGGGTATGAGTATGATTACCCCAGCAGGCGCACCAGGGGGACCACGTCCGGCGCCTCGTCCAACTGGGAGACGGCGGCAATGACGCGGTCCACGGTGGCGGCGGGCAGCGGCTTGACCGAGTACGCGGCGCAGTCCCGGAACTTAGCCCGGAGGTCGGCATCGCTGATGGGGTTGTCGGGGTGGCCATAGGCGATGTCAACGTGCTGGCTGAAGGCGCCGCCGTTGCGCAGGCTTATGTCCACGGTGGCCGCTTCGACCAGGCGTCGGTTGTAGCTCTTGTCGTACTGCCAGCCTATCTTCTCGGCCAGCCCCAGGACCTGCGGGTCGCGCAGCGCCTCGGCGCTGAAATCGCCCAGGACCAGATTGCGGCGCTGGATGGCTACGGCCAGACAGTAGGGCAGGCTGAACAGGGCGTCAATGGCAAGCTGGGGCCTCCTCTTTTCCTCGGCGGGAAGGCAGCGGCTGAGTCCGTCGCTGCCCACGGTGAGCACGACGCCCTTGACCTGCTCGGGCCGGATATCATACTGCCGGACCAGGCGCAACGTGGCATCCAGGAAGGTATGGATAACCCGGCACGAGGGCCAGGGCTTGAAGCTGACATTCGCCCCCTCGAATACCTCGCCGAGGCGGTCCGTCAGCCGTTCGGGGTCATAGTGGCCCCGGAAGTAGAGGTTGAACAGGCCGGCCTTCCCCTCGAACACTTCCTGGCCCCCGAGCAGGCCCTTCTGGGCCATGAGGGCGGCCATCACACCACCCTTGGCCGCAAAGGCATCGCGGATGCCCCGGAACACGGACCCCGCGCCCACGTGCCCCTCCCAGCTACCGGCCGCCTGGTTGAGGGCCATGCCCAGGGCGCCCAGGACGCCACGCTCATCCAGCCCCAGCAGCTTCCCGGCGGCGGCTGCGGCGCCAAAGACGCCGATCACCGGCGGCCGTGACCAGCCGGAGTCATGGTCCTCGAGGCAGGAGCCTAGCCGCACCACCAGGTCGCTTCCCAGGGCCAGGGCAGCGATGAAGCGCTTGCCGTCCACCCCACCCATGCGCTCGGCGATAGCCAGGGTCGCAGGGAGGCAGGAGCCGGTGGGGTGAAGTCGGGAGAAGTCGTCCACGTCGTCGTAGTCCAGCGGGTGAGTCAGTGCCCCGTTGGCAAACGCGGCCAGGGGCGCCGCAGCCCGGCCGCCGAAGCCGACCACGGTGCACTGCCCGTGACCATCGCCCTCAGCGACTATCTCGGCGATCTCCCGGCAGCCTTCGCCCAGCGTCGTAGCGGCCAGCATGCCACCGAGACAGTCCAGGATGCTTCGCTTGGCAACCTCGACGGTCCGGGGCGGTAGGTCTTCGTAGGTAGTCTGAGCGATATTCCGCGCAATCAGTCGGCTGATGTCGGTTGCCGCCATTTTGCCCCCCTCTCAGGACGATGGCCCTGTGAATGGTGGGATGATAGCACCGGTCCAGCACGGGGTCAACAGGCGCCACCCTCACCCTGTCCCACAGAAACAGGGAAGACGCCCCTGTAGGGGCGCCCCGATAATCGGGGCGCCCCTACAGCTTGACTACTTTGGCGGTATAGATGCCGGGGATGGCCAGGATGCCCTTGAGCTGCTCCTCGTTGAGGGCTTCGTCCAGGCCCAGCACCATGAGGGCCTGGCCCCGGGGCTGTACTCGGCTCACGTGCATGGAGCTGATGTTGATGTCGGCGGCGCCGGTCACGTTGCCCACGTTGCCGATAAGCCCCGGCCGGTCCTTGTGGTCGCAGAACAGCAGATAGGCGTCGTCGGGGACCAGATCGAACCAGTAGTTGTTCACCCGCACTATGTGCGGCTTGCCCCGCATCAGTGTGCTCGCCGCCGCCGTGACCCCTTCGCTGGTGGTCAGCTCCGCGGTCACCAGGTTCCCGTAGTCCTGGCTCAGGGTGTCCTTGTGCTCGACTATGCGCAGCCCGCGCCGGGCGGCGACCTGGGTCGCATTGACCACGTTCACCCGCTCGCCGGTGACCGGCTCCAGCAGGCCCTGGAGCAGCGCCGCCTTGAGCACCGAGCAATCGTACGCGCCGATGTCCCCTTCGTACTTGATGTGCAGGCTGGCCCACTGGCCATCGGCCAACTGGGTTACCAGCCGTCCCACTATGGCCGCCACCGGGTAAAAGGGGCGGACCACCGACGCCACATCCGGCGGCATGGCCGGTACGTTGACGGCGTAGCGCGGCGGGCGGCCCTCCAAGACAGCGATGACCTCCTCCGCCACATCCACGGCAACGCTGGCCTGGGCTTCCACCGTAGACGCTGCCAGATGGGGCGTACAGATGAGGCGCGGATGGCGGAACAGGGCCATGTCCTTGGGCGGCTCGCTGGTGTACACATCGAGGGCGGCCCCGGCGATCTTCCCATCGTTCAACGCTTGGAGCAGCGCCGCCTCGTCCACGATGCCCCCACGCGCGGCATTGACGATGCGGGCCGAAGGCTTGAGCAGGGACAACTCCTTGGCCCCGATAAGTCCCTGAGTGGACGAGGTCAGGGGCGTATGGATGCTGATGAAGTCCGAGTGGCGTAGGACCTCGTCCAGGGCCGCCAGCTCCACGCCCAGGCCCTTGGCCACCTCGACGGAGATAAACGGGTCATAGGCAAGTACCCGCATGTCGAAGGACTGCGCCCGTTTGGCCAAGGCGCTGCCCACCTTGCCCAGTCCCACCAGGCCCAGGGTCTTGCCTCGAAGCTCTACGCCCACAAACGTCTTCCGGTCCCACTTCCCCTGCTGGAAGGCGACGTGCGCCTGGGGAATGTAGCGGGCCAGGGACAGGATGAGGCCCATGGTGTGCTCGGCGGCGGAGATGGTGTTGGCCAGGGGCGCATTCACCACCACCACGCCGCAGCGGGTGGCCGCCTCCACGTCTATGTTGTCCACGCCCACTCCAGCGCGGGCTATAATCTGGAGGTTGCGCCCGGCCTCGATGATATCCCCGGTGACCTTGGTCTCACTGCGGACCATCAGGCCGGCGTAGTCGCCGATGCAGGCCTTGATGTCGGCTGGCGGCAGGCCGTGCCTCACGTCTACCTGGGCGGAACGGGCCACCAGGTCCAGGCCATCCTGGGCCACGGGGTCAGTGACTAGGACCTTGGGCTTCATCGCGCTGTGGCCCGCTGCGCTGCCGGGGCCTTGGCTTTGAAGCCTAGTGCGGGCAGCACTTTGCCCAGTGTGGATATGACCTGGTCTATCTCTGCCTCAGAGACATAGCCCATGTGTCCGATGCGGAAGATCTTACCGCTGAGCTTGGCCTGGCCCTCGGCCAGCTCGACGCCCTGCTCCAGCATGGAGCGCAGCAGCTTGCTACAGTCCACTCCCTCGGGGACGCGCACCGCAGTGACAGCGTTGGAGGCATAGGACTCATTCTCCACCAGCAGCGAGAGGCCCAGGCCCTTGATGCCCTCCCTGGTGCGCTGGGCGAGCCGGGCGTGGTTGGCGAAGATGTTGGCCAGCCCCTTGCGGAGCATCATGTCCAGGGCCACGTCCAGGGCATAGTAGGTCGAGACAGCCGGCGTCCAGGGCGTCTGGTTCTTGGCCTGGAAGCCCCTGGCCTTCCCCAGATCGAGGTAATAGCGGGGCATCTTGGCCCTGGCGTTGGCCTCCCAGGCCTTTGGCCCCATGGCCACGAGGCCGACCCCGGGCGGCACCATGAAGCCCTTCTGGGAGGCGCTGGCGATGGCGTCAACCCCCCAGGCGTCCATGGGCAGGTCCAGGGCGCCCAGGCTGCTCACCGCGTCCACCAGCAGGAGCTTGTCGGACTCCCGGGCCAGGGCGGCGATCTCCTTGACGGAGTTGGTCACTCCCGTGGAGGTCTCGTTGTGGACGACCTGGATAGCCTTGATGGAGGCGTCCTTCCGCAATGCCTGGCGCACCGTGTCCACATCTACGGCGGTCCCCCAGGGGAACTCCAGCCGGACCACATCGGCGCCAAAGGCCTGGGACACCTCGCAGAAGCGGTCCCCGAAGGCGCCACAGGTCAGGGCCAGCACTCGGTCCCCAGGCGATAGTGTGTTGACCACCACGGCCTCCATGGCCCCCGTGCCGGAAGTGGTGATGACGAAAATCTCGCTGGAGGTCTGGAATACCTGCTTAAGGCGCTGGTTCACGCGCCCCAGAAGGGCAGCGAACTCCGCGCCGCGATGGTTGACCATCTGCTTGACCTGCGCCTGGAGCACCTCGGGGGGACACGGGGTCGGACCCGGGATCCGCAGATTCATGACGCCTCCTTGCTTCGTAGGGGCGGGTTTGAAACCCGCCCCTACCATGTTCAGGCTAGGGGTGGACGGCCGTCCGCCCCTACGGACGCTCTTGTTAGGGAATGATACTCTACGGGCGCGGCCAACTCAAGGGCGGGGACGGCAACCGGGCTACGGGCTACGGGCTACGGGCTACGGGCCGCGCACACGCGGGTTTGGGACAATCTACACTTGTGGTCAAGGGGTTGGTGGCACAGGGGGAGGGCCAATTTGAGGTGGTGCAGCGACCGAGGAATCCTTCGCTGACCCTTCCCCTTCGCTGACCCTTCCCCTTCGCTGACCCTTCCCCTTCGCTGACCCTTCCCCTTCGCTGACCCTTCCCCTTCGCTGCGCTCAGGGTCAGGGCTTCGGCTCAGGGCTTAGGCCCAGGACGACGTGTTATGGCAGGCCTTGAGAAAGGCAAAACGACGAGAACCTTCGCCCTTCTGCGGAATGCCTTTGAATGACGCCCAAAGTGCCGTGGCGAGACGCGACAGCGGGCGAAGTCCCGATTCGTCGGGATAGCCCAGGTTTATACGTTGAGAAGCGGATTGCTTCGGCCCTGCGGGGCCTTTCAATGAACCGTGTGCCTTCGGTTATGCGCGGAGAGGCGGATTGCTTCGGCCCTGCGGGGCCTCGCAACGACAAGATAACCTCTGGGCCTCCAAGGTTAGATCCATAGGGAGTCATATCTGGGCACAGGGGTCCGGCACATGGGGGCCTCTCATGGCTCAGAATGACATAGACCTCGGAATCCCTCATGAGTATTGCTATCCTCACCACGAGGCATGAAAATAGCCGCTGGCCCTCTCTCCCGGCCTCTCCCCGATGCGGGGAGAGGTGTTCCCTTCCCCTTCCCGCTTCGGGAAGGGGCCAGGGGTTAGGGCCGACCCATGGGCTATTCTCGTGGCAATCAGGCTGCGGAGAGGTGGTGTCGTTGTATTCAGTTGATGACCATCAAATGCGCCCATACGCTTGAAGGTGTGGGCGTGGTCAAGATGGACTGGGAGCTGCACCGCCTGCGTTTGGGCCAGTCGCCGAGGAACGTTGACGTATGGTTGCCGCCCGCTGGAAGTGCGCCCGCGCCCCCGCCAGGTCACCAAGCTCACGCAGCACCATGCCCAGGTTGTTGACATCTACGGCCACGGTGGGATGGACGGGGCCATAGGCCGCCTCGTCTATGGCCAGCGCCCGCTGGAAGTGCGCCCGCGCCCCCGCCAGGTCACCAAGCTCTCGCAGCACCATGCCCAGGTTGTTGACCCGAATGGCCACGGTGGGATGGACGGGGCCATAGGCCGCCTCGTCTATGGCCAGCGCCCGCTCGAAGTGCGCCCGCGCACCCGCCAGGTCACCCATGTCTTGCAGCACGCCGCCCAGGTTGTTGACTCGAATGGCCACGGTGGGATGGACGGGGCCATAGGCCGCCTCGGCTATGGCCAGCGCCCTCTCGAAGTGCGCCCGCGCACCCGCCAGGTCACCCATGTCTTGCAGCATGCCGCCCAGGTTGTTGACGTCTATGGCCACGGTGGGATGGTTAGGGCCATAGGCCGCCTCGTCTATGGCCAGCGCCCGCTCGAAGTGCGCCCGCGCCCCCGCCAGGTCACCAAGCTCTCGCAGCACGAGGCCCAGGTTGTTGACATCTATGGCCACGGTGGGATGGTTGGGGCCATAGGCCGCCTCGTCTATGGCCAGCGCCCGCTGGATGTGCTCCCGCGCCCCCGCCAGGTCACCCAGCTCTCGCAGCACGAGGCCCAGGTTGTTGACGTCCCTCGCCACCGTGGGATGGTTGGGGCCATAGGCCGCCTCGTCTATGGCCAGCGCCCTCTCAAAGGCCTGCTTTGCCTCAGCGAACTGTGCCCGGCCCTTGAGATACAGGCCCGCTTGATTCAGGAGACGCCCCGTGGCTTCAGGGGCGACCTTGAGCCGCTCCCCATGCCCAGCCGCAGCCAGGGCATGGGGAAGGAGGAGGGAGCACTCGCCCCAGGTGCGCACGTCATCGCTGTCGAAGGGGAAGGCGCCATCCAGCAGACGGACGGCGGCCTCGGCCCATGTTGTGCGGGCGTCCTGCGGCAGCCAATCATAGACCACGGCCTGCACCAGCCTGTGCACCGACAGTGCTTCGCTGTCGGCCTCGATCAGGGAGTAGCGGCGCAATGCGGCTACAGCGTCGTCGTAGGCGACAGGCTCTGCCAGGGCGGCGGCCAGCGCCCTGGGCAGGTGCTGGGCGCCCTGGGTAAGGACCCGCCGGGGTATGGCATCGGGGGCCAGGAAGGCGCACAACCGCATCAGGTCCGCAGCACCGGGGGACTCCTCTTGCACGGAGTGAAACGAGATGTCCCAGGTGGTAGCTACTGTGTACGGGTATTCCGTGGAGGGCGCGCCGCGGCGCAATAGCTCGCTCCGGTGGGTGCGAAACAGCTCCAGGTACTGGGGAAAGGACCTGCGGGCGGCTTCCATGTAGGACCCGGCCTGCTCCAGCGCCAGCGGCAGGTCGCCCAGGGCCTCGGCCACCTGATCGGCCCCGGTGCGGTCGGTCCACCCCGTCCGCCTGAGAAGGAAGTCCACCGACTCCTGCCTGTTGAACTTCGTCACCGGCAGCACGCCAGCCACACCGCGCCAGTTGGGATACCGCGAGGTCACTATCACGTGGCCGCTCCCAGCCGTGGGTAGATAGTCGCGGACATTCTCGGGGTCCGGCACGTTGTCGAAGACCAGCAACCAGCCCCCGTGCGTCTCCAACCAGCGGCGCACGGCCGCCACGATAGCCCTTTGGTCGGCGAGGTCCCTCTCGGGCAACCCCAGGCGGGAAGCCAGGGCTGCGTAGTCGGCAGCCAGGGTCTCGAGCGTCTCGGCCCGTACCCACCACACGAAGGAGTAGTCCTGGGAGTGGCGATAGGCATACTCCACGGCAAGCTGTGTCTTGCCGACCCCGCCAAGGCCGCTGATGGCCTGCGTCAGGGCAGCAAGCTCACCCGACACCAGCTTTGTGCGCAGGTCGCGCAGAAGGTCTTCGCGGCCGGTGAAGTTAACGTTGCGGGTGTGAGGGACGTTCCAGATGGGAGCGACCTTTCCGGAAACAGGGCCACTGGCTTCTGTGGGGGTGCCTTGTGTCGCGGTCTCCTGCCCTGGGTCCTCACCTGACGTTCTGCCCGGAAACCACCTGGCAATAATCCTGATGTGCAACTGGGGTTTTGCGAGTTCGCGAAGGGCCTTGTCCTGGAGACATAGACCGTGCTGGTCCCAGAGTCTATCGAAGGAGTCCGACTGTAGGTCTTCATGACGGACGTTATCTGTCCCGAACACGCGCCGAAATGCGTCAAGAAGTCCGTCGCGAGAGAACGACGTAACCCGCTCTTGGATCTCGTATTGAAACGACTCTAGATAGAACATCTTGACGATCGTTTCGGCCGCCAGTCGAGAGTGCATGCGCACGCTGGTAGCCAACGCTTTCGGTTGCGGCATGTTTACGAACTCAGGGTGTGAATCCTTAATTCGCTTGGCGAGGCTTTCGAGCAGCCGCAGGTTACATTTCGCAGAGAGATACACTGTCTCCGGCAGGTCTCGGGGAGCACAAGGTTCGCGGACGATCAGCAGCACCGGCATATCTTGAGCAACAAATCGCTGGAGAAAGTCCTCGAGGGCGCTGGTTTGCTCGCCTCGGTCGGGGAATTCATGAAGCACGGCGTGGATTGTTACGACGAGGGATTGAATTCTGCCTTGCTCTCGCCACGAACGTACCAAATCCAAGGCTGGACCGAGCTTCTGCCTGGCGTCGCCCGTGAACACCTCCATTTGCTTGCCTGCCTGTTTAAGAACCTGCACCTTCCCTCGGGCCGCGCCACATAGACCATCATCGAACTCAAGCAGAACACCACAGGGTGCATGCGTCTTTGTAAGGAGATGCTGGAGCTCAGTGCCGTCTGCTCCACCCACTCTGAGGAACGCGATCTTGCTCAGGTCGAGGGTATATTTGTTCACAACCAGGAGGGCACTTTCCGCTTTCGCGACGGCGCTATCGCTGCCGGCGAAAACCCACGCTCCGCCGCTGGGCGAACGCCCCTCCAGCGCCTGTGTTATTCTTCTATCGAGGACGCTTGGCCCCGTGGTCGAATCAGCCGTCACGTCGTTCAGCCCTCAGCTTTACCAGACGACCACTTGTCACCGCGGTGTAAGAGCACGTCGCTCTACCAGTACCCAGAACGTTAGGATTTCGCCTTCGGCAAGGGCCCTAACGTCGGCCATTATAGACGGTGCCCTTCTACGTGTCCATGAGCCGTGAAACCCAAAATCCACGACCTAAGCTGTCGCTGGGCCTAGTAATCACGTGTGCGAAGAGAAACGTAGGGGCGAAGCATCCGAAGCACGATGCTCACAGACTTCCAATGTGTGGCCGGATGCTTCGCCCCTACGGGGTCCTGGAGCAGTGCCGGCAGTTGCGCCAGCAGATTGAGCGCGAGGGACCCGGCCCGGACGAAACATAACCCTCTCCACTGGGGGCCGGGGGTGGACGGCCGTCCGCCCCTACAGGTGCTTCTAATGACCGCGGCCCCTCACTCCACGATGACCAGGCCGGCCATGCCCAGACCCCCCTTGTCCCCGTGGAACTCACAGAAGTAGGGGAACCTGCCTGTCTCGTTGAAGGTGTAGGAGTAGCTATCGCCCTGGGCTACGCTGGGGGAGACGAACGCCCTCGTGTCATGGACAATGTTGTGCTTGGCTACGTCCTTGTTGACCCAGGACACCGTAGTGCCTTTCTTAATGACGATGGTCTTGTCCTTGTACACAAAGCTCTCCATAAGCACACTCACCGTCTGAGGTGCTGGGGTGGGAGTGGGAGTGGGCGGAGGTGGAGTTGGAGGGGGGCGCAGCTCCTGCGCGAAGGCTCCCGGCTGAACGCGCAGCGACACCCCGGCCAACGCCTGGGCATGGGCACGTATCTGGAGGATACCGCCCTCGTTGGGCACCGAGGCGATTTCGCCATCGCGGTCCTCGTCGAAGCCTCTAAGGGCGCGTGCCGACACTACCAGCGCCTCGGCTGCCTGGGCATCCACCGCCTGAGAGGTCGTCGCAGCGATGACCGCCAGGGCGTCGTCCCTGGCCTGGGTGGCCCACCTGGTGACGTTGTCCACCATGGTGATGATGTGGGGGGCGTGGGTCTTGATGGCGGCGGTGGCGTCCGGCGACTCCAGGGCGAGCCGGGCGTGCTCAGCCGCCAACCGCGCATAGGTCAGCAACCCCAGCCCGTCGCCCGGGTCCTGGATGAAGCCATCCTGGTTAAGGTCGCCGTAGTTCTTGCCCGACTGCCCTTCGACCAGCGTGATGACGTGCTCGGCGTGGCGCTTCATGGAGGCCAGGTTGCCTCGCTGTCGGGCAAGCTCGATCTCACTGGCATGGAACAGCAGCGGCGTCCCCTGGAGGCGTAGAGCATTCACGAAGCCCAGACCGCTGGGCGAGCCCGGTCCCTGGACGAGCAGGCTTCGGAGATGGACACCCGCCTGCGGGGGTATCGTCCCGACCAGGAGTATGGTGGGGGACGGCCCGGCCTTGCCGGCGGGGGCCGGCTCCACCGTGACCACGACCAGGTCGTACAGAGTGAGCGGATTGGCGCCTCCGGGCAAGATGTCCTCCAGGAATCCAGTCCCGTCCTCATGCACCTCCAGGACGCCAAGGGACTGGAAGAATGAATTGGCCCGGGACACCAGCCAGCCCTGGTACACCGTGCCCGGCGCCGCCGGGACTAAGTTGGCCACCATGAGGGTGACACGGTCGTTGAACCCCTGTGCATCGGCCCAGGCCACCAGGCCGGCAGTGCCCGGTGTGGTGGGCAGCGGCACAGGCGTCGCCGTGGGCTGGGGCGTCTCCGTCCTTGACGCGGCCGCGGTAGCTACGTACTGGCCATAGTAGACCCCAAAGCCGCTGAACGCCACCAGGGTCCACAGCGCCAGCGTGGCCCGCATCATGCGCCTGTACTTCCATATCCGCCAGCTCTCGGGGACCAGGTTACTCATCCGGACAAGGATGTAGAGCGCCATGAGCTCGGCCAGCCCTCCCAGGGCGGCGTGCCCTATCATGAGCCTGGCGATGGTCGGGCTCGCTGCGCCCCCCCGTATCACGTAGCGGTTGAACCCGATGGCCATGGCCACGAGTATGAGCGCCAGGTTCACCAGCACCAGTGTGGTCTGGTTCCGGTGGTGGGCCGTCCTCTGGCGCCGGTAGCGGATCAGGTAGAAGCCGAAGAACAGGCCAAGCAGGACCACCGTCTCAGCGACCAGCAACAGCAAGGCTGTGCGTTGGGGTCCCAAGAGATACTGCACGCCGCCTCCCCCCTTTCCTAGCAGCCTGGATCGGTACTTCGCCGAAGAAGTGCCATAGCTGCGCCGGCGCACGACGCAGTTGCAGACACCTCACCCTGCCCTCTCCGTAGACGGACCCCGACGCATCGGGGCCCTCTCCGCAAGCGGAGAGGGGACTAAGAGGTGAGGTCGCTGGCCCGGCAACGCGCTTGACCTATGCAGTGCATCTCTGCCTCAAGACACTAGAGAGAGACCACAAGGGCCCCTACAACGTCTACGCCCGCTCCAGCACCATGGCCGCGCCGTGCCCGCCGTTGCCGCACAGGGTGGCCAGGCCGTAGCGCCCCCCGGTCTCCTCCAGCTCGTAGAGCACCTGGTAGACGATGCGGGCGCCGGACATACCCGTGGGGTGGCCCAGGGCCACCGCGCCACCATAGATGTTCACTTTGTTGCGGTCCAGCCCGAGGTCGCGGACCACGGCCAGCACCTGGGCGGCGAAGGCCTCGTTGATCTCGATGAGGTCAATATCCTTCAGGGTTAGGCCCGCCCGTTGGAGCGCCAGCCGGACGGCCGGCACCGGCGCCACGGCGAAGTCCCTGGGCTCCACCGCAGCCACGGCGTAGGACCGCACGATGCCGCGGGGCTTGAGGCCAAGCTCCCTGGCCTTCTCCCGCGAGGCAAGGACCAACGCCGCTGCACCATCGGTGATACCCGAGGCATTGCCGGCGGTGACGGTGCCCGTGGGGTTGAAGGCGGGAGACAGCCGCGCCAGGGTCTCCAGGGTGGTATCCGGGCGGGGGTGCTCGTCCTCCTTGAACACGACCGGGGCGCCTCGGGACTGCTTGATCTCCACGGGGACAATGGTCTTGGCATGGAAGCCGCTCTTCTTGCCCTTGTCTGCCCTCTGCTGGCTCTCCAAGGCGAACTGGTCCTGCTCCTGCCGGGTGATGCCATAGCGCTTGGCCAGGTCATCGGTGAGCATCCCCATGTGCTTCTGCTCGATACCACAGATGTAGCCGTCCTTGTACATGGCGTCCAGGAGCATGACATCGCCCATGCGGGCACCCCAGCGGGTGTTCATGCTCAGGAAAGGGATGCTGCTGTGGTGCTCCATACCGCAGGCCAGGACGACATCGCTGTCCCCAAGCTGGATAGCCTGGGCGCCCACTATGGCCGCCTGCATGCCCGAGAGACAGGCCTGCTGCAAGGTGAGCACGGGCACCGAGGCCGGGACACCGGCTTTGATAGCGGCGATTCGGCCCGGGTTGGGGCCGTTCCCCGCCTGGCGGGCGTGTCCCACGAACACCTGGCCCACCTGGCCCGGCTTGACGCCAGACCTCTCCAGGGCGCCCTTCATGGCGACCGCACCGATATCGGTGCAACTCAGGTCCTTCAGGCTCCCCCCGAACTTCGCGATGGGCGTGCGCGCCCCGTCTATGACTACGACTTCCTTAGTTGCCATTATCTCCTCCTAGCAAGGGGTGTTAGTCCATATGAGAGTCCATTCACCCACACCGTCCGGCCCTCACATACGTCTGCGAAGCCGTTGGTAGCAGTCCCGTCTATGACCAACAAGGATGACCGTCACATTCGCGCCTTCGACCAGGTAGACGACCCGCCATACTCGTTGCACTTCGAGCCGGTAGAGACTTGCGCTCAAGCGTTTGATGCCCGGCCCATCCAAGGGGTTTTCCGCCAAGATTGAGCACTTCTGGACTACCGCTTGAGCAATGTCCCGCGACAGCTTCTGCATGTCCTTGGAGGCGCGGCTGTCGAACTCAACTTGGTAGGCCAACCTGCCTCTTGACCTCGCCCAAGCTGACCGTTGGGCCTCTAGTTGCCAGCCGCTCAGCAAGCTCCCTGTCGTGAAGCAGGAAGATGTCTTCAACCTGTAGCATATGGTCGCCGGCGACCTTCGCCAGCAGTTTGAGGGTGGAGGGATGCCACCTCGACATTTTCCCAGCCACGACCAGCATCACGGCTGACAGGCACATGTCTACTCGCAGGAGTGACGGAGTGCATTCCACCAGAAGGTCAAGCGTGGCACCTGGGTTGGCCTTCAACCCGTCCATTACGCCTGCCACCATCTCCCGATGGCTCTCAATGACGTCGGCCAGTGCCTTCCGGTCTTCGGGCCCGAGAATTGCACTCGCTGCCTGGACCGCAGCATTCATCTGTTCGTAGGAGTGGCTATAGAAACGAGCGAAGTCTCGCGGGGTAAGTTCATCCATGATTAGCCGGCCGACGGTGTTCTTCAGGTGCAGGTACTCCTGGGCATGGCGGTCAAGCCATTTCGTGACCTCAGCCTTCGTGTCGAAAGATGCCAGCGGCGTGATGAGTTCAGCCAACTCGTCCAAGAGGACGCTCAGCCTTTCTGAAGCCGCCCTTGAGACACTCGCGATGTCACGGGCGGAGGGCGGGGGCACCGGGCTTAACATCCCGACAAGAGCGACCAATCGTTTCTCCTACCGATGCTGTGCTCCCATCATATCACCTGGTCGCGCAGTGGCCCTAGGCCCCCTTGGACTACGCCCCCTTGAATTTCGCGGGCCGCTTCTCCAGGAAGGCGCGCACGCCCTCGTCCTTATCCTGGGTGCCGTAGCACAGGGCATAGAGCCGGGCCTCGTAGTCCAGGCCCTCGGGCAGGCCCAGCTTGTCAGAGGCGTTGACCGCCTCCTTGGCCAAACGCACCGCGATGGGCGGCTTGCCGGCCAGCTTGAGGGCTGTCTCCCGAGCCACGTTCATCACCTCGGCCAGCGGCACCACCCGGTTCACCAGGCCCAGGCGGAGGGCCTCCTCGGCGTCCATCATCTCGCCCAGCAGTATCATCTCCATGGCCTTGGTCTTGCCCACGAACCGGGGCAGGCGCTGGGTCGCCCCGTTGCCTGGGATGAGTCCCAGGTTGATCTCCGGCTGGCTGAAGCGCGCCGTGTTGGCGGCAATGCGGAGAGTACAGGACATGGCGATCTCGCAGCCGCCGCCCAAGGCGAAGCCGTTGATGGCGGCGATAGTGGGCTTGCCCATGTTCTCCAGCAGCATGTTGAGCACCCGGCGCTCCGCCGAGCGCGGCCCCAGCTCGGTGACCAGGTTGCGCGTCTGCATCTCCGAGATGTCCGCGCCCGCCACGAAGGCGCGGTCGCCGGCCCCCGTGATGATGATCGCGCGGACCTCATCATCCCTTTCGGCCTCGCGCAGGGCCTCGATGGACTCCTGTATGAGGTCATAGCTCAGGGCGTTGCGCACCTCGGGGCGGTTGAAGGTGAGCGTGGCCAGCGGCGGCTCCCGCTGGTAGAGGATGTACTTGTAAGCCATAGCTTGCCTCCTGAATTGGCGAACGTAGGGGCGGGGTAACCCCGCCCCTACGACTTCGTGTAATCGTGAAAGCCGCGGCCCGTCTTGCGGCCCAGCAGTCCCCCCGCCGCCATCTGCCGGAGCATCGGGTGGGGGCGGTACTTGAACGTACCGAGCTGGCGGCACAGGGTGTCCGAGTTGAATACGTGGACGTCCACCCCCACCAGGTCAATCAGCTCCAACGGCCCCATCGGCATCCCCGAGCCGAGCTTCATGGCGGTGTCTATATCCTCGGCAGAGGCAATGCCCTCGGCCAGGATGTCCACCGCCGCGTTGCGCATGGCGTTCTGGATGCGGCTCACGACACCCCCCGGCGACTCCTTGAGGCGAATAGGCGTCTTGCCTGCGCGCTTGGCCAGGGCCAGGATGGCCTGCGTCGTTTCCTCAGACGTGCGTAAACCCGGCGTAACCTCGACCAGCTTCATGATGGGCGCCGGGTTGAACCAGTGCATGCCGATGGTCTTCTCGGGCCGCCTGGTGACGGAGCCGATCTCCGTGGGCGAGAGGATGGAGGTATTGGAGGCCAGGATGGTGTGGGCCGGACACAGCTTGTCCAGCTTGGCAAAGACGTCCTTCTTCAGGGCGATGTCCTCGGGCACAGCCTCGATAACCAGGTCAGCGCCCGAGCCAACATCTTCCAGCCTGGTAGTGGTATGGATGAGGGCGATGGTCTTGTCCACCTGCTCCTGGGTCATCCGGCCCTTCTCCACCAGGCCCTGAAGGCCCTTCTTGGCCCGATCCAGGTTGCGGGTGATGATGTCCTGGGCCACGTCCTGGACGGTGACCGTAATACCGGCCTGGGCCAGGGTCTGGGCGATGCCTATGCCCATGGTGCCCCCGCCGACCACCCCTACCTTGTTGATGTCCATGTTCGCCTCCTCGGTCACCCCGTACCCTCATCCTCGGGCGGGGGGACTCCCCCCTCTCCCTCGAAGGGAGAGGCCTGGGTGATCCCGACGAGTCGGGACTCACTCTCGCTCTCTCCCGCCAGGTCCCGATTCTCGGGACAGGGGAGAGAGGGAACGCAATTCCATGCCCCGTGGTGCCCCCGTAGGGGCGCAGCATGCTGCGCCCCTACGCCTCTGTCATTCTGAGGGAGCCGCAGCGACCGAAGAATCCGTTCCCCTGGTCCGCTGCTGTCCCAGATCGTGGCCAGGGGCTACGGATTCTTCACCCGCCTTCGGCTGGGTTCAGAATGACATCTAGAACGCGCTGATGCCCGTGGCCGCCCGGCCAATGATAAGCTGGTGCATCTGGGAGGTGCCCTCCAGGATGGTGGCCACCTTCACATCGCGGTAGAAGCGCTCCACGGGGTACTCGTCAATGTAGCCGTAGCCCCCGTGCACCTGGATGGCGTTGTTGGCCGCCCGCAGGGCTACCTCCGAGGCGTAGTATTTGGCCATAGAGGTCTCGATAGTCGCCGGGTTGCCTTTGGTCTTGAGGTAGGCCGCCCTCATAGTGAGCAATCGGGCAGCCTCGGTCTCTACCTTGATGTTGGCGATGATCTCCTGCACAAGCTGGTAGCTGGCGATGGGCTTGCCGAACTGCTTGCGCTTCTGGGCATAGGAGACGCAGGTGTCCAGGCAGGCCTGGGCCAGACCTACGGACCCTGCGGCCACGCACAGGCGCGCGTTGTCGAAGGCGCTCATGGCGATCTTGAAGCCGTCCCCCACCTGGCCCAGGGTGTTCTCCACGGGCACCCGGACATCGTCAAAGGTCAGCTCAGCGGTGTTGGCCGAGCGCAGGCCCAGCTTGCCGTGGATGTCCTTGCTGGAGAACCCGTGCATCTCCTTCTCCACCACCAGGCACACCAGCCCCCGGCCCTTGAGGGCCTTGTCGGTCTGGGCGAAGACCAGGACCACCCCGGCGATGCCGCCGTTGGTGATAAACATCTTGCTGCCGTTGAGGACCCAGTGATTGTCCCTGCGCACGGCGGTGGTCTCGATAGACGAGACATCGCTGCCGACGTTAGGCTCGGTGGTGCTGAAGGCGCCCAGGACCTCCCCTTTGGCCAGACGGGGCAGGTACTTCTGCCTCTGGGCCTCGCTGCCCCACTGGAGGATGGTCTGCGAGCACAGCGACATGTGCGCCGAGGCGCTGGAGCGCAACGAGAAGCTGGTCCGGCCGATCTCCTCAATGAGCAGGGCATAGCCGATGTGGTCCAGCCCCATGCCGCCGTACTTCTGAGGGATGGGCGCGCCCAGCAGGCCCAGCGGGGCCATCTTATGGATGACCTCCCAGGGGAACTTCTCCTGCCGGTCGTAGTCCCGCGCGGTGGGGATAATCTCCTTATCGGCGAAGTCCTTGACCATGGTGCGCACCATGGCCTGCTCTTCGGTCAGATCAAAGTCCATAACACCCCCTTGACAGTGCTTACAGCGCCCAGCCGCAACCCACGCCGTAGGGGCGGGACTCCGTGCCCGCCCCCGCCCCCCGTGGGGAGGACACAGGGTTCCTCCCCTACGGTCCGGTGCCGCTAGCTGGTACTAATGTGATAGCCGTGCGTATTTTATCACGAAGCCGGGGAAGGCCGTTTTCGCTACGTCGACCGAACCAGCTACCCTTTGACGAGCAATTCGAGGTCGATGAACTTCGCCTGATCTAGCGCTCCGTACCGCTCAGGATGGCAGGTGAGCACAACAATCTGGAGGCGTTGAGCGGCCTCCTCCAGAACCGTCAACACCCTGGCCAGGCGTCCCGAATCTGTAGCTGTCAGTACGTCGTCCAAGACCACAAGTTGCCGCTCGCGGCGGGCAAGCACCTCTGCCAACGCCAATCTCGTGGCCAGGTATATCTGTTCTCTCTCTCCGCCCGAAGCATTTTCAATAGCGACCGGCTCATGCATAGCTTCAGGAAGGACATGTGCAGGATTGAAGGCTTCTCCAAGCTGGATGGGACCAAGCCTGCCGCCAGCCATACGCCGGAGTAAGTCGCTGGCTGTGCGCTCTACGGGCCCGCTTACCTGCGCCAGCGCCTCCTGACGGCACTGCGTGAAGACTTCGTACAGCAGCCCTGCGGCGTGCATGTTTAGCTGTTCGTTTGCGAGCCGCACCCTCAACGAAGCGACTTCCTCGTCCGCCTCGGCCAACACAGAGTAGGTCCCTTGGGCCGCGAGTGTCTGAAGCCGCCCCTCGGCAGTTTTCTCGTCAGCCAGTGCCTTCTTGGCTCTCGCCTGTTCGCCGCGGAGCAGTCCTTCTAGCTTTTCAATATCAGTACGGGGGTCAGTCTCAAACTTACGAAGCTTGTTTTGTACGTCTCGCAGGCCCGCTACGGCGGCATCCCACTTCAGGGCAAAATCCCCGAGTTGTCTTTCTAGGTCAGCATCATCCTTCGCGTCCCCCGCAAGTCGGTTCAATGTCTCTGTCAGGTCGCGAACTGACTTCTCAGCCCCTGCAATCAGTGCCGCGGTGTCGGCTTGTGCCTTGTGAGCAGCGTTAAGTGTTTTCTGCGCGGACTCCCAAGCTCGTTCGGCGGGATCCACCCTGTCAAGAAACTCTTGACGAACCGCCTCTGCGGATTCCTGGAGCTTGAGAATGTCCGGAGGACTAGCCTCCCAGAGTGGCCGCTGAGTTAGGACTCCAGACACAATCGCTAAATGCTTCCGGAATTCCTGTTCAAGAGTGTCAAGAGACTCCCCGGAAAGAATGCTACCAACTTGTGTCTCAACGTCTGCCACTTCCTTGTCCGCTGTTGCCGCATCTGCGCTAAGCTTTTCCAGTATCCCGATCTCGGCAGTGCCATATTCCCGCGTCAGTTCCATGACCTCGTTCGAATACCTCTCGACGGCAGCACGAAGCTGCTTGATAGATCCTGCGGGACCCGACGCGCGTATTCGAGCAATCCCCGGCAACTCCACGACCACTTGGGGCGAGCCCTTGACCTCCACAGAATATCCGTCTGCTAGGGCTCTCGTGCCCAGGTCCTCGCCTTCAACGACTTCCAGAGCGCCATCCTTGCGCGCCACTACTTGGACCGTAATGAGCGCCGCTTCGAGGCGGATCCGCGCCTTGTCACGATCGGTCAATGTCTCCCTAATGGCTCGCAGAGTCTTATCATCTGGCGCCAGGATCTTGCTGCGCTCTTGTTTTCGGCTTTGGAGAGCCTGAAAGAGCTCGCGTAGTTTCGCCAAGCGTTTTTGAAGGCGATCTGCCTTTTCCTTAGCGTCCAAATATTTGCGGGCTAGTTCGGCCTCCTCTCGCGCTTGCCTCTCCTTTGGCCGGTCCCTCCTGACGTTCTCCAAGGTAGTGGTAGCTTTCTCGACCTCTTGGCGACGTTGTGCTATCTCGCGCTCGCGCAACTCTGCGTCGCCTTTGAGGGATGCAATTTCCCCACGGGTCTTTTCGAGCCGCTTGCGACTGTATTTGATGGCGTCCAAGCGCCGCCTTAGCGCATCGTGCTGTGCCTGAGCGGCATTCGCCTGCTCTTGCCGTGTCGTCGCCTCCGACTGCAGCCGAGCATATTCCACCGCCTCTGGACGTTTGTCAGCGAGTTTCCTTTCGTAACCCTGCGCTGACCGATTGGCTTCTGCTTGGACTGCCTGACGGTCCTCCACTTGTCTAGTGAGGTCTTCAAAGTCTTCTTGTCGCTGCCGTTGCTCTTGCTGCCTGAGCATTGCGTGGCTAAGCTGCTCTTCAATGCTGGCCACCTTGGGGCCTTCTCTGCCACTCCTTGGCTTCCCTTTCGGTGTGTAGTAGGTCAGGTACCGCTCTTCGATCTTCCTCTCGATAGGGTTGGACTCCGGACCAGACATCTGAGCGCCAAGCATTCTCTGGATGTCAGCAACCAACTCGCCAGATAGAGATGGCAACGCCAGGTTGCCTTGGGGCGCCCACAAGACCTGGGCAAGGCCCCAGTGCTCTGAGCCAGCCAGGCCTCTGCCAGGCGCCGTCTTGCTCAAGAGCGCCCGCACCTGTAGGTCCGCTTGGTCACCATCTGCCAGTCGCACGAAACGACCGCCTTCTTTCCGCCTGAGCTCGGAGAGGGGGTTGTCCAGGAATCGCTTCGTCAGTTGGTACTCAAAACCGTCGTGAGAAAACTCCACTGTAACTGTCGGAGCCAGATCCCTGCCCCAGGGCCTGATCAACTCAAGTCCCTGGCTCTTGACCCTGTGACCATCCAGCATGGCATGCTGGAGAGCCTGGAACAAAGTCGTCTTGCCAGTAGCATTAGGCGCGTGGATGACGTTTATCCCGTCTGTAAGCGGACCAACCTCAACGGAGTCATGCAGACACCGCCAACCCTGGACTTTCAATGAACGCAAGATCATAGTGTCCCCCTGGCAAGCGCGTACAATTGCAGCAGAGCTTGAGAGGCAACTTCTGGGGAGGCACCCTCAGGCCGTTGGCCGACGTAAGTAGGGTCTGACAACTGGCGAAGTCGGTTTCCCGCCTCTCTGAGCACGCCAACGGGCAAACCTTCTATCCACGAGCTGTCCTGTGGTGATGCGAATAGCCCCGAAGTGTCAAGTTCGCCGACCAAGAATCGCGACTCTATTATTTGGCGAAGGTGGGAAAGGCATTCGGCGTCTTCGGCGAACACCACGCCTTTTATCCGCACCTGAACCAACGTTGAACGGGGCTCTTGCAGTCCCTCGACCCTCTTCAGCAGCCGTGGCAGATCGCCCTTCTGCCGGGTTTCCTCTTCGATCAGTTCCCAATGCAGCCCGCCGACTCGTATCACTGAAACCACGGGAGGTGCCCCGCGCTTGGCGATATCTACGAGTAGAGCGTTCCCGCTTTCTCGCTCTCCAAACTTGGTTGCTTCATGGGTGCCACAGTAGGCCATACCAGTAGCACCAGCCGAGTCTGGGTACTCGGTTCTGGAATGCCAGTGACCCAGCGCCAGGTAATCGAGTCCGGTCCTCGTGCGCGCGTCCAAGGGAATAGGGTAGTCAGGCTCGTCTTGGGGCACTCCCTCTACCGTACCATGTGCAACTCCCACAGCGACTTCTTGCGACCCACTGGCCTGCACCCAACTGGTGGGGTCGCTTCGGGAGTGCTTGTCGCAGGCAGGGCAGGGATAGAGCACGCCGCCGGGGACTTCGGTCGGCTCGGCCCGCAGGAGTATGTGGAGTTTGTCGCAAGAAGCCCAAGCTGGATGCTCCCATACGGATCCCGGCACCCAAGGGTCGTGATTCCCTGGTATCAGGTAGACCGGACCATCGAACTCCGAGAGTATGTCTGCAACTCGCTGTATCAGTATGCGGTCTACTGCATTGTCCTCGAACGTGTCGCCAGCCACCACGACGAATTGCGCCCCGTTGTCCTTTGCTGCTTGCACCACCCGCCGTGCCGCTTCCAGGCGTTCTTCGCGTACCCGCTGCGCAGCCACCGCAACGTGTGCTGCCTTCAGCCCGATTTGCCAATCCGCCGTATGGATGAACCGCATGGTTCCCACCCCCTGCAAACGAAATCCCTTCGACAGGAACTATTTTGCGCCTCCGGCCCCCACGATGCAAGCGGTTCGCGTGTTGGATCGCAGTGGCCCTACGGTTCTGCCGCTCGGCAGCGGGTTCGGCATCAGCACCACCCTGGCCCTCTGTCCCCCCGTCTCACAGTGGGTGCTCCGCCGGGCCCCTCCCCTCCGGCAGGTCCGCCATCTCGCGCGGTGGCGGCAGGTGCCGATCCATGGCGCAATGACATTCTGGGCAATGGTGCCCGGCCATCTACACAACCGAGCACGTCAGGGATACCATACAATTGTAATTGGCCCGCTTGCCGAACTGGCGCTTGAGGCGTTCGTTTCCCGACACGTCGGGAATAGGCGGCGGGCATCACTGTTTCTAGGGCCACTTTCTCTGGCTCCGTCGCTTCCTGCGCAGATGACCTTCGTAGCGGTAGGGGCGACCGGCCGGTCGCCCCTACCGGCTGCGGCGGGCGCCGTAAATCCAGGCAGCCGGGTCCTTGGTGTATTCCTGGTACGAGCCGGGGCAAGAGATGCCGGGGATCTCCGGCACCCAGTCCTCCCTGAGCAAACGGTCTGGATCACCGTACTTCGAGGCCAGCGCCCTTACCTCTGGGTCGTCCAGGGCAGTGAGGCGGCCGTTCCGTATCACGGTGTGCTCGGTGCCGTCCCTGGCGGTAACTACCAGGGTCGCCATCAGCAGATGGATGTGAAGGTGGCCGTAGAGGATGCCCTTGTCGGCAGCCCACTTCTCCTCGGGGGCGCGCCACAGCGTGCCAAACCCCATGTGGATGATGCCGGAGCGCCGTCGCTCCCACTCGGTGCCGCCGGAGGAGTAGCGGTCTATGCGGCTGGGACGGGCGATCTTCGGGTTGGTCCCGATGGCCACCTCCCAGAGGTAGAACAGCCCCGGGCGGGGGAAGCACGGGTACTGGAGGCGTTTGCTCTCTTCCAGGAGGTCGCGCCAGGCATCGCCGTAGCCCCCGCCGCCAGTCAGCCGGACGATCTGGCCAGCCTCCAGCTCCGCTCGCAAATGGGGAAAGGGACGGGAGAAATGGCTGGTGGTGCCCGCCACCACGCCAGCTACATCCCCCTTGGCGATCAACGGGGTGGTGGGATGGGCCAGCAGATGGCCGTACCGGGGCGTCGCCGCGAAGCCGTAGGAGTAGAGGCCATAGTAGTCGTCCCAGTAGGTCCAGGATAGGTCAGTGCCCTCAGGGTCGGTGAGCCGCGCTCGGCCTCCCCTGCCCTTCTCCCAGATGATGGCCCAGGCTTTCTCGTTTATCTTGTAGTGCAGGTCGAGGGGGTAAGTGGTAGCCCCGCTCAGGAAATGCTCCGTGCGCAGCCAGGGGACCTGCTCATAGCGGTAGGTGGTCTTGGGGACCGGCCCGCCCTTGCCGTGTATAAGCAGGTCATAGCCACGCCGGCTGGCGAAGTCCTCGATCCAGGGCATGCCTTCCCAGCGGCGAGGGTCGTTCTCCCAGGGGCCCCGCCTCATGGATACCCGGACCTCGTCCAGGTAGTCGAACTCCTTCTCGGGGTCTCCCATGTCAACCACGATGATGTCCACGTGGGCGCCCTTCTCGCGGAGCGCCCGGGCGATGGCCTCGGGGACCAGGGGGTCGTATTCCCTGTCCACGGCAACGAGCACCTTGTGCCCAGCGACGGTACTGCCATAGCCCACGAAGCCAATATGGCTGGTCCGGGTCTCCGGCCACCGGGCCAGCGCCCTGGCGTTGGGCAACAGGTCCTGGATGTCCAACGCCCTGAGGCCACGCTGGCCGGGTGGCACCGGGGCCACGGATGATGGCTGTGAAGGACCGAGAGCGTCTTCGCACATGGTCAAACACCTCCCCTGAGTAGGGCGACCGGGGCCGGTCGCCCCTACGGCCTTTTCAGCGTGGATTGTGCACCACAGAGCCGCACGATGCAAGCCGCCGGCCCTGCCAGAAGCGCGGAAGGATTCCTGTCGGTTATGCGTGGAGAGGCGGATTGCTTCGCTACGCTCGCAACGACAATCGGGGGTGCCGCTACGACCCCTGGCCCGTGGCGGGCGCGCCCGCCGCCTGCGGCCCCG
>Ga0209726_10000920_pt1 | contig 51334 bp, 40 predicted proteins | sample Subgrocontami54m_FD_187453 | JGI IMG/M metagenome (GOLD analysis project Ga0209726, IMG submission 187453) | Subsurface groundwater microbial communities from S. Glens Falls, New York, USA - GMW46 contaminated, 5.4 m (SPAdes) (version 3) | ecosystem: Environmental > Aquatic > Deep subsurface >...
TGGCCACGGTAGTTGAGCCGCTTCGGCCAACTTGAGGGGCGGGCTGCAGAGAACCAATCACAACGGCGGCCGACTTGGGAGAAGTTTTTTCTTGACAGCCCTTTCATAGAACCGCTCTCGGTTCTGACACAAGCGCTTTCCGCTTGACTCACCCCCCCCGGCAAATACAATGCCCGCCTTCAATAAGGTCACCCCGATGAATTCGCTTTGTCCCGCGGATTCCTCCTTAACGAAGGCTGAGTGCCAGCTTTACCAGTCTAAAATTTTATAGCCGCGAGCCCTGTGCGGGGACGCCCGGCCTTTTAGGAACTTGAACACTAAGAGACGGTTTATGAGTAGGATTATCCATCATCGCTCATAACTGGCAGTGCGTCCTCCCCCCCGAGGCAAGGGACGCGCTTTACCAGCCCCCGTTTCACCTTCAGTCCCATGCGCTGTCCGCGCCGATGATGCGCCGGCTGCCCCTTCAATCAAAGGAGTAAAGTTCAATGAAAAGATTTCCCCTGAAGACTATCTCTGCCCTAGCGTCGATCGTGACGCTTCTGGTCGCCAGTACCTACTTCATGATGCCGCTGTCAGTTAACGCAGCCGGTACGACAATTACATATCACGCCGACGGCACGCCAAATGACGTTTCCGGGACCCACAATGGGACATGGGTTGGGCCTCCCGCCTATGTCCCCGGTTATACTGGTGCGTCGGGAGACCTAGCGTTCGCCATTGGAGCAATGCCAAGCTACATCGAAACCGATGCTGCTGTCGGGACGTTCGGTACAGACCCCGCCACTATCGATTTCTGGTTCAACTCCCAGGGAACTAAGAAGACCCGCTTAAATCCCGTAATGAGCGCGCGCTCCTTTTGCGGAAACCCAAGCGAGGGCTGGTTTGACATTCGCGTCGGCACCTCGCTGGCCTCAAATAATCCTCCAGGCACACTCATTGTCGAGTTTGGTGATGGGACGAACTATGTCAACGTCATTGGCCAGACGGACGTGATGGACAATCAATGGCATCACATTGTCGTCACTCGCGGCAGTACGGGAGTTTCAATAAATGTCGATGGCGCTCTGGATGGCAGTGGCGCCTCGGCGCCGGCCAACATCAACCCCAGCGTGCCATATACGATCTTCCGCAGCCCTTGCGTAGGGCAAGACGGTACGCAAGATCCTGCGGCATTCGACAGCATTGATGAGATCAACATCACCCGCGGAACTTCGGGCGTAGGTCCGCCGACCAACAAGAACCAGTGCAAGAACCACGGCTGGGCGACATTTACTATCCCGCGCGCGTTCAAAAACCAGGGCGACTGTATTCAGTTCGTCAATACCGGGAAGTAGAGGAGCGGTTTATTTTCGGTGATTAGAAGAAAGGCTTCGGTGGAAACACCGAAGCCTTTTTTTGTATCAGAACCGCGAGCGGTAGCGAGCGGATCGGCCACTCAAATTGAGTCTGAATCGAACAGCTAGGCCCAGTCCGCACGCATGTTTGATAATCGAAGTTGCGCCTTGATCCGGTCGCTACCGCTCGCGGTTCTGACACGCGCCCTCCCTCACGGTCGGGCTAACGCCCCGGCCCCGTCTCACTCGCAAATCGCTGAAGCAGATGCGTCGGCAACTCACTCACCTTCACACGCTCCTGCTCCCACGTGTCGCGATCGCGCACAGTGACGGCGGCGTCTTCCAGTGATTGGTGATCGACGGTCACGCAGAACGGCGTGCCGATTTCGTCCTGACGCGCGTATAACTTTCCAATCCCGCCGGTGTCATCGTAAACCGCGCGCACGATGGGTTGCAGCGAGCGCTTGATCGCTTTCGCCATGCCGACGATCTCAGGTTTATTTTTGGCCAGCGGCAACACGGCTACTTTGATCGGGGCCATTGAGTGATGGAGCTTCAGGATGACGCGCGTTTCGCCTTTGTCATTTGTCTTCTCAGAATACGCATCCATCAACAGCGCGAGCACGGTGCGATTGACGCCGGCGGCCGGCTCGATCACGTAAGGATAGAAGCGCTGCTTCGTAGCTTCGTCAAAGTAGGAAAGGTCTTCAGTGGAGTCGGGATTAAAGCGCTTGCCTTCGGCGTTCTCCGGCTTTTTCGAGTGCGTCCGCAGATCAAAGTCGGTGCGATTAGCGATGCCCATCAACTCGTCCCAATGCCGCTCTTCCTCTTCACGTTCGGGGAAGAAGCGATACTGTATGTCGACGGTGCGCTTGGCGTAGTGCGCCAGCTCCTCTTTCGGCTGTTCGTAAAGCCTGAGGTTGCCGGCTGAGATGCCGATATCCAGAAACCATTGCCGACACGCGTCGATCCATTCCTGATGCGCCTGTTCGTCCTCGCCGGGGCGCACGAAGTATTCCATCTCCATCTGTTCGAATTCGCGGGTGCGAAAGATGAAGTTGCCGGGCGTGACTTCGTTGCGAAACGATTTGCCTATTTGCGCCACGCCGAAAGGCAGCTTGCGCCGGCTGGTATTCAAAACATTGAGAAAGTTTATGAAGATGCCCTGCGCGGTTTCGGGCCGCAGATAGACGAGCGCGTCGGGATCGTCTTCCCCTGTAGCGCCTACGTGCGTGCGAAACATGAGGTTGAACGGGCGAAGTTCCGTAAGACTGGTTGAACCGCAGTGTGGACACTTATAACAGCGTTGCTCGATGCCGCGGTTGATGTCCTTCCAAAACACGGGCGATTCGCCGACCGGGTAATCGAGAACTGTTTGAATTCGGTCGGTCTTCTCGAGATCGTCGGCGCGCATGCGTGTCTTGCATTCGCGGCAATCGACTTCCGGATCGTTGAATGTGTCTTCATGCCCGGAATACTTCCAAACCTTGCGATTCAGGATGATTGACGAATCCAGCCCTTCGATGTCGTCGCGCTCGTGAACCATCCAGCGCCACCACGCCGCGCGCACGTTGTTGCAGAGTTCGACGCCGAGCGGCCCATAGTCCCACGCGCTCCCCAAGCCGCCGTAGATTTCGGAAGATGGATAGACAAAGCCGCGCCGCTTGGCGAGCGAAACGATCGTATCGATGTTTGGTGCAGGCACTCTCTCTTGAATCGTAAATCGTGAATCGTAAATAGAAAAATCGGCGGAGTAGGAGTGTAGCAGCCAAGCTCGCGGATCAAAAGAAAAAAGAGGAAGCTGCGCAAAAGCCTTCCTCTCCAACAATGCTGCCACGCCGTCTGGCAACGCGACCAGGGTTATGACTCTGAATTAGATCTAAATTGACTTAACTTTACGGCGATGACGCGGGTTTTTGCGGCGCTGCCTGAGGCACCGACACGTTAACATTGACCTGAGTCTTCTTCCCGCCGAACAAGCCAGCCTTGTACGCGAAAAACGCCAACACGATCACAATCACGAAAATCACCAGCACGGCAACCACACCGACGCTGCTGCCGCCTCCGCCGCCATTGTCAGTCATTTCAATTCTCCTTTGAAGGACGTTATGCCGTTCAGCTTACCGGGGGTGTAAAAAGGGAAACGACTACTGCAAGGAAACTCTTAGCACACGGCCTGCGAGACGTCAAACGCGCTCACAAAAACAAAAAGCAGGTAACGACAAGGGGGCGTCGTCACCTGCTTTCGAATGGCCCACGTTCAAGGGCTAATTGTTAAAAGCAATCCTATTCGTCGCCCGACCGGCGCGGTCGTCTTGGCTGCCTGCGATCGCGGGACGGCTGAACATCGCCGGGTTGGACCGTTGGTGTCGGCTGGGGGCGTTCCGCGCCCGGCGGACAGATCCAAATATCGAAGAAGTCGCTGTCGCGATAGCCACCATTTACGATGGTGATGCGTCCCGCGTCGATTCCTCGATTGGTAACCAGATAGTCCGTCGTGCGCTTGCTCAGCAGATCGGCCTGTCCCGTGCGGCTGGTTTTCCCAGCATAGACGATGATGTAGGCCTGCGAGTCGGGAGCGTTCTGCAACTCGATGGCCAGGTTGTCAAAGCGCGCCTTGTCATCATCGAAGGCCACGGACTGAAACTGGTCGAACGGCTTGCACTCAACCACCGGCGGTTTCTTCGGCACGATGCTGGTCGAAGCCATCGCCCGCTGGCGACACATCGCCTCGCCCGACCCATCGTCGACTACCAGCGTGGCCGTGACTTTCTGGCTGCCGAGACCAGTGGAATCGACAGTGATAGTCGCCGTGCCGGCGCCGCTGACGATGCGCGCGTCAGAAGGCGTGACCGTCCAGGCGTAATTGAGTGACGCCGTGCCGGTGTATGCCACATCCGAAGTGAACGTGATCAGGTCGCCGTCGTTGACGCTGACCGGCGCTGAGATGTTCACCGGATATGGACAGGGATTCGGCGGTGGCCTGGTAACCGTGTACTTCTTCGGATGGTAATTAAGATTGACGCAGACCTTGCGGCCCGCTTCGATGTCAAAGTCGCGCACCCAACGTCCGCCCTTGGGCAGCAGAATCTCGACGTTGTGATGGCCGGGCTCCAGCTCGATGATGCGAACTGTGGTTGACGTATCACCCTGAGGCTTGCCATCGATGTGCAGGGGAAACCCGCCGGGATTTGTCGTCAGCTCAACCAGGCCGTACTTCACCTTGTGCTTCTTCTTGGCGTAAGCCGTAGTCGAAGTGCAGGCGAGCGCGAAAGTCAGCGCGACGAAAATTGCGAATGCAGTTTTGATCTTTGAAGAGTTCATGAGATTAGCCACCATGGAAGTTTTCTGATTCATCATCTACACCTCCGTCATGGTTGCGGCCTGCTTAGACGCGCGCATCTTGGCGTAACGACGACGCGCGCCGGCGGTAAGAGCCACGATTCCGGAACCGAAGAGCAACAGCGAAGCCGGCTCAGGAATTTGCGGTGGCGTCGGCGTTGGTGTCGGCGTCGGACAAGTCGGACACACGTTGTTATTGTGGTGACGATGAATGAACAAGAGCGGAATCGCGGCCAGAAACAGGAACGGCCACTTGGGAAATCCGCCGCCCACGGCAGGGATCTCTCCGCAATCGCAGATCGTGCCATCGACGTTGTCCTGTTCGAAAACCTGGACCTCGCCCTGTGGCTGCTGGGGCGCGACCTCGGCTCCGGCAATGAGCGAAGGCGCGGCCGTCTGGACGTCGGTATCAATGGCAGGAGCGGTCGGGCCGGCTAGAGACTTTGAAGCACTCGATGGCGTCTGCCCATTCGGATCCTGTGCGACTGTGCGCAGTCTGAGCTGTTCAATCTGACTGCTCTTCTGCAAGTCACCCATGACATTCACAACATCGGCAAACTTGATTGGACTGGCTTGCGCGGGTACGGCTACCAACAGCAGCAAACTAATCATCGTGGCAAGTGGCCGGAAAAAACGGGTCTTCATCTGGTTAGGAAACTCCCTCCTCAAGACTTTCAGGCCGGTGCTCTGACGGCTCTTTTCGCATCTATTCTTCGGAAAACTGACGCTTTGAAAAGAGACGGCGAGACAGCCTGCCGTGGGTACAAGCCTCAGAAAAAGCCTGGGGGCTTGATTTACCTGCTTCTGAAAGACACCTAATTAGGGGGGTATTCCAATTTTCTGGAAGGAGTTAGCGGTGATTTCCAGAAACCGTTGGAGCGGGCGACAGCCTTGCGCCATCGCCCGCCCCTTGGGTAATCGTTAGCCTTCGTTGTCGTCGTCGTGGCCGCTGGTGGTGGCGGCGCCAGCCTCGCGCTGCTCATCTTTCAAAATTGCCTTTCGGGACAGCTTTATCTTGTTGCCATCTTTGCCTATGCACTTGACCATGATCTGCTGGCCTTCCTTCAACTCATCACGCACGTCGCGAATCCGCCGGTCGGCGATTTCGGAAATGTGCAATAGGCCGTCAGTGCCGGGAAAGATTTCTACGAAGGCGCCAAAATCAACGATCCGTGACACGGTGCCAACGTAGGTCGCGCCGATTTCAGCTTCCGCGGTCAGACCTCGAATGCGAGCGACCGCAGCCTCGGCCGCGGCGCTGTCGGACGTGGCGATCGAAACCGTGCCGTCATCTTCGACGTCAATCTTGCAGCCCGTCTCTTCGACCAGCGCGCGAATGATTTTTCCGCCTGGTCCGATGACGTCGCGAATCTTATCCGGGTTGATCTTGATCTTGATAATTCTCGGCGCGAACGGTGACATTTCAGCGCGCGCTTGCGAGAGCGTCTGGGCCATCGCGTCAAGAATATGCAAGCGCCCCTTCTTTGCCTGGGACAAAGCCTCGGCCATGATCTGGGAGTTCACGCCGGCGATCTTGATGTCCATCTGCAAGGCAGTAATGCCTTCGCTGGTGCCCGCGACTTTGAAGTCCATGTCGCCGTAGTGATCTTCGGCGCCGGCAATGTCGGACAGGATTGCGTACTTGTTACCTTCCATCACCAAACCCATCGCCACGCCGGCCACCGGAGCCTTCAAAGGCACGCCGGCATCCAGCATCGACATCGAACCGCCGCACACGGTGGCCATCGATGAAGAGCCGTTCGATTCAGTAATGTCAGAGACGATGCGAAGCGTGTACGGGAACGTCGTGTCGTCGGGCAAAACGCCTTCGAGAGCGCGGCGCGCCAAAGCACCGTGTCCGATCTCGCGGCGCGAAGACGAACCGAAGCGTCCGACTTCGCCCACCGAGTAGTGTGGGAAGTTGTAGTGCAGGAGGAAGCGACGCTTAAGCTCGCCCTTTTCCAGGTCGTCGATGAACTGCTCGTCTTCTTTCGTGCCGAGCGTCGTCGTGACCAGGGCCTGGGTTTCACCGCGCGTAAACAGCGCCGAGCCGTGAGCGCGCGGCAGCCATCCGACCTCGCAGGTAATCGAACGAATCTCTGAAAAACGACGCCCGTCCGGCCGGCGGCGATGGTTGAGGATGTCGTCGCGGAAAATCTTTTCCTTCAAATGGTCGAAGCACTTCTTGGCCATCATCCGGCTTTCAATTTGATCTTCCGGATAAGACTCGACTACTTCCTTCTTCAGCGCATCGACGGCGGCGTAACTCGTGCGTTTTTCCTGATTGGTAGTGTCGAGTGCCGCGCGCAGCCGCTCGGCATAGTTGCGTTCGATCTCGCCGACCATCTCTTCGTTCACGGGCTTCGGTTCGACGGGCCGTTTCTCGATCGCCAGCGCTTTATAAAGCTCTTTCTGCCAGCGGCACAGGCGATTGATTTCCTTGTGCGCCAGCATCAGCGCCTCGACCATGATCTCTTCCGACACTTCCTGAGCGCCGGCCTCGACCATGTTGATGGCTTCTTCCGTGCCGGCCACGACTAGGTTAAGACGAGATTCGCGCACTTCGTCGTAAGTCGGATTGACGATGTAGCGGCCGTCAATCAAGCCGATGCGCACGCCGGCAATCGGATTCGGGAACGGAATGTCCGAAAGATAAAGCGCGCACGACGCGCCGGTGATCGCGATTACGTCTGGATTGTTGTCCAGGTCAGCCGAGATTACCGTCGCTATCACCTGCGTCTCGTTGCGGTAGCCTTCGGTAAACAGGGGCCGGCAGGGCCGGTCGATCATTCGACAGGTCAGGACTTCCTTTTCGTTGGGCCGGCCTTCGCGTCGAAAATAGTTTCCGGGAATGCGCCCGGCAGCGTAGTTCGACTCGCGGTATTCGATCGTGAGCGGAAAAAAGTCAATGCCTTCGCGGGGCGAGTTGGCGCCGACCGCGGCGCACAAGACCATGGTATCGCCGTAGCTAATAACGCAAGAGCCGTCGGCCTGCTTGGCGACGCGACCAACTTCAACACTGAGATCGCGATCGCCAACTTTGATTGATTCTTTGAGGTATTTCTTAACTGTCATTTTTCATTGTCTCCTTTGACAATACCTGCCTGGGGGCAGGCACGCAGCGTCTCGTCCGCCGCGCTTTGGTTGAATTGATTCGGAGCGCGCTGAGTGTCAGCGCACTTTGAAAGCGGCGACTAGTCGCCGCGATCCACAAAAAAGAAGGCGGCAGAGCCTAGCCGTGAAGCTCTCGCCGCCTTCCCTATTTTTTAGGCCACACGCGCCGCCTGGCTCCCGTTATCGCCGTCACGTTCGGCTCGGGCACAAGCTCTTCGATTGACGCGGGCTTTTTCAGTTCCGAGATTCGAAGATTCTCTCGTTCGATTTTTCGTCTTGATCTTTTCCAGGGATCCGACCGGCGCGTCCGACTATCGGCGCAGTCCCAGTCGACCCACCACTTCGTGGTAGCGCTGTATATCCGTCTGTTTCAAATAGTCGAGCAAACTGCGTCGCTGCGAGACCATCTTTAGCAGGCCGCGCCGCGAGTGATTGTCTTTCTTATGTATCTTGAAATGCTCGGTGAGTTCGTTGATGCGCCGGCTGAGTAGTGCGACCTGCACGGACGTTGAACCCGTGTCCGTCTCATGCGCGCGATAATCGCTGACGATCTGTTCTTTCGCTTCCCTTGCTAATGCCACTGCTAAAAATGATCCTCCTAAATCGCAGTAAGCCCACGTGTGAACGACGGTCAAACCGCGAAAACGTCAAATTACAGGTGTAAAACTAACATCTGGCTCGCTCGACTGTCCAGCGACCAGCGAATGCGGCCCTCGCCTGACTCGTGCGCGTGACCTGCTTGTCTGATAAGATTTGCCGATTCCTTAACAATAGTGCGAGGTTGATGGCACAAGCGACGACCAAAATTCTGATCATCGGCGGCGGATTCGGCGGGCTGTTCAGCGCGCTTGAGCTGGCCGGAACAGGCGAAGTGACGCTGGTCAGCGACGAAGATCACTTTCTGTTCAAGCCGATGCTCTATGAATATCTGAGCGGCGAGGTCGACGCCTGGCACATCGCGCCCGACTGCAAAGAGCTGCTCGATGAAAGAGTGCGCTTTGTTCGCGGCGTAGTTACGTCGATCGATCTCAAAGCTCGCGCCGTGACGGTAGCGAAGCGCGCGGAACCAATTTCGTACGACGTGCTGGTGCTGGCGCTGGGAGGCGTGACCAACTTTGCCGGCGTTGAAGGGGCCGAGCAGTACGCGTTTCCTTTCCGGAGGCTGGTCGATGCAAATCATTTGCGACGGCGAATGACTGAGGCGCTCGACCGGGTTCAGCCTGATGCTGCGCCCCAGGACGCGCGCAGCGCTTTGACGTTCGCAATCGTGGGCGGCGGCGCGAGCGGCGTCGAGCTATCGACGAAGATGGCCGATCTGCTGCAAGACGCCCTGCGCAGGCGAGCTCTGCAAGGCGAGCCGCGGGTGCTGGTGATCGAAATGACCGACCACGTCGTGCCGGGTATGGGCGAAGAGATACGCAAGTTTGTCGAGCAAGCGCTTTTCGAATCTCGCGTTGAAGTGCACACGCAAACACGCGTCGTGCGCGTCGCCGCAAATAGTATTACGCTCGAACACAATCACGAGCAGACTGAAGTGACGACTGCCGCCGTCGTGTGGGTCGCCGGCGTGCGTGTCAATCCGCTCGTGGAACAACTCGAAATCGAAAAAGATCGTCGCGGGCTGATTGTGGTCGAGCCAACACTGCAAGTTCGTGGTCACGAAAATGTCTTCGCGCTTGGGGATATCGCCTTCTATAAAGATGTCGTGCCTACGCTCGCGGGCACGGCGCAGCTGGCGTTTCAGCAAGCCGGCCTGCTGGCTTCCAATGTGCGCCGATTTATCGAGGGCCGCGAACTCAAGTCTAAACATTTTGTCGAGCTTGGCGAAGCCGTAAGCCTCGGTACCGAGCGGGCTGCGGTGCTCACTGCCGGAAAAGTGATCAGCGGTCCGCTGGCGCGACAGGCGCGGTTTGCGCTGTACACTCAACGCCTGCCGACCTGGCATCACCGTCTGCGGGTGGGCGCGAGCTGGTTCTTTGAAGGCACGGCGCCCCGGCCGCTGCAGCCGCTGGGTTTTTAGTTTTTTACGCCGTTTCCTAAACTTTGCGTCTTTGCGCCTTTGCGTGAAAACTGATTGTGAAACTCCCATGACGGAAAATGAAGTTGCAAAACAGATCGTCGATGTTGCCTTTAAGATTCACACTACATTCGGGCCAGGTTTGCTTGAATCGGTGTACGAGACGATCATGGCGTATGAGCTGCAAAAGCGCGGGCTTCGAGTGGTTCGCCAGCAGGCGATCCCGGTTGTCTACGAGAGCGTTAGAATGGATCTTGGTTTTCGTGCTGACTTGATCATCGAGAACAAAGTAGTAATAGAGATTAAGTCCGTGGAGGCAATCGCTCCAGTACACAAGAAGCAGTTGCTTACTTACCTTCGCCTTACTGACAAGAGACTTGGGTTACTAATCAACTTCAATGTTGAGCTAATAAAGAATGGAATTACCCGCGTCGTGAATGGTTTGTAAGAAGAATTCTCACGCAAAGGCGCAAAGACGCAAAGAACAGCGAAGCAAAGAAACGGGCGCAAACTCTTCATGTCTATGCCGGAAAAGAAATCAAGCGAAGTTGCGCCATCTACCGGCGACATGCCCGCCGAAGAGTTTCGTCGCTTCGGCCATGAGATCGTTGACTGGATCGCGAATTATTTCGAGCACATCGAAGACCTGCCTGTGCTCGCGCAGGTTGAGCCCGGCGACCTAAAAGCGCAACTGCCTTCATCGCCGCCGGAAAAAGGCGAGCCGATGGAAGCGATTCTCGCCGATGTCGATCGCTTGATCGTCCCCGCGCTCACGCACTGGAGTCACCCGTCGTTCTTCGCTTACTTCGCCACGTCAACTTCCGCGCCGGGAATTTTCGGAGAGCTGTTGAGCGCCGCGTTCGACGTGAAATCAATGCTGTGGCGCACGTCACCGGCCTCAACCGAACTGGAAGAAGTCACCCTCGACTGGTTGCGACAGATGATCGGTCTCGATGCCGGCATGAGCGGGTTCATCTACGACACGGCGTCAGTTTCGAGCATGCACGCGATCGCCGCCGCGCGCGAAGGCGTTGAGATGCGCATCCGTGAAGAAGGAATGAGCGGACGCTCGGACCTGCCGCTGCTGCGCGTCTATGCTTCAGAACAGGCACACTCTTCGATCGATAAAGGAATAATCACGCTGGGTTTGGGTCAGCGGAGTTTGCGCAAGATTCCGACTGACTCGGAATTTCGTATGAACCCGAAGGCGCTCGCCGAAGCGATCGAGGAAGACAAGCGCAACGGCATACTTCCGTTCTGTGTCGTCGCGACTGTGGGAACAACTTCAACCTCCAGCATCGATCCTGTGCCCGCGATTGTAGAGATCTGCGAGCAGCACACGATGTGGCTGCACGTTGACGCAGCGTATGCGGGTCCAGCAGCAATCGTTCCTGAGATGCGGCACATCCTCAAAGGATGCGAGCGCGCTGATTCGCTCGTGCTCAATCCTCACAAATGGCTGTTCACGCCGTTCGATCTTTCGGTGCTTTATTGCCGGCACATGGATTTGCTGCGCCGGGCTTTTTCGCTCGTGCCGGAATACTTGCGCACGCCGGAACAGGACCAGGTGCGCAGCGGATCAGATTACGGCGTTCAGCTGGGCCGTCGCTTTCGCTCCCTGAAACTGTGGATGATCATTCGCTACTTCGGCCGTGAAGGACTCGCCGCGCGCATCCGCGAGCATTGCCGCCTGGCAAAGTTGTTCGCGTCGTGGGTCGAAGAATCGGCGGACTGGGAGATCATGGCGCCGGTGCCGTTTGCGCTGGTCTGCTTTCGCGCTTGTCCACAAGTGGAAGGCGAAACTGAAGAAGGCAAAGCGAAACGTCTGGATGCTTTGAACGAAGCAATCATGCACGGTGTGAACGCCAGCGGCGAAGCTTTTCTGTCGCACACCAAGCTGAACGACAAACTTACTCTGCGTCTATCGATCGGAAACATTCGCACGGCTGAAAGACACGTGCGTCAGGCTTGGGAATTATTGAACGAGCAATTGAAGCTACTAACTAAAAAACTAGAAACTGGGAATTCTTAAGATGCTGACACACATTGTCGTTTGGAAATATCGCGCTGACGTTGCCCAGGCCACTCGCGAAGAGCATGTCGCCCGGCTAAGAAGCGTCAGCGGCGTCGTTCCGGGAATCGAAAGTTTCTCGGTAGGTTTTGACACGCTGCATCTGCCACGCTCGTACGACACCGGCCTGGTGGCTATCTTTCGTGACCGCGCGGCGCTGGACGCCTACACGGTTCACCCCGAACATGTGAAGGTCGCTGACTTTGGCCGCAGCCTAAGCGAACACGTGGCCTCGGTTGATTTCGACAGTTGAGAATTTCTCAGTTTGAAGAGACGCAGAAAAATCCTGATCGTGGTGCTGGGACTCGTGGTGTTGTCCCAGCTTCCTTTTGCCTACCGTCGCTATCGCCTCGCCCGCCTGGAGAAAGCAATTCAGCAGCTTGAATCACAAAGAGTCCCGCCAGCTGAAAGCGAATACGTTGATTACCAGGGCGTGATTCATGTCCATTCCTCTCTCGGCGGTCACAGCACGGGCACTTTTGCGGAATTGATCGCCGCTGCAAAAGCCAATCAACTTGATTTTGTAATCATGACCGAGCATCCGCAGGCTGAGTTCGATACGTCGGCGATGACCCTGAGCGGCGTGCACGCGGGCGTCCTGTTCCTAAACGGCAACGAAGTGGCGACCGCTAGCGGCGACCGACTGTTGCTGATTCCCGGAAACTCCAGCGCGGCTTCCGCGAGTTCGCAATCAACGTCGGAAGTTGTCGACCAGCAGAAGGGGAGTGGCGGTCTCGCGTTCGTCACTTATCCGGCAGAATCCGAGAACTGGCGATCGACCCGGGTGGATGGCGTCGAAGCTTACAACTTGTTCACGAACGCGCGACAGTACAATGCTTTCGTCGCAGTGTTCGACTCGTTGTGGTCTTATCGCGGCTCTGCCGATTTGATGTTCGCGAACTTCTTTGCCCGGCCGGCGAAAAATCTGGGGCGCTGGGACAAGGCGATGTCCGGCGGGCACAGGTTAGTGGCCATTGCCGGCAACGACGCTCATTCGAACGTGGGCGTCAGTGTAAATGATGCGTCCGGCAAACAGTGGCTGGGCGTGAAGCTCGACCCTTACGAACGAAGTTTTCACACCGTACGCACTCACGTGCTGATCAAGAAAGACGTTGGTCTGACGCGCGAGTCATTGCTCGAAGCAATTTCCCGCGGCCATTGTTATGTGTCGTTTGATCTCTTCGGCAACGGAAAAGGGTTCAGCTTCGCTGCGTCAGGCACGGAGCAAAAGATCATGGGAGACGAGATCGCTTTTGCAGACGGATTGCGTTTGACAGCAAGCGCGCCGCTGGCTGTTCGATTCGTGCTCTTCAAAGATGGCGACGTGATCGACCAAGCGTCAGGACCGAAGGCAGAATTCTCGGTCACCTCAAAAGGCTTTTATCGTGTCGAAGCGTATCTCGACTCGCTGCCCGCGCCGGTTACGGGAGAGCCGTGGATACTGTCCAATTCCATCTACATTAGGTAGTTGGCCCGAACCCGTTCCCGGGCTTGCCCCAATCGCAGAAAGCCCGCAAAAACATGGTTCTTGTCCACCCCCACGACCGTGTGTTAATCTGTGTTTGGCTTAGTTAGGCTCCTCCCCGACGCTCCGCCTTCACCTTCTCTAATAAGGACTGATGATGACCAAGGTCGGCCATTTCGAAATCGAGTGGTGGGTAATTCAAAAGCGCGCGATATACATCGCGGTGCTCGTGGGTATCTCATGCGTGCTGGTCGCGGGCGCATCGCTGTACGTGTGGAAGTACGGCAACCCATTAAAGAACGTCGCCATGCGCACTGACTTGCCGGCCGGCGCGCGCTTTATGTCGTTCGAGGGAGACGTGCGGGTGATTCGCTCGGCCACGCGCGAAGTGATTGTCGCGAGCAATGACACGCAGCTTTATCCTGGCGATACGGTGCAAACTCAGGCTGACGGCCGCGCGCGCATCAACATGGCCGACGGCTCGACGGTAGTCCTGAGGCCGAACAGCACGATCATCATTCGCGATAACGCCAGCGCGGAAGATGGCAAGCGCAGCAACGTGCACGTGGTAGTCGATAGCGGTCAGATGCTGGTGCGGACCCAGCAGCAGGGCGAGGGCCAGAATGTGATCGAGACGCCGAAGACCCAAAACCAAATTGGCGGGCAAACCGCGGCCAGCTTTGGCGTCAACCCCGAGGGCACTGAAGAGATTCGCGTCAACACCGGCTCCGTGGAAAGTGTCAATCGATCGGGTGAGAAAGCTTCGCTGCAAGGCGGTCAGTATATTTCCGTGAACCAATCAGGAACGATGTCGAAGCCGCAGCGTTTGCTGGAGGTGCCGCAACCGCTTCAGCCCCGTAATCTTGAAAAAGTATTCGTGAGCGGCAACGGCTCGGCGACAGTTGCGCTTCGTTGGCAAAAACCGCAATCGGGCGTTCCGTCTTACTACCGCGTCGAGGTTGCAACTTCACCCTTCTTTGTTGCCGAAGGCAAGGTAATCGAGCGCGATCAGTTGGTTGCGACTCAGTTCAATGCCAGTGATTTGCGACAGGGAGCTTACTTCTGGCGTATCCGCGCCACCGATACAGCGGGACAGATTAGCGACTGGAGCGAACCGCTCAAGTTTCTTATTACGACGCAAGGCGCCGGCGTATCCGCCGTGCCCGTGTCCAACCTGACGTCGGTGTACCTGGGCGGAAACGTCTACGTAATTCGCGGAACGACTGCGCCGGGAACCAGCGTGCGCGTCTCAGGCCGCGAGGCTGAGGCCGCCAGCGATGGCAATTTTCAAGTTCAAATCACTGCTCCGTCCGGCACTCGAGAAGTGACAATTCAAGCTTCGGATTCGCAAGGTAACAGCAGCCAGTACCGTGTCCCTCTGATCAGCCCCGGATCAAGAGGGTGATTGATAATCGGAATTTGCACGTGAGCTGAACGGTTTTCTCGGCAACCGAACAGCTTCTTTGAGGAGATCAGAGCGTCAACTGATAAGGGGCGGCCGAATGAAGAGGCAAGTCGTATTGCTTTCGAGCGCTGAAGCAGCGCCGACATTAGAACTCATCGAGAGTCTCAGCTCTTCCGGCATCGCTGTCCGGATCGAAAGCCTGGACGATTCAGAGCTCTATGGGGAGGAATTCTCCGCGGCGGCTGCAGACTTGCCGCTCACCGATCCCATCGCCATTCTCTACGAAATTGCGCCAGAAACGGGCGTTGAAGAGCTGCGCGCGGTCATCGAACTTGCCAACGCGAAATGGCCCGGCGTATCCATAGTCGCCTCCCGTTGTTCGTCAGAGAAAACAGGAGCGCTCAATTCAGCCCCGCGAGATGGAGCCTTGAAGCGCCTGGGATTCCGCGCGGTTGCCGAACGGCCCGCGCAACTAGCGGCGCTCTTGCGGCAGGTCGAAGAGGGCCCGGGCACAGGCGAGCTCAAACTACCGCCTGAATTCAAGAGCCCGCTGGATAGTCGCGCGTTTTCGCTTCCAGCCTCAGTGCGCGGCGAGCATTTGCGTGGCGCACTGGCGTTGCTGTCGTCGCTTCATCTGGCATCGAATCAGAAGGAAGCCGGACAAGCGGCATTGGCGGGCATTGCGCGCTTGGTCGCGGCCAGCCGCTGGACGATATTTGTCATCGCGCAAACTGGCGGTGTTGATTCGCTGAACTTCGAGCCGTTGGTTGGGCGGGGTAATTCTGACGGAGTTGCTTTGCGCTTTGATGAAGATTGGCGCCGCGAACTGCTAACCGATCCGGACATTCCAATCGAGCCTGAATCAAAAAGCGCGCGCACCGCCGCGACGCGGATCGAAACGATCAGAAGGACCGAACGAGGCCAACGCGTGATCGCTTTGCCACTGGTCAGTGGCGAAAGAGTTCTCGGCGTGCTGGAAGGCGTTCGGGCCGCCGCGGGCGCGGGACAGTTTTCCGCGACGGAGACGTCGCTGCTCGCCGCGCTGGCAATTCCGATCGCTTCGGCGCTGGCCCACTCAGTGCGCATCGCCGAAGCCGAGCGTCTTTCGCTGACGGACGATCTGACCAAGTTGCACAACGCGCGTTATCTGCGCCAATTCCTGGTCAACGAGGTCAAGCGCGCCCGGCGCTACAAGACGAACGTCGCGGCGTTGTTTCTCGACCTGGACGATTTCAAACGAGTCAACGATCTGCACGGACACCTGGTTGGATCCCACGCGTTGATGGAAGTTGCGGCCTTGATCCTGCCGTCCGTTCGCGACACGGATTGCGTCGTGCGCTACGGGGGTGACGAGTTCGTGGTAATTCTGCCAGAGACGGGAATCGACGAAGCGGTCCAAGTCGCAGACCGGATTCGCGTCAAGATCGAGCAACATCAGTTTACTGGGGGGCGCCGATTAAGGTTCTCGCTGACCGCGAGCTTTGGGATCGCGGTGTTTCCCGATCACGCTTTGTCGCCGCAGCAACTGATCGCCCGCGCCGACACGGCGATGTACGGGGCCAAGGCCGCGGATAAGAACTGCGTTCGGGTCATCGCCGGACCGTTGGGCGGCGCTCCGGACGAAGTCCCAAACCCGGTCTCGATTGGGATTTCGCAATTTCAAAGATTTCCCGACGAGAAACTAATTTCCTGATAGCGTTAGCCGCAGAATCGTTGTATCTTGTTACTTCGGTTCTGCGTCGGTGAGTTATTTTCCATTTGCCAGGGACTCGAGAAGCTTCATGGCTTCAAAGCCCGCGCCGAAGTAATCGCTCACCTCTTTCAGGCCCATTCATTTTACAGTCAGGGTTTCCAGATGGCTTTTTTCAAATCGATTTTTAGTCTTTTCTCCAGCGACCTGGCGATCGACCTCGGCACCGCGAATACTTTGGTTTATGCCAAGGGCCGGGGCATCGTCGTCTCTGAACCGTCGATCGTCGCGATCAATAAGGTGACGAACGCGGTCGAAGCCGTCGGCCGCGACGCGAAAGAGATGTTGGGCCGCACGCCCGGCAACATCGTCGCGATTCGGCCGATGAAGGACGGCGTGATTGCGAATTTCGAAGTGACTGAGAAAATGTTGCAGCACTTTATTCGCAAAGCGCACAACGGCAAAACCTGGGTCAGCCCGCGCGTGGTCATCGGCATCCCGTCAGAGATTACCCAAGTCGAACGACGCGCCGTCGAAGATTCCGCGTACCGCGCCAAAGCATCGGAAGTGTATCTGGTCGAAGAAGCGATGGCGGCCGCGATTGGCGCCGGGCTGCCGATCACGGAAGCGTTCGGCAACATGATCGTGGACATTGGCGGCGGCACGACGGACATCGCGGTGATCAGTTTGAGCGGCATCGTCTATTCGAAATCGGTGCGCGTCGCCGGCAACGAAATGGACGAAGCGATCACCCAGTACATCAAACGGAAATACAATCTGCTGATCGGCGAGCGCACCGCGGAAGCAATCAAGATTGAATTGGGTTCCGCGTTTCCGCTCGACGAAGAGCTGTCGTTCGAAGTGCGCGGCCGCAATTTGATCGAAGGCATTCCGAAAACGATCACCATCACCGATGAAGAAATCCGCGAAGCGCTGGGCGATTCAGTCTCGACGATTATCAATGCGGTGCGCGTGGCCCTGGAACGAACGCCGCCCGAGCTTTCGGCCGACATTGTCGAGCGCGGCATTGTGCTGACCGGCGGGGGCGCATTGTTGAAAAACTTCGATAAAAGGCTGTCAATCGAGACCGGCTTGCCAGTTTCTCTGGCGGAAGATCCGCTGGCTTCAGTCGTGCTCGGCACCGGCAAGATGCTCTCGGATTTTGACCTGCTGAAGCGCGTAAAGTGGGACAATAGCCTGTCGAGCGGAACCTATTAGCACCTCTGACCTCTAGTTTTGCCATGGCCGCGATTCGTACTCAAAGAGAAATTCGCCAGCGCGCTCCCTGGTGGCTGTTTGGGCTGCTGGCAATGAATTTTGCGTTGATGACTTACGACGCCCGGGACGACGCCACCAAACAGCGCAAGATTCGTTCGATGGTCCAAACTGTCGTCTATCCCTTTCAGCGCGGCGCGTCGAGCGTGGGCAATGGAGTGATCGGATTTTTTGGAAGCATCGGCGAACTGCGCCGCGCCTCGGTTGAAAACCAACAACTGCGCGAGCAAGTCAGGCAGATGCAAGCCGAGTTGCGCGATACGCGGCAACAAGTCGCCGAAGCCGAGCGGCTCGAAAAACTTCTCGACCTGAAAGCGAGGAGCAGCTATCAAACCGTGGCGGCGCAGGTAATCGCCAGAGACCCGTCGATGTGGTTCGACAATATCGTAATCGACAAGGGCCGCTGGTCGGGCGTGGAAGTCAACATGGCCGTGGTCGCGCCGGGAGGGATTGTCGGTCGCGTGGTGTCGACTAGTCCGTGGAGCGCGCAGGTCATGCTGATCACGAACGAGAAATCCGGCGCTGGGGCAGTTGTGGGTCAGTTAGGTCAGTCGAAATCGCTCGGATCGATCAAGGGTCTGGGTGAAAGCGGCTTGCTGGAAATGCGTTACGTTTCAGGTCTCGAAAAAGTCCAGATCGGCGACACGGTGGTGACAACTGGTCAGGACGGAATTTATCCACCGGGATACGACGTCGGCGCAGTCGTAGAGGCCAGTTCAGGATCGGCCACGCAGACGCAAGCAATTCGCATCAGGCCAACAGCGGGCTTGGACCGACTGAAAGAAGTCGCAGTATTGCTGTATCAGCCCCCCCAACGAACGGAATCCGATCGGGCGCTCCCCAACGTGGAAAAGAAGAAGAGTAAGCAGTAGGCAGGAGGCAGGAAGCACGAAATGCCCGCCAATTACGAGGACGGCGTTAAGATAATTTACCGTTTCGATTATTCCCGGCTTGCTGTCCGGTTTGGTTTTCTGCCAACTGCCAACTGCTGACTGCCTACTGCTTCTAGCCATGCGTCAACTGAAAATTGCAGTGTTGCTGGTTGTCGCCATCGCGCTACAATCCGCGCTGCGAGCCATCTGGCAGCCGCTGGCAAATGCTGACCTGGCCCTGATTCTGGTCGTCTATTTCGCTTTGCAACGTGAGCCGTTGCAGGCCCTGGTCGTAGCAGCGGTCGCGGGGTTGGCCACTGACGTGATTAGCGGACCGCCGGCATTGCTGGGCGCGGGCGGCTTTGCAAAGGTGCTGACTGCTTACGCTGTTTACTTCGTGGCCTCTCGCGTGATGCTGGACACGGCGCTGCTGCGCATCCCGGTTCTGGCTGGCGCTGCCTTGATCGACAATCTTATCTACGTGGGAGCGCATCGACTGCTGGGGCAAAGGCCGCCGATGCCTTTTGTTCAGTCACTTTCTTTCAAGCTGATTGCGACTTCGGTGGTCGGCTCGTTCCTGCTTTACCTCTATGATTCGTATCTCAGCGAGCGGGCCCGGCAGCGCCGGAAATTTTCAGTTCGCCGTCGCGTTGCGCGTCGCCCTTCGGGACTGACGCGGAGGCGATTAAGTCGTAAATAGTAAATCGCAAATAGTTAAGGAATATTTTCTCCTCACGTTTTAGAAAAAATGAAATTCGTTGACGGTTCACAAAACTTGCGCGTTCGGTTGCGCATCATCCAGGTGCTGGTGCTGGTCTTGCTCGCCGTGCTCGGGGTCCGGCTGTATCTGCTTCAGATTATCAACGGCGCGCGCTATGGCGAAATTGCCGAGAACCAACGCATCCGGCTGCTGCCGATCCCCGCGCCGCGCGGCGTGATTTTTGATCGCAACGGGCACGCGCTAGTTGACTCGCGACCAATCTACACCGTCATCCTTTCGCGCGAAGACACCAAGAGCATCGATCGAAGTTCGCTGATCAAGCCGCTCTCGGATGGCTTGAACCTCGACCCCGAAATCCTGCGCGAGCGCTTTGATCAGGTGAAGTCCCAGCCAGCCTTCGAATCGATCCTGATCAAGGAAGACGCCGGGCCCGGCGACATTGCCTGGGTTGATGCGCACCAGTTGGAATATCCCGCGCTGCGCGTTGACCAGACTCCGCAACGCCGCTATCCGCCGAACGGAATGCTGGCCCACGTGCTCGGTTATGTGGGTGAAGTCAGTCCGGACCAATTGAAACAGGCCGACAAAGGCTACAAGCCCGGCGACATCATTGGGCAGGATGGGCTGGAGGCCGTCTATGACGAGTACCTGCGCGGGCGTGACGGTTACCGCAAGGTGATCGTCGATAGTCGCGGCCACATTCGAAATGAAGTTGAAAGAATCGAGCCGCAGTCGGGCCAGGATATCGTGACGACAATCGATCTCGATTTGCAGGAAGCCGCCGAAGATCAATTGCGCAAGTCGCCGCAGGGTCGCGGCGTGATCATCGCGATGGATCCGAATAACGGCGAGATTTTGGCGCTGGCGTCAGCCCCGACTTTCGATCCGAATCTCTTTTCGCAGCGCATCACCACCAAAGCAGGTCGCGCTGAATATCAAAAGCTTTTGACCGATCCCGACAAGCCCCTAATCGACCGCGCGATTCAGGGACGCTATGCACCGGGCTCGACATGGAAGCCTTTGATGGCCACCGCGGGTCTGCAACAGGGCGCGATTTCGATTCAGAGTTCGAATCTTGTCTGTGGCGGCGGCATCACCGTCGGCAATAAATTCACGCGCTGTATGGGCGGCAACCACGGCTCGCCGGACGTGCATTTTGCGATCATGAAATCGTGCGATAGTTACTTCTATCATCTTGGTTTGAAGATGAAGCTGGAAGGAATCCAGGCGATGGTTGACGAGTTCGATCTCGACAAGCGCACTGGCATAGACCTGCCGCACGAGGTCATCAGCTACACGCCTTCGCGCGAGTTTAAGGCACGCCTTTATCCCAAAGATCCTGAATGGAAGGACATCGACACGGTCTACTCTTCGTTCGGGCAAGGCGAAGACGTGCTGACGCCTATTGCTTTGTTGCGCGCGCATTCGGCCATCGGCATGGGGGGCAAGATGTATGTCCCGCATCTCTTGAAAGAAGTGCGCGCGATTGGGGCCGTCGGCAACGATCCGGCGCGCTCGGATTATCGGCCCGCGCGTCCGGGGCGGACTTTCGATCGTCCTCAGCCAAAAGTTCTCCCGATTCCGAAAGACCAAAACGAATTGATAGTCCACGCCATGTGGTCGGTCGTTAACGTCGCCGGCACGGCCACCGGAATCAAGATGGCCGGGTTCGACATTGCGGGCAAGACCGGCACCGCGCAGGTCGTGGGTCTGGGCAAAGAGGGTCGCGAGCACAAGGATCATTCGTGGTTCGTCTCGTACGCGCCGGCCTTCAAGCCTGAGATTTCCTGCGTCGCGATGATCGAAAATGCGGGCCTCGGCTCGCGGTTCGGCGCGCCGTCAGTGCGGGCCATCTATGATGTCTATTACGCCAAGACCCGGCCCGCGAAAGAGACGCCGCCGAACAACATCGCGTTGCGCATACGATGAATGGGCATTGGGAAAGCTACACTTCATTTAGGAGAACGCTCATGGAAGAACTAAAGAGAATCTACGTTGTCGATGAACAGAATCACCGAGTCGCGGTGCAAATCGACATCGAAACCTTCAACAGAATTGAAGAGACCCTTGAGAACTACGCTCTGGCTAAACTGATGAAGGAAAACGCTGACGACGATGTGCTCACCCTTGACGAGGCACTCCCTTACTACGAACGCCAGGAGAAAGCCGATTGAAGCTAAAGTATCGCAAGCGTTTCCTGACGGACTTGGCCAGGATTCCGTCCGGGCCAAGGAAAGCGATTGAAGTTTTCGTATTCGAAGAGGCTCCCAAAATCGACTCAGTCGGTGCCAGCGGAAAGATCCAGCGAATGAAGGGTTACAAGTCCTCCTACAAAGTCAGGTTCGGATCTTATCGAATCGGATTGACGGTCGAAGAAGACACCAGAGTCTTTGAAAGAGCCCTGCATCGGAAGGACATTTATCGCTTCTTTCCGTGATCGATTGTTAATACTGGGTAGAACAACTCCGTTGTCATGTTGGCTATTCTGAAAAACCGAAAACTGCGCGACTTTGATTGGCTGGTCGCCGTGCTGGCGATCGCGATCGTCTGCTTTGGCGCGTGGGAGATTCATAACGCGCAGCCCACGGAAACGTTCTGGCAAAAGCAACTGATCGGGCTGGGGATTGCGCTGGTGGCGATGTTTGCGATTGCCTTTACCGACTATCGCCGTGTCATCGAAATAGCTCCGGCATTTTACGTTTTCGGTTTATTGCTGCTGGTCATGGTGCTGATCCCGATTCCTGGAGTTAGTTTGAAAATTAACGGGCACCGATCATGGCTCCGCGTACCGAGTTTGGGAACGTTTCAGCCGTCTGAATTTGTGAAGGTGACGACGGCGATCATGTTGGCGCGTTATTTCGGCAAGCACCGCCACTCCGTGCTCAACTTGAAAGAGATGGCCATAGGCGCCGTAATTCTGGGCTTGCCGATCGCGTTAATTCTGCTCGAGCACGATGCGGGTTCGGTCCTCACTTACATTCCCATCCTGCTGGTGGTGCTTTTTCTTTCGGCAATCAGAATGCGCACGGTGGTCGCCGCGCTGTTGCTGAGCATAATCATAATCCCCGCCGGATATTGGGTGGGAGTAAAAACCCACCTGGTGAAGAATTATCAGCAGGAGCGCATTAACGTCATCCTCGATCCCGAAAATGCCGACAAGCGCGGATTTGGTTATCACACGTGGCAGTCGATGGTCACCGTAGGCTCGGGCGGTTTGATGGGCTCGCGCGATCCAGAATATTCGCAGAGCAGTCTGAAGTTTTTGCCTGAGCCGCACTCGGATTTTATTTTTGCTGTGGTGGCCGAGACGACCGGCTTCATTGGTTGTCTGTTGCTGCTGGCCTCGTACGCGCTTTTGCTCACGCGCCTGATTACCGACGCGCGTCGCGCCCGCGATCGCACCGGCATGCTGGTGATCATGGCGATTGTCGGCGGGCTCATCTTTCAGATCTTCATCAACGTAGGCATGGCCGTCGGCTTGCTGCCGGTGATCGGCGTGCCGCTGCCTTTGATGAGCGCCGGCCTGTCTTCCGTGCTCGCCACCTTCATCGCGATCGGCTTTGCGATCAGCGTGCAACTGCGGCGGTTCGTAAATTAATTGTCGGTTACCGAAACCGCTCGCACTAGCGAGCGGGTACCCGAAGCTAATCCCCAACTCAGCCCATACCGAAGGAGACTGTTGATGACGAAAAAATTCGCGACCGTGATTATCTTGCTGATATGCTTTTCTTACCCGCTCGCTAGCGCGAGCGGTTCTGTACCACAGGAGCCAAGCCAGCATCCAATCGACAAAGCGCTGGACGCCTGCACTGACAAGAATGGCTCGACGGCCGGAATGGTTCAGTGCACGGACCAAGCGTACGCGGCCTGGGACAAAGAGTTGAACAAGAACTATGGCCTGCTGATGCAGAACCTCAAACCGCAGCAAAAGGAAGCGTTGAAAGCAGCGCAGCTTGAATGGATCAAGCAACGCGATCTGGAATTCAAGTTCATCGACAGTGTCTATGACGCGTTGCAGGGGACGATGTACATTCCAATGCGGATCGCGGCGCGCATGGACGTCGTCAAACACCGCGCGCTGGAATTGCACGACTATCTCGATCTGGTTAAAGAGTTTTCGGAGTGAGGGACTGGATCAGCCGCAGACTCACGCGGAGACAAAAACAATCATCCACAGATTTCCGATACTCGGCCCCTGTCAGTACCGCCTGCGTTAGCGGGCGGATCCAAGACTCAACCAAACCTGATCGCGCAGATCGAGTGATTTTCCCATCCGCTCACGCGAATGGTACTGACCTCACTATCCGACTTACTTCAGAACCGGAAGTTAATACCGGTGTTAAAGGTATGGGCCTTTGTTTGCCACCTGTATGCAACCTGGAAGGGCGGGTTCGCCGGCGCCGGGTTGGCGGTAAAGGACAGGTTGCCCAGGTCATAATAAAGATACTCGGCCTTCCAACTCCAGTGCTTGTTAATTCCGACTTCAACTCCACCGCCGACAGTCCACCCTGTTTTCGTTTTGCTTAACGACGCCGGGTATTGGAAAAACAGTATTTGAGTCGGTACACCGGGCCGGAAGTCTGAGTTCGCTGAATAGTTCACGTGGCCATAAGCCAGGCCGCCCGTTCCATAGAGAAGCACGCGGCCGAAGGCTACCCCGGCGCGCGGGCGTATCGTGCCCAACCATTTCGTGTCTTGATGAGTGACCAGGAAACCAGCGCCGGGGAAAGGAGTACCGTTGTTCTTGATGATCGGCGTCACTGTCGCGGTTCCACTCATTCTAGACCAGGAAATGTCTGCCTCGCCACCGATGACGAGGTGTCCCGTTTGCCAGTTGTAGCCGCCCTGGACACCGCCGTTGAACCCGCTCGGATCCGGACGTAGAGTTGTCGGTGTCATGTCAATAAACTGCGTAGCGTTGGGTAGCGGGGTGAAAGCCGTGTTGGCTCGCCCCCGGCCCCAGCCAACGTGGCCGCCGACGTAGCCGCCCGTCCAGTTGTATGAAGTAGCAGGCAGGGGCGCCGGACTGTTTGGCACGGCCGAACCAGTGGCAGCAGCCACGGGGCGAGACTCCGAGCGCGAGACCAGTGGCTCGCTTCCCTCAGCAGCGTTCGCGGCAGTTGAGCTGCCCTTTTTGTCTTGCGCAGAAATAGAGATGGGTGCTGTCACCCCGAGTACTATTGCCAGCCCGCTTGCGATTAACCAACCCGATATACTATTGCGCATTAATTGATAACCTCAACGTGCACAAACTCTGCGGTGAAGGATTGGCTAATGTTCGCCAGCAAATGCTCCCAACCGCCCAGCAAGACTTCTACTCAGTTGCAGATCTCCCAGGCGTCCGGTCAGGGCTTTGGCGCCGGCACAACTATGATCACAGCTTGATTGCTATCCTGGCCTCGCAAGCGAATGCGAATCTTCGCATCATGTGGTCCGCCTCCACCCGTCGAGAAGTGGTCCGGCAACTTGACCACGATTTGTGTCAGCCAGTCGAAGTTCGGGACGGTTCCCACGAATTCAACAGTCAGCGGCACAATCGTGCCGTCAACCTCGGCTTCGGCGGTAATGGCGGATGCAGTTTCGCCGGGCCTTAATTGCGCATGGAGAGCAAAGAGTGCTATGCGCGTTCGGTAATCGGCAGTGAAATTGTTATTCCCCACCAGCGAAAACGGATCTGTCACGAAGGTCGGCGACTCGAATGCGATCGCCCGGTCTGACCCCGGAATAGTCAGCAGGACAGGCGCCAGGTTGTCATTAACGGTCACTTGGATCGTGTCGGTGTCAGAGAGCGGCCCACCAATACCGTTGTGACCAAGGTCGTTGGTCGTAATCTGGATCACACCGCTGCCGAAAGCCAGGTTCTTCATTCCTTCCAGCGCGGCATTGATGTTGGCAATACTGCCCGTAAAGGTCATCAGCGGGTCATCGGTACCGTCACCGGTGCTGAATGTCAGGCCAGTCGTGCCGTTCAAGGTAATCGTCCCGTCGGTAGCTTTCAGCGTCACCTGGACCGGATCGCTGAAGGCGTCCACATCAGAGATAAAGATCGCATTGCCGGTGCCGGCAGAGAAGACCCACGACGTGTTGATCGGTATGGTCTGCGGGCCAGGCACGTGATTCACCGGCGCATCGTTAATCGGATTGACCGTAACGATGAAGGTCCTCACGAAAGTGTCCACTCCGCCGTTGTTCGTGCCCCCATCATCCTTTACCGTCACCGTGATCGTGGCCGACCCGTTGGCATCAGGCACGGGCGTGAAACTGATTGAGCCAGTGGGATTCGGACTGCTGTAAGTGACCGTTGGATTTGGAATCACTGCGGTGTTGTTCGAAGTAGCCGTAATAGTCAAGCTCTGAGAGCTTTCGAAACTCGGTCCCGCTGTGATGCCCGCGAGATTGACGGTCTGCAGCGGAGCATCCTCGTTAATGGTCACGTTCGCGAGGGCATCGAGCGTCGGGGGATTATTCAGAGCATGGACGGTGATGGCGAATGTCTGCGGCGCGGAGGTATCGACTCCGCCCAGAGCCGTGCCGCCGTTGTCTTGCAGTCGCACAGTGACGGTCGCGCTGCCATCAAAGCCGTAAGCCGGCGTATAAGTCAGCGTGCCTGTTGGGCTAATGGCCGGCTGCGCCGAAAAGATCGCGTTGTTATTGTTCGAGACTAAGAAAGTCAAACTCTGGCCCGATTCATCCGGCGGGCCGGCCGAGATGTTGGTGGCCCAATTGGTGATGGTCTGCGCGACAGCGCCATTAACGGTCTGATCGGGGCCCTTGGTGAATGAGGGCGCATCGTTGACTGCATTAACCGTGATCGACACCGTAGCTTCGGCGCTGGTCAGGGCAGGCGATGAGCCGTCGCCAGTATCGGTGACGGTGAACTTGAAGCTGTCGGGTCCGTTGTAATTCAGATTCGGCGTGTAGGTGCGATTGGCCCCGGTTCCTGAAAGCGTGCCGTGGGTCGGTGGCACGCTGATGTTAAAGATCAGACTTCCCGACGGCGTCTCCACATCTGAGCCCGTCAAAGTGACCGGCAAAGGCGTGTCCTCGTTAGTCGCAGTGGACTGTGAGTCAGCCGTCGGCGCATCGTTGACGGGATTGACAGTAATCGATGCCGTCTCCGTTGCGATACTGAAAGCGGTAGTTCCGCCGACGATACTGACATCAGCCGTGTTGCCGTTAGTGCCGCTGGTCTGATCCCAGGCGCGGAACGTAAGGCCAGGATCCACCGTGCCGTTGAAGTTAAGGTTGGGGAGGAAGCGCACTCGAGTGGTGGCGTTTGCCGCCAGCAGCCGCGCGGTCAGAGAATTGGGTGCGCCAAACGGCGCCCAGTTGGTGCCGTTGTCGATTGAGAACTGCCACGTGCCGTTAGTGTTATCGACCGCGATGACTGCCAGGCCCTGGACCGCCCCGGCATCAACGTCAGTGATGCGAGTGCCGCCGGCGCTGGCAATAACGCCAGAGACCAGCGTGCCGTTGTTACTCGCAGCCGCAACGTCTTCGTTGATGGCGGTCAAGCTCATGTTGCCGGTGTTATCCAGTACCGGCGCATCGTTGACAGCGTTGACCGTGATCGAGACCGTAGCCGGATTACTGGTCAGCGGCGGAGATGGGCCATCGCCCGTGTCCGTGACGGTGAACTTGAAGCTGTCCGGCCCGTTGTAATTCAGATTCGGCGTGTAGGTCACATTAGGCGCAGTGCCCGAGAGGGTGCCGTGGGCCGGCGGCACCGTAACAGTGAACGTCAGACTGCCCGGGGAAGTCTCTACATCGGAGCCGGTCAAAGTGATCGGCAGAGAGGTGTCCTCGTCGGTAATAACTGACTGGTTCTGGGCCAGCGGCTGATCGTTGACCGGGATAACCGTGATGTTGACGTCCGCTTCTTCCGAGTCAAGTCCTCCCGCGCTGGCCTTGAACTTGAAGGCATCCAACCCATTGAAGTTGGCTGACGGCGTATAGCTCACCGTGGACGTGCACATCATAAAGGTAGTGAACGCGCAGTTGGCCGCGCTGGGAACCAGAGCCGCCGTGCTGTGAACCGGCGGCTGCGTGATACTGAAAGTCAGCGCGAAGTTTTGCGAATAAGTACCCTTAAGCGTAATCGTCACCTGGGTGTCTTCGTTGGTCGAAGGCTGCGTACTCGGTGGCACCGCGAGCGGTAAGCACCCGCCGCCGGTCTGGGTCTCGTAAGCGCCGATGTCCGAAGCGTCACCACCAGCGGCATTGGGATAGACAGAGTCGGCCAGGTCAAACGGACGAGTGCCGCCGCGCTGGTCGGTCGTCAGGCCGAAGCTCTTGCCTTTATCGATCGCCGGACTCGTACATTGGAGTGCATGTGTAAATGTTGGCCCGCCGTTGTTCGCCAGCGGGGACAGTTGCGGATTCTGGCCCGTGATGTTCGTGCCGGCATTGAGCGTCTCAGTGATCGTAGCGCCTGATGTGCTCTGAATCAGGTTGAAGCCTTCCGAGTTGACCGCGCCGTTAATGTCGGCGGCGGCGCCGGCCACACCCGCCGAGGTATTCGCGGACGTCGGCGCAGGAGTCAGTCCGGTGCTGGTTCCGTTGTTCGTAGCAATGTTCATCGTCGCGTCATTCGCGGCCGACAACGCGGTCAGGATGATCTTGTCGGTCGCGCCTGAGACGGTGAAGAACCCTCTGATATCCAGGTCAGCAGCCAGCGCCGTGCGCATCTTGCCTGCCACCACGGATGCGGTGTCGCCGCCGGCGACCGCCACGTTTACGGTCTTGGGACTGTTGGCCATGCCCGCGGCAGTCACCACCACTGTCGCATTTCCAGCACCGGTAATTGTGCCGGCTACTGTCGCCGTCTCAACCTGCTGCACGCCGCCATTGAAGTTTTGTGCGACGATCGTATTGCGCAGGGTGACGGTACCGCTATTTCGGTTGATCCCACCGCCCGTGCCCGAGCCGTTGTTGTCGTTGTCAGCACGGTTGTTGGTGATCGTGCTGTTGCTGATTGTTAACGTGCTGTTGTAGTTGATAATGCCACCACCATCGCCAGTCGCAGTGTTGCCGCTGACGGTGCTGTTCGTGACATTCACCGAGCCAGACGATGGGAAAAGTCTAATGCCCCCGCCCTCGGCAGCCGAGTTACCGCTGATGGTGCTGTTCGTGACATTCAAGGTGCCCGTGCCGAAGTGGAAAATGCCGCCGCCTCCGACCGCAGCAGTGTTGCCGCTGATAGTGCTGTTGGTAACATTCACTGTGCCCGCGCTGCCGTTATCGATGCCTCCACCAAAATCAACGCTGGCGTTGCCATTGCTGATGGTCAGCCCATCAATGGTCACGTTACCCAAGACGAGAAAGATGCGATAGTTGCCGCCAGTGTTGCGCTTCACTGTGAGCACGTTGGCACCGGGGCCGCTGATCGTCATGTCAGTTGAAAGATCCGGCAGCGCCCCCGTCAGATTAATCGTGTACGGGCCGCCGGCCGGTGCGAACACAACCGAGTTGAAGGTGATCGTCTCAGCACCCGCGTCAGCATTAGCAGCATTGATCGCTTCTCGCAGCGTGCAGTCCTTGTTGCCCGTGCCCGTGCCGAGCGCGTCGCAGTGCCCATCATCCGTGTCGGCAAGCGAGTTGACCTCAAACGTCGTGAAGTCGTCCTTGAAGAAAGTCACGGTCTTGTCCGTGCTGGTCGACACCGTGTTGAGATTGCCGGCGAGGTCTGAAGCGCTGCCCGCCGGAATGTCGACGATCACCGTCCCGCTCTGCGTCATACCTTCAACCGCGACGTTGAATGTCGTGCCGTCGTTCGGCGCGATTTGGCTCACGTTAGCCACCGTCGCGAGTGCCGTCCCGGTGATAGCCACGTCGGTATTCGTAAACGTGCCTGCTGCTATCGGCTCGCTGAAGACCACCTTAAAGTTAATCACCGTGCTCGCGGTCGGCCCCGTCACTGGGTTTAGCTGGCCGACGGCCACGCTCACTGTCGCGCTCGGCGCGGTCTTATCGATGTTATAAACCTCGCCCGTCGTGAAGGCGCCAAATGTGGGACCGCCAGGCCCCGTGAGCGTCTTGTTCACCTGATCCCTGATCGTGCCGTCACTGTCATTAAGGTCGAGACGGATCGTGCCGTCACCTGTACCCGTCGAGACCGTCACCGTGTAGGTCGTGCCAGAGCCGCTCACGTTAGTAACTGCCGGCGAGCCGGCTACGCCCGTGGTCGTCAACGCGAAGTCCGACGTGGCTACGGGACTAACATTTTCACTGAACGTAACCGTGAACAGAACGCTGGCTGCATTCGTCGGATTCGATCCGGCGCGAGTGATCGAAACGACCGAAGGATTCGAGCGGTCCACCGTGTAGACCTGACCGGTGTTGAAGTTGCCATTGGCTGCTCCGGCTCCGCCCAGCGGAAGCACGAGCGCGTCAGTTGATTGAATCGAATCATCATCGACAACATTCAACCCCACTGTGCCGTCCCCGCTGCCCGTGTTGACTGTCACCGTGTAAACAGCACCTGAGCCGCTCAATCCGGTGATGGACGCGCCGCTAATCCCAGTCGTCGACAAAGCGAAATCTGAGTTGGCGCCAATGTTGACGCCGGTCACCGGTTTGCTGAAGGTAACGGTGAAGTGAACCGTTGCGGAGCTGGTCGGATCCGCATCGGCCCGGACTATCGACGAGACCACCGGCGGGTCAAAGACCATCAGGTTCGCGGTGTTGCTCACCGCGCCAGCCACAGGCGTTTGGGTCGTCGCTACGCCTGAGGTCGCGTTGGGATTTGTACCCGCGGTGCTGCCCTTAACGTCAAATATGACGGTGCAATTCCCGCTGGCCGGAATCGTGATGCCGCTAAAGCTCAGCGCCGTCGCGTTGGCTGCCAGTGAGTTCGGCGTGGTGCCGGAGCAAGTCCCGCTGACGGAACCGCCGGCCGCGCTCATGTTCACCAGCGTATCCGTAAACGAAGCGCCGGTCAGATTCTGCCCATTGGAATTAGTAAGCGTCAGAGTGACAGTTGAAGTGCCGCCGGTTTGAATCTTATCGGGGCTAAAGCCCTTCGATATCGTTGGGGGCGCCAACACAGTCAGATTAACGGTATTGCTGGCCGCACCCAAAGGCGTCTGCGACGTCGTGATGCCCGAAGTCGAATTCGGATTTGTTCCGACCGTACTACTAGTGACGGCAAACGTGACCGTGCAATTACCATTCGCCGGAATGGTAATGCCGCTGAAGTTCAGCGAGGTTGCGCCCGGCGCCAGATTATTCGGTGTGGTGCCGACGCAGCTCCCGCCGACTGCACCGCCAACCGCGCTCATGTTAACCAGCGTGTCGCTAAAAGATGCGTTGGTCAGATTCGTTCCATTCGTATTGGTAAGCGTCAGCGTGATGGTTGAAGTGCCGCCCGATTGGATCGTGTCCGGCACAAACGCCTTATTGATCGTCGGCGTTCCCGTAACCGACAGGTTCGCGGTATTGCTTCCCGCTCCGATCGCAGTCTGATCGGTCGTCACCCCTGAAGTCGTGTTCGGATTGATCCCCGACGTGCTGCTGGTGACGTCGAATGTTACTGTGCAGTTGCTATTCGCCGGAATCGTGATCCCGATGAAGCTCAGATTGGTGTCACCCGGATTGAGCGTGTTCGGTGTCGTTCCCGCGCATGTTCCAGCCACCGAACCACCGACCGCACTCATGTTCACCAGCGTGTCGGTGAATGAAGCGTTGGTCAACTGAGATCCGTTTGTATTAGTCAGCGTCAGGGTGACGGTTGAAGTGCCGCCGGGTTGAATCGTCGCCGGGTTGAATACTTTCGCGATCGTCGCCGCGCCGAGCACGGTCAGATTCGCGGTGTTGCTGGCAGCGTCCGCCGCCGGCGTCTCAGTCGTCGTAACGCCAGAGGTCGTATTTGGAAGGACGCCGGGCGTGCTACTGGTTACATCGAAAGTAACGGAGCAATTACCGCTGGCCGGAATAGTTATACTGCTGAAGCTCAACGCGGTCGCGTTTGGCGCCAGAGAATTTGGCGTTATGCCCACGCAGGTCCCGCCCACGCCGCCGCCGACTGCTTTCATGTTAACCAGCGTGTCGGTGAATGCGGCATTGTGCACATCAAACGCATTCGGATTTGTAAGTGTCAGCGTGACGGTCGAAGTGCCGCCAGATTGTATCGGCGAGGTGCCAAATGCTTTGGCAATCGTAGGAGACGGAAACTGTCGTTCAAACGCGCCAATGTCCGTATCGTCACCTGACCCCGCAGGTGGTAAGCCATCAAAGTTGATCGTGCGAGGGAAGCCGCGCTGATCGAAAGCCGAAAACACACTAGTAGTATCAGCATGAGCCGCTGCCGTGGTGCCGTTCGCGCCGCGCGTGACGGTCAAGACACTCAGCGCTTTGCTGACCACCACCATCTGTTCGCTTTCGACCCGAATGGTCAGCCCGGCCGGGATGTTACTGGCGTCGGTAACCGTGACCGATGTCGTCACGTTATCGATCGCGCCGTTGAGGGTCGTCAGGGCAAAGTTGTTACCCGTATCGATCGCCGGGCTGGTGTCGAGCAAAGCGTGCGTTTTAGTTGGTCCACCATTGTCGGCGAGCGCGCCGAGCTTGGCATCGGCGACGCCGACCTGATTGTTGTTCGTGGCGTCGAGGAGTCCTCCTGCGCCGCCTGTACCGATTAGGTTGAAAGAACTCGCGCTCGAAGAGTCAACTGTGCCCTTAATGTCGTCAGCGGTTGTGCTGGGGCTGCCGCCCACGAAGTTGCCGAAGACGATCGTGCTCCTCAAGGTGAACGTGCCGCTCACGACATTGATGCCGCCGCCAGTACCGGCCGATGACGTATCGTTGTCGGCGCGATTGTTGGTCACGGTGACGCTGGTGAGCGTGGCCGTGGCTGTGGCCGCTCCGCTCTTAATCCTATTGTAGATACCTCCGCCATCATTATCTGCGCCGTTACCGCTCACGGTGCTGTTCGTTACAGTGAGCGTAGTCGCACCGGGATCGGCTTCGTTGAATATGCCGCCGCCCAACCCGACAAGGGGCTCGGTACCAACGGCAGTGTTGCCGCTGATGGTGCTGTTGGTCACTGTCGTGGTGCCATTAGTATTGAAGACGCCCCCGCCCCACCCGCCGCTAGTAGCGCTTATCTTGGTTGCGCTATTTCCGGCGATCGTGGTGTTAAGAATATTAGTCGTACCGTTCTGGTTGTAGATCGCCCCGCCATAGCCCGTAGCCGTATTGGCCGAGAAAGTACTGCTGGTGATGTTCATAGTGCCGCTAAGGGATGCGAGCGCACCGCCAGCGCCATTGACCACAACGTTGTTAGTAAAGCTCAGGCCGGTAAGATTGATCGTAGCGGCGCTGTTGTTAAGCAGGCCCGCGCCACTACCGCCAGGAGTGCTGCCGTGCGCCACGGTCAGATTGCTGATACCAACCGTGCCCGTCGTGACGGCCGCGGAAATATTGAAGACGCGAGAAGCATCGTTGCCGCTCACGGTCACGCTGGTGTTAGTAGGCCCGGTGATTGTCAGGTTCTTGCTGATGGCCAGTTCGCCGGTCGTTAGAGTGATCGTGTACGGCCCTCCCACCGGGGCGAACGCCACCGGATCAAACGTGATCGTGCCGCCGTCGCACACGGTGCTTAACGCATCTCGCAGGCTGCCCCCAGCCGCGTCGGTGTTGTTAGCGACAGTCACATTCGCCGCGCAGCTGTTAACTACCTGGTCGGGCGAGGACGAGAGAGTTCCAGTGCTCACGGCAAACTGGGCATCGCCGCTGTAATCGGCGGTGATCGGAGTATGCGTGCCTGCGCTCAGCGAAGAAGTTATGAACGTAGCGTCGCCGCTGCCATTCAAAGTTTGTGCGCCGCCGAGGTTCGTGCCGTTGTCTTTGAATTGCACCGTGCCGGTCGGCGTGCCTCCGGCGCCCGCGACGTGGGCTGAGAAGGTAACCGATTGTCCGAAGTTCGACGGGTTCGGCGAAGAGGTTACGGTCGTCGTCGTGGCTTTCTTGTTAACCGTCTGGCCCGGCGGATCGGGTAAGAGTTTTCCGGTGCTCGCGTTGAAAGCAACGTCGCCACTGTAGTCAGCGGTAATGGTGTGATTGCCCGCCGTCAGGTTCGAGATAGCCGCGGTGCTGGCGCATGCGGTTGCTCCCGGACAGCTACCTCCTGTCGTCAGCGATACGGGCGACCCCAGAGGCGTACCCGTCCCGGATGGACCATCCCAGAATTGCACCGTGCCGGTGGCGCTGGCCGAGTTAACCTGGGCCGTGAAGGTCACCGCGTCGCCAACGTTCGATGGATTAAGTGACGAAAGGACCGTCGTCGTCGTCGCCGTCTTGTTATTGACTGTCTGGCCCGGAGAATCGGGCAACAGCTTACCTGTGCCGGAATCAAAATTGCCGTCCGTATTTGTGTAATCGGCGGTGATCGTGTGATTGCCGGCGGTCAGACTGGAAATGTTCGGCGTGGTTGCACACGCGCTGCCCGCCGGACAACCTCCGCCAGTGGTGAGCGTGATGGGCGAGCCCAGAGCCGTGCCGGTGAGGGTGGGACCATCGCGGAACTGCACGGTGCCCGTTGGTACGCCACCCGGGGAACTGACCGTGGCAGTGAACTGTACGTTCTGGCCGACGAATGATGGATTCTGAGATGAGCTGACCGTAGTCGTCGTGTCGGGCAGATCAACCGGCGTTACCGTCGCATCGTTCGCCGCGCCGGTGTTGGGATCGTCAGTCACGATCGGATTGCCGGAGAAGGCGCCCGCGAGCGTGCCTTGCTGCGAGATTTTTGGCGGCACCACGCCGGCCAGGTTCGGCGGATTGTTGAGCGTCACGCTGAAGGTGATCGTGATCGTCTTGCCGTTGGGCATGCTGAATCCCGACCCGACGCCATTGACGGGGAAAGTAGGAGGCGGCCCCGGCGGCATCAACATCGGCGCGACGGCTGCCTTGCTTGCTCTGACCTCTGATCTCTGGCTTCTGGCCTCCATCTTTCGGCTGCGTGCATGATTCAGTTTGATGTCTTTGCGAGGCGCCCGATCATTCACGCCGAAGGCGTGAGATTCAATAGCCGGTGGCACCGCCACCGGAAGGCGATCGATGAGTGCCTTGCGACCCTGAAGGGGTCGAATCAATGCGACCCTTACAGGGCGGAAATATTATTTTGCCCACGGCTATTAAATCCATCCCCTGCGGGGATGAGATCAGGCGGGAGCGACAGGAAATGCGCCGCCGCGTACTGACTCGGAGTTGCACTCGCGGCCTGACCCTTGCTCGGGATGCGACGCTCGCCGACAGTCAGGTAACCATACATGAGATTGTCGCGATCCTTCTCGGCGTACGAATCATCGAGACCGAGCTTATGACCCATCTCGTGCGCGATCGCAGTCAGCAGATCGATGTGACCCGCCGGCGCACTCATCGGATCCGTATAGCTACGTGTCCCGGAGACTGCGTGATTGAAGAGCGAATCACTGAGCGCATCCGAGCCGATGTACCAGCCTTTGCCGCCGGCATCACTGTCAATCAGGATTCGATTGCCATCAGCCTCACCGAGATAGGAGCCATCAAGTTCGCCGACATCGAACTTGATCGTGCGCAAACTCGCAACCTGTTGCTGAGTCAAACCTGTAGCTGCCCAGCGATCGATTGAAGCCGCGACTATCGAATCTAGTTGCTGCTGGCTAAGTGAAGCCGTCACCGCACTTGGCATAAACACGATCGAGCGGTTCGCATCGCTTGCGCCGAGGATTGACGTTAACGACCACGCTTCCACGCCGCCCATCGCTGCGAATAGCGGCAACGAAGGGCTGGCGGGGAGTTGAACGATGCCGTTGTTGATGACTGTGACCGTGCCGAGAATTTCCGTTCCGTGCGCATTGGTGTTGTTGGCGGCCAGCACGACAGCCGGATCGTTGGAAGCCGAGACGCCGCGTGCGAGTTCAGTTACGCCCAAGGTCGCCTGGCGAACCCGGACCCCGTTGACGCCCGCCGGCGCCCGTTCGGAAAGTCTACGTTATTGAGTCGGACATCGAAGTGGCCGGTCGCTCCGTTGCGTGCGTTCACTGCGATCGGGACAACGCCGTTAACGCTGTCCGTCTCATGGACGGTGTTATTGGTCACCGTGGCGTGGTATTCCGGAGTCCTGCCGGCATCCGGCGCATCGACAAGGATTGCGCGCAAGGCGGAATTCTGCGTCACCGTGTTGTTGTCGATCAGGAGTTTGGCTTGCGAGACCTGCCCGGTCGTGCTGCTCATGAATGCGATGATGGAGTGGTTCGTCCCGGTGGCTGGTTCGGTGACGGTGTTCCTCTGGATCGTGGCCTGAAGCAGCGATGAGGCGGTCGCGTTGCCGGGCGTCTGCCCGACGAAGATCGCAACGCCACCGAAACCGGAAATGGTGTTGCCATCTGCCGCAGTGGGCCGCCGATGAGCGTCGTGAGGTGGCCATTCGAGCCGTTGGAAAGGACGATGCCCTCGTTGCCTTGGGTGCCGCGCGTGATCGTGTTGGCGCGGATGGTCGCGTTGATCGTCGAGCTATCGTTGGCAGCGAGTTGGATGCCCTGGGACTTGTTGTTGCTGAAAGTATTGCCGGTGATGTTGACGGTAGCGGTGGCGGTTCCCTGCATCTCCATCTGGATGCCGTCGCTGCCGCCCGCGACGCTGTTGTCGTGAATATTTGAATTCGAGATCGTCAGACCGAACGAGCCGCTCTGATTGTAGAACTCCAAGATGTGTTCGATGGCGCCGCTGACATTGACATTATCGATCAAGGAGGCCTGGGCTCCGGTTCCCAACAGGCCGTTGGCGCCGCCGGGATCGCTGGTGCCGAACGTGATGGCGCCCTCCGTCGCGCCGGTGTTATTGCCGCTGATTCCGTTGATGGTGCTGAACGTCAGCTTGAAGCCCGTGACCGACAGCCCGCGAATGGCGGCGTTGTCGAAATCGTTGAGCTGCATTCCGGCGAGCTGAACGTCCGTCGTACTGTTGAGGTAGATGCCGTTGCCGGCGATCGCGCCATCCGCGCCCGTCTTGTGCTGGATAGTTCCGCCGGAGCCTGCGTCCGGGTTCGTGTCTGCATCCGCACCATCCAGACCGGTGACGTGCAGGCCCCCAGACGACCCAGTCGTATCCAGGATGATGCCGTTGCCGGCGCTGCCGGCTCCGGTTCCCGCCGTAATGCTACGGAAGGTCAAACCCGCCGCGCCGATGGTCGCGTTGACAACGCTCAGAGCGGTGCCGGTCGTGGATGAAAGGACGTTGGGAGAGGTTGAAGAGTTGCTCGTGGTGTAGGTGATCGATTGACCGTTGAGAGAGCTGTTGCTGAAATCGACGGCATTTCCGCCGGCAGAGGTGAGACATTAACGTCCTTGATTGTCAGCGCAGTGTTGGTGCCCCAGTTTAATGCCGTGAGTCCTTTGGTCGCTCCTGCGCTGACGTTGATATTGAGACCCTGAACCACCGTGTTGTCTTTCATCGTCACGGTGCCCAGGATATTTGGTCTGGTGCCATTGATAGTTGGCCGGGCGATAGTTCCTGCGGGCGGGGAAATTCCCATCAAAGTGTCGAACCCGCCAGCATCAATCGCTCCCTGTCCAACCAACCATTGAGCCGCGGCCTGAGTTCCCGAACCCTGAAGCGTAACAGTCGTGCCCGCGACGGTTGATCCGAATCCGGTGAAAACAAAGATGCGTTGGCTGGCATTGAGTCCTATGGCAGTAGTGGCTTGGTCAAGTCTGGTGAACGGATTCGACAGACGACCGTCGCCAGCCGCCGCCGGGTTTGCCGAAGTCGGATTCACAAACCAGATCACGGGTCCGCTGACTGTGACATGAACGGTTACCGGCGCACTGATCGCCACGCCCGGACAACCCGTGTCGCTCACCGTGTAGGTGAAGGTCACGTCTCCGGTAACACCCGGTGGCGGATCGAAATCAAACGTGCCGGTGCTCAAGTTCACATTCGAAATCGTGCCACCTGCCGGAGTCGTCGCGCTGATGCTTCCGCTCGTCACCGTAAAGGGAGTCGGCACGCAGGGTATAGTTCCAACTCCGGCGTCGGCAGTATCGCTCACGTTCCCGAGCAGGCCAGTGAGTCCGGTCCGCTTCATGTTGGCCTGAACTGCGAAAGCCGCGGGCGCGACTACCACCGGCGGATCGTTCACGGCATTCACCGTAATCGTGAAAGTCAGATCGGGCGAGGGCGAAGCAGGGTTGTTGTCCACGCCGCCATTGGCTGTGCCGCCGTTGTCGTGCGCGTGATAACTGATCGTTGCCGTGCCGTTCTGGTTAGCGGCCGAAGTGTAAGTAAGAGTGGCCGTCTTCGGATAGCTGGCGCCGACCACGTTAAGGGCGGGCGCGGATAAGAAAAGACCGGGATTCGTGCTGTTGGTGATGACGAAGCTGATCGATCGGATTGCCGTCATTCCCTTTGCGAGGCTGCTGACCCGCCGCCTTTAAGGGCATGGCTGCCGACAGCGCCACCAGAGTCCCCGCCCGCAAAAATTTTCTACGCGTGATAGACATCAGTTTCTCCTTGGATTATTCGGCGGAGGCGGGGTCCGTGCCGGGCGGGTCATGGTGTGGTCCCCGCTCATTTGTCGCCATTGAGTCTATTATCTTTTAAGTAAAGATTCAACCGGTCATTTTTCGCAGATGATGAGGTCAGAACCGCCTGCGGTAGCGGGCGGGCCCAACGCTCGACCCGCCTAGCTGGACTGTTTGATCCACCCGCTGACGCAGGTGGTACTGACTTCATCACGCAGGTTGGACTACTCAGGCCCGCCCGCTACCGCAGGCGGTTCTGACCTCATTATCTGTGGATTATTATTTGGCCCCGCCTCCGGCGTATCATTACTTTCTGATGGACACTAACGAGATCGAATCCTCATTGCCGCACGGCGGCCGCATGGCTCTGCGACCGGTCACGGACACGGACGAAGAATTTTTGCTTTCAATCTATGCGGCCACCCGCGCAGACGAACTTGCGCAGGCCAAATGGGAAGAAGGACAGCAGGAGGCGTTTGTAAAATGGCAGTTTGATTTGCAGCGGCGCGAATACGACGCGCGGTTCCCCGACGCTGAGTACTACGTGATAATGATCGACAATTGTCCGGCCGGAAGAATTTGGATCGGGCGAGACGACCGGCAGATTCGCTTGCTCGACATAGCCATCCTGCCGGAGTTTCAAAACCGCGGCGCCGGGACGCTTTTGCTGCGGCGGCTGATCGATGAATCAAAACGCGCGGGCAAGGCGCTGCGCCACATGGTCTTCGTACTCAATAACGATGCGCACCGTTTTTACGAACGACTCGGTTTCGTCGTCATCGAAGAGTTTGGCGCGTACAAGCATATGGAGTGGCGGGCGGAATAAGCAGAGTCCACAGATTACGCAGATTACACGGATAAGACATCAGCAAAGGACAGCGAGGGAAAGGGTTGAAGGCTGTTAGCCCATTGACCTTCGGTCAGTAAGCCAAGGTTCCGTATTTCCCAATCTGTGTAATCTGCGTAATCTGTGGATTATTTCTTGAAGTAATTAAACACCGCTTCATAGCGATAATTCTTCTCGTCACCGGCGACGGGCACCAGAAAGAGTTCGAACTCGCCCATGCGCTCGTGCTCCAGCCGATAGACTTGCTGCGGCAGAAACGGATCGCGAGGGCCAACAAAAAAAACCGAGAACCGTTCCATGCCGCCTTGCTCGATCTCCTGGCTCACGTATCCCTTAACTTCGATCAGCTCTAATTCGACCTCTCGCTGGTCTGCCTTGACGTGAAACTTCGTGCCAACGTGTTGGGAAAACTCTTTCTCGGTCAAACTAACGGGCATCGATCGATCTCCTTCGAAGAAAATCGGGCTGACTTCCGGGTCGGAGTATATCATCCACCGGACGATGGATTATTCCGGGGATTATTCCGGCCCGTAGAAACAGTTGCAGTCAGCGTTGTTTGAGAGTTAAATAACGCCACTCATGGTCGGGCAGACTCTCGGCAACTACAAGATCCTCCAAAAGCTCGGCGCCGGCGGACAGGGCACAGTTTATAAAGCCACGGACAACAAACTGGGCCGCACCGTCGTCATCAAAGTCTTGCCGGCGGAACTGACCGTCAAAGGATCCAACCTGAAACGTTTTGCGCGCGAGGCGCGGCTCGCGTCCGCGCTCGATCATCCGAACATCTGCACGATCTTTGATCTCGACGAAGCCGATGGTTTGCACTTCATCGCGATGCAGCACATCGAAGGCCGCAATGTGCGCCAGTTAGTCAACGGGCGGCCGCTGGAATTGGAAAGTGCTTTGCGCATCGGGATCCAGGTTGCGGACGCGCTGACTGCGGCGCACGCGCGCGGCATCATTCATCGCGATATCAAGTCCGGCAACGTGATGGTCACTGACTCTGGCCAGGTGAAGGTTCTGGATTTTGGCCTGGCGAAACTCCTCGACGAGACGGAGGCGCAAACCAGCGGCATTCATCAAACTGAGTTGACTGAGGTCGGGGTGCCCTACGGCACGGCAACTTACGCGGCGCCGGAACAAGCGCGCGGCGATCGCGTCGATGCGCGCGCCGATATTTTTTCCACCGGCGTGCTGCTTTACGAAATGCTGACCGGGACGTGGCCGTTTCGTGGCAAATCCACGGTCGATGTGCGCCATGCCGTGTTATATGACACGCCCAAACCGCTGGCCGAAGCGCGGCCGGGCCCAACGCCGGCGCGCTTGCAGCAGATTCTCGATCGTACACTGGCCAAAGATCCCCGCGATCGTTATCAAAAAATTTCAGAGCTGGGCGACGAGCTGCGCAAGGTCCTGCAAGAGGTTTCGACGGGCGCGCAGTTTGAAGTAACCGCGGCGCCGGCGCGTCACCTGGCGGGCGCAAATCCGGTTTCGCGGGCGATGCGCTGGCTCAGGACGATGACCGGATCCGAGCCGCACACCAGCTCGCCGCAGTTAACCTCGGTTCCGGCCGCGGGAACGACCGAAACGCCCTTCATCACCATCACTGATCGCGAGAAAAAGAGCCTCGCCGTTTTGCCTTTCAAGAATCTGAATAACAATCCAGCGTCGAGCTTTTACGAATTCGCTTTGGCCGATGCGGTGATTACCGAACTCGCGCGCATTCGTTCGCTGGTCGTGCGACCTTCGTCGGTAATGTCGAAATACCAGGGGCAGCCCACCGACCCGCGCGACGTTGGCCGCGAGCTGAACGTGGACGCCGTTTTGTCCGCCGGGTTCATTCATGTGGGCGAGCGTTTCCGCGTCACCGCGCAACTGTTGGACGTGGCCAGCGGCGAGATTCTCTGGAGCGACCGCATCGACGCGGCGGCTGCCGACATCATCGCCGTGCAGGACGAGATCACTCAGCGCATCGTCGATGGCTTGCGATTGGAACTCAGTCCGGACGAACAAGCGGGTTTGGCGCAGCCGGCGACGGTCAACGCCGAGGCTTACGAAGAATATCTGCGCGGGCGCGATCGGTTTGCGCGCTTTATCTTTCGCACGGTGGCCGAAAGCGATTGCGACGCGGCCATCCGGCATTTCAATCGCGCGATCGAACTCGATGACACGTTCGGGTTGGCGTACGACGGTCTGGGCGCGTGTCACGTCAATCGCGTTTTCAAAGGTCTGGGCGGCGCCGAAGATTTCGAGCGCGCGGAATCAGCTTTTGTGAAGGCTTTGGCCATCGATCCAAACATCATCGAAGCGCGCATGCTGATGGTCTTCGTTTACTGCTGGCGCGGTCAGAAGCAGAAAGCGCGTGAGGAAGTTGCGCGCATGCGCCGCCAAGCGCCGAACGAGGCCGTGGTCCACTTTGTGAAAGCGACGCTGCATCGGCTGGACGGCGAATACGACCGAGCGCTGCGCAGTTACGATCGTCTGGTGCATCTCGATCCGGCGTCATTCGTAGTTGTCAGTTACAACCGCGCGTTGATCTTTCTCTATCAGGGCAAGTTTGCAGAAGCGCAACGCGAACTCGATCGCGCGGCGTCGGTCGAGCCGAACAATCCGCTGTTGAAAACTTTTCGCGCGCTGGCATTGTATTACACGGGCCAGGTTGATGCGGCCGCGGCTTTGCTGCGCGAAGCGCTTGAGCAAAATCCGCATCTGCACGGCGTGCGACCGTTTCTGGGTATGTGCCTGAGCGCGCAGGGACGCCACGAGGCGGCGCGCGCCGAGTTGAATGAAGAAGCGAAGCGAACGGCCTCAGTCGATCCGGACATAGCCTATGCAGTTGCGTCCGTTTACGCCCTCGAAGGTGAACGCGACCAGGCTTTCGAATGGCTGGATCGTTCAGCCGCGCTGGGAAATGAGAACAAACCCTGCTTTGAACACGATCCGAATCTGGCGTCGCTGCGCGCAGATGCGCGGTTCAAGGATTTGATTCGCCGGATCACGCGTCCCGCCAGTTAGTCAGCATGACCATCCGCAGATTACGCAGATTACACAGATTAGAAACAAGCCACAAAGAGGCACAAAAGGCACAAGAGCAAATCCCCTTTGTGCTTCTTGTGCCTTTTTGTGGCCGGCTCTTTTTCGTTCTGTGTAATCTGCGTAATCTGCGGATTTGGTCTGACTCGCATCGTCTGTTATACTGCCTGTGCTCGCCTCGCTGGGCATCCGGCCCGGACGCAAGTCACCCCGACAGCTTTTTCGGACAGACTGACAGGTTGAGCGAGGATTTTTGTGATCGTCAACATGACGGTCGATTGAAAGAACTGCACACCCGGGTTTAGAGCGCGTCCTTAATTGGTTAACGCTAGGCTCCCTGGAGGCTGTTGCCGAAATTTGGCAACGCCGAGCGGTTCAACGGAGTTTCCATTTGGACAGTTCAGAACCTGCTCGCGACGCGAGAGATATAGATCGAGTTGATCTGCGCCAGGCGCGCGAACCTTACCAAGTCAACCATCGCCTGCCAGCGCAAGCGAGACTGACGAATCAACTGCCGGTAAATTCTGCCGGCGATTTTCCGAAAACAACTGAGCAGAGAGTGGAGCGCAGGCATCTTTGCCTGCGGCTCGCCGGCATCCGTGCCGGCGATTGCTCGCTCTCGCTTATTCACCGCGTGCGCGACGCGCGCTTCGCCTTCGGGCTTGAGCGCGCACGTCCGCGCCGCAGAAAGTAAATCAATGTCAAGAGAGTTAATTGTTAGTATGAATGGTCGCGAAAAGAAAATCGCGATCGTGGAAAACGAGCGCGTTACGGAGTTCTACATCGAACGCGGCTCGGAGGATCAGGGCATCGTCGGCAACCTTTACAAGGGCCGCGTGATGCGCGTGCTGCCGGGCATGCAGTCGGCGTTTGTGGACATCGGTCTCGAACGCGATGCCTTTCTTTATGTCTCGGATTTCTTTGATGAAGAAGCCGAGTTTGAGCGCATCGTGGTGAACACCGCCAAGAAAGGCGACGCCGCTACGGCGCAACTGGCGGCAGCCGAGCATATCGAACAATCGCGCATCGAGCGCGAGCGGCACATCGAAGCGAGCCACGAGCGCGCGGAGCCGCTGCGCGAATTGGAAGGCGCGGATTTCATTGCCGTCGAAACCTCCGCGACATCCTCCGCAGTGCCCGAAGCAGAAACGTCTAAGGAATCCGAGAAGCGCCGTCGCGGACGCCGCGGCGGGCGTCGGAGTCGCCCGGAAAAATCTGAACTGCCAGCCACCGAAACTGGGGCGATCGAAACTCCCTTTGTTTCAGCAGCCGGGTCATTCGAGCGCGTCAGCGATGACGAAGAACGCGTGACGAATGGCGAAATGTTGAAGGACGCGCGCCTGCAAGAGCGCATCATGGACGAAGTGCACGCTCGAGAATTCGACTTCGACAATCTGGCGGACGCCAGAGTCGGATCACTTCTGCCAACCGCCCAGGCGACGTCCGCGTCGTTTGAGCGCGTTGATGACGGCGACTCTGAAACCGGAGTTCGAGCTGGTCGTTCAACGGAAGTCGTGGCGGCCCACGTTCGCGATTTCGCCGATGAAGTCGCCGACGAAAGTTCGCGTGGACTTTCCTTTCAACGAGTCAGCGATGATGAAGACCTTGCGGCCCAACGCGCAGAAGTCGTAGCGCCCGCCACGCGACGCGCCACACCGAAGAAAGAACCAGCGAGCCGCAAGAAGACCGGCGTGATCAGCCGATTTTTCAAGACCCTGAAGACTGAAGAATTGCCGGAAACCGAAACGCCGGCCGAGACAGAAACTTCCGCCGAGGCTTTTCCCGACGCTGAAGCCAGCATCACCACCGGGCGCGCGCACGAAGAGTTTGCGACGCGGCGTGGTGGGCGCAGACGTCGCCGGCCGAACAAGAAACCGACCGACGCCGTCGAAGGCAATGGCGCTGAGGGCCAGGCTGAAACTATCGAACCATCCGAACCAATCGAAGCGCAGGCAGCGCCGGAAGTTTCTGCTGAAGTGCCCGCGGTCGTGGAGGAAACTCCTCAGGCGGCGCCTCGTGACCCTCGGCGTCCGAGCCCCCGCGGAGGCCGTCGCCCGGCGCGTCGCGAACACAAGCAACCGATGATTACGGATCTTTTGCGCGAGGGCCAGGAAATTCTGGTGCAAATCGCCAAGGAACCGATAGCCAAGAAAGGCGCGCGCATTACTTCGCACATCGCTCTGCCCGGCCGCTATCTGGTTTACATGCCGACGGTCGAACACCTCGGCGTGTCGCGCAAGATTGATTCAGAGAGCGAACGCACGCGGCTGCGCAAACTGATTCAGAAAATTCATGCCGACGAGAAAGTGACCGCCGGCGGTTTCATTGTCCGCACTGCCGGCGTGGGAATCAGCGAAGCTGATCTGCGCGCCGACGCCGCCTATCTGGTGCGCGCGTGGCAGGACATTCGGCGCGATGCGGAAAAGGCGAAAGCGCCGGCGCTGGTGCATCGCGATCTCGATCTGGTACAGCGAATCCTGCGCGACCAGCTCTCGGAAGACTTCACCGCGATCCGCATCGACTCGGAAGAGGAGTATCAGCGCGTCGTCGAGTTTGTGAACCGGATGTATCCAAAGATGGTCAAGCGCGTGAAGCTTTACACGCGCGATGAACCCATCCTGGAAGCCTTTGGCGTGCAAGCCGAGATTGATAAAGCGATCAAGCCGCGCGTGTGGCTGCGATCCGGCGGCTATCTGGTAATCAATCAGACTGAGGCGCTGGTTTCCATCGACGTGAACACCGGCAAATTCGTGGGCCGCGGCGCGACTCGTCTGGAAGACACGATCACGCGCACGAACATCGAAGCCGTGGAAGAGATCGCCCGTCAGATTCGCTTGCGCGATTTAGGCGGCATCATCGTGCTCGATCTGATCGACATGGAAGAGCGCCGCAACCGCCAGCGCGTGATGACCGTGCTGCAGGATGCGCTGCACCACGACAAGTCGCCGACCAAGGTGCTTTCATTCAACGATTTTGGTTTGGTGATCATGACGCGCAAGCGCGTCAAGCAATCGCTCGAACGCACGCTGTGCGCGCCTTGCTCGTACTGCCAGGGAGCGGGGCTGGTGAAGTCGCCGCAGACTGTCTGCTATGAGATTCTTGAGCAGGCGCGGCGTCTGTCGAAAGAGAACGCCGGCGACGGCTCAAGACAAGCGATGTTGCGCGTGAACCCCGAAATCGCGCGCGCCCTGCGCGCATCGGAACGCGACGTGCTGAACGAAATCGAAGAATATCTAGGCGCGGTTGACCTCAGCAGCGATCCTCGCGTACATCAGGAGCAGTTCGATTTCGCCTTCGTGTAATTGTGGCACGGGCTTCCAGCCCGTGTTCACGCGCAGGATGCGCGTGCCACAATCGGGCGATGGAGTCCGCCATTAACTGCCTGCCTGGCTGATGACTCCTACCAAATTTCTGGTTAGGAGAAATCTACGTGGGCAAATTGTTTTTGGCTGGCATCGGCGGGTTCATCGGCTCAACTCTCCGCTACGCAGTAACCGGATACGTCCAGACCTGGACGAAAAGCATAGACTTTCCCTACGGCACGCTGGCCGTTAACCTCGTCGGTTGTTTTGCCATCGGGTTTCTTTCTTATATGGCCGAGACTCGCGGCGTCTTCACGGCTGAAACACGCACGTTAGTATTCATCGGCGTCATCGGCGGGTTCACGACCTTCTCAGCCTTTGGCAACGAGACGATGAACCTCTGGCGCGATGGCCAGAACGGTCTGGCCGCCCTAAACATCGCCGCGCATTTGGTGCTGGGTCTCGGCGCGGTGTGGCTCAGCCGCGCGCTCGCACATCAGATTTGGAGATAACAGTCATGATGCTTCCGGAAGAAGGCTATCTGCTGCGCATTTTTATCGGCGAAAGCGACAAGCATGGCGGCAAGCTCTTGTACGAATGGATTGTGATGAAAGCGCGCGAGGAAGGCCTGGCCGGCGCGACCGTGATGCGCGGCATGATGGGCTTTGGCGCGCACAGTCGGATGCACACCTTCAAGATCGAGCGACTATCGCAGGACCTGCCAATCATTATCGAGATCGTCGATACACGCGAGAAGCTCGAGAAGTTTCTCGCCCTCGTCGACAACGAAATTGAAGAAGGCATGGCGACGCTGGAGAATGTGCAGATTCATTTTTATCGGAGCGGGAAGGTGTTGTCTTAAGGTTGAGCAAACGCCGTATGGACGCGTTCACGGACGGCATGCCAGTCTCTATCCGACAGTCGACCGATGCGTGCGGTAAGGGCAGAACGAGGAAGTGTCACCAGAAAAACCCGGAAAGCGGATGGGCGGTGCAAGCCAACCCCAGACCAGTCTTGCAACAAATAGTCAGTTGCGGCGATCGCGGAATCCGTCTGGCTTGTGATTAGACCTACGATTACGTCAGGGCGCTCTTTATGATAAAGGTTCGACGAAACCACAACCGCCGGGCGGCGTTTTGTGCCCGTCACGCCGGGAAAATCCAACACCACAACATCACCTGATTCAGGCAGCTTCGTCGTTTTGTTCATGGGAGCTGTGAGAGAGTGAGAAAGCCGTAAGATTCTTGATATCTTCCTCAGTCCAGAAATCACTAAACTGAGAAGAATCACTCGACAAATCGTCGAGAATCAGAGCCGCCAATCGGATACGTTCTTTAGGCGGCAAATGGCGGACGGCGTCATAGAACTCTTTGGCGTTGGTTGCCATACCTGTTTCCTCTTCTGGGATCATAAATCAGCAGACGTGAAAGTACCAAACTAAACTGGCGAGAGAGTGACTGGATACTTCTCACTTTTGAACGCCCGAAACCCTCGCTTCAAATAATTCGGCAGCGCGGCTGGATCGTCGAGCGTGCAGGTGTGCAGCCAGACGCGATTCGCTCCATCGGCCCAGGCTTGTTCGGTTGCGCAGGTCAGCAAATGTTTGCCTAAGCCATGGCCAAGAAATTCAGGCAGCAATCCAAAGTAAGCAATCTCAACCGAACCATCTTCGCAACGGCGCAACTCAAAATAGCCGGCGGTGGCACCATCCTGGGTCATCAGCCAGAGAGAGATCTCCGCTGGCTGCAAATGTGCGGCGATCTGTTCGTCGGTCCACGGCAGGCGATCGATCCAGTGATAGTTTTTGCCGACTTCGACGTAAAGAAAACGAAACAGCTCGACTGAACAATCGCGCTGCTGCTCGATTCGAATTAACGGATCAACGGAAAGCGAGGGTTGCAACTCAGAAACGTCGCGCATCTCGAGATAGGTGCGGGTGACTTCGATAGTCGGTCCGGTATTCATCAGAGTTCAAAAATCATTTTCCATTTTCCATTTGACATTTTTCATCTGCCATTGTTTGAGAAGTGTCAGAAGCTTCCGTGTAAGCAAGAGCTTCCATTATAAGGCGAGGCCCCTGGCGGCCGGGCCGTTACATCTAATGACCAATGAAAAATGTCAAATGACAAATGGAAAATGAATCTTTACTTGCTCCCTTTTCCCACTGCCCTCGCGCGCGGATGAAACCGATCGTAAGCCTTGCGCATGTGCAGGTCAGTGATATGCGTGTAGATTTCCGTGGTCGAAATGTCGCTGTGTCCCAACAACGCCTGCACTGAGCGTGAATCCGCGCCGTGTTGCATCAGATGCGTGCCAAAGCTGTGACGCAGGGTATGGGGCGAAATATCGGGTACGCCGGCATGCGCGGCGTGCGTCTTGATGATTGCCCAGGCAGCTTGCCGCGTCATCGAACGACCACGATGCAAAAACAACTCGGACTTTCCTTCATTGCCGAACTGTTTGCGGATCGCGGTGTACCTTTGCAGCCAATGAACCGCGCTCTTTCCGATCGGGATGCGCCGCTCTTTGCTGCCTTTGCCATGACAGGAAACTAGCGCTGCATCAATATCAATGTCGCTGATCCTGAGCCCGCACATCTCTGAAACTCTGAGACCCGCGGCATACAGCACTTCCAGCATTGCGCGATCGCGAACACCAATGTCGGTCTTGACGTCGGGCGCAAACAAGAGCCGTTCCATCTCTTCCTCACTTAGAAACTGCGGCAGGCGCGAATGTCCTTGCGGCGTATGGATGTCTTCGGCCGGATGACGTTTGATGTGTCCGTCGAGCATCAGAAAACGAAAGAAGCCGCGCGCGGCGCTCACCGCTCGCGACACGGACGAAGGCGCCAGTCCATCGCGCGACATGCGCGCAATCCACTCGCGCAAATCCTTGCGCTCGAGCTTTTCGATCTGCTTGCCGTTCTTTTCCGCCCAGCCCTGGAGCTTATTGATATCGCGCGCGTAACTTTGCAGCGTGTTCGCTGAGAGGCCTTTCTCAACCTGGATGTAGGTGAGGAATTCGCGGACCAGATCGCGCTTTGGCATTCGTTCGGACATCGCCCCTGATTATAGACCGGCTTCAACCCCACGCCACCGAGAACCCTGCTGGAATCCTTTTCGAAGATCGCTAAGCTGTACCATTCATCGCCCGGTGCTGCTTGTGCTCGCGATGCTCACGGCTTGGCCGCAACCTTGTACTTGTCGATTAGCTTCTGCAAGCCTTCGGTCGAATTATTGTGGCGGTACTTGTAATAGGACTCGATGTCCTGGAGGTACTGCTGGCGCATCGGTTGCAGAGGTGCGTTGCCTTCCGAAAGCGCGATCATGTGCGCATACGAATCTATGACGGCGTCGAGCATGGCCAGAACTTTTGGCAAAGCATCGCGTTTGGCCTGACTGTCGGGCATGCCTTGATAAACCTTGGCTTCGTTCTGATACTCCTCGTTCAGGATGCCGGCCAGCAGCAGATAATTGAAAGCGTCGGTAGGCGCGAGTTCGGTCGCCTTGAGAAGACTGGCTTTCGCGCCCGCGCGATCGCCGGTTACCACATGGAGAACACCCACTGATTGATACAAACCGGGCAGCACACCTTTGAACTTCTTCCATGCGGCATCATCCGTGTTGGCAGGTTTCGTGTCGGCTTCGAGTAGTTCGATCGCTTTGGCTCCGTACTTAAGGCTGTCAGCAACGAATTTGCCATTGCGCTTCTTGGCCTGATCAGTTCCGATTTGCGTTAATCGAATTAAGACTCGAAGTGAATCCGGCTGGCGCGCGAGGAGCGTGGCCGCTGTCGAGAATGCTTCATCCGGGCGGTTAGCGTCGCCATAGCCGTCGATCAGCACGGGCAGGATTAGATCCTGCTCGGACTGCTCGGTGAAAATCTTTTGATACTCTTGCGCCAGGCTTATTTTCTGCGAGGCGTCCGTGACCTTGGCGACTTCGTTCGCCAGGCCGCTGGCGGCGAGCGGTCGAAGAGCAGTTTTGGGATATCGCTTGATCAGCTCGGCAGCAGCTTTGAGTTTGGCAGCGGTGTCAGGCGCCGACATGATCGCCCTGCCAAGGCTCTGTTCCTCTGGCGAGACATTGAGCCCGGGCCCACCCTGAGCAAGAACTACAGAAGTTGGGCCAGCGGTTATTAGGCAGCCAAAGATGGCAGAAAGGGCCACGCGAGACGCGAATGATTTGATTGTCATAGGCTTCACCTTGGAAAGAATCTTCATGCAGGAATCTAGAAGCGACACAATATTGCGTCACCGGATGCCCATGCGGCAAGTTGCGGCGGGCCGTTTCCTGCGGCCGAAATGGCGGCGTTATTATTTTTGCGCGCCGCGGCCCACGCGCGAGGGCGTTGGCTGCCGGCGATAGCGATGAGTCACGGGCCGCCGCCGGCCAATGCCAATCGCGTTGCGCGAGATGATCAGGGTCGGCGGCAGTTGGCGGCGCTTGAATTCGTTCGCGGGTGACTCGACGCGATTTAAGATATCGTAAACCATTTGAGAATCGTGGCCCGCGTGGATGATCTCTTCGGGCGAAGCCTTCTGCTCGAAATAGAGTTCGAGGATCGGGTCGAGCTTGTCGTAGGGCGGCAGAGACTGATCGTCGAACTGTTCCGGAGCGAGCTCCGCCGACGGGCGCTTATCGAGGATCGACTGCGGAATCAGCTCGCGATCGCGATTGTACAGTCGCGCTAGTTCGTAGACTTCGGTTTTCAAAACGTCGCCGATCACCGCGAGGCCGCCATTCGTGTCGCCGTAAAGCGTGCAGTAACCGAGCGCCAGTTCTGATTTATTTCCCGTCGAAAGCAGCAAACGCCCCTCGGCATTCGAGATCGTCATCAGGATGTTGCCGCGCAGGCGCGATTGCAAATTCTCGACCGCATGAGAGTTGCTTCCGGCCTTCGGCTCGGCCAAACCGAGTTCGTTTCGCAGAGACTGATACGCCGCGGTGATGGGCCGCTCGATTACAGAAACGCCCAGTCGCCGTCCCAACTCGATTGAATCTTCGATGCTGCCGGGTGAAGAGTAAGGCGAAGGCATCATCACGGCGAGTACGTTTGCCGCGCCCAGCGCTTCGCACGCCAACGCCGCCACCACGGCCGAATCAATGCCGCCGGACAAACCAAACAAGGCGCCGGTGAATCCGTTCTTGCGCGCGTAATCGCGAATGCCGAGCACCAGCGCCTGGCGCACCGTCTCGATATCGTCGGCGGGCAGACAGCGCATGTCCGCGACGCCGCAGTCGAGATCGACTGTGCCGATGAATTCTTCAAACGCAGGCGCCTGCAGAATGATCTGGCCGTTACGATCCGCGACGATGCTGGACCCGTCAAAAATTACACCGTCATTTCCGCCTACCAGATTCACAAAGACTATGGGCAGGCCCGCGGCCTTGGCGCGATGCGAAACCATTTGGCGCCGCTCGCCCATCTTGCCTTTGTTGAAAGGCGACGCGTTGATCGACACCAGCAGGTTCGCGCCCATCTGAATCAACTCATCGGCCGGATCGTTTCGGTAAAGACGTTGCTTCCAAAACGTCTTGTCGTTCCAAAAATCTTCGCAGACGGTGACTCCGAGTTTGCAATCGTCGAGATTGAATAATCTTCGTTCGCGCCCGGGTTCGAAATAGCGCGGATCATCGAACACATCGTATTCAGGCAACAGCGTCTTGTCCGCAAAGCCGAGCAACTTCTGGTCAGAAATCACCGCGGCCGAGTTGTAAAGCTTGCGGCCCGTCGCCTGATCGCTGGGCCGCACTGTGCCGACGATCGCCGTCAAGCCCTCAGTAGCTTCGATGATCTTGTTCAGTGGGTCGAGAGCCGTCCGCACGACATCCGGGTCAAGGAACCAGTCGAGCGATGTGTAGCCCTGGATAGTGACTTCGGGAAAGACGATGAGGTCCGAAGCGTCTTTCTTAGCTTGCTCGATGGCGCCGAGGATACGCGCAACGTTGCCTTCGTAATCGCCGTTGGTCGTATTGATCTGAGCGATGGTAACGCGCATCTGTGGTGAATTTTAACACCGATGGGCGAGAGTTCGGAGGGATGAGGTCAGTACCGGGAGCGGTAGCGACCGGGTCACTATCCACCAGGCCGAGATCGCGGGACCGTAACCCGGTCGCTACCGCTCCCGGTACTGACCTCTCACTCAAGCTCAATCGGAGTACAGCTCCGGGTTATAGAACGGAGCGAACGCCGCAATCAGCGCCGCTTCGAAGCTCATTGACCGCGTTAGCAGATCGCGGGAGAGCACACCCCAAGCGCCCTGCTTGCTACGCACATCGCGCGCGCCGGCAACTTCATCGATTACGATTCCCAGTTCGCGTTTGCCTCCGAGATCGGA
>Ga0209726_10000926_pt1:0-2500 | contig 51101 bp, 39 predicted proteins | sample Subgrocontami54m_FD_187453 | JGI IMG/M metagenome (GOLD analysis project Ga0209726, IMG submission 187453) | Subsurface groundwater microbial communities from S. Glens Falls, New York, USA - GMW46 contaminated, 5.4 m (SPAdes) (version 3) | ecosystem: Environmental > Aquatic > Deep...
CAAACCTCCCCGTCGATATGAACTCTTGGGGGAGATCAGCCTGTTATCCCCGGCGTACCTTTTATCCGTTGAGCGATGGCCCTTCCATACAGAACCACCGGATCACTTTGACCTGCTTTCGCACCTGCTCGACTTGTCAGTCTCGCAGTCAAGCACGCTTTTGCCAATGCACTTTAAAGCACGATTTCCGACCGTGCCAAGCGTACCTTCGTACTCCTCCGTTACTCTTTGGGAGGAGACCGCCCCAGTCAAACTGCCTACCATGCACGGTCCCCGGCCCGGATAACGAGCCTAGGTTAGAACCGCAAACAGATCAGGCTGGTATTTCAAGGTTGGCTCCATGAGGGCTAGCGCCCCCACTTCAAAGCCTCCCAGCTATCCTACACAGATCGGTTCACAGTCCAATGCAAAGTTACAGTAAAGGTGCACGGGGTCTTTCCGTCTAGCCGCGGGTAGATTGCATCATCACAACCATGTCAACTTCGCTGAGTCTCGGGAGGAGACAGTGTGGCCAGCGTTACGCCATTCGTGCAGGTCGGAACTTACCCGACAAGGAATTTCGCTACCTTAGGACCGTTATAGTTACGGCCGCCGTTTACCGGGGCTTCGATCCGGAGCTTGCACCCCATCACTTAACCTTCCGGCACCGGGCAGGCGTCACACCCTATACATCCACTTTCGTGTTAGCAGAGTGCTGTGTTTTTAATAAACAGTCGCAGCCACCGATTCTCTGCGACCCCATTGGGCTCCGTCTGTTCGACTTCACCTACTAGGGGTACACCTTCTTCCGAAGTTACGGTGTCAATTTGCCGAGTTCCTTCTCCCGAGTTCTCTCAAGCGCCTGAGAATATTCATCTCGCCCACCAGTGTCGGTTTGCGGTACGGTCCCACCATGACTGAAGCTTAGAGGCTTTTCCTGGAAGCATGGTATCTGCAGCTTCCCGCTCCGAAGAGCGGTCGTTATCACGCCTCAGCTAAGCCACGCGGATTTGCCTACGCGGCACGCCTACACGCTTTAACCGGGACATCCAACACCCGGCCTGCATAACCTTCTCCGTCCCCTCATCGCATCATGGCGAGGTACAGGAATATTGACCTGTTTTCCATCAGCTACGCCTTTCGGCCTCGCCTTAGGAGCCGACTCACCCTGCGCCGATGAACGTGGCGCAGGAAACCTTGGGCTTACGGCGAGCGGGCTTTTCACCCGCTTTAACGCTACTCATGTCAGCATTCGCACTTCCGATACCTCCAGAGAACCTTACGATTCTCCTTCGCAGGCGTACGGAACGCTCCCCTACCATCACATGCTTGCGCATGTAATCCGCAGCTTCGGCAGATGGCTTGAGCCCCGGTACATCTTCCGCGCAGGACGACTCGATCAGTGAGCTATTACGCTTTCTTTAAAGGATGGCTGCTTCTAAGCCAACCTCCTGACTGTTTTAGCCTTCCCACTTCGTTTTCCACTTAGCCATCGCTTGGGGGCCTTAGCTGGCGGTCTGGGTTGTTTCCCTCTCGTGTCCGGACGTTAGCACCCGGTGCACTGTCTCCCGTGAAAGCACTCGTCGGTATTCGGAGTTTGCCATGGTTTGGTAAGGCGTCATGCCCCCCTAGCCATAACAGTGCTCTACCCCCGACGGTGTATCACGAGGCACTACCTCAATAGTTTTCGGGGAGAACCAGCTATTTCCAGATTTGTTTGGCCTTTCACCCCTATCCACAGCTCATCGACGCACTTTTGCAACAGTGGTTCGTTCGGCCCTCCAGCTGGTGTTACCCAACCTTCAGCCTGGCCATGGATAGATCATCTGGTTTCGGGTCTACGTCCAGCAACTGAATCGCCCTATTCAGACTCGCTTTCGCTGCGCCTTCCCTATTCGGTTAAGCTCGCTACTGAACGTAAGTCGCTGACCCATTATACAAAAGGTACGCGGTCACCCTTGCGGGCTCCCACTGTTTGTATGCACGCGGTTTCAGGATCTATTTCACTCCCCTCCCGGGGTTCTTTTCGCCTTTCCCTCACGGTACTGGTTCACTATCGGTCGACGACGAGTATTTAGCCTTGGAGGATGGTCCCCCCATCTTCAGACAGGATTCCACGTGTCCCGCCCTACTTGTCCCGCACTTAGTTCCACCGCGTCGCTTTCGCATACGGGGCTATCACCCGCTATGGCCAGCCTTTCCAGACTGTTCTGCTAGCAATACGGCTAAAGAGCGGAGGCTGGTCCGATTTCGCTCGCCACTACTTTCGGAATCTCGGTTGATTTCTTTTCCTCTCCCTACTGAGATGTTTCAGTTCAGGAGGTTCGCTTCGCTCACCCTATGTATTCAGGTGAGGATGACCCTTGCGGGCCGGGTTTCCCCATTCGGACATCCTCGGATCAAAGCTCGATTCCAGCTCCCCGAGGCTTTTCGCAGGTAGCCACGTCCTTCATCGCCTGTCGTCGCCAAGGCATCCACCACGTGCACTTATTCACTTGACCCTATAACCCTGAGCGCTTCT
>Ga0209726_10000926_pt1:5000-51101 | contig 51101 bp, 39 predicted proteins | sample Subgrocontami54m_FD_187453 | JGI IMG/M metagenome (GOLD analysis project Ga0209726, IMG submission 187453) | Subsurface groundwater microbial communities from S. Glens Falls, New York, USA - GMW46 contaminated, 5.4 m (SPAdes) (version 3) | ecosystem: Environmental > Aquatic > Deep...
TTAAGGCAGAAAAACAGAGAAGTGGTTGCGGGGATAGGATTTGAACCTATGACCTTCGGGTTATGAGCCCGACGAGCTGCCAGACTGCTCCACCCCGCGTCCGGTAAAGAAGAAAAGTATAGTCTGCATTGCCTCCGGGGTCAAGAATTCCGAGGCCGCCCGCAGCAGAAAAACTCCTACAGCCCTCTCCTGTCCAGAATCGCCTGCGAGACGGTTCCCGCGTCGACATATTCCAGTTCGCCGCCCAATGGCACGCCGCGCGCAATTCGAGTCACCTTGATGTTGCGCGCTCTCATCAGCTCGGCGATGTAATGGGCTGTCGCCTCGCCCTCGTTGGTAAAATTGGTTGCGAGAATTACCTCTCGCACAACACCGTCGTCAACGCGAGCCTGCAGTTGTTCCAGGCCAATCTCCCTAGGGCCGATGCCATCCAGCGGCGAGAGCCGCCCCATCAATACGTAATACCTTCCCGGGTAGCTCATCGTCTGTTCAACCATCGCGAGATCCGCAGGGGTTTCGATCACGCAAAGCAGCGTTCCGTCGCGATGCGGCGCCTTGCATAGTCCGCATGTCGGCGCATCGGTGAAGTTGTTGCACATCGAGCAGCGGCGAATGTTGGCAAGCGCGTTTGCTAGCGCCTGCGCAAGCCGTTCCGCGCCGGATCTGTCGTGCTGAAGCAGGTGGTAGGCCATTCTTTGCGCGGAGCGCGGCCCGACGCCCGGCAACGCGCGCAGCGCCTCAATCATCTGATCGAGGCTCGCAACGACGGGCAAGCTGTGCTTCGCTTTGGCCACGCTTTTCAGCACCCCGAAAGGTCTGCGCCTCGAACCCCTAAAACAGCTTGAGTCCCGGCGGCAGGCCGAGACCTGCCGTCAGACCGCCCATTTTCTCGGCAACGGTCGATTCGACGTGATGCACAGCGTCATTAAAAGCGGCGGCGACCAGATCCTCGAGCAATTCCCTGTCGTCCCCGAGCAGAGAAGGATCGATACTTATGCGCCGGACCTCATGTTTGCAGGTCAACACCACCTTTACCAAGCCCGCCCCGGACTGGCCTTCGACTTCCATGCCGCCGAGCTGTTCCTGCATGCGCTTCATGTTCTCCTGCATCGCCTGCGCCTGCTTCATCAGCTGTCCGATATTTCCTTTCATGTCCCATCCTTCCAAGTGTTTGATAGCGGCGCGGTGTGCGACCTAAGGTGCCGAGTCCAGCACGCGCCCGTCGAACAGATCAACCAGCTCCTGCACAAAGCTATCGCTCTGGACGGCACGCTGCGCCTCCGAACGTTGCTGCACCTGCGCCTCAGCCTCGACGGCGGCGACCGAAACACCCCGCGTGTCGCCAATGGCGACCTTGATCTTGAGCGGCTGCCCGAGATGACTCTCGAGCGCCGACTTTAGTTTGTCTTGATACGACTTTTCCGCAAGATGAGCCATGGACTTGGGCACCACGAATTCAAAATCCCGATCGACCGCCCTGACCAGTTCCGCGTTGCGCGCAAGTTCCTTGGCTGCGCCGCTGATCGGAAGGGCCCGCGCAACAGACGCCCAGTCAAGCGCGCCGCTCGCGGCAGGGCCGGGCGTCGTCTTCTGCGTCACTGAGACCCCCGCCGAAGACGCGCCCAGTATCTTCGCTGCCGCCAGAAAACCCGGATTACCGGCGGCGGCGTCGCCGGACCCGGCGACGCCGCGCGTTCGCGCGCCGCCTTCGTCACCCGGCGCAAACACGAGCATTCGAAGCAGCGCCATCAGGAATCCGGCGTGCTCATCCGGGGCCTGCGCCAGCTCCTGGCGGCCCTGAATGGCGATTTGGTAATACAGCTGGACGACTTCCGGATCCAGCCCGCGCGCCAGCGCTTCGATGCGTTCGCGCTCCGGCGTTTGCGGATCCAGCGTAGCCGGCGATGCCTGGTACAACGATATCTGCAGCAAAAGGCTGGCGATTCCCGCAAGCCCTGCATCGAAAGACAAGCTCCTGCTCTGCATTTCGTCTGCAACTCGCACAGTCGACGCGGTGTCGTCACGTGCCACTGCTTCCAGAAGTCGAAGCAGATAGGACTCATCCACCGCGCCCAGCATGTCGCGCACCGGTTCAAGCCCCACGCTACCCCTGCCATGCGCAATCGCCTGGTCCAGGATGGAAAGCGCGTCGCGCATGCTGCCGTTGGCGGCTCGCGCGATGACTGGCAGCGCCTCGCGCTCAAAGGTTATCGACTCGGCCTCCAGCAGGCGCGCCAGATGCTCCGCTATCGCTCCCCGCGTCATCTGCTTCAAGCTGAACTGCAGGCAGCGGCTCAACACCGTCACCGGAATTTTCTGCGGATCGGTCGTCGCCAGAATGAACTTGAGATGCTCAGGCGGCTCCTCCAGGGTTTTCAGCATGGCGTTGAACGCGGAATTGGAGAGCATGTGCACTTCGTCAATGACATAGACCTTGAATCGGCCGCGCGTCGGCGCGAATTGCGCGGTCTCCAGCAATTGCCTCATCTCATCGACACGAGTGTTGGTAGCGGCATCGACTTCCAGCAGATCGACAAAACGTCCGCCATCGATTTCGGTACACGCGCTGCAGCGCCCGCACGGCGCTGCGGTAATGCCTGTCTCGCAGTTCAGGCACTTGGCGAGGATGCGCGCGATCGTAGTCTTGCCGACCCCGCGTGTGCCCGTAAACAGGTAGGCGTGATGCAGGCGGTTGTTGTCGAGCGCATGGCGCAGCGCGCGCACGACATGCTCCTGCCCCACCAGCGTGGAAAAACCGCGTGGCCGCCACTTGCGTGCCAGTACTTGATAGGCCATCGGACGAGTTTAGCAGCGCGTTCGAACGAGCAGCCGTGTTCTGGCGTGTGTCGCGTCGGCCCCCTCAAGCGGGTCGGGAAACTCAGAAGCGGCAATGGGTATAGCTACAATGACCCGCAAAGGCGGCGCGCTTTACTTTATCAACCGAGGAGGAGCCCAAATGTCTGCGGCCGGAACCGATCCCTTTGTCCGGGAGTTGCGCGGCATGGTCGCCAAACGCAATGCCAATCTGAATCACCCTTTCGCGCGCCGAATAATCAATTGCGAGGCATCGCTGGACGACCTGCGGATCTGGGCCGGACAGCGCTACAAGGGGATTACCGGCATGGGCGGCATGGCCCTTGTGCCGCTGCTCGCGAAAGCACCGGATGAGGCATCGCGCAAGCATATGTGGGAGACCATCGGCGAGGAGTGCGGGTTTTACGGGGCACCAAGCCACAGCGGCTGGCTGCATGGATTTGCCGCAGCGCTCGGCGTCACGTCGGAACAGTTGGAGGCGACCGAGCCGCTGCCGGAGACGCGCGCGGTGCGCTATTTTTACCTGTACAAATATGCCACGGGTTCTTTCCTCGAAACCCTCGCCTCCCAGGTAGCTGTCGAGTCGCAGAATCCCACCGCCTTTCCGTCCTGGGTCACGGCGCTGGAAGGCCACTACAAGATTCCGCGCGCTAACCTCGCCTGGTTCATCGGTCATATCGAGGCCGACAGCGAGGAAGGCGGACACGCCGGCGAGGGATGGGCGATCTTCAGCCGCCAGGCCACCACCGAGGCGCTGCGTGATCAGGTCAGGAACGCGGTCAGCGAAGCGCTGGATATGTACTGGCTGTCGCTGGACGGCGTGCAGCGTGTCACGCAACGGTAGACAATTGCAAACGGCTTCACCGCGCCCTTGTCCGGAATATCCAGCATCTCGAAGTCGAGCGCGAAGTAGAATAGATTCGCTTCAATCTCGATCTCACGTTTCTTGTCGGGCAACATCACGAAGAGAGTCAGGAATGGCATCCGCGCTGCAGCGCTATCAGCTATACGTATCGCACGTCGGGGAAGCGACTCGCAGTTTTCTGGCGTCCCTGGATGCCCAGTCCGAAGAAGACGTTCGGACCTTGCTCGACCAGAAGGGTTTCGGTCACCGCATGTACCTCGCCCGAATCTGGATGGACTTTCGCAAGAAAATAAGGCAGGAGTTGGACGACGAAGCCTACCTGCATCGCGTCAATCGCTCCATAGAGACAGGCGTGCAGATCACCGACATACCGGAAGCGGAAGCGGCTAGTGTGAACACTGGGCCGATGCCGCGACATTTCCTGGCGGCGTTCTTTGACCGCCTGAGGAGCAAGTAGTACGTCCTTGGGCAACGGCCAGGCTACGACAAACAACGGAGGTTCAAATGGCGGCAGATCCAAAGGTAAAGAAGGACATCATGCGGTTCTTTGCCAACTCCAAGGCCAAGGTCGGCAGCGCGTTCAACACCAATGGCTTTACGCTGCGCGTGATGATGCATTACCCTGCGACGCAAAAGGAGGCGTTTGGCGATTCGATGAAGGAACTTATCGAAGTGGACAAGTTCGTCGAGGAACGCGAAGGCGGGCATCATCTGACCCAGCCGGGCTTCGAACACATCACTCCTGAAGCGCCGGACATGCGGCAAGGCTTTGGCAAGCGCAGCTTCAGGCGCTGAGGATCGGCGAATTTTCTGGCGTCGGGGTGCGGAGCAGGAATCCCGGCTTTTCCTGCGATGACTCAGGCCGCGCACCGCCTAGCGGAATCTCCAGAATGCCCGACCATCCTGCCTCGAAGTCGGGAGACACGGGTTCTTCCCGGACTGCGTTTTAGAGATTCTCGCCTTTATGCGGATCGCGATATGGCCCAGCGCCGAGATTGATACGGCGGCAAAGCCACAATTCTTGCCGCAGACCCTGTCAGCCGAAGCAGCATAAGCACCCGCTTTGAAGCGGGTTACGGATGTGGGATACAACACAGGATTAATCGCAGCAGAACCAATATTTCATTTCCATATCAATATGATATGGATTCTTGTGGCGGAGAGAGTGGGATTCGAACCCACGAAGCGCTATTAACGCTTACACACTTTCCAGGCGTGCGCCTTCGACCGCTCGGCCATCTCTCCGTTCTGCACGAAGGGGCGAGAGTCTATCAGAGCAGGTTGACGCCCTGGGGCGGAGGCAGGATCCGCGGCCTCAAATTGCCTGCTTCAGTTGCTCCAGTATCGCCGGATTCTCCAGTGTGGAAACGTCCTGCGTGATGTCCTCGCCTTTGGCGATCGAGCGCAGCAAACGCCGCATGATTTTTCCCGAGCGCGTCTTGGGCAGATTGTCCCCGAAGCGGATTTCCTTCGGCCGCGCGATCGCGCCGATCTCCTTGGCCACCCATTCGCGCAGTTCGCGCGCCATCATAAGCGCCTCCTCGCCCATGGGACGCGGCCCCTTGGTGACCACGAAGGCAACGATGGCCTCGCCCGTCACCTCATCCGGCCGACTTACCACGGCCGCTTCCGCCACGAGCCTGGTATTCGAAACCAGGGCCGATTCAATTTCCATCGTGCCGAGCCGGTGGCCGGACACATTCAGCACGTCGTCGATGCGGCCCACGATTCTGAAATACCCTTCTTGGTCCAGGCTTGCGCCATCGCCCGCGAGGTAATACCGCCCCTTGAACTCCTCCGGGAAGTAGGTCTTCCTATAGCGCTCCGGGTCGCCCCAGATGGTGCGCAGCATGGACGGCCAGGGCCGCTTGATGACGAGTATCCCGCCCCTGCCCCTGCCTACCGGCTCCCCGGCTTCGTCGACGATGTCCGCGATGATTCCGGGAAGCGGAAAGCTCGCCGAGCCGGGCTTGGTCGGCGTCGCGCCGGGCAGCGGGGAAATCATGTGGCCGCCGGTTTCGGTCTGCCACCAGGTGTCGACGATCGGGCAGCGTGCTGCCCCGACATTCTCGTGGTACCAGATCCATGCTTCCGGGTTGATCGGCTCGCCCACCGAGCCCAGCACGCGCAGGCTGGAGATGTCGTATTTCTTCGGCAGATCGCCGCCGGCCTTGATGAGCGACCGGATCGCGGTCGGCGCGGTATAGAACACGCTGACCTTGTGGTCCTGGCAGAGCTTCCAGAAGCGCCCCGCGTCGGGATAGGTCGGCACGCCTTCAAAAATGACCTCCGTGCCGCCGACCGCGAGCGGCCCATAACAGACATACGAATGGCCGGTCACCCAGCCGACATCTGCCGTGCACCAGAACACGTCATCCGGCCGGTGATCGAACACCCATTTCATGGTCACCGCGGTCCATAGCAGGTAGCCGCCGGTGGAATGCTGGATTCCCTTCGGCCGGCCGGTGGAGCCCGAGGTGTAGAGGATGAACAGCGGATGCTCCGCGTTCACCCACGCAGGCTCGCACACATCGGGCTGATTCGCGCAAGCCTCGTCCCACCAGATATCGCGCCCCGGCGCTGCGCTGACCTTGCTGCCGGTGCGGCGGTACACCACCACCCTGCGTATCGCTTCGCAGCCTCCCATGGCCAGCGCATCGTCCACCACGGGTTTCAGGGGAATCTCTCGGCCGCCGCGAAACTGCCCGTCCGCAGTGACCACTGCGGTGGCGCCCGCATCGATGATGCGCTCGTGCAGGGACTTGGCGGAGAACCCGCCGAACACGACCGAATGCGTGGCCCCGATACGCGCGCAGGCCTGCATCGCGACCACCGCCTGTATCGACATCGGCATGTAGATGATGACCCGGTCTCCGGTCTTGACGCCGAGCGCTTTCAACCCGTTGGCGAAACGGCACACATCTGCATGCAGCTGCCTGTAGGTTATGCGCGTCACCTCGCCGTCGTCCGCCTCGAATACGATCGCCACCTTGCCGCCCAGCGCCGGCAGATGCCGATCGAGGCAGTTATAGGATGCGTTCAACTCGCCGTCGTAGAACCAGCGGAAGAACGGCGCCTTGGATTCATCCAGTACTTTCGTGAACGGCTTGTGCCAGTCCAGGTGCTCGCGCGCGAGGCGCGCCCAGAAGCCCTCGAAATCGCGTTCCGCCTCCGCGCACAACGCCCTGTAGGCATCCATACCCGGCACGTTTGCCTTGCGGACGAATTCCGGCGACGGCGGGAATACGCGTTTTTCCTGCAGGACGGTTTCGATGTTCGACATTGCTGATTCTCCTGTACCTGATTCCGTGAAGCGGCGACAACCCAAGCATACGGCGGGCTCGATAACGCGAGCTTAGAGCATCCAAGGCCCCTGTTCTAGCAGGGGAATTGCAGCGCGATGTGCGAATGGCCCTGTGTTAAATTAGCTCCGCGTCTTCCCGGCGCGCGCCGCATTTTCCCCCCACTTCCCCGGCCCATGAACAAAAACTCCGTCGATCCCATCAATGAATCGCATGCGCTGCGTCCCCTGCCCGCCTTCATTTTCGCCAGCCGCTGGCTCCAGCTTCCGCTCTACCTCGGATTGATCCTTGCGCAGTGCGTCTACGTCTGGCATTTCTGGGTGGAGCTGATCGAGCTCATCGGGGCCGTGATGGGCAATCCGCGATCGCTCGAGCACATCCTTTCCGCGGTCGCCATCGACGGCATGAGCCGCCCGACCGCGCTGAACGAATCCATCATCATGCTGGTCGTGCTCGGATTGATCGACGTCGTGATGATCTCCAACCTGCTCATCATGGTGATCGTGGGCGGCTACGAGACTTTCGTGTCGCGGCTTAACCTCGAGCGTCATCCGGATCAGCCGGAGTGGCTCTCGCACGTCAATGCCGCTGTGCTCAAGGTCAAGCTGGCCACAGCGATCATCGGCATCTCGTCGATCCACCTGCTGAAAACCTTCATCAACGCCGCGGCCTACGATGAGAAGACCCTGATCGCACAGACCGGCATCCACCTTACCTTTCTGGTCTCCGCGCTGGCGATCGCCGCCTGCGACCGCATGATGCCGCAGGCGGGACCGGGCCGACCCAAGCACGCCTGAGCCATGGCCACGGTCAGACAGGACGATCTCATTACAAGCGTCGCCGACGCGCTGCAGCTCATTTCCTATTTTCACCCGGCCGACTACATCCGCGCGCTCGGGCGCGCCTTTGATCGCGAGCAATCCGGCCCGGCCAGGGACGCGATCGCGCAGATCCTGACCAATTCGCGCATGTGCGCCGAGGGACGGCGCCCGATCTGCCAGGACACGGGCATCGTCAACGTGTTCATGAAAGTCGGTATGGATGTGCGCTGGGATGCGCGGCTCGGCGTGAGCGAGATGGTGAACGAGGGCGTGCGGCGCGCCTTCCTGCATCCGGACAACCCGTTGCGCGCATCTGTCCTCTCGGATCCCGCGTTCGCGCGCAAGAACACGCGCGACAACACCCCTGCCGTCATCCACTACGACCTCGTGCCGGGCGACAAGTTGGAGATCTCGATCGCCGCGAAGGGCGGCGGTTCGGAGGCAAAATCGAAGTTTGCGATGCTCAATCCGTCCGATTCCATCGTCGACTGGGTGGTGAAGACCGTCCCGACCATGGGCGCAGGCTGGTGCCCGCCCGGCATGCTCGGCATCGGCATCGGCGGCACAGCCGAGAAGGCGATGCTGCTCGCCAAGGAATCGCTCATGGCCCCGATCGACATGGCGGAACTGAAAGCGCGCGGGCCGAATTCGAAGCTCGAGGAACTGCGCATCGAGCTCTACGACAGGGTGAACGCGCTCGGTATCGGCGCCCAGGGCCTGGGCGGCCTGTCCACCGTGCTGGACGTCAAGATCCTGGACTACCCGACGCACGCCGCGAACAAGCCGGTCGCGATGATCCCGAATTGCGCCGCGACGCGCCATGCGCATTTCGTCCTGGATGGCAGCGGGCCGGCCGAACTCGAGATCCCGAACCTCGCAGACTGGCCGCGCGTCACCTGGCAGCCGGATGCCGCCGCGCGGCGCGTCGATTTGAACCGGCTCACGCGCGAACAGGCCGCGGCCTGGAAGCCCGGCGAGCGCCTGCTTCTCTCCGGGAAGCTCCTTACCGGGCGCGATGCCGCGCACAAGCGCATCGAGGACATGCTGAAGAATGGCGAAAAGCTGCCGGTCGATTTCACCAATCGCGTGATCTATTACGTCGGACCGGTCGACCCGGTGCGCGATGAAGCGGTCGGTCCGGCGGGCCCCACCACCGCCACGCGCATGGACAAATTCACCGAGACCATGCTCGCGAAGACAGGCCTGATCGCGATGGTCGGCAAAGCGGAACGCGGGCCGAGCGGCATCGAGGCGATCCGCAAGAATCGCGCCGCCTACCTGATGGCGGTAGGCGGCGCCGCCTACCTGGTGTCCAAGGCCATCAAGAAATCTCGCCTGCTGGCCTTCGAAGATCTGGGCATGGAGGCGATCTACGAATTCGACGTCTTGGACATGCCGGTGACGGTCGCGGTGGATGCGAATGGCGAGTCGGTCCATCAGACCGGGCCCGCGGAGTGGCAAAGCAAAATTCGCGAATTCAAGCTGCCGGTGACAGCAGCCTAGAGGGATCCGTACGCGGGCTCTGCGGGATCCCTAGGCGCCGATCTTCACGACAGTGCGTCCCTTGATCTTGCCGGCCACAAAGTCCGGGAAAGCGGAGGGCAGTTCGTCGAAGGAAATCGTGCGGACCATGTCTTTCAGGTGCGCCGGCCGCATATCGCTCGCGAGGCGCCGCCACACCTCCGCGCGCCGCGGCATCGGGCAATTCACCGAATCTACGCCGAGCAGGCTGACGCCGCGCAGGATGAAGGGCATGACGGTGGTCTTCAGTTCCACGCTGGCCGCAAGACCGATCGACGCGATCGCGCCGCCTATTTGCATGGTGCTCGCCATCCAGGCGAGCACACCGCCGCCGAGGTTGTCGACCGCGCCCGCCCAGGTGGCCTTGTCGAGCGGCTTGATCTTGGTGAGGTCCAGATCCTGCATCGAGCGCACTTCCTTCGCCCCGATCAGCTTCAGATAGTCGGCTTCCGATGACTTCGATGTCAGCGCGACAAGATGGTAGCCGAGACGTGCCATGCAATCGATCGTGATCGAGCCCACGCCGCCGGTCGCACCGGACACGACAACCGGACCATTCGCGGGCTTCAAACCCACCTGCTCCATGCGCACAATGCCAAGACCCGCCGTGAATCCCGCCGTGCCGAAGGCCATCGCGTCCGCGAGGTCCAGCCCCGCGGGCAGCTTGACCAGCCAGTCGGCGGGCACGCGCGCAAGTTCCGCATAACCGCCATGGTGCGCCACGCCGAGGTCATGTCCCGTGGCGAGCACCTTGTCGCCGGCCTTGAAGCGCGCATCGCTCGATGATTCGACGACGCCTGACAAATCGATGCCGCCGATGCAGCTTTGCCGGCGCAGGATGCGGCCCTTGCCGGTGGCGGCGAGCGCATCCTTGTAGTTGATATCCGAGTAGGCCACGCGCACCACCACCTCTCCGGGATCCAGCTGATCGAGCGAAAACGCCGTGAAGCCGGCCTCGATCTTCCTGTCCGCGGTCTCCGAGATCCTGAATGCCTTGAATGTGCTCATTGCCTGCCTTCCTTTTGGTTGATTGGGAGCTCCCCCGACTGCAAGCGCCTACGTGCGCTCCGGGAAGTGGTTCGTGAACTTGACAAGGAGGCAGGCAACCCGTTGGGCGTCGCTTCGAATTGACGGACGATACTTCTCATTAGCGCCTAGTGCCACCGTAGCCGGGTTTCCTGTGCTGATGCCGAACGACAAGGATTCGAACGCCCGTTTCGAGGGCTCGGTATACGACCGGGTGCGGAAAGACCCGGAACGGAAAGACTCTGCGACCTGCCGTAGTTGGTGTGCCGAAGCTATGTTGCTCTTTCATTCTGCGTACACCAAGCCGCCTTTCCCGCATTAAATCTTCCCGATCGGGAAGGTTTTTGCCGCACGCCGTTCCCCCGTGGCCTTCAGGCACGTAGTCGATCGGGGCAGGAGCGGCGGCTTCGTCCTGGAAACGCGAGGTTTGTGCGAGCGGGGAGGTCATGCAGGAGTTCTGGCTAGGCTAGGCTGGGGACGCTGCGTCCATTCCTGCTGCTTGGTCGCGGCGCGCTGCCTGCAGGTAGGACTTCGACTGCATCTCGATCAGCCGGCTCACTGTGCGCTGAAATTCGGCAGCCTGTACGCCCTTCGGGTAAAGCTCCTCGGGCAGCGCTTCGGCCGAAATCATCAGCTTCACCCTAGCATCGTAGAACACATCCACCAGCCAAGTGAAGCGCCTGGCCGCGTCCGCGTTGTTCGGTCCCATGCGCGGGACATTGGAAAGCAGCACGGTATGAAAGCGCTTCCCCAGCTCTACGTAGTCGACATACGAGCGCGGGCCGTCGCAGAGCACGGCAAAATCCAGCCACAGGAGCCCCCCTGCCCGCTTGAGATAGTCGATGCGCCGGCCGTCGATATCGAGCGCCTGGCGCTCTTCCTCGACATCGGCGAGCTCGTCGAAGATCCTTGCGAGGGAGGTCTCGCTCGTGCCGCCCAGCGGGGTATGGTAGACCTGCATGCGCTCCAGCTTCAGCCGCCTGTAGTCGGTGCCGTTGTCCACCTCGAGGACGTCGAGCCGGTCCTTGATTAGGGCGATCGCCGGCAGGAAGCGCGCGCGCTGCAGGCCGTCCGGATAGAGGGCATCGGGGTGGTAGTTGCTGGTCAGCACGAACTCGACGCCCTGCTCCATCGCCTGTTCCAGGAACCGGCCCAGGATCATCGCGTCAGCGATGTCGGAAACGTGGAATTCATCGAAGCAGATCAGGCGGTAGCGGCGCGCGGTGCGCGCGGCCGCCTGGGCAATCGGGTCCTCGGTGCCCTTCAGCACGTTGAGTTCGCGGTGTATCTCGCGCATGAACTGGTGGAAGTGCACGCGGCGCTTGCGCACCAGCGGCACGCAAAGATAAAACGCATCCATGAGGAAGCTCTTGCCGCGCCCCACCGCGCCCCACAGGTAGACGCCCTTGGGCAGCGGCGGCTTGACCAGCAGCCGCCTCAGCGTGGTGTTGCGCCGCGCCTTGTAGGCGGACCATTCCTCGTACAGGCGCTGCAGGCGCTCGAGCGCGCGCCGCTGCGCGGGATCGGAGACGAAGCCGCGCCTTGCGAGGTGCTCCTCGTAGAGCGAGACCACGTCCTGTTCCGCCGCAGGGGAGCGCTCGGTCAGGGCGTCCGGCATCTCAGAGTGATTTGCGGGATTCGGCGAGGCCGATATTCGGCCGAAAAGCGAAATATAGTAACATATATGTTACTATTTATGCCCGATAACGGGAATATACAGCCGTTACCGGGCACGCCTAGCCGTTCAGGCTGCGCTTGTCGAGCGCCAGCGCGGACTCGCGCATGACCTCCGACATCGACGGGTGGGCATGGCAGATGCGCGCGATGTCCTCCGACGAGGCGCCGAATTCCAGCGCCACCACCGCTTCCGCGATCAGTTCGCTCGCCTGGGCGCCGATCGCGTGCACGCCGAGGATGCGGTCGGTCCGCGCGTCGGCCAGCATCTTGATGAAGCCCTCGGGCTCGTCGCGGCCGAGGGCGCGGCCGTTGTAGGCGAACGGGAAGCGCCCGGCGCGGTACTCGACGCCCTCGGCCTTCAACTGCTGCTCGGTCTTGCCTACCCAGGCGATTTCCGGCGCGCTGTAGATCACCCAGGGGATCGCGTCGTAGTTCACATGGCCGTGCTGGCCCGCGATGATCTCCGCCACCATCACGCCCTCGTCCTCGCCCTTGTGCGCGAGCATCGGCCCGCGCACCACGTCGCCCACCGCATACATGCGCGGCAGGCTGGTGCGGCAGTTCTTGTCCACCTCGACGAAGCCGCGCTCATCCAGCTTCAGGCCGACGTTCTCCGCACCGAGGCCCTGGGTGTTCGGCACGCGGCCGACCGAGACGATCAGGCGGTCGAATTCCAGGCTTCGCGCCTTCCCGTCCGCGGCCTTGTACTCCACGCTCACCTTCTTCCCGCGCGCATCCGGCCTGACCGCGGTAATGCTCACCCCGAGCTCGATGTCGAGCTGCTGATCCTTGGTGAACAGCTTCCAGGCTTCCTTTGCCACGTCAGCATCCGCCGCTGCGAGGAAGCCCGGCAGGGCCTCGAGTATCTTCACCTGCGACCCGAGGCGGCGCCACACGCTGCCGAGTTCCAGGCCGATCACGCCGGCCCCGATGACGCCGAGGCGCTGCGGCACTTCCGCAAACGCGAGCGCCCCCTCGTTGTCGCAGACAAGCTTGTTGTCCACGGCGACTCCGGGCAGATGGCGCGCCCTGGAGCCCGTGGCGATGATCACGTTCTTCGCCTCCACGCTGCGCGCGCCCTTGTTTCCGTCCATCTCGATCTTGATCTTCCAGCTCGTGCCGCCGGAGAGCAGCTTGCCGTGGCCCTGCAGCCAGGTCACCTTGTTTTTCTTGAACAGGCCCGCGATGCCGCCGGTCATCTTCTTCACGATGCCGTCCTTGCGCGCCAGCATCTTCGAGAGATCCAGCGCCACGCCGCTCGTCGAGATGCCGTGCACGCCGAACTTGTGCAGCACGCGATCGTAGTTCTCGGACGATTCGAGCAGCGCCTTGGAGGGAATGCAGCCGACGTTCAGGCAGGTGCCGCCGAGCGCGTATTCGCCCTCGGGCGTCCTCCACTCCTCCACGCACGCGGTCGCGAAGCCGAGCTGGGCCGCCCGAATCGCAGCGATATAGCCGGCGGGTCCGGACCCGATCACGAGCACATCGTAGCTCTCGGCGATTGCGGGGATTGCGGCCATGTCAGATTTCCAGCACCAGGCGGGCGGGATCCTCGAGAGCCTCCTTGATCGCGACCAGGAACAGCACCGCCTCGCGGCCGTCGATGATGCGGTGATCGTAGGAGAGTGCGAGGTAGTTCATCGGCCGGATCACCACTTGCCCGCTCTCCGCCACGGGGCGGTCCTTGGTCGCGTGCACGCCGAGGATGGCCGACTGCGGCGGGTTGATGATCGGCGTCGAGAGCATGGAGCCGAAGGTGCCGCCGTTCGAAATCGAGAACGTGCCGCCCGAGAGCTCCTCGATCGTGAGCCTGCCGTCCTGCGCGCGCTTGCCGAAATCGCCGATCTTCTTTTCTATTCCCGCGAAGCTGAGCTGGTCGGTGTCGCGCAGCACCGGCACCACGAGGCCGCGCGGGCTGCCCACCGCGATGCCGATGTCGAAATAGCCGTGGTAGACGATATCCGTACCGTCCACCGAGGCGTTGATCACCGGATAGCGCTTCAGCGCATGCACCGCAGCCTTGACGAAGAAGGACATGAAGCCCAGGCGCACGCCATGCTCTTTCTCGAAACGCTCCAGGTAGCGTTTGCGCAGGTCGATCACCGGCTGCATGTTGACTTCGTTGAAGGTGGTGAGAATCGCTGCGGTGGACTGCGATTGCACCAACCGCTCAGCCACGCGCTGGCGCAGGCGCGACATCGGCACGCGCTGCTCGGGGCGTCCCTTCAGCAGCCGGTCCATGTCCACGGGCGAGGGCACGTTAGGCAGCACCGGGCGTGCTACGGGCTGCGGCGCTGCGGCGGCGGGCGCTGCCTGGGCCGGCTGGTTCAGCACGTCCGCCTTGGTGATGCGGCCGTCGCGGCCCGTGCCCTGCAGCGTGCTCGTGTCCACGCCGCGCTCGGAGGCGATCTTCTGCGCCGCGGGCATCGCCGGCATTGTGGGAATTGCGGCCTTGGCGGGCGCAGCCGGCGCTGGAGCCGGCGCCGCCGCGCCGGCCTGGCTCGCGCCCTGGGCGGCCGGTTTCGCATCGGTGTCGATCACCGCGATGATTTCGCCCGATATCACGGAACCGCGGCCGCCCTTGATGATCTGCTTCAGTACGCCGTCCGCGGGCGCGGGCAACTCGAGCACCACCTTGTCGGTCTCGATGTCGATCAGGCTCTCGTCGCGCTTGACCGCATCGCCTGCCTTTTTCTTCCACTCCAGCAGCGTGGCCTCGGAAACGGATTCCGAGAGCTGCGGTACTTTGACTTCGATGAGCATGATGTTCCCGTTCAGTTTTTCCCCGGGATCGGCTTAGCTTCCTCCGGGTATTGAAAAACCAGCGTGTAGCACGCCGGGTATATGAGTTGCGAAGGGCTGCGCCCCTCGCGCTCCCCCTTCTTTACTGCGCGGCTCGCTCTCCCCCTGTTCTTTACTTAAATTTGCCAAAGGCCATTTCCACCAGCGCTTTCTGGCGTTCGTTGTGACGCGACAAATAGCCACCGGCAGGAGCCGCCGATGCGGGCCGGCCCGCGTAATACAGTTTCTGGTCGCCGCGCATGTTCTCCGCGAGGTAATGGCCGATCTGGTACCAGGCGCCCTGGTTCTGCGGCTCTTCCTGGCACCACACGACTTCCTTCGCGTTCGGGTAGCGCTTCATCTCCGCCGCGAACTGCTTGTGCGGGAAGGGATAGAGCTGCTCGATGCGGATCAGCGCGACCTCGTCATGCCTTTGCTCGCGCCGGCGCGTGACAAGATCGTAATACACCTTGCCGCAGCAGGCCACCACGCGCTTCACGTCCTTGGACTCGAGGGCGTCGATTTCCGGGATCACGGTCTGGAAGCCGCCCTTCGCGAGTTCCTTGATCGAGGACGCGGCTTCCTTCTTGCGCAGCAGGGATTTCGGCGTGAACACGACCAGCGGCTTGCGGAAAGGGCGCAGCATCTGGCGCCGCAGCAGGTGGAAAATCTGCGCCGCATTCGAGGGTACGCAGACCTGGATGTTGTGTTCCGCGCAAAGCTGCAGATAGCGCTCGATGCGCGCCGACGAATGCTCGGGCCCCTGCCCCTCGTAGCCGTGCGGCAGCAACTGCACCAGCCCGCAAACGCGGCCCCATTTCGATTCACCCGAGCTGATGAACTGGTCCATCACCACCTGGGCGCCGTTCGCGAAATCGCCGAACTGCGCCTCCCAGATCACGAGCGCGTTCGGCTCCGCGCTGGAGAACCCGTATTCGAAGCCGAGCACAGCCTCTTCCGAGAGCACGGAGTCGATCACCACGAACGAGCCCTGGTCCTTGGCCACGTTCTGCAAGGGCACATAGCTGCCCTGGTCCCAGCGCTCGCGATCCTGGTCGTGCAGCACCGCATGGCGGTGCGCGAAGGTGCCGCGGCCGGAATCCTGGCCGGAGAGACGCACGTCGTAGCCGTTGGAGACCAGCGAGGCATAGGCGAGCGTCTCCGCCATACCCCAGTCCACCGCCGCCTTGCCCTGCGCCATCTGCTTGCGCGCCTCGATCACGCGCGCGACCGTCGGGTGCAGCGTGAAACCTTCGGGAATCTCGGTGACACGCTCCGCGAGCCGGCGCAGTTCCTCCATCGGCACGTGGGTATCCGCGGCATCGGTCCACTTGGAGTTCACGAACGGCGCCCAGTCGACCGCGAACTTGCTCTTGAAATTCGAAATCACGGGATTGCTCGACAGGCGTCCGGCGTCGAGGTCGTCGCGATAACGCTTGATCAGCACGTCCGGTTCGCCGGCGCCGATCACGCCCTGCGCGACCAGGCGATCCGCGTACAGCTTGCGCGTACCGGGGTGCTGGACGATTTTCTTGTACATCAGCGGCTGCGTGATGAACGGCTCGTCCTGCTCGTTATGGCCGAGACGCCGGAAGCACACGATGTCGATCACCACGTCCTTGTGGAACTGCTGGCGGAAATCGAGCGCGATCTGCGTCACCAGCAGCACCGCCTCCGGGTCGTCGCCGTTGACGTGGAAGATCGGCGCCTCGACCATCTTGGCGACATCGGTGCAATAGGTGGTGGAGCGCGTATCGCGCGGATCCGAGGTGGTGAAGCCGATCTGATTGTTGATGACGATGTGTATCGTGCCGCCGGTGCCGTAGCCGCGCGTGTTGGCGAGGTTGAGTGTTTCCATGATCACGCCCTGGCCCGCGAACGCGGCATCGCCGTGCAGCAGGATCGGCAGCACCTGGTCGCCGGATTTATCGTTGCGGCGCCGCTGCCGTGCCCGCACCGAACCTTCCACCACCGGGTTCACGATCTCGAGGTGCGAAGGATTGAACGAAAGCGACAGGTGCACCGGCCCGCCCGGCGTGGAGATGTCGGAGGAGAACCCGAGGTGATACTTCACGTCTCCCATGGGCAGATCGTGCGCGTGCTTGCCTTCGAATTCGAGGAACAGTTCCTGCGGCATCTTGCCGAGCACGTTCACGAGCACGTTCAGGCGGCCGCGGTGCGCCATGCCGATCACGCTCTCCTGCACGCCCACGCTGCCGGCGCGCTGGATCAGCTCGTCCAGCGACGGGATCACGCTCTCGCCGCCCTCGAGCGAGAAGCGCTTCTGCCCGACATAGCGCGTGTGCAGGTAACGCTCCAGCGTCTCTGCGTCGGTCAGCTTGCGCAGCAGGCGCTTTTGCACGTCCGGGCCGTATTTCGCGGTGGCGCGCACGGGCTCGATGCGCTGCTGGATCCAGTCGCGCTGGACGCGGTCACTGATGAACATGTATTCGAAGCCGATATTGCGGCAATAGGTGTCGCGCAGCGCCTGCAGCAGCGTGCGCAGCGTGGTGCGGTCCAGCCCGACGAAAGAGCCCGCGTTGACTTCCTGTTCTAGGTCCGCCTCGGACAGATCGTAGTAGGCGGGCTCCAGTTCGGGCGCGGCCGGGCGCGTCATGCGCTTCAGCGGATCGAGCGTCGCCCAGCGCGAACCGGAGATGCGATAGGCCGTGACCAGCAGCAGCGCCGCCACCTGAAGCCGGTCATGCGCCACATCGCCGCGCAAGCTTGCGCGGCCGGCACCGAGCTCGCCGCTCTTGGCGCGCTGCACGAAAGACTCGATCACAGGGGCGTGCGCGATGTCCTTGGCGCCTTCGCCGCCGGCGCCGGGCAGGGACTGCATCTGATCGAAGTATTCGCGCCACGCCTCGGACACCGCGCCGGGATTGACCAGGTATTGCTCGTACAGATCCTCGATGAACGGCGCGTTACCGCCGAACAGGTAGGAGTTGTCTAGGAATTGCCTCATCTTCATCATGGCTGACCGCCCCCGGCGTCGTTAAGCAGCATGGAAACCAGCGCCCCGGGCCGCGGCCCGGACAAAGCTCTGTCGCCCGCGCCCGGAAATAAACCCTAGCGATTGACGATTGGTATCAGATCGCGCTGCGCCGGACCGACGTACAGCTGGCGCGGCCTGCCGATCTTCTGGTTCGGATCGCTGATCATTTCGTTCCACTGCGCGATCCAGCCCACGGTACGCGCCAGGGCAAAAATGCAGGTGAACATGCTCACCGGGATGCCGAGCGCTCGCTGCACGATGCCCGAATAGAAATCGACGTTCGGATAGAGCTTGCGCGACACGAAGTAGTCGTCCTCGAGCGCGATTTTCTCCAGCGCCATGGCAAGCTTGAGGATCTTGTCATTCTCCAGCCCGAGTTCGCCGAGCACCTCGTGGCAGGTCTCGCGCATCAGCTTGGCGCGCGGGTCGTAGTTCTTGTAGACGCGGTGGCCGAAGCCCATCAATTTCACGCTCGAGTTCTTGTCCTTCACCTGCTTGATGAACTCGCCGACCTTGGCCACATCGCCGATCTCCTCCAGCATGTTCAGCGCCGCCTCGTTCGCCCCGCCGTGCGCCGGACCCCACAGGGAGGCGATGCCCGCCGCGATGCAGGCGAACGGGTTCGCCCCGGAGGAACCGGTCAGCCGCACCGTCGAGGTGGACGCGTTCTGCTCGTGATCGGCATGCAGCGTGAAGATGCGGTCGAGCGCGCGCACCAGCACCGGGCTCACCTTGTAATCCTCCGCCGGCACCCCGAACATCATGCGCATGAAATTCGCGGTGTAGGAGAGATCGTTGCGCGGGTACATGAAGGGCTGGCCGACGGAGTACTTGTAGGACATGGCCACGATGGTCGGCAGCTTGGCGATCAGGCGGAAGGCCGAAATCTTGCGGTGCTCCGGATTCGAGATATCGAGCGAGTCGTGATAGAAGGCCGACAGCGCGCCGACCACGCCGAGCAACACCGCCATGGGGTGCGAATCGCGCCGGAAACCCTGGTACAGGCGGGCAAGCTGCTCGTGCACCATGGTGTGCCGGCTCACGGTGGTGTCGAATTCCAGCTTCTCGGATTTCTTCGGCAGCTCGCCGTTCAGCAGCAGATAGCAGACCTCCAGGAAATCGCAGTGCTGCGCGAGCTGCTCGATCGGGTAGCCGCGATACAGCAGCACGCCCTTGTCGCCGTCGATATAGGTGATCGTCGAATCGCAGCTCGCGGTCGACATGAAGCCCGGGTCGTAGGTGAACACGCCGGCCTTGCCGTAGAGGCTGCGGATATCGTAAACGTCGGGTCCGATCGAGCCCGACATGCGCGGGAACTCGACGGTGCGTCCGTCCGGGAGCTTCAGGCTAGCGTTATTGTCCAAGGTCATCTCCAGTCAATGTTGCCCGTCTCGATTCGATCTGTGCAGCTCGGTGCGTGTGTACAGCTACTGCGGCTCAAACGCGCCTCAGGAGAGCCACCATCCCTTGCAGCCGCGGCAGGAATCCTTCGCTCGCGCCCTTCACGATATCCCAGAGATCGTTGTCGGGCAGCTCCAGCAGCTCTTTGATGTCCGCCAGCGCCTGTTCGTCCAGGCCGGCGGCCTCGGTATCGAGAAAGCGCTTCAGCACGAGATCCAGCTCGAGCAGGCCGCGCCGGCAACTCCACTTCAGCTTCTCATGGGCCAGACGATCCAGCATGGCCGCCATCCCGCCGCGCCCGCCGCGCCTAGATTGCCCGCCTCACCAGCATCTCGCGTATCTTACCGATTGCCGCGGTCGGGTTCAGCCCTTTCGGGCAGACATCAACGCAATTCATGATGGTGTGGCAGCGGAACAGCCGATATGGGTCTTCCAGGTTGTCCAGGCGCGCGCTGGTCGCCTGGTCGCGCGAATCGGCGATGAAGCGGTAGGCCTGCAGCAGCCCGGCCGGGCCGACGAATTTGTCCGGGTTCCACCAGAACGACGGGCAGGCCGTCGAGCAGCAGGCGCACAGGATGCACTCGTAAAGCCCGTTCAGCTCGTTCCTCTCCTCGGGCGATTGCAGGCGCTCGCGGTCCGGGGCCGGTTCCTCGTTGATGAGGAAGGGGCTCACCGAGTGGTACTGCTTGAAGAATTGCGTCATGTCGACGATGAGGTCGCGGATCACGGGCAGGCCGGGCAGCGGCCGCAGCATGACCCGGTCCGGCAGCTCGGCAAGCTTCGTGATGCAGGCCAGACCGTTCTTGCCGTTGATGTTCATCGCATCCGAGCCGCACACCCCTTCGCGGCAGGAGCGGCGGAAGGAAAGCGAATCGTCCTGCGACTTGAGCTTCACGAGTGCATCGAGCAGCATCACGTCGGAGGGGTCGAGCGCGACGTCGTAGTCCTTCATGTAAGGACGCTCGTCTTTGTCCGGATCGTATCTGTATATCGATATTTTCATTGGCAGATATTTTCGTTATGGCGACTCTGTGGCATTTGGGGGTGCGGGGGTAAGGAAGCTTCCCACCCCCCGCGTCTTCGGGGGTTCGGGGGTCAAAGCGCTTTTCACCCCCGATTCTCTCAATATGTCCTTGCCTTTGGCTCGAAGGCCTCGACCGAAAGAGGCTTCATGTGCACCGGCTTGTAGTCCAGCCGCCCGTCCTGGAAATACAGGGTGTGCTTGAGCCAGTTCGCATCATCGCGCTCCTTGAAATCGTCGCGCGCCTGGGCGCCGCGCGATTCCTTGCGCGCCTCCGCGGACACGATGGTCGCGAGCGCGCATTGCACGAGGTTGTCCAGCTCCAGCGCCTCGACCCTGGCGGTGTTGAACACCTTGGATTTGTCCGCGATGAACACGCGCTTGCTGCGCTCCGCGACCTCGCGCACCTTCGCGACGCCCTCGCGCAGCATGTCCGGGAAACGGAACACGCCGCAGTGCAGCTGCATGGCGCGCCTCAGGTCGGTGCCGGCATCGGCCACGCGCTCCCCGCTTGATGCCGTATCCAGGTGCGCCATGCGCGCGAGCGGCCGGTCGGTCGCGTCCTTGGGCAGTTCCTTGTGCGACTCGGGCATCCCCGCCACGTCGCGCACCATCTGCTCGCCGGCCGCTTTGCCGAACACCACGAGATCGAGCAGCGAATTCGTGCCGAGCCGGTTCGCGCCGTGCACCGACACGCAGGAGCATTCGCCGACCGCATACAGGCCCTGCACCACCGTTTCCGGACCGCCCGCGCCCGGCGCCACGACCTGGCCCAGGTAGTTGGTCGGCACGCCGCCCATCTGGTAGTGCGCCGTGGGCACGACGGGAATCGGATCCTTGACCGGATCGGCGTTCGCGAACTTGATCGCGATCTCGCGTATGCCCGGCAGGCGCTTGTCGATCACATCCGCGCCAAGGTGGTCGAGCTTCAGCAGCACGTGGTCCGCGTTCGGGCCGCAGCCACGCCCCTCTTGGATCTCGAGCGTCATCGCGCGCGACACCACGTCGCGGCTCGCGAGGTCCTTGGCGTTCGGCGCATAGCGCTCCATGAAACGCTCGCCGTTCTTGTTCAGCAGGTAGCCGCCCTCGCCGCGCACGCCCTCGGTGATCAGGATGCCTGCGCCGTACACCCCGGTCGGATGAAACTGGTAGAACTCCATGTCCTGCACCGGAACGCCGGCGCGCAGCGCCATGCCGAGGCCGTCGCCCGTGTTGATGAAAGCGTTGGTCGAGGAATAGAACATGCGGCCAGAGCCGCCCGTGGCGAGCAGCGTCGCCTTGGCCTGCAACAGGTGCACCTCTCCCGTCTCCATCTCGAGCGCCACCACGCCGAGCACCTGGCCCTCCGCATCGCGGATCAGGTCGAGCGCCATCCACTCCACGAAGAACTGGGTGTTCGCCTTGACGTTCTGCTGGTACAGCGTGTGCAGCATCGCATGCCCGGTGCGGTCGGCCGCCGCGCAGGCGCGCATCGCCATCTTGGGGCTGCCGTATTCCTGGGTATGGCCGCCGAAGGGGCGCTGGTAGATCTTGCCGTTGTCCAGGCGATCGAACGGCATCCCCATGTGTTCCAGCTCGACCACCACTTCGACCGCGCGCCGGCACATGTACTCGATCGCGTCCTGGTCGCCGAGGTAGTCCGACCCCTTGACGGTGTCGTACATATGCCAGTGCCAGTTGTCCTCGCCGGAGTTGGCGAGCGATGCGGCGATGCCGCCCTGCGCCGCGACCGTGTGCGAGCGCGTGGGGAATACCTTGGACAGCACCGCGACGCGCAGGTTGGCGCGCGCGAGTTCCAGCGCCGCGCGCAGCCCGGAGCCGCCGGCCCCGACCACCACTGCATCGAACTTGCGTATGGGCAGCGTCACGCTCGGCTCTCCGAAATTGTTCTCGCTTTCACGTTATCTCCACAGGATTTGTATCGCCCAGCCCACATAGCAGGCAAGCGCGAGCAGGATCAGCACCTGGAGGGTAAGGCGCGGGCCGTCCGGCTTCACGTAATCCATGACCACGTCGCGCATCCCGACCCAGGCGTGCCAGGCGAGGCTCAGCGCGAACAAAAGGGTGGCGACCCGCATCCAGCCCTGGGCGAACAGATCGCGCCAGACCGGGTAGTTCACGGGCAGGCCAAAGTTGAGCACGTAGACCGCGACCACCGCGTAAACCGCCATGATCACGGCCGTCACGCGCTGCACCAGCCAGTCGCGCGAACCATAGTGCGCGCCGACCACGATACGCTTCACCATATCCGCACTCCAACAAGGACAGTAAGCAGCAAACTGACCGCGAGCACGACGAAGCTCGACACGCGCGAAGCCTTGAGATCGACTCCCTTGTGCAGATCGAGCAGCAGGTAGCGGATGCCCGCGCAGAAGTGGTGCAGGAAGGCCCAGGCGAGCACGAGCAGCGCGAGCTTCACGGAGCGGAAACCGAGATAGGCGCGGATCGCATCGAACCCGGCCTCCGAGCTCAGGCTGCGATCGAGCAGGTAGAGCAGCCAGACCATCGCGGCGAAAAGCAGTATGCCGCTCGCACGGTGCAGTATCGACACCCAGGCCGAGAGCGGCATGCGGATCTCGAAGATCAGAGCCCGCAGGCTCAGGTACTTCGGCCGCGGTTTTGCGGTGGATGCGGGTGCTTGCGCCATAGCTTGTGTCGCCTATTTAGTCGCGTATCTGATCATCGGTCCCAACCCGACGCCGGCCGCCTGTTACGGGCTGTTCTTGCAGGAAATTATAGCGCCCGTGCCTTGCCCGGCGGCCTTCGGAGCCATGCATTTCACCTGACGATTTCGCCGCGCCTCGCTTTGACTTGAAGCGGTGCCGCGCTTACCATCCCGGGCAGAGCAAGCCTTATGTAACGCAGGCGATTTCGCTCGGGAAGCATCCGCCAGCACCCATTTCTAGATATCCCAGGAGCCAGAAAAATGTCCCAAGCCCCTGTACGCGTCGCCGTCACCGGCGCCGCAGGCCAGATCGGCTACAGCCTTCTCTTCAGAATCGCATCGGGCGAAATGCTCGGCAAGGACCAGCCCGTGATTCTCCAGTTGCTGGAAATCCCGGATGAGAAGGCGCAGAAAGCGCTCAAGGGCGTGATGATGGAACTTGATGACTGCGCCTTTCCGCTGCTAGCGGGCATGGTGGCGGCCTCCGATCCCATGGCCGCATTCAAGGATGTGGATGTCGCGCTGCTGGTCGGCGCACGCCCGCGCGGCCCCGGCATGGAGAGGAAGGACCTGCTGGAGGCGAACGGCAAGATTTTCTCGCCTCAGGGCAGGGCGCTCGACAAGATGGCGAAGCGCGACGTCAAGGTGCTGGTGGTCGGCAATCCGGCCAACACGAATTGCCTCATCGCGATGAAGAACGCGCCGAGCCTGAAGCCGCAGCAGTTCACGGCCATGATGCGCCTGGATCACAACCGTTCGCTCACGCAGCTCGCGCAGAAGCTTGGCAAGCCGGTGTCCTCCATCAGGAAGGTGGCGATCTGGGGCAACCACTCCGCGACCCAGTACCCGGATGTGTTCCAGGCGGAGATGGAGGGCAAGAAGCTCTGGCCGCTGATCAACGACCAGGCCTGGCTCGAGAACACCTTCATCCCGACCGTGCAGAAGCGCGGCGCCGCGATCATCGATGCGCGCGGGCTGTCCTCGGCGGCGAGCGCGGCGAACGCGGCGATCGACCATGTGCGCAACTGGGTGCACGGCACCCCTAGCGGCGACTGGGTCTCCATGGGCATCCCCTCGGACGGCAGCTACGGCATCGCCGAGGGCCTGATCTTCGGCTACCCGGTGACCTGCAAGGGCGGCAGGTACGAGATCGTGCAGGGCCTGGAAGTCTCGCCATTCAGCCGCAAGCGCATCGAGCTCACGCAGAAAGAGCTCATGGAAGAGCGCGACGGGGTCAAGGACCTGCTCGGATAGCGCGCCCATGGCCAAATACGAGTCCGACATCACAAAGTTCATGCGCCAGTTTCTGGCCGAGCATCCGGAAGAGGTGGCCTCGCAAAAGCAGGGGCGCGCCGTGTGGTGGGACAAAAAGCCCGAGGAGCGCGTGCCGCCGCTTATCGGCCACCACACACCGAAATCAGGCGGCGCGGAGTACACCTTCGAGCCGCTGCCGGAGGACAAGGAAGAAAAGGAGCAGTAGCAGGGGCCAGCGCAGCGCGCGCTCGACCCAGTCATCCCGTTCCCAGTCATTTACGGTTCAACGCTTCAGGAGTCAGCCATGCCGCACAATCTGATGAATACCCTGCAGAGCTTCAAGCACGGCAAGCTCTATTCCCTTCCCGAACTCGGCCGCGCCCTGGGCGTGAACATGAACCGCCTGCCGGTGTCGATCCGCATCGTGCTCGAGTCGGTGCTGCGCAACTGCGACGGCAAGAAGGTCACCGAGGCGCATGTGCGCCAGCTCGCAAGCTGGAAGCCGGTCGCCTCGCGCACCGACGAGATTCCGTTCGTGGTGGCGCGCATCGTGCTGCAGGATTTCACGGGGGTGCCGCTGCTCTGCGATCTCGCGGCGATGCGCGGCGTCGCCGACAAAATGGGCAAGAACCCGAAGATCATCGAGCCGCTCGTGCCGGTGGACCTCGTGGTGGACCACTCGGTGCAGATCGATCACTACGGCACGCGCGGCGCGCTCGACCTGAACATGCGGCTGGAGTTCCAGAGGAATGCCGAGCGCTACCAGTTCATGAAGTGGGGCATGCAGGCCTTCGACACCTTCAAGGTGGTGCCGCCCGGCGTGGGCATCGTGCACCAGGTGAATCTCGAGTACCTTGCGCGCGGCGTGCACAAGAAGGACGGCGTGTGCTACCCGGACACGCTGGTCGGCACCGACAGCCACACCACCATGATCAACGGCATCGGCGTGGTGGGCTGGGGCGTGGGCGGCATCGAGGCGGAAGCCGGCATGCTCGGCCAGCCCGTGTACTTCCTGACCCCGGACGTGGTCGGAGTGCACCTGAAAGGCAAGCTGCATCCCGCCTGCACCGCGACCGACCTCGTGCTCACGATCACCGAGATGTTGAGGCGCGCGAAGGTGGTCGGCAAGTTCGTCGAATTCTTCGGCGAGGGCACGGCTTCCCTCAGCCTGACGGATCGCGCGACGATCGCGAACATGGCCCCGGAGTACGGCGCCACGATGGGCTTCTTCCCGGTGGACGACCGGACCATCGAGTACTTCCGCGGCACCGGGCGCACGGAAGCCGAGATCTCGGCCTTCGCGGACTATTTCAAGGCGCAGCAGCTCTACGGCATACCGAAGGCGGGCGACATCGACTACTCGCAGTCGCTGGAACTCGATCTCTCCACGGTGACGCCCTCGCTCGCGGGGCCGAAACGGCCGCAGGACAGGATCGACCTCGATCGCGTCAAGTCGACGTTTACGAACCTGTTCGCGAAGCCCGTGCTGGAGAACGGCTTCAACAAGAAGCCCGAGGACCTCAACACGGCGCACAAGACGCTCGATGGCATCGACATCCGGCACGGCGACGTGCTGATCGCCGCGATCACCTCCTGCACGAACACCTCGAACCCGGCTGTGCTGCTTGCCGCGGGCCTGCTCGCGAAGAAGGCAGTTGAGCTCGGGCTCAAGGTGAAGCCGCATATCAAGACCACGCTCGCGCCGGGATCGCGCGTCGTGACCGAGTACCTGACGAAGGCGGGCCTGCTGCCCTACCTGGAGAAGCTCGGCTTCAACGTCGCCGCCTACGGCTGCACCACCTGCATCGGCAACGCGGGTCCGCTGTCGCAGCCGATCGAGGAAACCATCGTGAAGAACGACCTCGTGTGCGCGGCCGTGCTCTCGGGCAACCGCAATTTCGAGGCGCGCATCCACGGCAACATCCGCGCGAACTTCCTCGCCAGCCCGCCGCTCGTCGTGGCCTATGCGATCGCAGGCACGATGCTGAAGGATTTCCGCACCGAGCCGCTGGGCAAGTCGAAGGACGGCCAGGACGTGTACATCGGCCATATCTGGCCGAGCGCCGAGGAAGTCGAGGCGCTCATGAAGCTCGCCATGGATGCGCCGACCTTCCGCAGGCTCTACACCAATCCGGGTCAGGACAACCTGCTGTGGCAGAAGGTCGCCTCCTCAGCCGGCCAGGTGTACGGCTGGCCGACCTCGACCTATATCGCCGAGCCGCCCTTTTTCGGCGGCTTCTCGATGCAGCCGGCCGCGCGCGGCGGCATCGCGAGTGCGAAGGTGCTGTCCGTGTTCGGCGATTCCGTCACCACCGACCATATCTCGCCCGCGGGTTCGATCAAGCCCACCTCGCCGGCCGGCATCTACCTGCAGGAACACGACGTGGCGGTGTCGGACTTCAACAGCTATGGCGCGCGGCGCGGCAATCACGAGGTGATGATGCGCGGCACCTTTGCGAACGTGCGCATCAAGAACCTCATGCTGGGCGGCAAGGAAGGCGGCTTCACGCTCTTTGATGGCAAGGAGATGCCGATCTACGACGCGGCCATGAAGTACATTTCGGCCGGCACGCCGACGGTGATTTTCGCGGGCGAGGAATACGGCACCGGGTCTTCGCGCGACTGGGCGGCGAAGGGCACGCAGCTCCTGGGGGTGAAGGCCGTGATCGCGCGCAGCTTCGAGCGCATCCACCGCTCAAACCTCGTCGGCATGGGCGTGCTGCCTCTGCAGTTCATGGGCTCGGACGGCGTCGCCACGCTCGGCATCAAGGGCGACGAGGCGATCGAGATCCTCGGCATGGACGACCTGCGCCCGCAGCAGGAACTGACGCTCGTCATCCGGCGCCCGAACGGCTCGCGCCAGGACATCAAGGTGCGCTCGCGCATCGACACCCCGATCGAGATCGACTACTTCCACCATGGCGGCATCCTGCCCTTCGTGCTGCGCGGCCTGCTCTCGGCGCCGGGGTCGGACAAGGCGATGGCTGCCTGAGCGCTTGACCGCCGGCAGGGCTGCCTCCGAATAGCCGGTCGGTGAAGGCGTCCGACTGGTAGGGCGCTAGAGTGGCAGTCTTACTTCCTCGTGCCCCGCAAGCCGAGCGCATCCCAGCCCGCCTGGCCCAGGCGGCGCAGGGTCGCGATGTTGTTGCGGTAAATCCTGTCCGTATCCGGGTAGGCCGCGAGCGCGGCCCCGACGCTCGCCTCGCGCAGCAGATGCAGCATCGGATATGGCGAGCGGTTGGTGCAGTTGGTCACGTCATCCTGTTCAGTCCGCCCGAAGCGGTAGTCCGGATGGAAGCTCGCCACCTGCAGCACGCCCTCCAGTCCGAGGGCGCTCACCGCCCGCTCGGCCAGGCCGATGAAATCGTTGTAGTCGAGAAAGTCGTTCAAGACGAAGGGATGAACGATCAGGGTGGTTTCGGTTTCTTCCGCCGGCGTTTCAGCAAGAAACCGCAGTTCGCGATGCAGGCTGTCCAGCAGTGCGTCCGGCGTGCGCGCCGTGCTCACCACGTAGCGGATCCGGTCCTGCTCGTACACCGGCTTGACGAACGGGCAAAGATTCAGGCCGATCACGGCGCGCTCTATCCAGGTTCGGGTCGCCGCCACGATTTCTCTCGTAGCGGTCTCCATTCGAGCGGAAATCCGACCTTTGCGGCTCACTATGCCTAGCCTGCCTAGCCGACGCTACACGACAGTGCAGCGGATCTCGCCGAAGCCATCCAGCGTGTAACGCACCGCATCTCCGGGCTTGATGAACTGCGTCGGCACGAGGCTCCCGGTCATCACCACCATGCCGCGCTGCAGTCCCTTCCCGTCCGCCGCCAGATTGTTGACGAGCCATACCAGGGCGTTCAGCGGATGCCCGAGCACGTCGCGGCCATGGCCCTCCGCGATCAGCTTTTCATTGATGAACATCCGGCCGCGCGCCGCGCCCAGATCGCCTGCCTGCGCCGGGGCAACGCCGACGCCGAGCACGACACCCGCATTCCAAGTATTGTCCGCGATGAAATCCAGCACCCGTGCCGCGAACTGCGAGTAGTCCGCCGCCCGATCTTCAATGATCTCGAATGCCGGCATCATCGTCCCGATCGCCCGACTGACGCTGTCCGCGGAATATGGAGCCCCCGTGGCGGGCAGATCCGCCGCCATCCGGATGGCGACCTCGCACTCCAGCCCCAGGCGTACGAACTCCGCGCCGTGGATCACATGCGGCGACGAATGGAGCCTGCGCTCGAACAGCATGCCATAGGCCGGCTCGGAGAAGCCCGTCAACTTCTGCATCGTCGGGGTGGTCAATGCCACCTTGTAGCCGGCGACCGGCCCGCGCTGCTCCGTGAGCAGGCGTACGAATGCCTCCTGCGCCGCGCGTGCCTCGGCCAGGCTTCTGGGCGCAAGTGCGGCCGGCAGGGCGCAAAATGGTTTGCGCATCCGATGTTCTTCGAGCAGATGGCGCGCGGACCGCTCGGCAACTGGATTTTCCGGCATGCGCCAATTGTAGCGAATGGCTCCGGTATCATGGGGCTGCGGCGTTCAGTCCGCAGCCCGGCCCGTCGCAACACGGCAATACCCGCTCCGCCGCCCCTCGCATGCTGATTGATATCGGTGTCAACCTGACGCATCCATCCTTCGGGGCGGATATCAGCGATGTCCTCGCCCGGGCAAGCGCGGCCGGCGTGGCGCATCTGATCGTCACCGGTTCGAGTGTTGCCGGGAGCGACCATGCGCGGGCCCTGGCCGCCGCGCATCCGGCGCTGCTCAGTGCGACCGCCGGCGTGCATCCGCATAACGCCTGGGCGTTCGGCGCCGGAACCATCGCACAGTTGCGGCTGCTCGCCGCGCAACCTGGGATGGTGGCGATCGGCGAATGCGGTCTGGATTTCAACCGCAATTATTCGCCGCATCCGGCTCAGGAACCCTGCTTCGTTGCGCAACTGGAACTTGCAATCGAACTGCAAAAACCGCTGTTCCTGCATTCGCGAGATGCCCATCCTCGGATGGCGGACCTCCTGCATGCGCATCGCAATCATCTGCCGCCGGGTGTTGCGCACTGCTTCACAGGAGAGAGGGAAGAACTATTCGCCTACCTGGATCTCGGGCTGCACATCGGGATTACGGGATGGATCTGCGATGAACGGCGCGGCCGCCATCTGCTGGAGCTGGTGCGCGAGATACCGCTCGAGCGCCTGATGCTGGAGACCGACGCCCCTTACCTCACGCCGCGCGACATGAAACCGCAACCCAAAGGCCGTCGCAACGAGCCGGCCTTCCTGCCGCATATCGCGCGCGCGGTGGCGAGGGCGCTTGGCCGGCCCGTCGAGGAAGTGGCACAGGCGGCAAGCAGGAACGCGGCAGCGTTCTTCGGCCTGGCGCTCGCTACTCGCCCTTGCCCGGCTGCGGGCTGAAGTACTTCTCGAACTTGCCCGCTTCGTCCTTGTACGCATCGGCATCCGCCGGCGGCGTACCCTTGTGGCGGATGTTCGGCCATTTTGCCGCGAACTCCGTATTCACGCTCACCCAGCGATCGGCCTTGGGGTCCGAATCTGCGAGAATGGCTTTCGGCGGGCACTCCGGCTCGCAGACGCCGCAGTCGATGCATTCGTCGGGGTTGATAACCAGCATGTTCTCCCCCTCGTAGAAGCAGTCGACGGGACAGACTTCGATGCAGTCCATGTATTTGCACTTGATGCAGTCTTCGGTGACGACGTAAGTCATTGTTGCGCTCGAGGGCTCGTTCGGTTGTTGATGGATGTGGATGGGAACCGCAGCATTGATTATCTCATTCGCGGCCCCACCTACTCCAGATGAACAGCCCCAAACAAGACCCCACACCCAGCAGGGATGCCATGGCCGCGAATGTCATCGACGCCAACGAAACCAATTTCGAGAGCGAAGTCATCGAGGCATCCCGCAGCATGCTCGTGCTGGTCGATTTCTGGGCGCCGTGGTGCGGCCCCTGCCGGGCGCTCGGCCCGATGCTGGAGAAACTGGCGCTCGAATACGCAGGCCGCTTCAAGCTGGTAAAGGTCAATTCTGACGAAAGCCGGGGCCTCGCGCAGGGCTTCGGCATCCGCTCCATTCCGGACGTCTACGCGTTCAAGGAAGGCAAGGCGGTTTCCCATTTCCTCGGGGCCCAGCCGGAATCGCAGATCCGCGCATTCATAGACAGGCTGCTGCCCTCGCCAGCCGATCTGGAGCGCACGCGCGCGGCGGACCTGCGCACACAAGGCGATCCCGCGGGCGCCGAGGCCGCCCTGCGCAAGGCGATCGAACTCGCGCCCAAGGACGACCGTGCACGTGTCGAACTCGCCGAACTGCTGCTTGCAGAAAAGCGCGGCGATGCAGCCGTGCTGCTCCTCGAAGACGTCCGTCCCGACCGCGAACTCGATGTCAGGGTGGCGGCATTGAAGGCTGCCGCGGCATTCGCGCGCGCGGCGGGCGGTGATGAGGACGCCCTGCTCGCCAGGATCGCAGTTGCTCCGGCCGACATCGAGACCCGCGATACGCTGGCACAGTTGTATGCGGGTTCCGGGCGCTTTCGCCAGGCGATGGATCAGTTGCTGGAGATCCTGCGGCGCGAGCGCAACTGGAAAGATGGTGAGGCGCGCAAGCAGATCCTGAACATATTCAATCTGGCCGCGGCCGACGCCGAGTTGGTTGGCGAGTACCGCAGAAAGCTGTCGCGCACCCTAAATTAGGCCGCCAGACTCAAGCTAGCCCCATATTCCAACGGGGACTAGAAATAGCAGCACTAATTCCTTGCCCGTCTAACTGAATTTCCGTAGATTCGCCGGCCTGGCAACAGGCAGGTGGATTGGCGCATGAGTTGGGAAGACAAGCTGCAGGCCGCTTTGGCGACGCTGCACGAAGCGGAGCAGCTCGCCCCGGCCGTGTTCGCGACCAGCCTCGGTGCGGAGGACATGCTGCTGCTCGATCTCATCGCGCGCCAAAAGTTGAAGATCGACGCCTTCACCCTCGACACCGGCCGCCTTGCCGCCGAAACCCACGAATTGATCGCGCGCGCCGAGGAACGCTACCGCAAGCGCATCCGAGTGATGTTTCCCCAGACCGCGGCCGTCGAGCACTATGTGCGCATCAACGGCATCAACGGCTTCTATCTCAGCAAGCCGCAACGCCGGGATTGCTGCGAAATCCGCAAGCTCGAGCCGCTCAAGCGCGCCCTGGCCGGAAAGAAATCATGGGTGACCGGGCTGCGGCGCGAGCAGAGCGCGGCGCGTGCCGAGGTGGTGCGGCGCGAGGACGACAAGGCCCTCGGCCTGATTAAGTTCAACCCCTTGATCGAATGGACCGAACGGGAAGTCTGGGACTATGTGCGTGCGCACGATGTGCCTTATAGCGCGCTGCATGACCAGGGCTACCCGAGCATAGGCTGCGCGCCCTGCACGCGCGCTGTCAAGCCGGGGGAACCCGCGCGCGCAGGACGCTGGTGGTGGGAGCAGGACGCCGCAAAGGAATGCGGCATCCATATTCAAGGCCCCGACAATCTCAAGCTGTTTGTGTCGAACGAGGGAGCGGCGTGAACGCGGTCCCGGACAAGCCCAACCGCATCGACCAGCTCGACGCGCTGGAAGCCGAATCGATCTTTATTATCCGGGAGGTCGCCGCGGAGTGTAAGAACGTCGCGCTGCTGTTCTCCGGCGGCAAGGACTCGGCGGTATTGCTCAAGCTCGCGGAGAAAGCCTTCTATCCCACGCCGATGCCGCTTACGCTGCTGCACATCGACACCGGCCACAACTACCCGGAAGCCCTGCTGTTCCGCGACCAGCGCGCCAGGGAGTCCGGCGCCAGGCTGGTGGTGCGGGCCGTGGAGGATTCCATCGCGCAGGGCCGTGTGCAGATGGCCAGCGAGGATGCGAGCCGCAACGCGGCACAGAGCGTGACGCTGGTGGACGCCATCGAGGAACTCGGCTTCGATGCGCTGCTCGGCGGCGCGCGCCGCGACGAAGAAAAGGCGCGCGCCAAGGAGCGGGTCTTCTCGCACCGCGATGCGTTCGGCCAGTGGAATCCGAAAGCGCAGCGCCCGGAGCCCTGGACCCTGTACAACGCGCGCCTGAAGCCGGGCGAGAATGTGCGCGTGTTTCCGATTTCAAACTGGACCGAGATCGACATCTGGCACTACATTGCGCGCGAAGGCCTCGAACTTCCCCGGCTCTATTATTCCCATATGCGGGAGGTCGTGCGCAAGGGCCACCAGCTTGTGCCGGTGACGCATCTAACGCCGCCGAAGCCGGGCGACGAGATCGAGACCATCCCCGTGCGCTATCGGACGGTCGGCGACATGAGCTGCACCTGCCCGGTCGAATCGCTCGCCGCCACGCCTGACGAGATCATCGCCGAGACGCTCGCCACCTCGATCAGCGAGCGCGGCGCCACGCGCATGGACGATGCGACCGACGAGGCCTCGATGGAATTGCGCAAGCGCGAGGGCTATTTCTGATGAGCGTGCGATGGGCGTAATCGAGGGCCGCATGGCGCGATCCGGCCAGGGCACGGACGTGCTGCGCTTTGTCACCGCGGGCAGCGTGGACGACGGCAAGAGCACCCTGATCGGGCGCCTGCTGTACGACACGCAATCGATTCCGTCCGATCAGCTGGCCGCGCTCCAGGAAGCCTCGCGCCGCCGCGGCCGCGGCGAGCTCGATCTCGCCCTCCTCACCGACGGCCTGGAGGCCGAGCGCGAACAGGGCATCACCATCGATGTGGCCTACCGCTATTTCTCCACCGCGAAGCGCCACTTCGTGATCGCGGACACGCCTGGCCACGAGCAATACACGCGCAACATGGTGACCGGCGCTTCAAACGCCGATTGCGCGGTGCTGCTGGTAGACGCGCGGCGCGGCATTCTGCGCCAGACTCGGCGCCATGCCTTTGTCTGCGCCCTGCTCGCCGTGCCGCACATGGTGGTCGCGGTGAACAAGATGGATCTGTTCGACTTCGATGAGCAGATATTCCGCACTATCGAAGCGGATCTGCGCCATCTGGCCCAGGAACTCGGCGCACCGGTTCCGATCGTCATCCCGGTGTCCTCGCTGCTCGGCGACAACATCGTCGTACGCAGCAGCCATACGGACTGGTACCACGGCCGCACCCTGCTGGAAGTGCTGGAGGCGCTGGATCCGGCGCGGCTGGACTTCGCCTTCCGCTTTCCTGTGCAGCGCGTGGCGCGCCAGACCGGTGCGCTGGCCGTCGGACGCTGGCACGATTTCCGCGGCTACCAGGGCCAGATCGCCGCGGGTAGCGTGACACTCGGCCAGCAGGTCGCGGTATATCCGCAGGGCCGCCGTGCGACGGTCAAGGCAATCTACGGGCCGGCAGGCGAAACCCCGAGCGCGACGGCGCCCTCCTCCATCATGCTGGAACTGGACACCCAGATCGATATCTCGCGCGGCTCGCTGATCGGCTCTGTGGAGCAGGCGCCGCTGCAATCCGACGCGCTGCTCGCCGATCTGTGCTGGTTCGCCGAACAGTCCTACGATCCGCGCCGCCGGCTGCTGATCAAGCACATGGCCCGCACCGAGCGGGTTCGCATCGAAGAGATCGAGTACCGCATCGACATCGAAACGCTCACCAGGATCGCGGCGCCGGAATCCTTTGCGCAGAACGATCTCGGCCGCGTCCTGCTGCGCGTCGCCAAGCCGCTCGCCTTCGATCCCTACCGCGAGAACCGCACCACCGGCAGTTTCATCCTGATCGACGATGCCACGAACGAAACGGTCGCCGCCGGAATGATCTTCGGCGCCGCACTGGAGGGTTGATTTCAAGACTATGCGCGCCGGCCCAGAATTTGGCGAAAACAGAGCAAGGCCAGGCAGGCGAAGCCGGACATGACGATGGCCATCGGCAGGGCGCCGGTGCCGGGCACATGGCCGACCAGAAAAGTTCCCGCGGCTCCACTCAATCCGTGCAATAGGCCCAGCACGGCGGACGCGCTGCCCGCCAGTCTGGGAAACGGAATCATCGCCTCGGCGGTGGCGAGTGGAAACACGAACCCGGCTGCGGCCGCCATAACGAACAGGCTGATCGCCGTCGCCCATAACCCCGCGTCCGAGTAGGCAAGCGCCAGCAAACCAAGCGACGCGCCCGCCTGCACCAGCAGCACGCCGGCAAGTATGCGGCGCGCCGGCCGGCGCCGCACCAACCGGGCGCTTATCTGCGCGCCGAGCATAATCCCGAGCGCATTGCAGCCCAAAAACCAGCCGAGGGAATGCGCGGCGACCTCGAAGTGCCGGATAAACACGAAGGGCGCGGACACGATGTAGGCAAAGAGAATACCGCCCGTCATGCCCAAGGGGATCGCATAGGCGAGAAACTGCCGGGTGCATGCAATCTCCATCAGGCCGCGAAAGAAAATGCCGAAGCCGCCGCGGCTGCGGTTCGCAGGCGGGTTGGTCTCGGGCAATCCCCACACCACGGCGGCGATCAGCATGATTCCGTAAATCACCTGGATCAGAAAGAGCAGGCGCCATGAGCCGAAAAATAGCGTCCACCCGCCAAGCAGCGGCGCAAGCGTGGGGGCCAGACCCGATACCAGCATCACCAGGGAAAGCATGCGCACCAGCTCCGATCCGGCACGGCAGTCGCGCGCCACCGCGCGGCTGAGCACCGCACCCACCGCTCCGGCAAGGCCCTGCAGCACCCTGACGGACGCCAGGCTGGCGGCCCCCTCCGCCAGCGCGCAGCCAAGTGCCGCCACCGCATACAACGCAAGCGCGATCACGAGCGGCATCTTGCGCCCCAGACGGTCGGAGATCGGACCATGCAGCATCTGGCCGAAAGCCATGCCGATGAGATAGGCTGACAGGGTTTGCTGGATCGCCGCCTTTGACGCCCCCAGATCGGCCTCCAGCATCGGCAGTGCCGGCAGGTACATGTCGATAGATACCGGTCCGATCGCCGACAGCGCACCAAGGATAAGAACAAGGCGCAGGTTGCTCGGGCGTGCGCGATTCAAAGAGTGTTTGCTCGGCACATGGGGGCGCGCATGATAACCGCTCTCTCCTGAAATCCGGAGCGCCGGATGAAATACCATTGCCGGCCTGTGTCGGCGCGCCGGACCAGGCTGTGAAGCGCTGCGCACCCCTGAGGAGAAACCCAGCCCCTCCACCCCTTCGCAACGCTAGAATGCCCGGTTTGCCCGCCGAGTACCAGTGAAGCGAGAGGATCTTCCCGGCGACGCCATCGTCATCCGCGGCGCGCGCCAGAACAATCTCAAGAACCTGACGCTGGAAATCCCGAACGGCGAACTGATCGTCGTCACCGGGGTCTCGGGCTCGGGCAAGTCTTCGCTCGTCTTCGACACGCTGTACGCCGAGGGGCAGCGGCGCTACGTCGAAACCTTCAGCCCCTACGCGCGCCAGTTCCTGGACCGCATGGACAAGCCGCAGGTGGATGGGATCGATGGCATCCCGCCCGCGATTGCGATCGATCAGACCAACCCGGTGCGCACCTCGCGCTCCACGGTCGGCACCATGACCGAGCTGAACGATCACCTGAAGCTGCTCTACGCGCGCGCGGCGCGCCTGCACTGCCGCGGCTGCGGACAATGCGTGACGCGCGATACGCCCGACTCGATTTTCACCTCGCTCGTCGAGCGGGCGGCCGCGGCGGCCGATCCGCGGCTGAGCGTGACCTTCCCGGTGCCGATGCCGAAGAATTTCAGCGAGCAGGAAATCCAGCAGCTGCTCGAGCGCCAGGGCTATACCCGCATCCATGCGCGCACCGACGGCCTGCTGGAAGTGGTGCAGGATCGCATCCGCATGAGCGCGGCGGAGCGCGCGCGTGTGGTCGAGGCGCTCGAAGCGGCGCTGCGCGTCGGTCAGGGCAAGCTCAACGTCTACGCGCAGATCGACGACACCGAAACCAGGGTCTGGCGCTATTCCTCGAACCTGCACTGCGCGGAATGCGACATCCAGTACGCCGACCCGACGCCGGCGGCGTTTTCTTTCAATTCGCCGCTAGGCGCGTGCGAGACCTGCCGCGGCTTCGGCCGCGTCATCGGCGTCGATTTCGGCCTCGTGGTGCCGGACGAGGCGAAGACGCTGCGCCAGGGCGCGGTGCGTCCCTGGCAGACGCCGAGCTTCGCCGAATGCCAGGACGACCTGCACAAGTACGCGCTGAAGCGCGGCATCCCGCTCGATGTGCCCTGGCGCGAGCTCACCGAGGCGCAGCACCTCTGGGTGCTCGAGGGCGAGCCGGAGTGGAAGACCTGGAAGAAATCCTGGCCCGGCATCTGGTACGGCGTGCGGCGCTTTTTTGCCTGGCTCGAAACCAAGGCCTACAAGATGCACATCCGGGTGCTGCTGTCGAAGTACCGCGCCTACACGGACTGCCCGGCGTGCAACGGCGCGCGACTGAAACCGGACTCCCTGCTCTGGAAACTCGGCGCTGTGAGTTCGGAGGGGGCTTCGACTTCGCCCGCCCCCCCCGCGCCCCCCGGTCTCTCCATTCGAGATCTCACGCTGCTGCCCATAGATGAGGTCAAGGCGCGCTTCGACGCGCTCAAGCTGCCGCAGCCGCTGGACGAAGCCACGGACCTGTTGCTGGGCGAGATCCGCGCGCGACTCGGCTATCTGTGCCAGGTGGGCCTCGCCTACCTGACGCTCGACCGGCAATCGCGCACGCTCTCCGGCGGCGAAGTGCAGCGCATCAACCTGACCACCGCGCTCGGCACGTCGCTCGTGCAGACGCTGTTCGTGCTCGATGAACCCTCCATCGGCCTGCACCCGCGCGACATGGGGCGCGTGATCGAGGTGATGCGGCGGCTGCGCGATGCGGGGAATTCGCTCGTCGTGGTCGAGCACGATCCGCAAATCATGGTCGCGGCGGACCGCATCCTCGACATGGGGCCGGGCCCCGGCGAGCGCGGCGGCGAGGTGATGTTCTTCGGCCCTCCCGCGCAGCTGAAGTCGCAACTCACCCTGACCGCCGACTATCTGGCGGGGCGCAAGCACGCGGGCGCGTCGATCGCGGCGCGCCCGGTCGCGGAGACCACCGCGCGCATCCGCCTGCTCGGCGCGCAGGAACACAACCTGAAAAACATCGACGTCGAATTCCCGCTCGAGCGCCTGGTCTGCGTGACCGGCGTCTCGGGCTCTGGCAAATCGACCCTGATACAGGATGTCCTCTACCCTGCCCTGACCAAGGCCAAGGGAAGGCCAAGCGAGGCGCCCGGCAAGCATCGCGAACTGCGCGGTGCCGCGCTGGTGGAAGACATCGTGATGGTCGATCAGAAGCCGATCGGCAAGACCACGCGCTCCAATCCGGCGAGCTATGTCGGCGCCTGGGATGCCATCCGGCAGATTTTCACCAAGTCGCCGCTCGCTCGCGAGCGCAGCTACAGCGCCGGCACCTTCAGCTTCAATTCGGGCAACGGCCGCTGCCCGAGCTGCGGCGGCAACGGCTTCGAGCACGTCGAGATGCAGTTCCTGTCGGATGTCTATCTGCGCTGCGCGGAATGCGACGGCAGGCGCTATCGCGCCGAAGTGCTGGAAGTCACGGTCGGCGGACGCGGGCCGGACAGTCTGCGCGTCGAGCGCAGCGTCGCCGAAATTCTCGACATGACCATCAGCGAGGCCCTGCACTTCTTCGCCGATTCGGCCGAGGTGCGCACGCGTCTGCGCCCGCTGTCCGACGTCGGCCTGGAGTACCTGCGCCTCGGCCAGCCGGTGCCGACGCTGTCGGGCGGCGAGGCGCAGCGCCTGAAGCTTGCCGGCCACCTCGCGGACGCGGCCGCGAAGAAATACGGCGGCAACGGGAGCCATGGCAGCAGCGGCAAACTCTTCCTGTTCGACGAACCGACCACCGGGCTGCACTTCGACGACATCGCCAAGCTGCTCGGCGCCTTCGGCAAGCTGATCGCGGCAGGGCACTCGCTGATCGTGATCGAGCACAACCTGGACGTCCTCCGCGCCGCGCACTGGATCATCGATCTCGGGCCGGAAGGCGGCGCGCAGGGCGGCGAGCTGCTGTTCGCCGGTCCGCCCGCCGAGCTGATGAAGCAGACGCATTCGCATACCGGCAAGGCGCTCTGCGACTACGCCGCCTCGTTCAGCGCATTGCGCCATACCGTCCCGGCCGTGCAGGAAGGGCTCGCCGCGCGCTATGCGTCCGACAGCATCCAGATCCACCACGCGCGCGAGCACAACCTGAAGAACATCGATGTCGAGATCCCGCGCAACCGGTTCACGGTCATCACCGGCGTCTCGGGTTCGGGCAAATCGACGCTCGCCTTCGATATCCTGTTTGCCGAGGGCCAGCGCCGCTACCTGGAATCGCTGAATGCCTATGCGCGCCAGTTCGTGCAGCCGCAGGCGCGTCCGGACGTGGACGCGATCTACGGCATTCCGCCCACGGTGGCGATCGAGCAGCGCACCAGCCGCGGCGGGCGCAAGAGCACGGTCGGCACCTTGACGGAAGTGCACCACTTCCTGCGCCTGCTGTTCGTGAAGCTCGGTATCCAGCACTGCCCCGAGTGCAAGGTTCCGATTGAACCGCAGACCGAGGACGCGATCGCGGCGCGCCTGCTGCGCGACTACCGCGGCCAGCGCATCGGGCTGCTCGCGCCGCTGGTGGTCAATCGCAAGGGCGTGTATACGGAGCTCGCGCGCTGGACGGCTTCCAGGGGCTATACACACCTGCGCGTGGACGGCGAATTCATGCTGGTCGATCCCTTCCCGCGCATCGACCGCTTCAAGGAGCACAGCATCGAGCTGCCGGTGGCGGATCTCAAGGTCACGCCGGCCAACGAGGCGGCGCTGCGCGCCTCGCTCTCCAAAGCGCTTGCGCTCGGCAAGGGCACGGTGCAGGTGCTCTCCGACCTGGACGAGCTCGTCAAGGCGGCGGCGAAAGCAGGCGGCGCGGTGGAGATGATGCTGCACCAGGCCGCCTTCTCCACCCAGCGCGCCTGCCCGTCCTGCGGCAAGAGCTTTCCGGAACTCGATCCGCGCCTGTTCTCCTACAACTCGAAGCACGGCTGGTGCGGCACCTGCTACGGCACCGGCCTGCAGTTGAAGGAAGTGGACTGGAGCGACGAGCGCGCGCGCACCGGGGTCGAGGACCAGGTGCTCGATTCCTGGATCGACTGGCTCGAAATCGACGAGGCATGCCCGAGCTGCGACGGCAAACGATTGAACAAGGAGGCCCTCGCGGTGCGCTGGCAGAACCAGTCGATCGCCGATTTCAGCGCGCGCTCGGTGGAAGACCTGCAGCGCGGCTTCGACAGCCTCGCGCTTAAAGGCCGCTCGCTCGAAATCGCGCGCGACCTCATCGCGGAACTGAACAGCCGTCTCGGCTTTCTGCACGAGGTCGGACTCTCCTACCTGACGCTGGATCGTTCCGCGCCGACGCTGTCCGGCGGCGAAGCGCAGCGCATCCGACTCGCCTCGCAGCTCGGATCCAATCTGCGCGGCGTGTGCTACATCCTGGATGAGCCCACCATCGGGCTGCACCCGCGCGACAACCGGATCCTGCTCGACGTGCTGCAGAAACTGGAAAAGAAGGGCAACACGCTGGTGGTGGTCGAGCATGACGAGGACACCATACGGCGCGCCGGGCATGTGATCGACCTCGGACCGGGCGCCGGCAAGCTCGGCGGCGAAATCACGGCCCAGGGTACGGCCGCCGAACTCATGCTCTCGGCGAGCTCGCTTACCGGAAAATTCCTCGCCCACCCGCTGCGCCACCCGCTGCGGCCGCGACGCGAAGTGAACCGCAGAACCCCGGCGCTGGAGATCATCGGCGCCAAGCTGCACAACCTGCAGGATATAGACGTGCGCATTCCGCTCGGGCGGCTGGTCGCCGTGACCGGCGTGTCCGGATCGGGAAAATCGACCCTCGCGCGCGACGTGCTGCGCGACAATCTGGCCAGGCTGCTCGGCGACACGCGCCAGAAACGAAAAGCTCGCGCGGCACCCGCCTTCGCCGGCTGCCGCGACATCAGGGGCCTGACGCTGGTCGGGCGCGTGCTCGAAGTCGACCAGACACCGATCGGCAAGACCACGCGTTCCTGCCCGGCCACCTATGTCGGATTCTGGGATTCGATCCGCAAGATATTCGCCGAAACGACCGAGGCGCGCATGCGCGGCTGGGGCGCCGGCCGCTTCTCGTTCAATACGGCGGGCGGCCGCTGCGATGGCTGCGAGGGCCAGGGCATGAAGAAGATCGAGATGAGCTTCCTGCCGGACGTGAAAGTCGGCTGCGAAGTCTGCGGTGGCAGGCGCTTCAACACCGAGACGCTTGCCGTGCTGTGGCGCGGCAAATCGATCGGGGACATCCTCGCCATGAGCGTGGACGAAGCGGTGGAATTCTTCGCCGCCCACCCGTCCATCCATCACAGCCTGCACCTGCTGCAGGACGTGGGCCTGGGCTACCTCACGCTCGGCCAGCAGAGCCCGACGCTCTCCGGCGGCGAGGCCCAGCGCATCAAGCTCGTCACCGAGCTGTCCAAGGTAAGAAGCATCGACCGGCCGCGCGGCTATGCGACGGGCCCCACCGTTTATGTGCTGGACGAGCCCACCGTCGGACTGCACATGGCCGACGTGGAAAAACTCATCCGCGTGTTGCACCGCCTGGTGGACGCCGGCAACAGCGTCATCGTCATCGAGCACAACCTGGACATCATGGCCGAGGCGGACTGGATCATCGACCTCGGGCCGGAAGGCGGCAACGGCGGCGGCCGGATTGCGGCCGAGGGCGCGCCGGAGAAGCTGGTTCTGCGCTCAAGCGTGTCGCATACGGAACAGGTGCTGAGGCCGTTTCTGGCGGAGCGGCGGATGGAGAAGGTCTGAAGGTAGCGCAGGGACGGATTTCGGCTAATATAGTAACATATATGTTACTATATTAGGGATTTTCGCTCCCTGGACGACCCGAAAGCCGTATGGCGCTGCCTGCTAGACGCCGACCCGCGGCTGATACAGATACTTCTGAAATCCTGCGAAGACACGCCCGATCTCGTCCGCCTTCCCCAAATCGGCCAGCGCGTCGGCAATGGAGTTCTGGTATTTGAGCCGCAGAAGCGGTGTGAGCTTGTCGGGGTCAAGTTCTTCTACGCCGACGCGAACGTAGTGCGACAACACGAAATCCAGAAACGCGCGCTGCTTGTCGCTGAATCGTGTACTGATGTCGCGTCGTGCCCTTGCCGCGCGGTCCTCCCGGGTTTCAGGTGCTAACGCATAGGCAACATGGGCCAGCACGTCGAACAGATCGCTCTTTTCCGCGTCGATGATCTTCTGCATCTCGACCAGCTGCTCGCCGCCAAAGCCCTTCTCTGCCAGTCCCTCCAGCAGTTTCCTGCGCGTGTCCGGTGCGCTCCACAGGGCACGCAGCTCGGATTCGTCCTTGAAGAAGTCGGGCAGCTTGCCGAACAGCATTTCCATGAACTGCTGCGCGGACATTGGCGTACCGTCAGGGTGCCAGAAGGTGGTGCACATCATGTGCTGGATGCTGCGCGCCTTGCCGTCCGCGAGTCTGACCTTGATGCGCCGCCGACGGGGTTCCGGTTCCCTTTCCGTCCCAGGCTCCGGTTTTAGCGGCGGCTCCGCCACTTTCGGCCCGGCAGGCGGTTCCGGTTCCAGCGGTTCGCCGTCCCACTCAGGGTCGCCGAAGTGGTAATGCGCCTTCACGAAGTCGTAGATTGTGAAATAGTCCTTGCCGTCGTAGAGCCGTGTGCCGCGCCCGATGATCTGCTTGAACTCGATCATCGAGTTGATCGGCCGCATCAGGACGATGTTGCGGATGTTGCGTGCATCGACGCCGGTGGACAGTTTCTGCGAGGTAGTCAGGATGGTGGGGATGGTCTTTTCGTTGTCCTGGAAGGCGCGCAGGTTCTCGTCCCCGAGCGCGCCGTCGTTCGCCGTCACGCGCTGGCAGTAGTTCGGGTCGGTGCTGATTTTCATCTGGTTGATCAGCTCGCGCACTGCGAGGGCGTGGTCCTGCGTGGCGCAGAACACCAGCGTCTTCTCGTTCTGCCTGATCTGCTCCATGAAGATCTTGACCCGGTGCGCCTCGCGCTCCTTGATCTCGATGATCTTGTTGAAGTCGGGTTCGGTGTAGCGCCTGCCGCTTTCGATTTCGCCTTCGATCAGCTTGTCGTCAGGCGTGTAGACGTATTCGTCCAAAGTAGTGGCGATCTGCTTGACCTTGAAGGGCGTGAGGAAGCCGTCGTTTATGCCCTCCTTCAGCGAATAGACATACACCGGTTCGCCGAAGTAGGCGTAGGTGTCCACGTTGTCGTAGCGCTTGGGCGTGGCGGTCAGGCCGAGCTGCACCGCCGGTGCGAAGTAATCGAGGATGCCGCGCCAGTTGCTTTCGTCGTTTGCGCCGCCGCGGTGGCATTCGTCGATCACAATGAAATCGAAGAAATCCGGCGGGTACTCTCCGAAATAGGGCGAGGGCTTGCCGTCTTTGGGCGGACCGCTGAGGAAGGTCTGGAAGATGGTGAAGAACAGACTGCCGTTCTTCGGCACCTTGCCCTTCTTGCGGATGTCGGCCGGTTCGATGCGCACCAGCGCGTCTTCGGCAAAGGCCGAGAACGCGTTGTAAGCCTGGTCGGCGAGGATGTTGCGGTCGGCGAGAAACAGAATCCTGGGTCTGCGCGTAGGTTCGCGCCCGAGATTCCAGCGGCTGTGAAACAGCTTCCAGGCGATCTGGAACGCGATGAAGGTCTTGCCGGTCCCGGTCGCAAGCGTCAGCAGAATGCGCTGCCTGTCCTCGGCGATCGCCTCCATCACGCGCTCGACCGCGATGTCCTGGTAGTAGCGGCTCGGGTGCGAGCCGCCCCTGTCCTCGAAAGGCACCGCGGCGAAGCGGTCGCGCCAGGCATTTGAAGCAGCGAAGGTAAGTGCCCAGAGCGCATCGGGACTCGGATAGGCCGACAACTCGCCTTCCTTGCCCGTCTCCATGTCGATGCCGTAAAGACCCTGGCCGTTCGTCGAATAGGCAAACCGCAAGGAAAGCTTCCCGGCGTAATTCTTGGCCTGCCCAACCCCCTCTGTCAGCGGCGCATCCCAGGCCTTGGCCTCCACCACCGCGAGCTTGGTGTTGCGATAGATCAGCACGTAGTCCGCGGTGAGCGGCTTGCCGCGGCGCCCGAGCCCTTCGATGCGGCCCGGCGTAATCGGATACTCGCGCCGGATTCGGCTGCCCTCGACCACGCCCCACCCCGCCGCCGCGAGGGCGGGATCGATATGTTCGGCGCGGGTCTCGGCTTCGTTCATGGGGCAAGCGCGGGGTTGCTCATGTCCAATCCCGCTCGTTCGGGACAATGTCCCTGGACATGAAAATCCCGCTTGCTGACTAAGGCCGGTCGGCCTTCTATCGGCCTTTAGACGTGGCCGCGTGGCGGCTTAGAACTTCGTTTTGTGCGTCGCTCGCTCGTTTCATCACCTTCGTATACACCACACAGCAGCGTTCAAGGCGAAGGTGGCGTTGGCGGCGATCCGCGGCGACAGGACCTTGGCGGAGCTCGCCGAGCATTTCGAAGTGCACCCCAACCAGATCACGACCTGGAAGAGCCAGTTGCTTGAACGCGCAGCGGGCGCTTTCGGCGGGGAGGCACCGGCTCCGGATGCCGCTGGCACCATCCGGGCGCTGCAGGCGAAGATCGGGCAGTTGACGATGGAATGCGATTTTTTAGAAGGCGCGCTCAACAAGGCGGGATTGGGGAGCGCAAGGAAATGATCGACCGCGAGAATAAGCTGCCAGTAGTGCGGCAGTGCAAGCTGCTGAATCTGGTTCGCTCGACGGCGTACTACGAGCCGCTGCCGGTGCCGGAAGCGGATCTGACGCTGATGCGAAGGATCGACGAGTTGCACCTGAGATGGCCGTTCCTGGGCTCGCGAAAACTGCGCGATCAACTGCAAAAGGAAGGCTTCGCCGTGGGCCGCAAGCACGTGGCCACGCTGATGAAGAAGATGGGCATTGCGGCGCTGTACAGGAAGCCCAAGACCAGCAACCCGGGCAGCGGCCATCGCATCTATCCGTATCTGCTCAGGAAACTCGTGATCGATCGGCCCAACCAGGTCTGGGCCACCGACATCACCTACATCCCCATGGCCAGGGGATTCGTGTACCTCGTGGCGATCATGGATTGGGCGAGCCGCCGGGTGCTCGCCTGGCGCACATCGAACACGCTCACGGCGGAGTTCTGCGTGGAGGCGCTCCAGGAGGCGCTGGTGAAATACGGCACCCCGGAGATCTTCAACACCGACCAGGGCAGCCAGTTCACCAGCGTGGAGTTCACCCAGGTGCTCCAAGACCACGGCAGTCGCATCAGCATGGACGGCAAGGGGCGCTGGGTCGATAACGTCTTCGTCGAGCGGCTCTGGCGCAGCCTGAAGTACGAGGAAGTCTACCTGCATGCCTACGGCTCGATTGCCGAGGCGAACCGCGCCTTCGGTATCTACTTCGATTTCTACAACCGCATCCGCACTCACCAGTCCTTGGAGGGTCGGATGACCCCCGACGAAGCCTACTTCGGCGCGCAGCCGATGAGGCTCGCGGCATAATGCGCATAGCCCGAGTTTCCCACCGCGTCGCGCGCTTGTGTGCGTGGCTGGCGCCACGCGCGCGCCGCCGTGGAAAACTCTCGCACCGCAGTTCATCACTTATCCAACCCGGATTTCTGTCCAATCAACTGGGGCCAGCTCTTTGCATACCATCAAGCGCTACATGAGACGAAGGGCTTGGTTGTATACGGCCCGAATGGCGAGGGAGTTTGGCAGGTGGTATTCGCTGTCCCAATGCGGGACGCGCCAAAGGTGACAATTGAACTTGCCGATCCCGCACTCTACGTAGATGCCGCGGACATTGAGCGTGATCCGAGAGGGGCCACTGCTATGGTTCGGTTTAAGGTAAGAAATCGTACTACCAAGGCGGTGGTCAAAACGCCTGTGATGTTCAGCTCGATTGAACTGAATGCGCGGTTGTCGTAGCGCTTGGTGCCCTTTGAGATGAATCATGGGTCGACGCAATCTAACTCTAGGTGGAACGGACGGGCCATGAGCCGCCCTGCGCGTTTGCACACCGTTATGGCCCGCCGTTCACCACGATCGTTCGGCCCCATTCGGGCAGTAATGCACTGGGTCTTGACATACGTATCCCATAGGATACACTACCCTAATGCGCGTACAGATCACCGAGGTCTATCGTGACTGGATCAACTCGCTCAAGGATCGCGCTGGACGCGCACGAATTCAGGTCCGCGTCGATCGCCTGGTCAATGGCAATCCGGGTCAACATCGAACGCTGACCGACGGCGTTTGCGAACTCAAGATCGATTTCGGTCCGGGGTACAGGGTCTACTACACCGAGCGTGGCGGAGTGGTCATTATTCTGTTGGCCGGAGGTGACAAATCTTCGCAACAGAAAGATATCAAAGCGGCCATTTCGCTGGCCAAATACCTGTAGGAGCATCTAATTATGCCAAGAATTGCAACTAAAGCTGCACCCAAGACAAAGACTATTCCGTACGATGTGTCGGAGCAACTCCGCACCCCAGAAGAAATGGCCGCTTATCTCGATGCCTGGTTTGCCGAAGCGCCCGACGATGCTGTAGGTATCGCCCGCGCACTCGGAGATATCGCCCGAGCAAAAGGCATGACTCAAGTTGCGCGCGACGCCGGCCTGAGCCGCGAGAGCCTGTATAAGGCCCTTGGCGAAAACGGCAACCCGAGCTTTGCTACCGTGCTGAAAGTAGCGCGCGCACTAGGCGTGCGATTACATGCGCAACCTGCCTGAAACTCCCTCTCCAGTCGCAGTCACGGGGTCGAACCCTTTGTTGCTGCGGACGGGCCGCCAGCGCCGCGTCACTGCAACGGTCATCTCGGCCCGCCGCTGAGCAAGACGTTAGCCCTCGCGGCAGCGGTGGTTGACGATAGTATGACCGGTGTTATACTCGGCGCATGAAGACCGCTGTTTCCATTCCTGACCGCGTGTTTGAGTC